>Ga0207421_10002328_pt1 | contig 23640 bp, 29 predicted proteins | sample SodLakKL_010_SED_4_FD_187542 | JGI IMG/M metagenome (GOLD analysis project Ga0207421, IMG submission 187542) | Alkaline sediment microbial communities from Lake Tanatar, Kulunda Steppe, Russia - 8KL_010_SED (SPAdes) (version 2) | ecosystem: Environmental > Aquatic > Non-marine Saline and... | reverse complement strand
ATTCTATACATATGTAGCCTGTTATTTAGTTTTTTTCTCCCTACTATCGGGCTGTATCCTCTCCCCAAAGGAAGAGGTCTTAGCCCTGATACGAGATAAAATTTTTTACCCAAATCTCTAGACCGTTGAAAAATTTAAAGACCAATCCTTATATACATCACGCCTTAATCTGTATCAGGATGGAATTGAACGAGTTCGACTTCGAGGTAAAGATAAGCTGTGATATATATCCGACCGAGGATAAGGAGAAGCTTGTCCAATGTGTTTCTAATGTCTTTCCTAAAACTCAATGGGAGTTAGGAGAGGAAAGTATCACGGGGAATTCTAGATATCTCACGAGATTCAAAACGATCTTGGAAGATATGCAGATAAGAGATACTGCTAGATCATACCTGAAAGATAAGACTGCCGGAAACGAATGTTCCTTTTCTTTATCTAAGCAAGCGACATGTCAGGCTAAAGTGAACTTTTCCGATGAAGAAAGGGCCTTAGGTGAAGTAGAAGTCAAAATAATCTGCGAAAACATCGAAGAACTCATCGAAGATCTTACCGAAACGGAGGAATAAGATGATACTGGTCTCAAATCCAAAATTCTGTCTAAAACCATTCGACGAGGTATTGGATAGAGTAGAGAAAGAATTCAAAGGATGGGAGATACTGGCCGAAAAATACCACGGTTGGGAATATCGGGAAAGGGTAAGAGATGCTCTGTCGACCTCCGACCTGAAGATACAAGTCCATTCACCCTTGAATGATATAAATTTAGCTAGTATAAATAACGAGATTAGAAAAGCTAGTATCAAAGAAGTGAAAAAATCCATAGAGATGGCCGGAATGATAGATGCAGAGCTTGTCACGATCCATCCCGGTCTTTATTCACCTCTTAGCATTTATTGGGAAGGCGCTGTTGATAATTCCAAGGATTCTTTGAGAGAGGTGAAGGATTTTGCATCAGATATCGGCGTAGATGTCGCTTTAGAGAACCTGCCTGAGATGTGGCTCACTATGTGCAGTACTGTAGAAGAGACGAGAGAATTTCTCGGCGAAGTCGACATAGACTTCTGTCTCGACATCGGTCACGCATACACCGCAGATGAGCTAGAAGGTTTTTTAGAACTTTCGCCAGTTAATATACATATCCATGATAACTTTGGTGAGGACGATATACATCTAAAACTGGGCGAAGGGGACATAGATTTGAGAAGTGCTCTAAAATCCTTAAAAGACTACAGAGGTAATTTTGTCATCGAAGGAAGAAGTATAGAGGACTTGGTTGAGAGTAAAAATTACCTCGAAGAACTGTTGAGAGATATAAGAGCGGGGTAAAAAATATATCCTAATCTAATCTTTATTGGTGCACAGGGAAATGAATTGGATAGTTATAATATATATTGTAGCCATAATCCTCTGCCTTTACATGAGCGGTAGGTTTTCTGGAACAGAAACAGCTTTGACAGCCTTGGATAAGGTAGATATTTCGAGGATGAAACAGAAAGGAGAAAAGAACGCTGAAAAGATAGAATATCTTAAAGAACACATGGATCAGACTATAACTACCATACTTATAGGTAATAATGTTGTCAATGTAGCAGCACCGACGATAGTGACGGTCATGGTAAGAGATCTTATAGGTAACTGGGCGATCTCCTTGGCCAGTGGCATTTTGACACTTATACTTCTGGTATTCGGAGAGATCACGCCAAAGGGATTTTCTCTTAAAAATAAAAAAAGGTTCAGCCAAAAAAATGCTACTCTGATATACTACATGTCGATCGGTTTAAAACCGCTGATCAACGCCCTTAACGAGATATCCGACTTCTTTATCAACGTGTTGGGAGGTAAGACCAAGTTCGATGAACTTTTAGTTACAGAGGGGGAAGTTATCCACCTAGCGTCTATGCTGGAGGAAGAAGGTATCATCAAAGAGATAGAGAAGGATATCCTCCATAAAGTCTTCTTATTCGGAGATCAGAAAGTTAAGGAGATCAAAGTTCCTCAAGAGGAAACTTATGCCATGGATGCCGATCTTTCCATAGAAGAGGCAGCGGAATTCATAAAAGATCACGGTTTTACCAGGATACCCGTTACCAAGCACGATTCGAACGATGTAGTTGGAATACTTTACAGCAAAGAGATACTCGGTAAAGAAGGGGGCGAAGTTAAGGACCATATGAGAAGGCCTTATTTCGTCAAGAACGAAGAGGATGCGACCAAAGTTTTCCAGCGGATGAGAAAGGAAAGGATACATCTAGCAGTCGTAAGAGACGAAAACGGAAATTTCGACGGGATCATAACCCTAGAAGATATTTTGGAAGAATTGGTTGGAGAAATTTATGATGAGTTCGATTGATAAAGCGAAAAATCTTTTTATTTATATGCAGATGAGAGGTTAGTTATGATAAGATTGACTCTGACCATATTGTTCATGTTCTTTCTTCCAGGGTATACCCTGATAAATGCGGTTTTCCCGGCTAAAGGTGAGTTCGATGAGGGGTTGGACATGCTGTATAGGATAGCTTTCAGTATAGGTATTAGCGGAGCTATATTCGTATCGATAGGATTTATACTCGGAAACATACCAATAAACGGTGGATTGTTCGTCGCAAGTAATCTATGGATATCTCTCGTCTCTTTAACATTTCTGTTTTTCATTGTTGGCTGGTATAGAGGAAGGTACCAGTTCTTGGCAATCATATCTTCTAAATTGTCAAGGGATAGACCTGATGTTACTGAACATAAAAACGAAGGAAAAGATAAGGTTAGAAGACTCCAAGAACTTGCTAAGAGAAGAGGGGCGTTGAAGGAAAGGATTAAATTTTCAGATGGGGAGAAAAAGCAGGAACTGGAAGAAGAACTAAAAAAAATAGAAGAAAAACTCAAAAAGGCGGAAGCCGAAAGAGAGAAAGACTTTTGAGAGTGTTATTATGAAATTCGGATATAAGATGGTGATAGTTGTTAGAGATGACCTAGATTTGTCTCCAGGTAAGCTAGCAGTTCAAGCTTCTCACGCCTCGGTGAGCTGCGCTCTGGAAAGTGAGAAAGGTAACAAAGATCATTTCAGAAAATGGATGAACGAGGGTCAGAAGAAAGTCTTGGTACGATGTGAAGATCTACAAGAGTTGAAGTCTTTGAAAGGTGAGGCGGAAAGGAGAGGTCTAGCTACGAGGCTGGTTTCAGATGCAGGTCTGACCGAGGTTAAAAAGGGTACTAGGACCTGCCTGGGCATAGGACCAGGACCTAACGGGCTAGTCGACGAAGTCACCGGAGATCTTTCCCTTTACTGAGATATGATATAATGGCTAAAGACCAGATCAGAGCGATAGGTATCGATGACGCTCCTTTCGATTTTTCAGAAGAGAAAGTGATGGTCATAGGAAGCGTGGTTAGAGCACCCAATTATCTAGAGGGGATACTCTCTTCTAAGGTACAGGTTGACGGAAACGATGCGACTGAAAAGTTATCAGAGATGATATCCGAATCGAGATTCTCTGACCAAGCTAACGTCTTGTTCATCGACGGTGCTGCGGTAGGAGGTTTCAACTTGATAGATTTCGAGGAGTTATCTGAGTCTACAAAGATCCCCTCAATTTCGATATCTAGGAAAGAACCAGATTTCGAGAAGATAGAACTCGCCCTCCAACATCATTTTGAACGATGGGACAAAAAACTAGAGATATTGAAGAAAGGAAAGATATACGAGATCGAAACTGAGTATAAGTCTATTTACATACAGAAAGAAGGTCTGGATATAAAGGAAGCAAGAAAGATGATCGAGGATTTTACAGTGAGGGGGAGGCTACCTGAACCTATACGGATAAGTCATATGGTCGCCTCTGGTGTGGTGAAAGGGGAATCTAAAGGCAAAGTATAAAGATAAAAGAATGAATCGGTTTTTTAACTATTGGTCTGAGGTTTCGTCGTCTTCTTTTTCCCTCTTCCACTCATGGGACTGTGGTTTCACTTTGCCGAAATTTTGATCGACAGCCTTCCATGCATAGAATATGGTCAGAGGAACCATCATTATGAATGCAACAAGTATCACCCAGAAGAGGATATTATGAAACATATCTTCATCCTCTTCATTGACAGTCAATATTATTTCGTCAGGGGTTAACTGGCCACCGGCGGTATCGCTCCCTATGACTTCTATTGTGAACTCGCCCTGCCTGTCACTGGTGGTCGACCAATCTAGAGTAGCTTCGGCTTCGCCGTCATGGATGAAAGTCGAGTGCCTTCTTTCACCATCAACATCCAAGGCTATATTGAATTCACCGTCGGGTTGAACGTTACCGTAAGCATCCTGAACCTGGACAGTATATTCTGCTTTTTCCCCCTCTATTATCTCATTTTCTTCCGGGGTCTCGATGAATACCAAAACTTCAGGATCTGCAGGTTCGACAGTAACGTTTATGGTCTCAGATGAAACGTCATTGTATGTGGCACTCACTTCGTATTCCCCGGCCTCTGTGATGTCAAAAAATCCGGTATCGTCGGTGTTTTCCCATGTAAAAATACTGTCGTCCGTTTCCGGTTCATCATCGTCCTCACCACTGTAAGCTTCCGCAGAGAAATCGATATTTTGTCCCGCGGTTATGGTCCTATCCACTTCGGGTTCGATCTCAACGCGAGTCACCAATTCTACCCTGAATTCGCCTCCATCCCATCTCTCATCATAGCCTCTCAATTCGACTTCTACGGTGTAAGTTCCCTCTTCCTCTTCAGAGTGAGTGAAATTTACTAATTCAGACTGCTCTGGTCCAACAAAAGGATCTTGAGTTTTTACTTCATCACCGTCGATGTAAAGGACGACTGCTACATCAGTACCTTCTTCATCGTCCTGGTTAGTAACATAACCTTCTATCTCTAATTCTTCTCCTGGTTGTACCAATTCTTGGCTCAGATCCCAATCCTCGAGCTCAAACTCGACATCCTCGTCCATCACTTCCGCCGATCCTGTATAACCGACGAGTCCGATCGATACAACTAAGAAAAGGGCTATTAACAATATAGGGATAGTTCGGGTTTTGTACTTCATCTAATCGCACCTGAATTTAACACCCATGTAAGACATATTAAATATTTTTGGATGTTATATGACGGTAAAAATACTGTTGAAAATAGTATTTATAAAGATTTTAAAAACAAAACCAGTAATGGAAAATAGGCGTATTTTTTAAATGTATATGCGGAAAAAAGTAGAAAAAAATGCGATCATTTTTGTCAGACAAATTGTCTTCGATCGCTTTTCGACGAGGTTTTCGTCGGACGATCTACAGAAGTTATATCACTATTCATCTTCTACTTTTCCAGGTTTACCTTTGACAACCGAAACGGTACATACCGCGTGCTTCAATATCCTGTTTGTTGTGCTACCCATAAATATCTCTCTGAAACCCGACATCCCGTGTGATGATATGTATATAACATCATCATCCTCTGCAAAATCACATATCTCCTCGTAAGGAGTGCCTTTAAAGGTCTCGGTTTCTAGTTCTACACCCATCTCGTTGGCGGCATTTTCAACCTGTGCGAGTGCTCTTTCAGCAGTCTTCTTCAGACTCTCTCGAACTTTATCAGATATCCGTATATCACCAATCTCTATGACATAGATAGCTGTAGCAGGGATATCTAATGTTTTCGCCAGCTTTAAACCTTCTTTAACGCCCTGCATCGACAGGTCAGAACCGTCGGTCGGTAACACAACTCTTCTATACATATTCTTGATAATGAATGAGAAGTTATTATATATTTTTGGAGCATGTGTTAGAGCCGCGTTTGTCAGACGATATTCGTATTTGTATGAATTCATCGAGTGACTTCGATATCGACACCCTCTACTAGAGTGTTGTCCACAGGGCATCTTTCCTGTATCTCTTCAATGAATTCAGATATTTTTTCTTCAGGAACACCTTCGATATTATGGACGTGAACTCTTATCTCCTGAAATCCGATCGGTACTTCGGCTTTTCCGAGAACTCCTCTAGGATCAAGGTCTCCTTCGACCTCCAACTTGAAATCTTCGAGTTCATATCCCATCTGGTCAGCTACGATAGTACCCGTGAAATCTAAACATCCTCCCAATGAGGCCAGAAGAACTTCTACGGGATTCGGTCCAGTGTTAGATCCACCTAATCCTTCAGGTTCGTCGATAGTTATAGTGAAGTCTCTTATCTTTGCTATAGATCTGAAACCTTCGTCTTTTTCAAGCTTCGCCTTGTATGTATTCAAGTTAGATTCATTTTCACCCATATTATCAATCATTGAATAACAGAGTTATATTATAAATATATCGGCGGTTAACTCGATAATTCTGATCTCACAGGATAGTTTCGATAACTAAAGCCATGAATAATAGTCCACCTAAACTCGTATTTATATAGGGTAGAAACCAATAAACTCTTTCGATCTTTGCTTTTTCATGAGCCAAAATAAGGATAGGTACAGACGGGTATATCAATATTAAAAAACTCAGAGGATGAAATCTAGCAAGATAGATGGTTATCGAGGAGAGTAGAGACCAAAATAAAAAGCATAAAACAAGAGATGCTCTCTTTCCTATCATGACCGGAGTTGTGTTGATACCGGCCTTTTTATCATATCTTATATCGGGAACAGCAGAGAAAATATGCATCGCGGATATATGAAAGAAACCTGCTATAACAATAAGGTATGGAGGGAATGTAGACGAGGCCAATATGTAGGCAAAGATACCCGGTATGATATACAGCATATTAGAGGAGAAATCTAAGATAGGTTTGGACTTGAATCTGAGAGGTCTAGCACTGTAAAAATATGATAGAAAGAGAAAACTCGAGAAGACGGCTCTTTCCATCCAACTGTTCTGGAGTATGATGAATAAAGAGCTTATGATGACCACCGCTATCAATATCTTTTTTAACTCCGATATCTTTTTTTCAGCCAGCCTATGTTCCTTCTCATCTTTTTTGGGGTTCTCTTTATCGGTCGATAGATCGAAAAGATCGTTCACACCATAGATGAAAACATTGGCTAGAAAGAAAAAATATAGTAAATATATATAGTATTCAAAATTATAAAAGTCCGATATCGTTTCTGCACCGAGTGTATATCCTATCACAAAGGTTCCACCGGTATAGATCCAGAACCGGAATCGAGACACTTCGAATGCATATCTTATTTTATCCAACATGGCTAATTCCAGTTGTTTCAAGTTCTTCCTATCGCCTTTTGTGGGTAAATGGAGTTGAAGATCCCTTTCAACACTATCCTTAATTTAGAAGGTTTTAATTTTTCATCGTAGACTCTGAATGGACTTCTTCTGATGCCTCTAGCCGTCCATTTATACATATCTGAAGCGGTCTTTATAGGGATCAGATACCTTTTTGGGATGAATCGAAACCCTTCTTCAGCTACTTCCTGCCATCTCTCGTATCTGCTCACCTGTTCGTGGATGAACTGGGAGAAACTGTCTTTTTTATTACGTGTCTCGGACAAGCGCAGCGAACTCAGACCGTGTTTTTTCAGATCCTCCGTTGGAAAGTACTGTCGATCTAGTTCAATATCTTCTTCTATATCTCTGATGAAATTAGCATACTGCATAGCCCTTCCTAGATGTCTAGCCGGTCTGTAAGATTCTTCTGGAAGTTTTAGTATTTTATCCATCATCAGTCCTATGACCTCAGCAGAACCGTACAAGTATTCCTTCAGATCTTTCAACGTCTCATATTCACTCTTTACGAGGTCCATCTCCATGGAATGCAAAAAGGCGTCTGTCCAATCTTCATCAAATCCCTGTCGCTGCATCAGGTCTATGAATGCATCTATCACTTCATCTCCGGAGTTCTCTCCTGTTGAAAGTGCCATCTCATAGGTACTCTTGAATTCATAGAATTCCTGCTCCTGCTGTGGTATATCATCTACGAAGTCATCGGCTGTTCGTACGAAACTGTAGAGTATCGAAACGTCTTTTCGTATATCCTTAGGGAAGAACATACTACTATAATAGTAAGTCTTACCTCCTTTTTTGAATATCTCGTTCATCAGTTTTATGTTCACATTCAATCTTGATCACCACCATATTCTTCTATATTATTTGCCACGATCTGGGATGATATAAGCGTCATGGGAACACCGATCCCAGGATGGGTGTACTGTCCCGTGTAATATAGATTTTCTACCTTTTTGCTCTTGTGCCTCGGACGCCAGAACGCGGTCTGTCTTAGTGTATGTACCAGACTCAAAGCAGTCCCCTTATAAGCATTGTAATCTTCTCTGAAATCGTTGACCGCGAATATGCGTCTTGTAACTTCATGATCTCTTATATCTTTCCCGACTTTGTCCTCAAGATCGGACATTATCTTATCGTAGAACTTTTCTCTGTCCTCCTCTGTATCTTCCAATCCCGGAGCCAGTGGCACAAGTATGAAAAGAGTTTCAGAGCCTTCGGGAGCCATCTCTGGAACGGTTTTTGAAGGAACATTGACATAGTATGAAGGATCCTCAGGCCATCTTGGATCCTCGCTATCAAATATCTGGTCAAAATTTTCGCCCCAGTCTTTATCTAGGAAAAGGGTATGGTGCTCTAACTCATCTATCTGCGTATCAATGCCAACATAGGCGACAAATGCCGAAGGCGCGAAGTCTTTTTTTTCCCAGAATTTCTTGTCATAGGTCCTATAGTTTTTATCTAAAAGATCTAACTCTGAATGTGGGTAGTCAGCATTAACCACAACTAATTCAGTGAAATAGCCGCCTTGGTCTGTTTGTATAGCCACGGCCTCACCATTTTTAACCTGTATCTCTTCGACTTCATGGTTCATCCTGAAAATAGCTCCGTTATCCTCAGCGATCTCCTTGATAGAGTCCACTACAGCTTTCATACCCCCCTCTGGAAACCATACGCCTTTTATGAAATCAACATAGGACATGAGTTGATAGATCGCCGGAGTTATCTTGGGGGATCCACCTAGAAAGCCTATGGAATATTCCAATATCTTTCTAGCCTCCTCGCTGTCAAATTTTTTAGTGACCAAACTGTCCAAATTTCTAAAGATGTCTAATTTTGAGCCTCCTCTTAACAGTTTAAGGTTGAAAAAGTCAAATATCGAATCGTAATCCTCGTATATCATGCCGCCCATCGATAGATCATATTTATTCTTCGCCTCCTGAAGATAATCCTTCAGTTTTTCCCCACCATCCTCTTCAAAACTATCGAATAACTCGTAATTCTTCTCCAAGTCAGCATGCACATCTAGAACTCTTTCATCACTGAAAAATATCCTGTAGGAAGGATCTAATCTAGTAAGTTCGAAAAAATCTTCAGGCGTCTTATCGAAATTTTGATAGAACTCCTCAAAAACGTCCGGCATGAGGTACCAAGAAGGCCCCATATCGAACTGAAACCCTTGATCTTTATGAGCCCGAGCCCTACCACCGACCTGATCGTTCTTCTCGAAAACAGTAACGTCATGTCCATTCTCTGCTAACAAAGCTGCAGAAGCTAGCCCTCCAAAACCCGCTCCTATGATACTTACCTCCAAATTTTTCACCGTTCAAGAACATATAATGATATTCGCAAATAAAAAGTTTTGGTATAGTAATAAGGTTTCGGATATTCGTGATCATATACCATCTCCTTCGAATGCGATCCATCGAACCTATCGATCCAAATCGAAATCCGTAAACATAGTTGGTATTGTTCAGAAAAGCTAGTGAATATGATCTTGGCGAACAAAAGACTTAATTATTTATCATAACTATATCAACAAATATTGTACTGTTAGAGAGGGATCATCTATTGGATAAAGAGATCAAAGTGAAATTGGTCAGTGCTATCGTAGCTTTCATATTGGTGGCCATAGCAATGCCTATATCCACCGCAGGAGAGAGTAGCGGAGTTTGGTCATGGAGCAATCCGATTTATATCGAGATCGGAGATGAGGGTATAGAAATCGATTCACCTTACAACGGGACATATGAAAACAGACATAAAGTCCAGCTTCACGCCCATACGACTGACAGCGACGGAAGTTTTAGACCTTCAGAACTGATGAGATTCCATGAAAACGAGGACTATCTAGCATTATCTATCACAGATCACGATTGTGAAAAATATGAGGCTAGTTTAGAAGATCCCGGAGGTCACGATATAATACATATCCCAGGAGTAGAATACACAACGGGATATCATATGCTCGGAATAGGGATTGACTCGATCGCTTTTGATGGCGAAGACAGGCGGCAGGAACAGATAGACCGGGCTTACGAAGAGGATGGTCTTACATTTTGGGCTCATCCTCAAACGGTGGAACCGATACCTTATTCAACGTATGAAAACTATGATAATTGGGATGGTATAGAGATATTCACATCCAACGCGTACAGCTTAGCGGAGGATCATGCTGATTATATTTTGACTGAAACAGATCATAAACCTCTACTTATAGCCAGTTCGGATACTCATCAGCGTGTTCAAGAAGGTGGTTGGATCGAACTTGTTTCCGAAAAATCTGAAGATGAGATGAACTATGCGGATGTTTTGGACGGCCTTAAAAAAGGTGAATTCTTTGCCGTCGGTGGATGGCCTCGGGTTCATACCTCTCCCGCAGAGATGGACATCGAAGTCGAGAACGAAACGATTCACGTTAGAACAGATAAGGAAGCAGATATCCAATTCATAACTAATCAAAAAAACCATTATCTTGAAGGAGAAGATCACGTCTCTGTAGAAAGAGATACGACATCGGCCAGCTACACAGTTGATGAAAACGATACATATGTAAGGGTGAAAGCCACAGTACAACAAAGTTTCAGCAATATCTTATTTATGTCGATGCCGATACTTATTTTGGTGCCCACGGTATTTATGATGTTAGTGCCTAAAAGGATCGAAAACAAGATATTTGTATTATCTCGACGGTTGGAAAAGATAAAAAGATGATGATAAGAGGGAAATCATGAAAGATAGCGATATGATGGAAGAACAGGAAAAAAAAGGACTTATAAGTTTGATAGTGGGGATGTGGCTGATACTTCTCTTCACCCAGGCCGAAGTCGCCTTCTTTTTCAGGGCCCACATGGGTATAGATCCCCGGATAATGGTTCCTCTCGTGATTACTTTCTCAGGCCTGATAATGCTTTATGGTTATCTACTATTTTCTAAGTAAAGCGAGATCCTATTCATAAGTTCCATATCGTACCGTCTGCCCTTTTTGGACCACAACATCTCCTTTAGCGATAACGTGGTCGATCTCAAGCGTTCCCTCATCCAGCAGAAGTATATCCGCATCCTTCCCTGCAGATATTTCACCTTTATCTGCGAATCGGAGTTGTTCGGCGATATTGGTAGAAGTCATCCTAACAGCATCTTCGATTGATACACCGTCTTCTTTCACCAAGTTTTTGAATACCTCTTTAAGATGAACTGGTGAAGCAGACCTCATTCCGACCAATTCACCCTTATCGTCGAATTCTGGCAGACTTCCTCCAGCATCTGTGCTCATCTTTATCTTTTCGATAGGGACTCCTCGTTCTAAAAGGTATTTTATATCACTGCTGGGACCACTATTTGCATCATCCGAAGGTTCACCGACGGTTATATCTACAAAGCCTCCTTTTTCAGCGAATTCTATAGACTGTTTTAGCAATCTTTTGTTCCTGTTGATATGAGTTGGCGCCCACTGTTCTATAGGTATGTCAGTATCTTCAACAGCTTCGATCAAAGGGTCGAGACCGCTGTCTTCATCTCCTACATGGACTTTCACTATTCCAGCATCACCAGCTAACATACCTCCTATCCTTGCATCCGAAACTATCTTTCTCAAGTCTTCAACAGTTGGATGAGATGACCGATGATCAGAAACGGCTATCTTCACCCCTATGACTTTATCTACAGTGATGATATCAGTGATCACGTCTTCAGTGATCGTTGGTGAAGGTATCTGATAGGCTCCAGTATATATCCAAGTGCTTATACCCTCATCATCTAAAGCTCTAGCTTTCATCAATAGGTCTTTTAACGATCTAGTTATACCATCTGCACCGAGGAGCCCTACAGCTGAAGTTATGCCACTTCGAGTCAAATCACTCAATTGGAGAGGAGGTGTCCTGTTTTTCGGACCGCCCTCACCACCTGCTCCATTGAAGTGAACATGATGGTCTATAAAACCAGGTATCGCTATTAATTCAGAAGCATCTATCATTTCAAGATCTCTGAAATCGGTTAATCTGTCGGAATTAATCTCTTCTTTTATCAGGTGGATTTTTTCACCACAGATAAGTATATCTTTCGTGCCTTTATGTTCCGGTCCATATATCTCAGCATTTTCGATCAACAACATCATATCACCTTTTTGATCAAGGATTACTGATAAGAGGGTGCACTTTATTATAAATAATCTCTCCAGTCCTTCGGATGATATCTTTACAAAATCGGGATAAGATTTTTATCATCAAAGTGCTTAAAATGCCTATGGAAAAGAAGACTATCGTTATCACAATCGGGATAATACTGGTGATCGCAGGCGCTGCTTTTATGACTATTACTGAACCTGCAGGTGAAGAAGGTTCAGAACCCAGCTGGGGAACAGCTGGAGTGAGTGAAGATACAAGACCGTATTTTTTGCAGGGGCTTCTCTTGTTGGGTATCGGGATAATAACGGTTCTGATCGCATTAGTAAAGATGGTTTGATTCTAAAAAAAGAGATCTGCGATCTTCTATCTTTTTAGAGGTGTAGTTATATATGTTGATAGAAGATTTGTTTGAAAGGTGAAGTAAATCATCGTTCATGTGAAAAGTACGAGTGATTTGAAATGATTTATCTATCAGATGTTGATCCATCGGTGGATTTATGATCTATCAGGTCTACTCTAGATAAAAAATACATGAGTTCCGTTCTCGTAATGTACTTCGATGTCTTCGCTGCCTATGGTCAGACTGGTCGCACTATGAGTATGAAAACTGTGCAGCGGCATGGAACCTTGGATCGTCCCGTCTTCGTTGATTTGGAATGACTTATTTCCCTTTTCTATTACTATGGAATCTATGTCTTTCCTGACCTGGATGTCATCTTTTTTTTCTAATATTGAGCGTAATATCTCGTTCAATTCAGAAATGGGTATATGCTCATCCGAACCTCCTCTCATCTCGACCTCCCTGAATAGATAACCTATCTACAGCTTAATAGTATTTTTGTTCTGTTCGATCCATAGAATTTTAAAGATCGAGAGATGGCCTTTTCATCACCTCTTTCCTTTCTTGAAGAGTGATAGAAGAGCAGGAGAACCCATGATACAGGATATCATCGGTATCTATAATGGAGGATATAGGTTCTCCTTCAGATCGCCTAGCCACCAAGAACGCCCTCTTGCTGAGATACTCTTATAACGAAATAATAGAGACCAAAATATTACAATATTCAGGAAAACGGATCTAGAGATCGACTATAAAAATATTTCAACCTCATGAACTATCCTGTCTTGATTCCCAGACCTCGTAAACTTTTTCCATACCTCTTTGAGTAAGACCTAAACCTTCTAAATCTTGTATCGAATCGAGTTCACCGTGTCCAAATAGATATCCGTTGGTCCTAGCGATCGCAGTCGAATTTATGAAATCTTGTAACTCAGGGTATAATTCTTGGTAGCCATCATTAAGATCTTCATACTGTCCGAGACGAAAGCTCTGTTGATTGATGTCGGCCAAAACGAATTCACCGAAAGGATGTAATTCCTTATACTGTCCCGTTTCGAACACCCTCTGATAGATCTCCATGTAAGAAACCTTTTCCGGATCATAATCCACTTTGAGTGCCTCTCTTATGATACCTGATTCATCGTGAGTAGAATCTTTGACTTCCCAATATCCTACCCTTGTTCGGATCACCCCATCTAAAACTCCAACACTTGAATCAGGACCCCAAAAACACCAAACCCCGAAGATTGCGGTTCTGTGATCGTCGGGTTGTTCTCTATCGATCTCTGGGATCTCACCAGTTAAAAGATCTTCAGTCTCCTCCTCAACCTCCGAGGTATTGAGAGCGAAAACTGTTGTCACTAAGATAACAGAAACGAACACCGTCAAAATTAAACGTCCATAAAGAAAGTCTCGCTCCATCAAAATATAATACTGTTATATATAGGATTTAAAGTTTTTGTTCAAAAGGGTGTTATCACCATCTTAAAAGTTCCTACATGATCCGATATTTTTTATTGGTCAATCAGCGAAGGAGATCATTAGCCCCAAAGGAACAAAGCACTTCTTTATGAATCCTATCGATCGTAAAAACACAAAAAACCCCATAATCCTTTTATATATATTTCGAGCATGACTAAACGATATGGATAAAATAAACGAGACCAAAAGGGACAGAGAGTATCTGAGAGCGCTTTTTTTCTTGGGTGCTCACGAAGAACCTATCGGACCTTCAAAACTTTCCCAACTTATGGGTATCTCTAGAGCAGGTGCGTTACAAAAAAATAGAAAGATAGAAAAACTGGGTTATGGTGAATATCTAAAGAACAAAGGTATATTGTTGAACGAGGATGCTGTTGAGTCTATCAAAAACGATATAAGTAAACACCATGCGATAGAAGTCTTTTTCAAAAAATCTCTCGACATGGACCCTGAAGAAGCCTGTGAAGAATCTTCAAAGATAGAGAACTTTGTGAGTTCTAGGTTGTTGGAGAGGATCCGAGATAAGTACGAAGAAAAACTTGACTGTGAGTGCGGCAAATGCATCGATCCAGAGGAAGATGCTGATCCAGAGGACCTTTACGATTGCCATTGGTATAAAAAACGCTTTTCTCTTTTGGAATCTAGAGATTGAACTTCAGATAGATATATTTTCTAATGATGATGAGGCATCAGCATCTCCACCAATACTATCACTGATAATCCTAAAAGGAATATGATTATAGTCATAATGCTCTTTTTCAGGTCTGCCTCACCGTGGATCTCTGGTATGAGATCTGCGGCTCCGATGTATAGAAAACTTCCTGCGGCGAAACCGATCAGATAAATCGGTTCGATCAGATCCCGGGCGAAATATGCGGCTATTCCACCCGGGACGATCATCAAGGAGGCGCCCAGGTTCACTAGAAGCGCTTTCATTTTTTTCCAGCCACCATAAACTAAGATACCGAAGTTGCCCAGTTCCTGCGGTATCTCATGAGCGGCTACGGCAATCGAAATGGTGATACCAAGAGGTATAGCGTATACAAAAGCGGCACCGACTATCAAACCGTCAACGAAATTGTGTATGGCGTTCGAGATCAGTATCAGATAACTGAAAGCTTCTTTCCCTTCCTGGGTACTATGATCGCACGGAGGTTTATGACAGTGGTGCCACTGTAGTACTTCCTCTAGCAGGAAGAAAAACACAAAACCGGATGTTATCAGAAGAGGCCCGATCAGTCCACCGTTGTGTTCACCTAATTCATGAAATATTTCCGGTAAAAATTCGAAGAAAACAGCACCGATAAAAGCGCCGGCAGCAAAAGTAACGAGTAATTTCACTAACTTTTGAAATATATCTTCATTCAGTATGAAAGTGATTATCCCCAGAAGGGCTAATACAGCGATGAGAAGCGTTATACCTATTATCCAGATTAATTCGATCATCGCTTGCACCACTTTTTATATATTTAGGAGGTCAGTTAAATCTTCTTCTGTCCTTATCAGGAACTTATGAGAGCTCAGTTTGTTGAAGATGACTTAATAGATTAAAAAAATATAAATATTATAATTTTCTTTTTGCCGGAACTTTAGGATTACCGATATTTTTAATACCTCTTGAGCATGTTAATATCGTGATGGATAACCAATGGACCGAAAAATATAGACCCGATGACCTGGAAGACATCCTTGGTCACGACGAGGTCCTACATAAATTGAAGACCTACGTTGACGACGGAGGCATGCCACACCTGATGTTCGTTGGTCAATCAGGTGTAGGAAAGACTACCACCGCTTTATCTATAGCAAAAGAGATATATCAAGAAAATTGGGAAGCTAACTTCGTCGAGTTGAACAGGTCCGACCAAAGAGGTATTGATTCGATAAGAGAAGATGTGAAGGATGAAGCGAGATCTAGGAGCCTTACCGAAAAGGATTTTAGGATCATATATATGGATGACGCCGACGATCTGACCGATCAAGCTCAGGCAGCTTTCAGAAGGTTGATGGAGAATTACTCCGAAAACATAAGGTTCATCCTATCCTGCAGATCGCTATCCAAGATGATCGATCCATTACAGTCAAGATGTGCCCTTTTCAGGTTCCGTCCCATTTCAAAAGAGCACGTTGAAGAGTGGATAAGAAGGATCGAGGAAAAAGAGGATTTTCAGATAGACGAGGACGCTATCAACGTTTTAGCCCATGTATCTAAAGGCAATCTGAGAGAAGTCACCAATCTTTTACAGGTTTCAGCCTCGATCGAAAAGCAGATAGATGAAAGCGTTGTTAAAGAGGCCGTCCAGGAAACGAAAAGAGGAGATATCAAGGGATTGATTCTAAGAGCCCAGAAAAACGACTTCATGGACGTTAGAGAGGAGCTTTACGATATTCTCATAGAAGAGGGGTACAGTGAAGAGAGGGTGCTCAAGATGATACATGAAGAGATCTATAATCTGCCGATGGACAAAGAAAGGAGGAAGAAGATAGCGGTAGAGCTCGGTGAGGTCGACTTCGACATGGTCAGAGGTTCTACCAGGCGTATACACCTCCAAAAATTACTAGCCTTTTTTTCTGATCTCTGATATTTCCCGGTTGAGATCTAAAAGTCTAGAACAGAAAAATTATAAATAAGACGGGTTATTGAATCTTACACACTATGCCACAAAAACCAGGAAGTATGTACAGAGAGGTCAAGGGGCAACCCTACACACGCAAAGAGTATATCGGTGGAGTTCCACATGTAAGAGTGGGTCAATTCACTATGGGCAACAGGACTAGAGATTTCGATAACGTTGTCACATTGATCGCGGAGGAAAAATGTCAGATCAAGGACTCGGCTTTGGAAGCTGCAAGAGTCACATTGACCCGAGTACTGACTAAAAATTTCGGAGAGGAAAATTTCAAGGCGAAGATACTGGTCTATCCACATCATGTTTTAAGAGAGAACAAGCAGGCGACCGGTGCTGGTGCTGATAGGTTATCAGAGGGTATGAGAAGTGCATTCGGCAAAAAGGTCGGTAACGCAGCTAGGGTCAATAGGAACCAAGAGATAATCAAGATATGGGTCGATGATCGAGTGGATGTAGCAAAAGAGGCGCTGAGGAAAGCCTCGATGAAGCTGCCTACGCCCTGCAGAAAAAAAGCCGAAAAAGTAGAATAAAAACGGTTTTTATTTTATCTTCCACTGACCACCGCTACTGTAGCCTTACTGTTCTTCAGCACACGCTCTGTGGTGCTGCCCAAGAAAAAATTGGAAAATCCAGACATCCCATGAGTGCTTATATATATGATGTCTCCTTCTTCAGCGGTACTCGTTATCTCCTTATAAGGTTTGCCAGTCAGGAGTCTAGTTTCTAGGTCTATGTCTCTACCTCTAGCGGTTTCCTTCACGTCCTCTAGAGCCTTTTTACCTTTTTCTTTGAGACCTTTTTTTGCTGACGCCCTTATGCTCTCATGATGGAGTGAGTCGAATTCAGAGGTATTTATAACATAAACGGCAAACGCCTTTATACCGAGATTTTCAGCGAACTCTAGACCTTCTTTTACCCCTCTCATCGCACAGTCAGATCCATCGGTCGGCAAGATGACTTTACCATACATTTTATCCAAAAAAATAGGATCTTCAGACTATAAAAATCCTATCCTACTGAAGAAGGCTTTTTAGACACTTTGTCGAAAATCAGAAGACCAATATCTTTTTAAACCATCCTCGATTATCAGGGAATATGTCCGATGATTCGAATGATTCACAGGAAGATAGATCTTACCAAGATTACGACAAACTGTTAGATACTGCTAGGGAAAAGATACCTGAGGAGATATCAGAACAGGAGAGATTCGAGATACCTGATCTAGATATCCTCCAAGAAGGTAACACGACTATATTCAAAAATTTTACAGACATAGCCGATAAGATCAATAGATCGCCAGAAAAGTTTCTAAAATTCTTATTAGGAGAACTAGGGACCGCAGGTGAAAGAGAGAACGGAAGAGTGGTCTTCAAAGGTAAAATAAACTCCAGGAAGATAAGGACCAAGATAGAAGACTATGTCGAAAAATATGTTCTATGCCCAGAATGCGGCAGACCTGATACGAGGCTAGTCAAGGAAGACAGGGTCGATATAATCAAGTGTGATGCCTGTGGTGCTCACGGTCCTATTAGGGGAAAACAGAGCAAATCATCTAGTTCAGCAAAATCTGATAGGATAGAAGAAGGCAATGTATACGAATTGATGATACAGGATATAGGCAGAGAGGGCGACGGTATGGCTAAAAAAGGAGGATACACCATCTATGTCCCGGGGACCACAAAAGGAGACAAGGTAAAGGTCAGGATAAACAATACTACGGGAAATCTGGCTTTCGGCACGGTAGTAGATAAATAAAGGCCCGGCGGTGAGATATGTTTGAAATAAAGCGGAAGCACCTTCCAGCGGTTGCTATAATCTGCATGCTGATAATCACGCATATGTTGGCCATCAATGTAGTTCAGACCTATCCAGATGATTATCAAGCATTCGGTGAAGATGTCGACGATCCGGTAAACCCGCTTATATATATAGGCGTTATCTTGCTTTTCACTGGAGGGATGCTGTTAGTTTTCAAATATGGGAAAGGAGATTATCTTCAATATGCGATTTTGGGAGTCATAGGTCTTACTCTTTTCTACGTCTTTTATCCCGTTCTTTTCCGTATCGGATATGCTTCGATAAGAGCTCTTCAATTCGACTGGGCTTTTTTTGCCTCCATATTTGCGGCTGTCGGTCTGACTTATTTGCTTTATAAAAAACCAGAATGGTATATCGTGAACGGTATAGGGATCGTTATGGGGGCTGGTATCGCCGGTATATTCGGTATGAGTCTCGGGATTTTGCCTGTTTTCATACTCCTTATCGCACTGGCAATATACGATTTTATCTCGGTTTACAAAACTAAGCACATGTTATCTTTGGCTTCTGGAGTCATGAAGATGAAAGTTCCGGTGATGATGGTAGTCCCTCAGAAAGCCGATTACTCTTTCGCAGAAAAGGAAGGGATCGAGCAGGAGATCGACGGCGAACGTGAAAGAGATGCCATGTTCATAGGGCTTGGAGACATGATAATCCCGGGTATACTGCCCGTTGCTGCAACGATCCATCTTGAGAGCACTTGGGTCGGTGGACAATACGGACCTTTACTTGTGGCCTTAGGCAGCATTGTCGGAGCCGTTATCGGTATGATGGTACTCCTTAGGTTCGTATTGAAAGGAAAACCTCATGCAGGACTGCCGCTCCTTAACTCTGGAACTATTTTAGGCTACATGATAACCTACTTCATAATATATCAGGACCTGACTTTTGGATTAGTTTGGCCATGGTGATCGATAAGTTATTTATATAGTCGTAAATCTGGTTCTTGATAGATGGATAAATCTAAGAAGAAAGTATCGGACAGGTACGATTCTTGGACGCCTTTTTACGACCTTGTAGATCGTTTTCCCCTGATATCTAAACCACAGAGGAAATGGAAAAGGAATGCCGTGAAATATCTAGAAATAAAAGAAGGCGATAGAGTCCTCGACGTCGGTACGGGGACCGGTCAAATATTACCCTGGATAGCTGATCAGATGTCCAGTGGGGAACTTGTAGCTACCGATATCAGCGGATCCATGTTAGCTCGTGCTCGTAAAAAGATCGAAAATATATCCGAGATAGATGTATCTTTAATAAATGATGATATCGAAAACTCTAGATTCTCAGATGATCGATTTGACAAGATAATCACCACTTTCACTCTCACTACGGTTCCGGATTTTGAAAGGGCCATGTCCGAGTGCGCACGTATATTAGACCCTGAAGGTCACATGATAGTACTAGATACGGGAAGCCCTAAAAATCCATACGCGCTACCGTTATTCTACCCTATGATGTTTTCCGCAAAGGTCTTCGGCAGAACCCATATGGATAGGAACATAAAAAGTGAATTATCTCAACATTTCCGTGTTAATATGCTTGAAGAAAACCTTTTAGGTATGGTTTACACTGTCAAATGTATTCCTCTTTGAGATTTTTGTGAGATATATAGACCTGTTCTTTTGCATTTTTTTCATAGTCCAAAAGCTATAGCATGAGTATATATATCGAAACTTACCTGCATCCATAATTAATAAGTACCTTTACTTTAATTCGGCAAGTGAGTCTAAGAATAAAGGAAGTGATAACTTGACAGAAAATGTTGCAAGCAAAGACGAAGACGCTGGGAAAAAATGGGTTAAGGAAGACCCTGAGAGAGATGACGTGTATTGGCCGAACGAAGAATTGAAGGAAAAAGCACATTTGAGTGACCCAGAGATATACAAAAAAGCAGACAAGGATCCAAAGAAGTTCTGGGCTGAAAAAGCCAAAGAAGCACTTGATTGGTTCGAGGAGTGGGACGAGATATACGAAGAAGATCCGCCATATTTCAACTGGTTCCTAGGAAGTGAAACAAATCTCGCTTATAACTGTCTTGATAGACATCTAACTGATAGGAGAAATCAGGCAGCGATAATATGGGAACCGGAGCCAACTGATGAAGATAACAGGATACTTACTTATCAAGAACTTTATAGAGAAGTCAACAAATTCGCCAACGCTCTTAAGGAATTGGGTGTAGAAAAAGGTGACGCAGTGACTTTCTGGATGCCGATGATACCCGAAACGGCGATAGCCGCTCTGGCATGTCAGAGGATAGGCGCCTGGCATTCGATAGTTTTCACGGCGTTCTCTCCCGACGCGGTCAAGGACCGTATGGAAGATGCGGGTTCCGAACTTCTGATAACCGCCGACGGATTCTACAGAGGAGGGAGTACAGCTGAGCTGAAATCTAAGATCGATCCAACGCTAGAAGCTCTTGATACAGAAAATTGTATCGTAGTGGACAGAGCCGGCACCGATCCCGATATGAAAGAAGGAAGAGACCACGACTTCCACGAACTGATAGAGGATCAAGATGGGTATTGTGAACCTGAAAAACTCGATGCCGAGGATACAGGTTTCTTGCTTTATACCTCCGGTACAACTGGAAAGCCCAAAGGTATCAAGCACTCTGTAGGCGCTTATGCTGCACAGGCTGCTTTGACGACCAAATGGGTGTTCGATCTACATCAGAACGATGTGTTCTTCTCAACTGCAGATATAGGATGGATCACGGGTCATAGTTACTCGCTGTACGGGCCGCTGCTTAACGGTGGAACTACGCTGTGGTACGAAGGTTCGCCTTATCATCCAAATCCAGACCGTTGGTGGGACATCATAGAGAAATACGGAGCTAACATATTGTATACCGCGCCGACCGCGATAAGAGCTTTGAGGCAGAAGGGAGACAAGTGGATAGAAGATCGTGATCTCAGCTCTCTCAGACTGCTCGGATCTGTCGGAGAACCTATAGATCCTGATACATGGAAATGGTTCTTCAACAAGATCGGCGGGGGTAGATGCCCGATCGTAGATACTTACTGGCAGACCGAAACCGGTGGTATATTACTCACTTCGCTACCTGGAATAGGTCCATTCGTACCTGGAGTCGCTGGTCCGGCATTACCCGGAATAACCTATGACGTATTGGATGCTACCGGTGAACCCGTAGGAGAGAACGAGAGCGGTAAAGTCGTGCAGAAACCGCCCTTCGGAATAGGCATGCTGAGAGGAGTTTACAAGGCACCAGAGAAATACGAGGCAGAATATTGGAGTGAATACGGAGACGAGACATACTTCTCCGGCGACGGCGGTAGAAAAACAGAACTAGAGATAGGCAGCCATAGATTGATAGAGATAACCGGAAGGATCGACGACGTGCTTGAAGTTTCAGGTCATAGATTGGGTTCTGCAGAGATCGAAGACGCTGTCAGTACCTTGGAAGAAGTCGTTGAAGTCGCTGTAGTGCCGAAACCGCATGATGTCAAGGGAGAAGTACCTGCGGTATTCGTTCTACTCAGAAGTGACGTAGAAGCGAGTGAGGAAGAACTAGAGAACAAGATCAAAAACGTAGTCAGAGAGAAAGTCGGTCCTGTAGCTACACCGGGAGCGATATACTTCGTGCCTGACGTGCCGAGGACCGAAAGTGGAAAGGTCATCAGAAGATTCTTGAAAGGTTTAGTAAAGAACGGAGAACTCGGTGATATGACTACTGCTAGCAACCCAGAATGTCTCAAGGAGCTCGCTGAAATCACAGAATACAACGGACCAGAAGAGTTTGAAGAGATATAGACCTGTGATCGACACTGATATCTACACAAAAACCCTTTCTTTTGCTTTACCTTTTTGTTTCACTAATTCTCTTCACGCATCTCATCTTTTCTCTTTTGAAGCCGCTCGTATTTTTCTTCGTATAGCTCCTCGCAGGAAGAACAACAGAAGTAATGTTCTTTACCGTCTTTCTTCCATTTCACAGGTTCACTCTGGATGGGTTTATTACAGTAATAGCAAGCGATGTCTAAAGGTACGTTCTCATCTATCGGGATCTCAGGGATTTTTTTAGCCTCCTCCCGTACTCGCCAGATGCCTTTTATCTTTAATTCATCTTCATTTTCAAGATATTCTACTGACTCATCGAGTTGAGTGAATCCGTTTATGAAAGCCTCGATCAGGTATCCTTCACCTTCCAATCGTTTTAAAATTCTGAATCTCTCGAATCTTGTGAATACCTCCTTCAGTCCGGATTCAGTAATATTTTTAGTTTCCATCTTGAACAAGTATTTTTGAAATCCTAATTTACTATGGTCTATTTCGACTGTGAAGCCTTCTATTATCCCCATGTTTTCCAACTTCTCTATCTTTGAGCTTACAGTGGGTGTGCTAACATCTATCCTGTCCGCTAAAACCCTTCGGGATACTCTACCATCCCTTTGCAGCTCTTTTAGTATCTTCATCTCGGTTTCTTCGAGTTTCATATCTATTTTATCCTTTTGAGGAGGATTTAACATTTATGTTTGTAAGTTTTTGATCCGTTTTATTTTACATATGTATACCACAAATCCCTTTTATAGGTAAGAGGATGTAATAACGGTGTTATCATGGCGATAGATCCTGTATGTGATATGGAAGTTGACGAGGAAGAAGCGGAGTTCAAGACCGAATACAAAGGTAAAACGTACTACTTCTGTGCCCCAGGATGCAAGACCCTATTCGAGGAAAATCCAGAAGAATACCTCGACTAGGGCAAAAACCCTTTCTATAATTTATAAGGAGGTCAAGATCATGAGTGATGAGAAAAAAGGTCAGAAAAAAGAGGTCCCGATCGAAGGTATGCACTGTGCCAGCTGCGCCCAAGCTATAAAGAAGTCCTTGGATAAGCTGGAGGGTGTCGATGAAAGCAACGTCAGTTATGCTAGTGAACAAGCTTCGGTGGAATATGATTCTTCGAAAGTCAGCATGAATGATATTTCTAAAGCTGTGGAAGACGCCGGTTACTCAGTGGGAGAAGGTGAAAGGATAGATATGCCTATCGAGGGGATGACATGTGCAGCCTGT
>Ga0207421_10002326_pt1 | contig 23648 bp, 19 predicted proteins | sample SodLakKL_010_SED_4_FD_187542 | JGI IMG/M metagenome (GOLD analysis project Ga0207421, IMG submission 187542) | Alkaline sediment microbial communities from Lake Tanatar, Kulunda Steppe, Russia - 8KL_010_SED (SPAdes) (version 2) | ecosystem: Environmental > Aquatic > Non-marine Saline and... | reverse complement strand
CGCCGTCCTCCGCGCCGTCCTCCGCGCCGACGTCGTCGGTCGCGTCCTCGACGGTCAGCAGATCACGCACCACCTCGTCGAGCAGCTCCCGGGCCGCGGTGGGATCGTGCTCGCAGGCGTCGCAGGCTCCGGGCTGGGCGCCGGGGATTCCCGGCGGTACGAGGGAGGTGGCTGGCAGGCGCGTGCCATCGGTCGCCTCTTCGGCGAGGCGCTCGCGATCGACCGCCAGCGAGATGGCGCGCCGCAGCCGGGCATCGTCGAAAGGCGCTCGGGTGGTGTCGAAGCCGTAGAGGTAGACCGGGGAGCGCACCCCCTCGAGCACTCCCGGCCCGGTATAGCCGTCCGCGGAGCGGCCGAACAGCTCGACCGCCTCCTCCCGGCGTGTCGGTGTGAGCTGTGCCACCTGCAGCTGTCCGTCGAGGAGATCGGCCCACTGCGACTCCTCGTCCTCGTTGGGGTCGTAGAGGGTGAACAGCACCTCGTCCAGCAGTGCCGGGCTGTGGTGCTCCTCGAAGCGCACGAGGCGAAGGAAGGCTCCGAGCTCACGAGGGCCGGCCATCGCGAAGGGGCCGTTGCCGATCGGCTCGCTGGCGAAGGCATCGAGGTCCTCGTCGGCGAGCGGAGGGGTGGGGACCAGGCTCGGGTCACTCAGCGTCGCCAGGAAGGCCGGCTGGGGTGAGGTGAGGTCGATGCGCAGGGTGCGGTCGTCCTCGACGGAGACGCCCTCGAGCGCCCCGCCGACCTCCTGGGCCGCGTCGATACCGACGACGTCGGCGAGGAGGAACGCGAGGAAGGAGGGTGGTTCCGCCGTCGCGTCGGCGATGCGATCGAAGGTCCGTTTGAAGTCCTCGGCGGTCACGGCAGTGCCGTCGTGGAACGTGGCATCCCTGAGGTGGAACACGAAGGTGGCGCCGTCGTCCAGCACCTCCCACCGCTCGGCTGCCGCTGGGACGACCTGCCCATCGACCTCGACCCGCACCAGGGGATCGAACAGTGCGTCGATGATCAGCTCGCCCTCGTCGTCCACGATGAACCTGGGGTCGATCGAGACGGGATCGACGACCAGCCCCACCCGCAAGGTGCCACCACGCCGGGGGCCGGCCTGCTCGACCGGGTCCTCCTCCGGTTGGTCCTCTGTGACCTCGTCCTCCGGCACGGGCTCCGGGTCCACCTCAAGGGTGCAGGCCGCGAGGACCAGCGAGAGGAGGACCGCGGGAAGCATGAGGAGAGGCGCGCCCGGGCCTCTCCTCCGCATGATCAGAGGTAGATCACGAGCAGGGAGTTGGTGCCGACGAACAGCAGCCCGACGATGACGGTGATCCGGTCGAGGTTGCGCTCCACGACCGCGGAACCGTGCAGCCCGCCACCGCCGCCACCCCCGAACATGTCCGACAGGCCGCCGCCCTGGCCACGGTGGAGCAGGACCAGCCCGATCAACGCCAAGGAGAGCAGGATGTGCAGGGCGGTGATGACGACGAGCACGTCAGCCTCCGGAAGGGTCACTGGTGTCGGGCGCAGGCGGGTGGGGAGTACCGAGAGAAGGTACCACCGGTGGGTGGCGGTTCAGCCGGTCTGGTTCGCCAACCAGAACATGCGGAACCCTTCAGCGGACTCGAAGTTGCCCATGGGGGTGGCTTCCCAGCGTTGCAGGGCTTCGTCGTCGAAGCTGATGGCGCGGGGCTGGAGTCCCAGGGAGGGCGAACTCTGTGGGACGGGACACCCGGTCGCCAGATCGGCGCAGGCGTGCAACGCGGCGCGCCGGTTGTCCTGGCTGAGTTCGGCCAGGCGTCCATAGACCCGGACGTTGGTCGGCGCGACCTCCAGCGCGGTCCGTCGGTAGGTGTCGAAGGCCCGCGCCTCACCCGTCGCCGGGGTCGCGGCCTCCACGGGCGGGGTCGTGGACCACACCAGGGCGACGGCCTCCCGCTCGCGGTCCGCACCGGTGAGCGCCGCGGGCACCATCAACGCGCCGAGTACCGCGGCCACGGCCACGACCGCGACGGTCACGGTCTCCGAGCCCCGCCGGATCGGGCTCGCAGGCGCCGACTCGTCCACCAGGATGCGGACGCGGTCGACGACGCTGTTGCTCGGGGCCAGGGCCGCGCACGGGACGGCGCCTGACGGCGCCTCCTCGAGCACCTTCAGCAGACCGCTGGCCAGCGCTCCGGGGCGCCGGGTGACGCTGACGGCCAGCTGGTCGGCGGCCAGTTCTCGCTCGCGGTGGAGTTGCTGGACCGCCCACCCCCCACCGGGCACGAAGAACATCAGGTCCCGCACGATCCCCAGCAGGTTGGCGACCGGCGTGTCCCGTCGACGCACGTGGGCGAGCTCGTGCGCCAGCACGCCCTCGAGTTCCTCGTCGTCGAGCACCTCCAGAAGCTCCTGGCCGACCACCAGCAGGGGCCGACGCGTGCCGACCACGTAGGCGCCGCCCCGGCACCGCTCGATGACGCCGACGTCGGGAACCGGCACCTCCATCGCGGCCGCGACGCTGCTGGCCAGACGCACCACCCTGGTCGGCGCTGCACCGGCTGCATGGACCGCGGAGCGAGCCTGCCGACGGACCCGACCGATGGCCAGGCCCCGGCGGGTCAACCGCACGGCAGCGACCGACGCCCACATGCCAGCGATCACCGGCACGGTGATCGGGGCGAAGTGCAGGTAGCCGTCCCGGACCGGGATCGACAGCGCGTTCACCCCGTCGGCCGGCAGCATCACCGTCGGTAGGCGCAGTTGGGTCCCGGACAGCAGGACCACGGCCACGAGGGCTATCAGGGGCACGATCGCCGCGAGCACCCGCACCTGAGGGCAGCGCAGGCCCGACCTCAGCAGCAGGCGTGCGACGAGGACCGCGGCGAGTGAGGCGATCACCGCCCGGATCGCGACGGATTCGAGCGGGACGGAGAGGAGGACGCCGAGGTCCACCGCGATCAGCGTTCTCGGTCGCGTCGACGAGCGGCCGCAGCCCGCAGGTCAGCGAGGCTCTCGTCATCGACCCCCTCGACGACATCCGCGAGGTAGGCGGCGGCGGGCTCGGGGAAGCGGTCGAGCAGCCACCCCATCACGCCCTCCACCGTGGAGCGGGCGTAGTGCTCCCTGGTGACCGCAGGGCGGTACCGGTGGGCCAGCGCCTCGGTGTCGCGGAGCAGCAGTCCCTTGTTGGCCAGGCGGGTCATGGTGGTCATGACGGTCGTGTAGGCGATGGACCGCTTCGCGGCCAGCAGGTTGTGGACGTCGCGGACCGTGGACTCGCCCAGCTGCCACACGGCTTCCATGACGTCCTGCTCCAGCGGTCCGAGCAGGGTCTCGATGGGATCGTTCCGACGTGCCACGGTCGGTCTCCTCAACTCTCTCCCCCCGCGAGCTCACCTCGCGCGGCCTCTGAACCGCAGCGTAGCGTCCGGGAGCCTCCATGGACAGGGCCCGTGGCGGCCGCCGGAGAGCGGTCGGGCACCAGCAGCCACGGAGCGGCTTGGCAGCCATGGCCAGTACGCTGGAGGTCGCCCTGCGGCCCGAGCACCTGGACCAGCGATGTCACAGAGGGACCTGCCACGCCCCGGCGTGGGCGTGCACGGGGGCGCGCGTCACCTGGTCCTCTACCCCACCTGGGTCGGCCTGCTGGCCGCCGGTCTCGTCCCCCCCGGTCTGCTGCTCCTCGGGCTGCTGGCGTGGGCCTCGACGGGGACCGGCGCTGTGACCTGGACCCTGCTGGTCGCCGGGACCGGCACGGTGGCCCTCGCGGGCCGGGACTTCCCCCGTCACGTCGTGATCGGCCCCGAGGGGATCGAGCGACGCTGCCTGCTCCGCCGCCACGTCCTCCCCTTCAGCGAGGTGGTGGCGATCCAGCGCGCTCCCGCCCCTCGCCTCGCCGCCGCGCGGGCGGCGCGCAGCAGTGAACCCGGCGAACGACAACGGGTCATGGGCGGGCTGCTCGCCACGGGACACGGTCGCCGGCGCTGGATGCTGACCGACCAGCCCGAGAGTCGGGAGGAGTACGACCACCTCGCCGCCCTGCTGGTAGTCGGCGGCGGGACCGACCTCCAGGCGGCGCGCCCCGCCCCAGGGAGCACGCCGACCAGCCTGTACCGCCGCAGGCCCCCGCCGCTGCCACGCTGAACCGGCTCGGCACACGGCCCCGGCGGCGCCGTTCGCAGCTCGCCGTTGGACGTTCGCCCCGCGAACACCCTGGTCACCTCGACTCCGTCGGATGAGGATGGTGGTAACGTCCTACCTGAGTCGTAGGTAGCGGTTCCGCTCGCACGGGAACCACACCCTCGACGCGCGGGCTCGCCCGCAGACCGACGCGGACGGGACGGCCGTCCGCATCCACCAACCAGGGGAACCTCGTGGCCGCCGACCGGCGACCGAGCGGCAGGGTTGTCACCTACCGCGCAGGGAAGCCTCGAGCTCACGACCAGTGATTCAAGGAGTCGACATATGAGGTCACACCTCGTTCGGCGCTGGCGGTGGCCAGTGCTGCTCACTGCATTTGCGCTGGCCCTCGCGGCCTGTGGCGAAGACGAACCCACCGTGGATCCCGACGTGGACGTCGAGGAGCCGGTGGAGGAGGAAGAGGAGCCAGAGGAGGAAGAGGAGCCTGCCGCCGTCGCCGAGGGTGGCACGGTGCTGTTCGGTGACGAGCAGGAGCCGACGATCCTCAACGGCTATCTGATCGACGGCAACTCGCTGGTCACCTCCAAGGTGTTCAACAACGTGTTCCCGAGCACCTACGTCATCCAGCCGGATCTCTCCCTCGAGCCCAACCTGATCGACGGGGAGGCCGAGTTCACCGAGGACCCCTTCAGCGTCACCTACACGATCCGTGATGACGCGGTCTGGTCCGACGGCACGCCCATCACCGTCGATGACTACATCTTCTCCTTCGAGGTGCAGATGGACCTGGACGCCCCGTGGGCGGACCAGATCACCTCGCGCGCCGGCATCGAGCTGATCGAGGACTACGAGACCGACGGTGACAAGGTCATCACCTTCAACTTCTCGGAGCCCTACGCGCCCTGGCAGCTGTTGTTCGCCAACATCCTGCCCGCGCACGTGCTCGAGGGTGAGGACTTCACCACCGTGATGAACGACGAGCTTCCCGACATCTCGGGTGGTCCGTTCATCTTCGACTCCTGGGACCGTGGGACCCAGCTTCGCCTGGTCCGCAACGACGACTACTGGGGTGGCGACGTCTCGCTGGACGAGATCATCATGCGCTACCTGCCTGACACCACCACCCTGACCCAGCAGATGCTCGGTGGCGAGCTGGACATGTACGACCCGCAGCCGCAGATCGAACTGGTGAACCAGCTCGAGGGCGCGGCTGACCGCATCGAGTTCGAGGTCGGCCTCGGCCCGGTGTGGGAGCACTTCGACTTCAACACCCTGGTGCCTGGTCTCGACCGTGACTACGTCCGTCAGGCGATCGCCCTCGGCATCAACCGCGAGCAGATCGTCAACACGCTGGTCGCACCGGTGGACCCGGAAGCGGTCGTGCTGCAGAACCCCTTCTGGATGGCCAACACCGAGCAGTACGAGCCCTACTACGACCAGTGGGACTTCGACACTCAGGCCGCCCGTGACCTCCTCGAGGAGAACGGCTGCGAGCTGGGTGACGACGAGGTCTACGTCTGTGATGACGTGCGCCTGTCCTTCCGCGTCGGCACCACCGGCGGGAACGAGCGGCGTGAGCTCACCCAGCAGCTGATGCAGGCCGACCTGGCTGCCGCCGGGATCGAGATCACCATCGAGAACGACGAGGGTGCGGCGTTCTTCGAGCGCCTCAACACCCCTGAGAACTGCGATGGTGTCTGCGACTACGACATCGCGCTGTTCGCCTGGGTCGGTTCGCCGAACCCGGTCGGCAACGCGAACATCTACGGCTGCGATGGCTTCGATGAGGAGGAGCCCAGCGTTCGTCCGCAGAACTGGACCGTGTTCTGCGACGAGGAGCTCACCAACATCATGGACGAGGCGAACTCGACCGTCGACCCTGACGTGAACGCCGACCTGTGGAACCAGGCCGCGTCGATCATGGCCGACAACGTGCCGGTGATCCCCTTGTTCCAGCAGCCGCAGCTGGTGGCGTTCGACAACACCCTGACTGGGCCACGTCTGAACGCGACGGTCGCAACGCAGTTCTGGAACAGCTCCGACTGGGCGTACACAGAGTGATCGCGTGACGCACGCCGGGAAGCTGCGATAGCTTCCCGCGGGTGCCCGCCACCTGGCGTGGCGGGCACCCACCCATGTCGCCGCCGTGTCGTCGCGTCGTTCGGGAAGGACGCATCGCCGTGTTGACCTACGCGCTCCGTCGCACCCTGATCTCCATCCCGGTCATCCTGCTCGCGACGTTCATCACCTTCGCGGCGATCTCCATCTCCGGGGACCCGCTGGCCGACCTGCGGCAGCTGCCCAACATCACCCAGGAGCAGATCGACAACGTCCGTGAGTCACGCGGTCTCAACGATCCCCTGCCGTCGCAGTACCTGCGGTGGGTGGAGCAGGTCGCGCAGGGTGGCTTCGGTGAGTACCTGATCTCACCGCGGCCGATCTGGCCGGATCTGCGGCGTGTCCTCGGCAACACCATGCAGCTGGTCATCGCCGCGGAGGTGATCGCCTTCTTCATCGCCGTGGCGCTCGGGGTGCTGTCCGCGAAACGCCAGTACTCCGTCTTCGACTACACGACGACCACGCTGAGCTTCATCGGGTACTCGATGCCCGCGTTCCTCTTCGCCCTGTTCCTGCAGGTCGCAGTGGTCCAGATCTTCGTGCGCACCGGGGTGAGGGTCTTCCCGATCGGCAACCTCTCCTCGCCGAACCCGGGCACGGGTCTGAGCTTCCTCCTCGATCGCGCCTGGCACCTGGTGCTGCCGATCGCCTCTCTGGCGATCTTCTCCGTCGCCAGTTACTCGCGCTACATGCGGGCGTCGATGCTCGAGGTCATCAACTCCGACTACGTCCGGACCGCCCGCGCGAAGGGCCTCCCCGAGCGCACCATCACCACCCGCCACTCCATGCGCAACGCCCTGATCCCGACGGTGACCATCGCCGCCCTGTCCTTCGGGAGCCTGCTCGGCGGCGCCATCGTCATCGAGACCGTGTTCGGACTGGACGGGATGGGCCGGTACTTCTTCCAGCAGCTGGGTCGGCGCGACCCCTACCCGATCATGGGCTGGCTGACGATCGTCGCGATCGTGATCGTGGTGTTCAACCTGATCGCCGACATCCTCTACGGCTACCTCGACCCAAGGATCCGCTATGACTGAGCGGCCCGTGACCCCGAGGCACGAGCACGGGATCCCAGCACCCCAGGACCAGCCCTCCGGTGCTCCGCAGCTCAGCGACGGCGCCGACGAGCTCCCGAGCAACGTCGTCGAGGTCGAAGCACGGTCCCAATGGCAGCTGTTCCGCCGGAAGTTCTTCCGGCACAAGCTGGCCATGGGATCCCTGGTGTTCCTGGCGCTGATCGTGTTCGCCGCCTTCAACGCCGAACGGATCGCCCCCTACAGCTACGACGAGATCGACGTGCTGCGGGCCAACACCCCACCGACCTTCGAAGGCTTCCACTTCTTCGGGACCGACCAGCTCGGACGCGACTACTTCAGCCGCGTGCTGTTCGGCACCCAGACCTCGCTCAGGGTCGCCGGCCTGGTGGCGGTGGTCTCGACCTTGATCGGGACGGTCACCGGGGCGATCGCCGGCTACTACCGCGGCTGGATCGACTCGGTGCTGATGCGCATCACCGACCTGGTCATCATCATCCCCGCGCTGGCGATCCTGCTGGTCGCCGCGTCCTTCTTCGGTCAGGGTGACCCCCTGCGGATCGCCATCATCCTGGCGCTGCTGTTGTGGACCTCGCTGGCTCGCATCGTCCGTGGCGTGTTCCTGAGCCTGCGCGAGAAGGAGTTCGTGCAGGCGGCGCGTGCCGCCGGCGCCAGCGACCTGCGCATCATGTTCCGCCACATGTTGCCCAACACGATCGGGCCGATCGTGGTGAACATGACGCTCGTGCTCGCGGCGGCGATCATCATCGAGGCCACCTTGTCCTTCCTGGGCATCGGGGTGAACCCGCCGACCCCGGCACTGGGCGTGCTGATCAACGATGGCCGCAGCTCCATGCAGACCCTGTGGTGGCTGACGATCATGCCGGGCCTGGCCCTGGTGGCCATCGCACTGTCGATCAACTTCGTCGGCGACGGTCTGCGTGATGCCCTCGATCCCACGCAGCAGGAGTCATGAGCGCCGCCGCGGGCAGCACGCACGCTCCGGGCGCACCGGGCGTGCCGACGTCGAGCGGTCAGCCCGGCCCGTCCACCCACCGCCTCACCGGGGGTACCCAGTGACCGAAGCACTGCTGTCGATCCGAGGACTCGTCACCGAGTTCTCCACCCCGGACGGGGTGGTGCACGCGGTCGACGGGGTCTCCTACGACGTCCACCCCGGCGAGACCGTCGGGATCGTCGGCGAGTCGGGGTCGGGCAAGTCGGTGACCGTGATGTCGATCCTGCGGTTGATCCCCCAGCCGCCGGGACGGATCGCGGCGGGTGAGATCCTGCTCGAGGGCCGCAACCTGCTGGACCTGGACGACGCCGAGCTGCGCAGGGTCCGTGGTCGCGAGATCGCGATGATCTTCCAGGATCCGATGACCTCGCTCAACCCGGTGTTGACGGTGGGTTCGCAGCTGGCCGAAGCGATCCAGACCCACGACAAGCAGGTCGCCGACGCCGAGGCCCGCCGGCGGGTGGTGGAGCTGCTGGAGCTGGTCGGGGTCCCCAACGCCGCGGCCCGGTTCGGGCAGTACCCGCACGAGTACTCGGGTGGGATGCGCCAGCGGGCGATGATCGCGATGGCGATCGCCAACCGACCCAAGATCCTGATCGCCGACGAGCCGACCACCGCACTCGACGTGACGATCCAGGCGCAGGTGCTCCAGGTGCTCAAGACCGCGCAGGAGGAGACCCAGGCCGGCACGATCCTGATCACCCACGACCTCGGGGTCATCGCCGAGATGGCCGACCGGGTGGTGGTGATGTACGGCGGGAAGGTGGTGGAGACCGGCACGGTCGACGACATCTTCCACAACCCCTCCCACCCCTACACCCTCGGGCTGCTGTCGTCGCTGCCGCGAGCCGGCAAGCAGGTCGAGCGGCTGGAGCCGATCCCCGGCCAGCCCCCGTCGTTGATCAACCTGCCCGGCGGCTGCTCGTTCCATCCGCGCTGCCGGATGTCGCAGGGGCGGGACCGGTGCCGCACGGAGGTCCCGGAACTCGTGCAGCTCTCGGACGGTCGCGCGTCAGCGTGTCACTTCCATGAGGAGCTGCCGGAGGAGATCGCCCGCATCTCGGCGGCGACCGGGGTCGACATCGAGCGGGGCCCACACGCCGCCGGCGAGTCCGAGGCTGGGCACGACCAGCGGGAGGACGACTGATGGCCGCCGAACAGCTGCCGAACACGACCGAAGCGGTCGCCACCGGCCCGGGCCTGCACGACCGGGCACCGCTGGGTGACACGATCCTGACCGTGGACGGGCTCACCAAGCACTTCCCGCTGCGGGGTGGGGTGTTCAACCGCCAGTACGGCGCGGTCTACGCCGTCGACGGGGTGTCGTTCGACGTCAAGGCCGGGGAGACCGTCGGGCTGGTCGGTGAGTCGGGTTGCGGCAAGTCGACCGCCGGCCGGTGCATCGTCCGGCTCCTCGACCCCACCGACGGCCGCATCCTGTTCAAGGACCACGACCTGGCGGGGATGTCGCGTCGCACGATGCGGGAGATGCGTCGCGAGATCCAGATCGTCTTCCAGGACCCGTACGCGTCGCTGAACCCACGGATGTCGGTCAACGAGATCATCGCCGAACCACTCCGCATCTACGGCCGCTACCGGAAGCAGGGCCGCGAGCGCGTCAAGGAGCTGATGCGCCTCGTCGGGCTCAACCCCGAGCACGGGAACCGGTTCCCCCACGAGTTCTCCGGCGGGCAGCGCCAGCGCATCGGGATCGCCCGCGCGCTGGCACTGGACCCCCAGCTGCTGATCCTCGACGAGCCGGTCTCCGCCCTGGACGTCTCCATCCAGGCCCAGGTCATCAACCTGCTGGAGGAGCTCCAGGACGCCCTCGGGCTGGCGTATCTGTTCATCGCCCACGACCTGTCGGTGGTGCGTCACATCTCGGACCGGGTCGCGGTGATGTACCTCGGCAAGATCGTGGAGTTCGGGGCGACCGAGGACATCTTCACCAACCCGACCCACCCCTACACCCAGGCCCTGCTCTCCGCCGCACCGATCACCGACCCTCGCGACCGGGACAAGATCGACCGCATCATGCTCGAGGGTGACGTCCCCTCCCCCTCCGACCCGCCCTCCGGCTGCCGCTTCCGGACCCGCTGCTGGAAAGCGGAGGCCCGCTGTGCCGAGGAGGAACCCGCCCTGATCGACGAGTTCGGTCACGGCCACCCCTCGGCCTGCTTCTTCGCCGAACCCCAGAAGGTGCTCCACCAGGACTGAGGGTCCGGCCACGACGGCGAGGTGCCCCGGCCACGATGGCCGAGGCACCGGTGTCGCTGCGCGGGGTGGGGTCAGCGGTCGCGGCGGTGCCCGACGATCAGCGCGAAGTCCTCGCTGGACAGGCTCGCGCCCCCGACCAGCGCACCGTCGATGTCCGGCTGCGCCATCAGCGAGCGGACGTTGCCGGCCTTGACGCTGCCGCCGTACTGGACCCGCATCCGGTCGGCGACCCCCTGGCCGTAGAGCGATGCCAGCTCCGTGCGCACGGCGGCGCACATCTCCTGAGCATCCTCAGGCGTCGCGGTCAGCCCGGTGCCGATCGCCCACACGGGCTCGTAGGCGATGACGACCTCCTCGGCGTCGTCCTCGGTGACCTCGATGCCGGCGAGGCTGCCCCGCAGCTGGGAGACGACGACCTCGACGGCCTGCCCCGCCTCGCGCTCCTCCTTGGTCTCACCGACGCACAGGATCGGGCGCATGTCGTGACGACGGATGGCCGCGACCTTGGCGTTGACGATCTCGTCGGTCTCATCGAACAACGCACGGCGCTCGGAGTGACCCGCCAGGACGTAGGCCACGTCGAGGCGCTTGAGCATGGGGGGGCTGACCTCCCCGGTGAAGGCGCCCTCGTCCTCGGAGTGGCAGTTCTGGGCTCCGAGCTGGATCGGCAGGCGGTCGGACTGGATCAGGGTCTGGATCGACCGCAGCGACACGAAGGACGGGCAGACGACCACGTCCTGACCCTCGTAGTCCTGCTCCTCGAGGTGGTACGCCAGCTTCTGCACCAGTTGGATCGCCTCCAGGTGGTCTCGGTGCATCTTCCAGTTCCCCGCCATGATGGGGGTCCGCTCGGCCACTTCTGGCTCCTCGTCCTCGGGTGTGATGGGTGGGTCGGATCGCTTCCGAGCCTAGTCAGGCCCATCGTCGACGGACCGGCCGCCACCGCCCGGTCGACCACCGCTGGCGCCGGCCGTCCAGTCCGCGTGCAGGCGGCTGTAGACGCCTCCCGCCCCGACCAGCTGGGCGTGGGGTCCCCGCTCCGCGATCCGGCCCCGGTCGAACACCAGGACCTCGTCGGCCGCCTCCGCCGTCGACAGGCGGTGCGCGACGGTGATCGAGGTCCGGCCGGAGGTCAAGCGCTCGATCGCGCGGCGCAACCGCACCTCCAGCGCCGGGTCCACCGCCGAGGTGGCCTCGTCGAGCACGAGCAGGTCGGGGCGGGCGATCCAGGCCCGGACCAGGGCGACGAGCTGGCGTTCCCCGGCCGACAGCCGGTTCCCCCGCTCACCGACCTCGGTGTGGATCCCGGCGGGCAGCTCCTCGATCCAGCCGCCGAGGTCGAGCTCCCGGCAGGCCGCCAGGACCTCGTCGTCGCTGGACCGCGGCGCCCCGTAGCGGATGTTGTCGGCGATGGTGGCGTCGAACAGGAAGCCCTCCTGGGGCACGCTGATCACCCGCGACCGCAGGCTGGAGAACGCGATCTGGTCGAGGTCCACCCCCGAGAGGCGGATCACGCCCCGGGTGGGGTCGAACAGCCGGGTCAGCAGCTTCACGAAGGTGCTCTTACCCGACCCCGTGGCGCCGACCACGGCGATGCGGGTGCCGGGCGCGATCACGAGATCGACCTCGCGTAGGACCGGATCGCCCCGCTCGTCGCTGTCCCGGTCGCCTCTCGGGTAGGCGAACCAGACGTCGTGGACCGACAGGGCCACCGGTCCGGGGGGCAGGGTCCGGCCCGGGACGGGATCGACCACCTCGACCGGGGCATCCAGCACGCCGAGCACCCGTCGGATGCCGGCCGCGGCGGTCTGGGCCTCGTTCAGGACCTCGACCAGCAGCTGGATCGGCTCGATGAACAGCGTGACGAGGAACAGCAGCGCGATGAGCCGGCCGGCGGTCAGCTGCCCGGGCTGGACCACGACCCCCACCGCGATGACCATCGCCGTGACGCCGCCGGCGAACAGCTCCGCGGTGGAGAACATCGACGCGCCGACCACCTGGGCCCGGATCTCCGCGCGGCGATGGTCCTCCAGGGCGCGATCGACCCGGGGCAGGGTGCGCGCCTCCGCCCCGTAGGCGCGGATCGTCTTCAGGCCGCTGATGGCCTCCGACAGCGCCGAGAGCGCGTCCGCCGACCGCTCCCGCACCTGGTCGTAGAGGCGCCGCAAGACCCGCTGGAAGGCGAGCAGGAGCAGGGCGTAGAGCAGGCCGGCGATGGCGATCAGCCCAGCGAGCAGCGGGTCGTAGACCACCATCACCGACAGCACCAGCACCAGCTGGGCCGACCCCACCAGCATGCCGATGCCACCCCACTCTATGAACTGGGTGATGACCTCGATGTCGGAGGTGACCCGCGCCACGAGCGAGCCGCGCCGTTCGCTCTGCAGGTGGAGCGTGGACAGCCGGTGCACGTGGGCGAAGGTCGCCACCCGCAACTCTGCGAGGCCGTTGGCGGCGGCCTTGAGCAGCCGGAACATCGCGGCGCGGGTGGCGACGATCGACACCAGCACCCCGGCCAGGGCGAGCCCGCCGATCGCGGCGATCCGCCCCAGGTCCCCGGTGCCACCGAGCACCTCGACGTCCAACAGTTGCTGGATCGCGATCGGCACGATCACCTGGCCCGCCGTCCCGACGAGCGCGAGCAGCAGGGTCACGCCCAACCCACGGCTCAACGACGGCGCCACCCGGACCGCTCGACGCAGCGCCTGGAGCAGCTTCACCTGGGGCCGGATCACGGCGCATCGGTCCCGGTCGAGCGCGCCCCACCGCCACCGTCCGGGTACTGGCGCCCCTCACGGCTGCGGCGGTGCGGTCGTTGATGGACGTCGTCGCGTTGCCGGCGCTCCTGCTCGCTGCGTTCGGCGGCATCCTGCTCGTAGGCCTCCAGCAGCCGGGCGTAGCCGGGGACGGAGGCCAACAGTTGGTCGTGGGTCCCCGAGGCGCGGACCCCTCCGTCCTCGAGGAACAGGACGCGGTCGGCCAGCAGGATCGTGGCCCGGCGTGACGCCACGATCACCACCGTGGACGGCCGGGTCGCCTGCCTGAGGCCGCGCAGGATCCGAGCTTCGACGGAGGGGTCCACCGCCGAGGTGGCGTCGTCGAGGATCAGCAGTCGGGGTCGTCGGACCAGCGCCCTCGCCAACGCGAGGCGTTGCCGCTGTCCCCCGGACAAGGTTGCGCCGCGCTCACCCAGCGGGGTGTCGAGCCCCTGTGGTAGGGCCTCGACGAACACCTCGGCGTTGGCCAGGCGCAGCGCGTCGCGCACCGCCTCGGCGTCGACCGGGGCGCCGAGGGCGACGTTGCCGAGCACCGAATCGTCGAACAGGAAGGTGTCCTGGGCCACGTAGGCGACCTCGCTGGGCAGCACCCCGGGTGCCAGCGCCCGCAGGTCGGTGCCGTCGAGGTGCAGCGACCCGGCGTCGGGATCCCACAGCCGCGCCAGCAGCACCGCCAGCGAGGATTTGCCCGAGCCCGTCGGGCCGACCACCGCCACCGTGGTCCCCGGCTCGATCGAGAGTGACAGGTCGCTCAGCACCGGCACATCGGGCTCGTAGGAGAAGCTCACGCCCGCAGCGGTGAGGGCGGCCGGACCTGACGAGCGGCCCGCCTCCACCTCGCCGTGCGCGACCGGGTCGTCCTCCTCGAGCACGCGGGCGACCCGACGCCACCCCGCCACGCTCTGGCTGGTGTCCCAGAACAGGTAGCCGATCATCCGGACCGGCACGACCAGCAGGGACAGCAGGTAGGCCACACGGACCAGCTCACCCGGGGACAGCGTCCCGTCCACCACCCGCAACGACCCGAGCACGAGGATGACGATCGCGCCCGCGGAGGGCAGCCCCTCGGTCACGGCCCGGTAGCTGGTCCAGAGCCGACCGACCGCCACCAGCTGGTCGCGCAGGTGGTCGGCCGCGGCCTGGAAGCGGGCGCGCTCCTGGTCGGCGCGGCCGAGCGAGGTGATCGTCAACGCGCCGTCGAAGCTCTCGTGGGCCACCGCCGCCACCCGGCCCCGACGGCGCTGGATCTCCTCCATCCCCTCGAAGGTGAGCCACGCGCCCCGCAGATCGATCCCCACCACCACGACCAGCAGTCCCAGTGCGGTCACGCCCAGCAACGGCTCGGTGACCGTGATGACCGCGATCGCCGCCACCAGCAGACCGACCACCCCGGTGGCGAAGGGCAGTGGCGCCAGCATGAAGGTGGCCTGCCGGGTGTCGACGTCGGCCGTTGACAGCAGGTCCCCCACCCCGTGCCGCTCGTAGGCGCGGAGCGAGGTGCCGAACAGGCGCCGGATCAGCTGTCGACGCAGCTCGGTCTGGGCCGTGACCTGCAGCGCGGTGGCGGCGCCCCGGCGCAGGACGATGCCGACGGCCTTCCAAACCGAAACGCCCAGCAGCAACCAGACCACCGGCGCCAGACGCCCGCGGACCGGCTCTCCTGCCGCCAGCACGGGGACGATGAGGTCGTCGGTGGCGGCCCCGACGACGAGCGCGCTCGCCACGATCGCGCCGGTGAACAGCAGGGCGCCGGTGATGGCGAGCAGGAACCGGCCCGGCGCGCCGCGGACCAGACGCACGACCAACCGCACGCCGAGGCGGACGACCTGCCAGGGGCTGGTCGTCGCGGTCAGGACCGGGTCGGTGGCCAGGAGAGCCCCGAACGTGACGTCGTCGAGCCGGCTCACGCTACCCCGTCGGGCCGGCGACAACGGCGCTGCCCACGGTCAGGGCCCGGCGCCAACGGCGCCGGGCCCTGGGTGCTGCGCCCCGCGGTCAGCTCCGCAGTGCGACGACCCCCGGCAGCTCCTTGCCCTCGAGCAGTTCGAGGGAGGCACCACCGCCGGTGGACACGTGGTCCACCTCGTCGTCCAGGCCGAAGGCCCGGATCGCGGCGGCGGAGTCACCGCCCCCGACGACGGTGAAGCCGTCGGAGTTGGCGATGGCATCGGCCACGGTCCGGGTGCCCGTGGCGAAGGCCTCCCACTCGAACACCCCCATGGGACCGTTCCAGAACACGCTGCCGGCACCGGTGATGGCCGTCGCGTAGGTCGCGGCGGTCTGCGGACCGACGTCGAGGCCCATCTGGTCCGGGGGGATCGCACCCACCTCGACGGTGGTGGCCGGGGCGTCCTCGGCGAACTCCGCAGCGACGATCACGTCGGTGGGGAGCAGGACCTCGATGCCGCGTTCGCGGGCCGCGGCGACGAGGCGACCCACGGTCTCGACCTGGTCGGCCTCGACCCGTGAGGCGCCGACGTCGACACCCTCGGCCACGAGGAACGTGAAGGCCATCGCGCCGCCGACAGCCAGCGCGTCCACCCGTTCGAGGAGGTTCTCCAGCACCGTGAGCTTGTCGCTGACCTTGGCGCCACCGAGGACCGCCACGTAAGGACGGGCCGGGTCCTCCAGCAGCCCGCCGAGCACGTCCAGTTCCCGCTCGAGCAGGAGACCGGCGTAGCCCGGGATCCTCGCCGGGATACCGGAGATGGAGGCGTGGGCACGGTGGGCCGCGCCGAAGGCGTCGTCGACGTAGACGTCGGCCAGCGAGGCGAGCGCCGCGGCGAAGTCGTCGTCGTTCTTGGTCTCCCCGGGATGCCAGCGCAGGTTCTCCAGCAGGAGCACCTGGCCGGGTCGCAGCGCCTCGGCCTTGGCCTTGGCGTCCTCACCCACCACGTCAGAGGCGGTGAGCACCTCGGTGGAGAGCAGTTCCTGCAGGCGCGTCCCGACGGCCGCCATGGAGGATGCCGGATCCGGCTCCCCCTTCGGCCGACCGAGGTGCGAGGCCACGACGACGCTCGCACCCTGGTCGAGCAGCGCCCGCAGGGTCGGCACCGACGACTGCACCCGCAGATCGTCGGTGATCGCCCCATCGCGGAGGGGGACGTTCAGGTCGGCGCGGACGAAGACCTGCTTCCCCTCGGCGTTGAGGTCCGGCAACGTGCGGACCCCTGCGAGCAGTTCGGAGGTCACAGCTTGTCCCCCACGAACTTGGTGAAGTCGGCCAGACGGGTCGAGTAGCCCATCTCGTTGTCGTACCAGCCGAGCACCTTGATCATCTTGCCGACCGCGATCGTGACGCCGCTGTCGAAGATGCAGGAGTGGGGGTTGCCGATGATGTCGACCGAGACGATCGGGTCCTCGGTGTACTCGAGGATGCCCTGCAGGGGGCCGTCGGCAGCGGCCTTCACCGCGGCGTTCACCTCGTCCTTGGTGACCTCCTTCGACAGCAGCAGCGTCAGGTCGGTCGCCGAGCCGGAGGGCACCGGAACCCGCATCGCGTACCCGTCGAGCCGGCCCTCCATCTCCGGCAACGCCAGCGAGGTGGCGGCAGCGGCCCCCGTGGTGGTCGGCACCATCGAGATGGCGGCGGCCCGGGCGCGACGCGGGTCCTTGTGGGGCGCGTCGTGCAGGCGCTGGTCACCGGTGTAGGCGTGGATCGTGGTCATCAGGCCCTGCTCGATCCCGAACGCGTCGTGGATCACCTTGGCCATCGGGACCACCGAGTTGGTGGTGCAGGACGCCATCGAGATCACGTCGTGGGCGGCGCTGTCGTACTCGGCCTCGTTCGCACCCATGACGATGGTCTTGTCCTCGCCCTTGGCGGGCGCGGAGATGATGACCTTCTTGGCGCCGGCGTCGAGGTGCTTGGCCGCCGCGTCGCGCTGCGTGAAGAAGCCGGTGGACTCCACGACGATGTCGACGCCGAGGTCGCTCCACGGCAGGTCGGCGGGGTCGCGCTCGCTCAGCACCTTGATGCGCTTGCCGTTGACCACGATGTCGGTGCCGTCCACCTCGACGGTCCCGTTGAAGCGGCCGTGGACGCTGTCGTACTTGAGCAGCATGGCCAGGGCGGTCGTGTCGGTCAGGTCGTTGACCGCCACGATGTCGAGGTCGATGCTCTCCTTGAGGGTGGCGCGCAGGAAGTTGCGGCCGATACGGCCGAAGCCGTTGATGGCGACGCTCACGGACATGGTTGTTGCTCCCGTTCGTTGGGGTGGTCTCGTCCGGTGGCTACGGGTGGGGCCCGCGGTGGCACCGGTGCTCGAGGTGGGTGGTGGGGTCAGGAGGGACCGCCACCCTGGCGCGCTGGGCTGCGCAGCGGATGCACCGTGCGTCCCGCGCTCACCCTCGACCCTACCACCGGCTTCGGGGCCTGGTCACGGGTCCTGCGGCTCCCCTTCGGCGGTGTCCGTCGCGGCCGCGAGTTGCTCGAGACGACGGAGTCGGCGGTGGATCGCGGACTTGCCGACCGGGGGGTCCAGCAGGGACCCGAGCTCGGCCAGGGAGGCCTCCGGGTTGGCCAGTCGGACCAGGGCGACCTCCCGCACCACCTCGTCGAGGCCCTCCCACCCGACCGCGCGGATGGCCCGCTCGACGGCGGCCACCTGGGCGGCACTGGCCTCGATCGTGCGCCTGAGGTTGGCGCGGTCGGCGTTGGCGAGCCGGTTCGCGTCCGCACGGAGTTGGCGGCGCAGCTGGTGCTCCTCCAGCTCGAGGTAGGCGCCGACCGCCCCGAGCGCGGCGAGCAGCGCACCGATGCGCGCCCCCGACTTCACCACCAGTCGGGTCCGGCCCGACTCCGACAGCGCCGGCGGTGCACCGACGATGCGCTCCACCAGGCCTGCGAGCCACTCCCCCACCCGGCGATCGCCCACCGCGATCTCCAGGTGCGGTGGACGTCCCGGCCGGGACAGCGATCCGCCACCGAGCAGCGCGCCCCTGACCAGCGCGACACGGTGCAGCTGGCTCATCGGCCCGGGTGGGGCGGCGCTGGGTCGACCCTGGGCGTCGAGGACACCGAGCTCGGTGGCGATCGACTGGCTGGCGTTGCCCAGGACGACGGCATACCGCGGGCTGTGGCGCACGTCCCCCGCACCGCGGACCTGCAGTTCGGGCCGGTCTCCGAACCCCTGCACGACCAGGGTGTGGGCGCGCCGGGCGACCGCGCCCGACGCGGTGACGATCCGGATCTCCGGGCCGGCATCGCCGCCGCCGCGCAGCGTCAGGGTCCCGGCGGTGCGCAGCAGACCGGTCAGCTCACGTCGCGCCGTCCCCTGATCTCCGGGCGGCAGTCGGGACAGCTCCTGCCGCACCGCCTCGGTGAAGGAGCCGGACGCCACCGCGCTCACCTCAGCCGGTGGGAGAGGTCCACCAGGGCGCGGGCCAGCGCGTCGGGATCGTGCCCGTCCCGACCGTCGACCAGGTCCACGGTGTGGACGGCCTCCACGTGCTCGGCGATCCGCGGGTCGGTAGCCACCAGCACCCGACCGGGACCGATGGGGTCGGGGCCGTCGTGGGCGAGCAGCCCGTCGATGCGGACCTCGGGGATGTGGTCGGCCAGGACGTCGAGGTGGTCGACCAGGGACATGCCCTCGGTCTCACCGGGTTGCTCACGGAGGTTGGCGACCAGCAGCACCGGGGCTGCCGCCTGCTGCAGGGCGTTGGCGATGCCGGGGACGAGCAGGTTCGGCAGCAGGCTCGTGTACAGCGAGCCGGGGCCGAGCACGATCAGGTCGGCCTCGGCGATCGCCGTGAGCGCCTCGGGTGTGGCGGCCGGCGCGGGGGGACTGAGCCACACCCGGCGCAGCCGCGCGGTCCCGGCGATGGCCGCCTGGCCGCGCACCCCTCCGGCGGCGGAGCTCGCGCACAGGGTGACGTGCTCGGTGGTGCAGGGCAGGACGCGACCGGCGACGCCGAGGTGCATCGCCAGCTCATCCAGGGCGGCGACCAGGTCACCATCGTGCAGGTCCTGCAGGGCCACCAGGATCAGGTTGCCCAGGCTGTGACCGCCCAGCTCGCCCTTGGGGAACCGGTAGCCGACCACCTCGGCGAGCCGGGACCGGTGGGCCAGCGCCGTGACGGCCATCCGGAGGTCACCGGGCGGCAGCACGTCCAGGTCCCGGCGCAGCCGACCCGAGGAGCCGCCGTCGTCGGCGACGGTCACCACGGCGACCACCTCATCGGCGATGGTGCTCAGCGCCCGCAGCGACCGCGACAACCCGTGCCCGCCCCCGACGGCCACGGCGCGATCGACCTGGTGCCCGCGGGTGCTCACTCCGCACCGAGGTCGCGGTGCTGCACCTCGACGGGCAGTTCGAAGGTGTCGGCCAGGTAGCGACCGAACGCCTCGGCCAGGGCGACGGAACGGTGCTTGCCGCCGGTGCAGCCGATCGCGATGGTCAGGTAGCGCTTGCCCTCGGTGATGTAGCCGGGCACGAGGATGTCCAGCAGGCGCTCGGTGGCGTCGACGAAGGGCCCCGTGGTGGGTTGGCCGAACACGTAGTCGCGGACCTGCTGGTCCTGTCCCGTGAAGCCACGCAGTTCCTCCACCCAGTGGGGGTTGGGGAGGAACCGGACGTCGAGCAGCAGGTCGGCTTCCCGCGGGCTCCCCCGCTTGAAGCCGAAGGACACGACGTCGATGCGCAGCGGCGCGGTGGAGGTGTCGTCCACCAGGGCGAGGACCCGCTCCTTGAGCTCGTGGACGTTGAGGTCGCTGGTGTCGACGATCAGGTCGGAGAGACCCCTGAGCTCCGCGAGTTGCTCACGCTCGGCCCGGATGCCCTCGAGCACCCCGGCCTCGATCGCCGCGGGGTGGCGGCGACGGGTCTCTGCGAACCGGCGGATCAGGGCCTCGTCGTCGGCGTCGAGGAAGAGCACCTTGACATCCGCCTCGCTGCGCTGCAGGTCCCGGATCGTGTCGACCAGGGCCGAGAAGAACTCCCGACCCCGGACGTCGGCGACCACGGCCAGCTTGGACACCGACGACCCCGGCGCGAAGGCCAGCTCCGTGACCCGCTCGATCAGCGTCGGCGGCAGGTTGTCGATCACGAACCAGCCGAGGTCCTCGACCGCGTTGGAGGCGGTCGAACGCCCGGCGCCGGACAGCCCGGTGATCACGAGGATCCGGGGTCGCTGCGCCTCGACGTCGCTGACGCGTTGCCCGCCGGGCTGGTCGGTGGTCGCGGCTGCGACGCGCGGCGTCTCGGTCACCTCGGCTCCTGCCGTGCTCCAGCGGCCCCGGTCTCGTCGTGCAGATGCTGGTGGACGGTGCGGGCCAGCGTACGGGACAGGCCCGGGACCTCGGCGAGTTCGGCCTCCGTCGCCCGCCGGAGCGCCGCCACGGAGCCGTACCTGGTCAGCAGCGCGGCCCGCCGGCTGGGCCCGATCCCTGGGATGTCGTCCAGCGCCGAGGTGGTGACCGCCGAGCGGCGCCGGCTGCGTTGGTAGCTGACCGCGAACCGGTGCGCCTCGTCGCGCACCCGCTGCACGAGGTAGAGCGCCTCGGAGCCCCGGGGCAGGACGACGGGGGGTCCCCCACCGGGCCGGTGCAGTTCCTCGAACCGTTTGGCGAGCGCGACCACGGCCACGTCCTCCACGCCGGCGGCGGCGATGCCCTCGAGGGCGGCGGACAACTGGCCGGGTCCACCGTCGATCACCACGAGGTTGGGTGGGTAGGCGAAGCGGGGCTGTTCCTCACGGGCAGCCACCGGCTGCGCCTGCTCCTCGACCAGCCGCGTGAACCTCCGGCGCAGCACCTCCCGCATGGCCGCGACGTCGTCGTTGGCGTCGACCGACAGCTTGAAGCGCCGGTACTCGCTCTTGCGGGGCAGGCCGTCCTCGAACACCACCATCGACCCGACCACCTCGGTGCCGCCGAGGTGGCTGATGTCGTAGCACTCGATGCGCAGCGGGGCCTCCTCCAGCGACAGCGCGTCCTGGAGCTCCTTCAGCGCCCGGCTGCGCGCATCGAAGTCGCTGGCGCGCTGCAGGCGGGTCCGCTGGAAGGCCTCACGGGCGTTGCCGGTGACCGTGGCGAGCAGCTCGTGCTTGGCGCCGCGTCGGGGGACGCGGAAGCGCACCCGCCCGCTCGGTCGTCCCCGCTGCCCGCGACGGTGCTCGCGACGTTGCTCGCCCAGCAGGATCGACAGCGCCTCGGCGTCGGCCGGCAGGACCGGCACCAGGACCTGGGGTGGGATCTCGTCGGGCCGCTCGGCGTAGAGCTGCCGCAGGAAGGAGGTGAGCAGCTCGGGTGTGGTGAGGGGCTCCACCTTGTCGACCGTCCAGCCCTTGCGCCCGACCAGCCGACCGCGGCGGACGAAGAAGGCCTGGACGCTGGCCTCGAGCTCGTCCTCGTACACCGCCACCGCGTCGAGGTCCTCGTCGCGATCGGTGACCACCTGCTGCTGCTCCAGCGCCCGCCGCGCGGCCAGCAGTTGGTCGCGGCGGCGTGCGGCAGCCTCGAAGTTCAGCTCCGCCGCCGCCGCCTGCATCTGCACCTCGAGTTCCGCCAGCACCGGGGCCGTGTCGCCGTCCAGGAAGCGCGCCAGGCCATCGACGAGATCCCGGTGCTCGGGGTGGCTGATCTCACCCGTGCAGGGCGCCGCGCAGCGGTCGATGTGGTGCAGCAGGCAGGGCCGGTCGGTGCGCTCGGCGCGGTCGTACACACCCTGGGAGCAGGTGCGCACCGGGAACACCCGCAGGAGCAGGTCCAGGGTCTCCCGGATCGCATAGGCGTGGGCGTAGGGGCCGAAGCGGCGGTCGCCGGCGGCGACCCGCCCCCGGGCCACCCGTGCCCGTGGGACGGCCTCGGAGGTGGTGAGCACCAGGTGGGGGTAGGACTTGTCGTCGCGGTAGCGGACGTTGTAGCGGGGACGATGCCGCTGTATCAACGTGTACTCGAGGTGGAGGGCTTGCACCTCGGTGTCGACCACGATCCACTCGACCGAGGCGGCGGCCTCGAGCATCGCGCGGGTGCGGGCGGCCAGCCCGGCGGGCGCCTGGAAGTAGGAGCTGACCCGCGACCGCAGGGACTTGGCCTTGCCCACGTAGACGACCCGTCCCCCGCCGTCCCGGAACAGGTAGCAGCCGGGACCCTCAGGGATGGTCCCGGGTTCGGGTCGGAAGGCTGCTGCAGGGTGGGCCACCTGGGCGAGGGTAGTCCCCCCGACACCGCTCTAGGCTGCGACGAGAGACGGAGGGTGGAGCGTGGACGTGCTGCTGGCACAGGCCGGGGTCACCGAGGTGTGCGGCCCGAGCGAGGAGGCCGATCGTCTCTGCGTGCTGGTGTACGAGCTGACCGGCAACGACGGGCTGGCACGGGCCGCGGACATCGGTTCGACCGCGGTGTGGATCCTGCTCGTGGTGCTGGTCGCGCTGCTCGCGACCCGAGTGAGCCGGTTGGTCGTGGAGCGCTACGGCTCGCGCCTGGAGGAGCGCACCACCCGCCGCCTGCAACAGGCCTACGAGCGGGGGGCGATCAGCGACACGCAGCGCTTCCGGACGCGCCGGCTCCAGCGACTGCAGGCCGCTTCCGGCGTGGTGCGGGGGGTGCTGGGGGTCGTGATCTGGATCACGGCCGGGCTGTTCATCATCGATCTGCTCGGCGTGCCCATCCAGCCGCTCCTGGCGGGCGCCGGTTTGGTCAGCGTGGTCATCGGGTTCGGGGCCCAGCAGCTGGTGCGCGACGTGCTCGCCGGTATCGCCATGCTGATCGAGGACCAGTACGGCGTCGGCGACTGGATCGAGGTCGACGGTCGCTTCGGGGTCGTGGAACGGGTGGGCCTGCGCTCCACCGCCTTCCGCGACGTGGACGGGGTCGTCCTCCACGTGCTCAACGGCTACATCCAGCGGGTCGGCAACCTGTCCCAGGAGTGGGCCCGGGCGACCCTGGACGTCCCCATCGCGCTGGACGCGGACATCGCCACGGCCAAGGCACTGATCCACAAGGTCGCCACGGATCTGGCAGCGGACCCGCTGTGGGGCCAGGACGTGATCGGCCCCCCGGAGGTGTGGGGCGTGCAGGAGTTCGGCCCCGACGGCGTGCGGATCCGCGTCGTGGTGCCGACCAAGCCGCTCAGGAACTGGGACCTGACGCGCCAGCTCCGGGAGCGGCTCAAGCTCGCCTTCGATGCCGCCCGCATCCGTATGCCCGGCCAGCTCGTCGACCTCGGCGGGCAGGAGCGCGGCTACGCCGTGCTCACCGACCGGCCTGCCCCCGAGCGCGACGTGATCCAGCGACGCCACGCCCTGGTGCCCGCCGACGCCGGCCCGTTCGACCGACCACCCGTCGACGAGGGGTCGCTACCGACCACTGACACCGGTGCCGCCAGCCATCCACGGGCCGAGGAGCGTGAGGAGCCCGGTCAGGAG
>Ga0207421_10002325_pt1 | contig 23655 bp, 19 predicted proteins | sample SodLakKL_010_SED_4_FD_187542 | JGI IMG/M metagenome (GOLD analysis project Ga0207421, IMG submission 187542) | Alkaline sediment microbial communities from Lake Tanatar, Kulunda Steppe, Russia - 8KL_010_SED (SPAdes) (version 2) | ecosystem: Environmental > Aquatic > Non-marine Saline and... | reverse complement strand
GCGCCTGTTGGTTGTTGGTTTTCATGGGCCATGGGTAGTGGGACTAGTCCATAATCATCGGATGAGGCTGCCAGGTTGTTGGTTGTTGGGCTGCACCCCCCCGCTCGCTGCCGGGCTGCCCTGGCTAAAATCTACGGGCGGGTCACTTCCGCGCAGGCCAATCCGGCCACCCGGGCGTCTTATCGGCCGAATCTTATTTTTACTGGGAGCCGAATAATTGCATCGGGCCTGGTGCAGTACTTTCGGCCGGTGGCCTGCTTGCTGCAGCCCTTCCTTGCTCTTCTGTAACCCACCTTTGTTTTGCTGCAGCCCCTCCCTGGTGAACCGCCCTTGACTTTGACGCATGCACCCCTTAAGGCGATCGTTGGGCGCACCCCTCCAACCAACAACCGCCTGGCCCGTTTACCAGACCACAGGCAGCTCCCCTGTGTGGTTGCCCGTGAGAACCAACAACCGCCTGGGCCTTTTCCCAGACCACTGGCAGCTTCCCTGTGTGGTTGCCCGTGAGAACCAATAACCTTCTGGCCTGCCTTCCAGGCCAAAGGCAGCTTCCCCGGCTTTGGGCCCACGAGAACCGGCAACCAACAGGCGCGAAGCGCCGAAACCAACAACCGGAGAGTGCGGAGCACTCGACAAACCAACAACCAAGGGGGCGAAGCCCCCGTTAACTGGAGTGGCGAAGCCACGACAAGTCATCTAAAACCACTCTTCCACCACATCAATACGAAAAACCTTGTCGCCCCGTCGTACCAGTTCAGGTACTTTTACCGAACACTGCTGACCCTTGTGTGCCGCACTCACATTTTTGTTTTCTACTCTGATCTCTCCTGGTTCGACTTCCAGAACGCCAGTGGTCGGGCCGGTAATCATGATGGTGTCTCCTGCAGAAAAACTGCCGGTTTCCATGGTGACCTCAGCTACCTTAAGTTTAGAAAAATAGTTGGTGATGCGCCCGATATAATTTTTGCGGCGGGTTGATTGGGATCCATACCGCTCCGACCATTCGCCCATGGTGCGGCCAAGGTAATAACCGTCCCAGAAACCACGGTTGAAAACACCACGTAGCCTCTTCGTCCAGTCATCTGTTTTCTGTTTACTGTAGGTGCCTTGCTGAACGGCTACCACGGCTTCTTTATAGCAGCTGGTAACTGTCTTCACATAGTCGGGGCCGCGTCCGCGTCCCTCAATTTTGAAAACCTGCACACCGGCCTGCATGATCTTGTCCACAAACCCAATGGTACAAAGGTCTTTGGGTGACATGATGTATTGGTGGTCTACTTCCAGTTCGTAACCTTCCTCTTTATCTGTTACTGTGTAGGCCCTGCGGCAGAGCTGCAGGCAGGCTCCCCTGTTTGCGGAATAATTCATGTTGTCCAGGCTTAAATAACATTTTCCGCTTACCGCCATGCAAAGCGCTCCATGCACAAATACCTCAAGTTTGATCCTTTCTCCCGATGGACCGCGGATGTCTTCTTCTTGAATCTTCCTGGCAATATGTTCGACCTGCTCGAGTCGCAGCTCCCGGGCCAGTACAATTACGTCGGCGTAGGATGAAAAAAAGCGGACCGCTTCAAGGTTTGTGACATTGCATTGTGTTGAAATATGGACCCGTACTCCCCGTGAATGTGCGTGGCGAATTACAGCCAGGTCAGATGCAATAATGGCGGTGATACCTGCCTTTTTGGCCATTTCAACGGCTTGTTGCATCATTTCGAGTTCCTCATCGTAAATGATGGTATTCAGGGTCAGGTAACTATGAACCCCGTGCTCCCGGCAAATTTCTGTGATCTTAACCAAATCATCATGTCCGAAATTCTGTGAAGAGCGGCTGCGCATGTTCAGTTTCCCCACTCCGAAGTAAACCGCATCAGCGCCACCCTGAATGGCGGCCATCAATGATTCGTAAGAGCCGGCCGGAGCCATGATTTCAATATCCTGTTTTCCGAAATTCATACGTTTGCACTAAAAATGTAACTGTAAGTATTTTAGACTGTGATTGGGCCGGACATGATAAAGATAGTGGTTTTATGAATGCTCTCTCCGGAGATATTTAACAGAAGAAGGGTTTAAAACTTATGCGTATTTTTGCAAATAAAAAAACATGGCTGCGAAAAACAATACTGTCTTTTTTGAAGATCTTGATGTGATTGATTATAAAAAGGCCTGGGATTACCAGGAAAGGCTTTTTGATCGCATTGTAGAACAAAAAGTGCATAATCGAAATCACCCGGAAGATACAACCTCCACCAATAACTACCTGCTTTTTTGTGAACATCCCCACGTGTATACCCTGGGTAAAAACGGGTCTGAAAACAACTTGCTTGTGAATATGCTTGAACTTCAGCAGAAGGAGGCGACCTATTATAAAATCAACAGGGGAGGAGACATTACTTACCATGGCCCGGGGCAGATAGTGGGGTATCCGATCCTGGATCTGGACAACTTTTCTCCTGATATCCATCAGTACGTGGCCAATTTGGAGGAAGCCATTATCCAGACCATCGCGGAATACGGACTCACCGGGGAACGTATGAAGGGTGCCTCAGGGGTATGGCTCGATACGGATCATCCTGGCAAAGCCAGAAAAATTTGTGCCGTGGGCATCCGCAGCAGCCGCTGGGTGACCATGCACGGGTTTGCCTTTAATGTAAATACTGATCTTAGTTATTTTGAATTGATCAATCCCTGTGGGTTTACCGACAAGAAAGCCACCTCAATGCAGGCAGAACTCGGCCGGCCTGTGCCGCTTGGTGAGGTAAAACAGAAAGTGAGGGATCACCTGGTTTCAATAATCGGTATGCAGCTCATGCCACGATAGCATATCGTACAGCGTAACTTCCCGAAAAACTTGTTGCCGGAAACGGATGCAGTTCTGTGGACGCATACAGCCGCGAACAGATGCAGTCTTATGAACGATGAGTTCTGCGAACAAATGCAGTCCTGTGGACGCATAGAGCCCAGTGAGCCTGTGCAACGGATTGATCCCTGAAAGGCAGATGCAACCCTCTGTATTGGGGCAAATACGACGTTTGCTGGTCTGCTTCGTAAACCCTACTTTTCTTCAGGTATTCTTTTGAGTATTTCCAGCGTAAGATCCCAGAATTTTTCTACGGTTTTGATTTCAATGGCTTCGTCCGGTGAGTGAGCACCTTTGATGGTGGGGCCGTAGGAGATCATATCCATCCCCGGGTATTTTTCGCCAATGATACCACATTCAAGGCCGGCATGAATGGCCAGCACTTTGGGCGCTTCATTAAAGAGATCTGTGTATGCCTTCCGTGATACATCCAGAATTTCTGAATCCATATCCGGTTCCCATCCCGGGTACCCGTCACCTTGTTTTACCTTTGCTTCGGCCAGCTGAAAAACACTGCTCACCATGTCTGCAATGTCTTGCTTGCCTGTTTCCAGGGAGCTGCGCTGACTGGTTACGATAATAATCTCCCGTGGAGTCATCCTGACCGATGCAAGGTTGGTTGATGTTTCAACCAGGTCAGGAATGTCAGGAGACATCGCCATTACACCGTGGGGGCATCCGTAAAGTGAGTTCAGCAGATTTCTTTGCGTGGGATAATCGATCAATCCTTCGGGCATAACAGCCTCGCGGAAATCAATGGTCAACCCTGTTTCGTTGGTTTTATAAGCGGCCCTGATCTCATCTCCGAGCGAATCAAAGAGTTCTTTCAGACCGCTTTGGTGGCGTTTGGGAACGGTCAGTGTGGCAAAGGCTTCACGGGCAATGGCATTGTGCAGGTTGCCCCCTTTAAGCTCTGCCAGGCGGATCTCATACATTCTCTCCGCATTCCACAATAGCCGGTTCAGAATTTTTATGGCATTTCCCCGCCCTTTATGAATGTCGTCGCCTGAGTGGCCTCCTTTGAGGCCGGTTACGGAAACCTGGAAAGCGATGTGATCTGCTTCCGTGTTGACTTTTTCATAGGAGAATGTAATCAGGGTTTCCAGGCCGCCTGCACAGCCGATAAACAGTTCACCATCATCCTCAGAATCCAGATTAAGCAGTGTTTTGCTGTTGATGAATCCTTTTTCAAGATTGAAAGCACCGGTCAGGCCGGTTTCTTCATCTACCGTGAACAAACACTCCAGTGGTCCGTGTTCGATGTCGTTTGACTCCAGGATGGCCAGTTGGGCAGCCATTCCAATGCCATCATCCGCACCCAGGGTGGTTCCGCTGGCCTTTACCCACCCGTTATCAACTACTGGCTGAATGGGGTCCTTGTCAAAATCATGCTGCACATTTTCATTCTTTTCGCAAACCATATCCACATGGCTTTGCAGAACCACTGAACGACGGTTTTCAAAACCAGGCCGGGCTGGTTTTCGAATGATCAGGTTACCGGCTTTATCCTGCTGGTATTCGAGGCTATGCTTTTTGGCGAATTCGATCAGGTATGACAGAATGCGTTCTTCTTTTTTTGAGGGGCGTGGAATTTGGCAGATTTCTTCGAACAGTTCCCACACACGTCCGGGTTGCAGCTTTCCCAAATCTTTCTTCATAAGTTTATTTTTTTGCCCGGTTATGCTGATCAGAGATGATCAGGCTATTGCAGAATAACCGGATCGGTTAAGGACAACATACGAAGATACAAAAATGCAGAAGAAATAAGGTGATCGGGCATTAGTATTTAATGGGGTCAAACCCCTGTCCGTAAACTCCCATTACATTGGCCACGGAAATAAAAGCTTCTGGATCTATCTCTTTAATGGTCCGGAATACATTGTTGGTTTCATATCGGCGCACCACAACCATCAGCACTGCACTTTCTTCCTTGCTGTACCATCCCTGCCCGTTTAGCAGTGTAACACCCCGACCAATTTCATTGGCAATGTGCTCAGCGATCAATTCGTATTTTGGCGAGAAAATGAATAACTGCACACTGCGCCGGTGGCCCATCAGGAGCATATCAATGGAGTAGGAGGCCACAGCCATTGTAACGTAGCCGTAAACCATCACCTCGAGCGACTGGAACAGAAAATATGAGGAGGAAATAATCACCAGATCGAGGTAGAGGATGACCCGCCCCTGGCTGATGTTCCTGTATTTATTGATAATCATGGCGACAATGTCCGTACCGCCGGTGCTGGCTCCCTGGGTAAATACAAGGCCGATGGATGCGCCTCCCAGTATACCGCCGAGAATGGCCGACATAAAACGATCGTCAACGATCGGCTCAGGAATCAGGGGCTGAAGAATGGCAAAAAACAAGGCGAGAACCACAGCACTGTATATGGTCCGTACGCCGAACCCGAGGCCGAGACTTTTAACTCCGAACAGCAGCAGGACGATGTTCATCAGAATGAGGGTAATGGCTACCGGAATGCCGGTTGCATAATAGATCAGCGCGGATAATCCTGTTATACCACCGCCCACGATCTCTGAGGGGATCAGGAAGGCAGTCCAGGCCAGGGCGTTGGCAAACAGCGCAATGGTAATGATCCCATAGCATTTTATCGTTCCCCAGATGGGGTGTGGTGACTTTTTGGCGGGCATATTGATAAGAATCTGATGAATCTTTTGCAAAAATATAAAGAAAAAAGCAGCGACCGCCGGGCCGCTGCTTTTTTCTTTATGGCCCGGTAAGGCCGGGCAGCAATGGACTCTCGCCCACGGCTTACTTATTTTTCAACTCATAACGGTACACCGGACCGCTCAGGTCAAATACAATGGTGTATTCACCTGCACTGTCCACAGGGATGTCGTTGCCAAACCCGCCATACATCAGAACGCCTTCTTCCTCGGCATCTTCATCAATACCCATGTTGAGTCCGGCAGGAGGATCCCATGCCTCGTTGGCACGGAACTTAAAGGCGCCTTCAGAGAGTTCGTGGGTCAGGGTGTAACGAACTTTCCATGTTTCCTCAAAGTGGTCAATGTCGAGATCCAGGGGTACATCGGTATCCCAGTCCACCACGCCGTCACCAATAACAGCCCATTCAGTGCGGTAAACCTCATAGGTCATCTCGTTCATGTCAACAGTAATCCTGTAAACACCCGGTTCCTCAACCACAATATTCTCGCCACCAGGATCCAGTGTGCCGTCTCCATCATCGTCGCCCCAGTCTTCATCCCATCCAAGGTCGCTTGTAAACTTAAACTCTGTATCGGGCTCTTCAAAATAGAAGTATCCTTCATACAGGCCGTCCCGCTCAGGTGAGTAAAGCACTGTACTGCTGTTGTCCGGATCCCACCCCTGGTAGGAACCAGGTACATACAATGTGTCAGGCTCAGTGATCTGTTCATAAGTGGTTATTTCAACATCAACAGGTGTGGAATAAAGCCATGTTTGTTCTGAAGCTGTTGTCAGGAAAGCCCGTACGCGAAAGGAAACTTCACCGGTTTCGAACGGCTCCACACCCATTCTGGTGAGCAGTTGGTTCATCTGGGAAACGCCGATTTCATAGGAGGTGTCACGTGTATCGGCGATTTCCCGGATTGAGTCGGGATACTCCCAGTTGTTGGCGGTTTTGTCTGCCTGCAGCAAATATCGTACATCTGGCAGGTTATCCAGTGGATAGCTGGCCCCTGACCAATCGAAGGTAAATAAAGCTTCTTCCTCTTCTTCTTCAGTCAGGACGTAGCTGTTTCCACTTTCCGGATAAGTGAATGCCGGGCTGGTGGCTTCATCCATGTTCAGTACCGGCCCTTCATCATCTTTTTCACAGGAATGCAGAAAACTGATTCCCAAAATAAAAACAAGTAATATGGCTGTTCTTTTCATCATATTCATATTTTTAAGATTTTTAATACCCCGGGTTTTGTACCAGGTTCGGGTTGGCGGTTACATCTGCATCCGGAATCGGAAACAGGTTGTACCTGGCCTGGGTGGGCAGACCGTCGCGCGATTCTCCTTTCCACGACCATAGATAAGCATCACCGGCAAAGCGTCCAAACCGGATCAGGTCTGTGCGCCGGTGCCCCTCCCAGTAAAGCTCCCTGCCTCTTTCATCAAGGATAAAATCGAGGGTTAACTCATCGGCTGAGATATTGCCTGAGTCGTCGCCCCAGGCCCTTTCCCTGATGGCATTCACATATTCAAGGGCAGTGGATTCATCGCCGCCGCCACCCCTGAGAACGGCCTCTGCATACATCAGGTACACATCGGCAAGCCGGAACAGCGGGAAATCAGTATCGGGGAATTCCCGGTTGGATCCCGGGGTACCGTCCCTGCGCATGTTGGTGAACTTCTCTACGGCATATCCGTTCTGGAAGTCTGACAAGTTGGTAATTTCCTTTGTCTGCCCTTCGGTGAAGAACATGGCCCTGGGGTCGTTTTCATCAAAAAGGTCCACAAACTGTGGTGTGGTGCGCAATCCGCCCCAGCCGTCATCCACACCCATTGCTGAGGTGCTCATGTCTCCCCCGATGGCGGCTTTAATCAAAAATGTGGTACCCCCGAAAGTCTGGGTTTCAATTCCGTGGTAAGGTACGCGCATAATGATCTCGTTCTGCGCCTGTTCGTTGTCTGCCATAAACAGCCATTCGTATTCCTGCTCCAGGGAATAACCGGAGTTGATGATCTGGTTGATATAGGTCAGGGCATCATTGTACCTGGGCTGACCGGTGTAAACTTCAGCATTCATGTAAAGTTTTGCAAGGAGCATCCATGCAGCGGCCTGGTCAACGCGACCGTAATCATTGGCTTGCGGGTCAGCCATTGTCGGAGCAATATCCAGAAGTTCTTCCTCAATATACTCAAACAACTCCTGCTGGCTGGCCTGCGGGGGCAGAAATGCACCGATCGGATCCTCATGGGTCACAAAAGGCACATTACCAAAGATATCCAGTGCATGCCAGTAACTGAAAGCCCGCAAAAAGCGCGCTTCGGCACGATATTCCTGAATGTCCTGGCGGAGTGCATCGTCCACATCGCGTTCGTCCAGCCTGCTGTCTGCTGTTTCCCTGATGTATTCGTTGGCCAGTGCGATCTGGTAATAGATGCGGTAATACATGGCTGAAATAAACACATCACTGGCACCCCAGCTCTGGTAAACGAAATCCTTGATCGTCTGGTCATCCCACCCGATCACCATTTCGTCTGTAGAGAGTATCTGATGATAAAATAAACCCCGGAGGTACTGACCAAATCCTTCATCAATACCGCTGATGTCTGCCATCCCTGCGGGGCCTTCCTGTCCGGATACTGCCAGTCCTGCATATAGTTTTGCAAGTACTCTTTTATAGTTCTCCGGGTCGTCGTAAACTTCTGCAGCGGTCACCTCAGTGTCATCCAAAGGAACAGTGTCCAGGTCGCTCATACAGGATGAGAGCGTGACCAGAAGCGCTGTGGTTAATATGGCTATATATTTAATGCGTTTCATAATCTAAGTGGTTTAAGGTTCTTAAAACTGGAGGTTGAGGTTAAGCACAAAAGTCCTGGGACGCGGATAAATATTGCTGTCAATCCCATTGTCGATCTCAGGATCCAGTCCGTCGTATTTGGTAATCATAAAGGCATTCTGCAAAACGCCCGATAAGGTCATGGTTGTTCCGGTGCCCACCAGGTCATGGAAGCTATACCCCAGGGTAATGTGATCCATTTTGAAAAATGAACCGTTCTGTACATAGTAATCCGACATATAGCGTGCCTGGTTAAACCGCACATCCAGTGCATCGGCGGTGATGTTGCTCAGATAAGGGCCTTCCGGACGGTGCAATCTGCTTAACTCCCCATTCATGGAGCTTACGTTATTGTAAACATAGTTCCCGAAATGGGCCCGGCCTGCAAATGAAAAGTTCCAGTCTTGCCAGCTCAGATCTGAATTGATGCCAAGGTAATAAGTTGGCATGGGGCTCTTGTGGTGGTAAAGGTCGGATGAAGTAATGCTGCCGCTGCCTGAACGATCCACATAAAGCCCTTCAATCGGGTTGCCATCGGGGTCATAAACCTGCTGATGTACAAAGAAGGAACTGGGTGTATGGCCAACACTGTGAATCTGGATGTTGTTTCCTACACCACCTTCAATTCCGCCAGTCTGAACACCCTGATAGGTCGGGTCATCCACTGCGGTAAGCCTGGTGATTTCTGTTTGGTTATAGGTGGCATTGAACCCGACTTCCCAGTTGAGGTTGCTGCGGACAATCGGACGGGTATAAACACTAAATTCCACACCGTAATTCTCCATTGACCCGATATTCGTAAGAATATAATTGGTAAGGTTGGTGCCCGCGGGGATCGGAATGAAGTTGATCAGGTCTTCGGTTTCCCTGAAATAAAAGTCAAGCGATCCGTAATACCTGTCCTCAAAGAGTCCGTAATCAACTCCAACGTTATATGTGGTGGTTTCTTCCCATTTGATGTCTCTGTCATATCCTTCGGGCCTCCAGGTGTCCAGAAAGTTTCCAACGCCAAACGGATAACGGGCACCCTCCCGGCTGCGTGTATATCTGGCCAGGTAAGGGTAGTATCCCTCCCCGATGTTTTGCTGCCCTGTGACACCATAACCAAGCCTGAGTTTCAGCTCATTGAATGCAGGCAGTGCATCCATGAAGTCCTCCTGGTCGATCCGCCATGCGAATGCGGCTGACGGGAAAAGGCCTGAGCGGGTATCCGGTGAAAAGCGTGAGGTATGGTCGTTCCGCAGGGTAAAGGTGAAAGAATAACGATCCATCAGGTGATAGTTCATTCGGCCGAAGAAAGAGATCAGGTAATACTCTGATTCGTATTCAACATCTTCAAACACCCTGAAATCAGTGCCTGCCATATTTCCTTCAATATTGGTCACATAAGACATTCCTGCGTTCCAGAAATGTTGCCAGGAATAACCCAGCATAGCGTCAATACGGCTTTCTGAAAAGAGTTCGGTTTCGTAGTTCAGGTAAAAGTCGAGCAGGTTATTTCTTCGTTCTTGCTCATATACCCCGTCTGAACCTCCTGATACGTATGCCCAGGCGGCGTAATCCGGTGTGAAGTTGGTGCCTTCAGACTTGGAGTAGTCGTAAGCTACGTTCAGGTTGGCTTGCAGGTCCGGGAACCAGTGAAGCCGGTAATCGAACTGGGCATTACCGATAAACCTGTTTACTGTTGACTGGTTGTCAGTCAGGTCAAGCAGGGCAACAGGGTTGTCAGTGGCTACATCCTTCGGGACGCCGTCTTCTTCCCAGGTGAAATAACCGCCAAACTTACCGTCTTCGACCATGACCGGCTGGGTGGGGTCAAACATTACAGCAGCCCCGATGGCTCCTTCATTGGCAAATTGGTTGTCAATATTGACCCCCCGGAGATTCATGTTGACTGTAAGGTGGTCATCCAGCAGGGTGGGGTTGAGGTTTAAGGAAAGTGAGGCCCGGTCCATCTGGTCTCTTTGAAGCACACCTTCTTCTGATTTGTATCCCAGGGAAACACGGTAGGGTACGTCCCACTGTGCTCCCGATGCACTGATCACATGGTCATGTGACAGGGCATCACGGAAAATCTGATCCTGCCAGTTGGTGCTGGCATCACCAAGCATATTCAACACACCCTCTCTGCCGTCATAACGTTCATGAATGAGGTCACGGTACTGATCTGTTCCAAGGACATCAACTGTACGAATGTTTGATGAATAAGAATAGGTGCCTGAGTAATCAATGCGCATGGGCACATCTCTTTCGCCTTGCTTGGTGGTAATGAGAATGACTCCGTTTGATGCCCTGGAACCGTAAATGGCGGTTGCAGAAGCATCCTTCAGTACGGTGAAAGACTCAATGTCGTTGGGGTTGATGGTTGAAAGCGGGTTCCGCAAACCGGGAACACCTGTACTCTCAATGGGCACTCCATCGATGACAATCAGCGGGTCATTGTCTGCCGAAAGGGATGAGCCGCCCCTGATGCGGATTGTTTCACCACTTCCCGGTGCACCGCCGACGGAGGTAATCCGGACACCAGGCATGCGGCCGCGAAGCAGCTCGCCGGGTGTGGTAATATTTCCCCTGTTGAAATCGCGCTCACCGACAACCGAAACGGAGCCCGTGGCGTCCTCTCTTCGCTGAATACCATAACCGATCAACACAAACTCATCGAGTAATTCAACATCGGGAGTGAGTTCAAAGTCCAGGGTAACTGTTTCCCCCTCACCAACTGTTATGGTTTGGGTCGTCGGGTCGTAGCCGATAAAACTTGCCTTCAGGGTCACTTCACCGGCCGGAACCGGCAATGTGAAGTAACCTTCGGCGTCGGTTGTTGTACCCGTGGTTGTACCCTCAATTACAATGTTTGCTCCGGGCAATGTCTCCCCTGTTTCAATGTCGGAGATAACCCCGGTGACTGTTCCTTCCTGTGCAATTGCTGAAGCAGTTGTTACCAGGACAATCAGCAAAGGCAACATCTGTCTGAATAGTTTTCTCATATGTCACATGTATTAAAATTTAGACTTGATACAATTATGTGTTAAGGCAAAGTTAAGAAAAATTGTGAACTTTTTGAATTTTTTGCGCTGAGTATCAGTTTTTTCGGGATGCATAACTGCAAACGTTTGCGGAAACGTTTGCATAAAGATTTCGGAAAAAACAGGACTCATTACCGGACAATTTTTTACCATAGATTAACCGATATTTAAATATAACAAACCAGAAACAGATAGGTTTGATCAAAAGAGAAAGGATATTGAAAAAGATGCGGGTATTTTGATTACTTTTAATCACTGAATAATTCGTGACGGTTATAATATTGGATCAAATGCGTCAAAAAGTCTGCCGTCACCCAGTTTCAAACGCATCTTTTATATGAAATCCGGACCTGTATCTATTTCTGATATAGCCAGGGCTTTGAATGTTTCTGCGTCCACAGTTTCACGTGCCCTGAAAAACCACCCTGATATCAGCCTGAAAACACGGCGACGTGTACAGGAATATGCTGAGCAGGTGGATTACCGGCCCAACGTACTGGCTCTGGGCCTGAAGAAACAGCAATCAAACACACTTGGGGTCATAATCCCTGAAATTGTGCATCACTTTTTCTCATCCATCATCAGTGGAGTTGAAGACCTTGCCTATGGCAACGGCTACAGGGTAATGATATGCCAGTCTAATGAGGATTATCTGAGAGAGGTGATTAACCTGCAGGCCCTGATGGACCACCGGGTGGACGGTTTGCTGGTTTCAATCAGCAAAAGCACCCTTGATACCAACCATTTCTTGCGTGTTGCTGATGACGGGGTTCCGATTGTTTTCCTGGACAGGGTTTGTTCGGATATCCCTACTGACAGGGTGGTTACCGATGATTACGAGGGTGCCCTCATGCTGGTGGACCATCTGATCAGTCGCGGATGCCGGAGAATAATCCATCTGTATGCATCTCAGCATCTTACCGTGGGCAGAGAAAGGTATGCCGGTTATTGTCAGGCTTTGGAGAATGCAGGAATTCCAGTGGATGAGAATCTGGTCATTCATTGCGATACCCCGGATAGAGTTGCTGCACGCAAAGAGGACATCCTGCATGCAGCAAAAACTGCTGACGGCCTGTTTGCTGTTAACGATTTCACAGCCGTGGCAGCCATGCAAATGCTGCGTGAAAAAGGTTTTGGCATTCCGGACGACATTGCCGTCGGAGGATTTGGTGATGACCCGATCGCAACCATGGTTTTTCCCACACTGACCACAGTGGAGCAAAAAGGGTATGAAATGGGTTATGAAGCTGCGCGCCTGCTGATTGAACGTTTACGATCAGTGGACAGCAGCGAATTCAAAACCAAAACATTTTCCGCGGCATTGAAAATCCGTGATTCCGCCTAATGGTTTATTCCACGGGGGGGCGCCTAATGGCTAATTCCACGGGGGGCGCCTAATGGTTTATTCCACGGGGTCCGCCTCATGGGGTCCGCCTAATGGTTTATTTCACCAGGATTGTCCCTTCCATATCTTCCGGGATATCCAGCCCCATAATATGAAGAATAGTGGGTGCCACGTCAGCCAGACGTCCGGATTCTATTTTGCCATAGTCATTATCAATCAGCCAGCATGGCACCGGGTTGGTGGTGTGTGCAGTGTTTGGTGAACCATCTTCATTGGCAACATAATCTGCATTGCCGTGGTCGGCGGTAATGATCATGCTGTAATTACTGGTTAAGCCGGCTTCCACCACCTCCTGCAAACAGCTGTCAACAGTTTCCAGTGCTTCTTTTATGGCTTCAACAACGCCGGTGTGTCCGACCATATCAGGATTCGCAAAATTCAGGCAGATAAAGTCGTGTTTTCCGGTTTCAACTTCCTTAATGACGGCATCTTTTACTTCCGGAGCACTCATGGCGGGCTGAAGGTCGTATGTTGCCACTTTTGGTGAGGGTATCATAACCCTTTCCTCACCCTCAAAGGCATCTTCTCTCCCGCCACTGAAAAAGAAAGTTACATGGGGGTACTTCTCTGTTTCTGCAATACGGAGTTGTGTTTTTCCGGCTTTTGCAAGAATTTCCCCCAAAGTATTTTTCAGATCCTCTTTTTCAAAAGCGACCCTTACCTTTTTAAATGATTTGTCATACTCTGTCATCGTCACATAATGCAGCGGTAGTGTTTTCATGTCATGATCCGGCATGTCTTTTTGGGTGAGAACGGTGGTGATTTCGCGCAAGCGGTCGGTTCTGAAATTGAAACAGATCACCACATCATTTTCTTCTACCTTTGCCAGGGGGTTGCCATCGCTATCCGTGATCACTTTTGGCTCTATGAATTCGTCGGTAATTTTTTCGTCGTAGGATGACTGAATGGCATCCTCCGCTGAGGTGAATTTTTCCCCTTTCCCGTCAAGCAGCATATCATAGGCTTTTTTGATGCGCTCCCATCTTTTGTCACGATCCATGGCATAATACCTGCCGCAAACAGTGGCGATCTTTCCTTCGGCTTGCTGCATTTTTGCTTCCAGTTCGTTAATGTACCCTTTGCCGCTGTAAGGATCAGTGTCGCGCCCATCGGTAAAGGCATGGACAAAAAGCCGGTCAAAGTTCATGGCTTTTGCCATATCGCATAGCCCGAAGAGGTGATCCATGGACGAATGGACTCCACCGTCAGATACCAGGCCGAAAAGATGAATTTTCCTGCCTTCTTTTTTGGCGTATTCAAATGCCTCCCTGAGTGCTTTATTCTCCTTGAATGAGCCGTCTTTCACTGCCTGGCTGATCTTGACAAGATCCTGATAAACAATCCTTCCTGCGCCCATATTCAGGTGGCCCACTTCCGAGTTTCCCATTTGACCTTCCGGCAGCCCCACATCCTCTCCTGATGTTTTGATCAATGTGTGTGGTACCGACTTATACAACGACTGTGTAAAAGGCACATTGGCATGGTGAATGAGATCTGCCTTGTCTTCATTTCCTTTTCCCCATCCATCAAGGATTATTAGCAGTGTTTTTTTGTGATTCATTGTATGTATGGTTTTGTGTTTTCTCCCTTCAGGGATTTGTTTATTATAAGTTTCAACCCTTGCCGGGTCATGGATTTTTTTCGGATCGATGTTCAAACCCTTGCAGGTCTGCTTGTAAGCTTATGAGCAAAAAGTGATTTGTGGCGAATTATGCTCCCCTGGAAATCATTCGTTGCTGCAAATGGTCAGTCATCCGGTGCTTCGGAACACCAATCATCCGGTGCTGCGAATGGCCTCCACAGGATCCAGCCTTGCGGCTCCCCATGCAGGTACAAACCCGGACACCAGTCCTATTACAGCAGAAACATTCAGGCCCAGCAAAATGTTGGAAAAGCTGAGCAGAAAATCAAAGTCAAAGATATAAGTAATGATGGCTGTGCCTGAAAAAACAAGGATGATCCCTACGGTACCTCCGATTAAGCTCAGCAAAACTGCCTCAAATAAAAACTGCCAGAGGATGAAATAATTTTTTGCCCCCAATGCTTTTTGAATGCCAATTATGCTTGTTCTTTCCCGGACAGATACAAACATGATATTTGCAATACCAAATCCACCCACCAAAATGGAGAATCCACCGATGATCCATCCCGCCATTTTAATGATGGCAAAGAGGTCGTCAAAACCCTCCGACAAAAGACTGGCTTCATTCAGGGAAAAAGTATCGGAAGCACCCGGTGGCAATCTTCTGACCGATCGCATGACTGCTGTAAGATCATCAATAAGCTCGGCATTGGTAATTCCCTGGTGGGCTTTTGCCATTATGAACGGGTTGAACCGCTCCTGGTTAATGTTGATGAACTGGGCCAGGTATTGGGCCGGGATGACCAGGGCGTCATCATGGCTGTCGCCGAATCCTCCAAGTCCTTCTCTTTCAAACACACCTACTACCACGGTGTTGTGTCCAAATACCCTGATTGTTCGTCCGACCGGATCCGTGGCAGGGAAAAGATTCTCGGCCAGGTCGCTTCCGATCACTGCCACATTTCTGCCACCCATCCCTTCAGCCGGGGTGAAAAACCTTCCTTCCTGCAAGTCAAAATTCCGCACCTGATCATAATCGGGAGTGACGCCGATTACGCTTACATTATTTACCGAAACATTCAGGTATTCAACCCTTCTGCTGGTGGAAGCCAGAAAAGCTGCCGCTTCAACAGTGGCTGCACGGCGCTGGATCTCTTCCAGTTCGTTGATCTCCGGCACAGGGCGGCCTGCGTAATCCCACCATTGAAAATTGGGGTCAAAATTCCAGGGCCATTTCTGAATGTACACTACGTTGTCGCCCAGCGCCGCAATGCTTGACCGGATCTGTCTTTCCAGCGAATCAACAACAGAAAAAACAGATATGATGGCAAAAATACCGATGGTGATGCCCAACAGCGTGAGTACCGTACGCAACTTGTTGGAGACAATGGACCCCAGGGCGAACAAAGCACTCTCTTTAAGCAGTTTGATTAATAATATCATTTCACTGGTTTTTCATTATTGCCTGAGGCACCGCATGAGTTCCGTGGCATAGACAAAACTGTTGAGTTCTTTGTTGTTGGTGTGCAGGATATCACGATTGACCCCTGTCCACCAAAGCTTGCCCTGATGAATAAAAGCGACATTGTCACCAATTTCCATTACACTGTTCAGGTCATGTGTATTCACCACAGTGGTAATATTCAATTCTTTGGTAATCTCACTGATCAGTTTGTCGATCAGGATGGCCGTGGGCGGATCCAACCCTGAGTTTGGCTCATCGCAGAACAGGTATTTCGGTCCGATTGCAATGGCGCGGGCAATGGCTACTCTTTTCTTCATTCCACCGCTTAGCTCCGATGGGTATAAATGCCCGACGTTGTGCAAATTTACACGATCTAAACAAAAATCGGCCCTTTTGATTTTTTCTCCTTTGCTTTTTTTGGTAAACATGTTCAGGGGGAAAACAACATTGTCGGTTACATTCATGGAGTCAAACAATGCGCCACCCTGGAACAGCATCCCCATTTCTTCCCGCAAGGCTTTCCGCGCCCTGGCGTCCATTGTAAGAAAATCACGCGAGTCGTAAAAAATGTTTCCGCTGTCGGCTTCAAGCAATCCTACCAGGCATTTCATCAATACCGTTTTCCCTGATCCGCTTTTACCGATAATCAGGTTGGTCTTTCCCTGCTCAAAACCCAGGGAAATATCTTTCAGTACCTGGCTTTCGCCAAATGTTTTGTTGATATTTGCTATTCTGATCATGCCAGAAGGATTTGGGTCAGAATCAGATTGAACAGTATAATATTGATGCTGCTATAAACCACAGCCCTGGTACTGGAGTGACCGACCTCCAATGCGCCTCCTTTGGTGTAAAACCCATAATAACCCGATACAGTGGCAATGATAAATGCAAACACAAGGGTTTTTATGATGGCGTAAAAGATATCAAATCCTGAAAATTCAAAAATTATACCGTAAACAAAATTATTAAGCGGTACAACATCGGTTATGGCCGAGGCCAGCCATCCGCCGTATATCCCGAGAAACATACTGACCACTACCAACAGGGGGTTGATTACAAGGCAGGCAATGATTTTTGGCAAAATCAGGTAACTTGCGGCATTTACTCCCATGACTTCGAGTGCATCGATTTGTTCCGTCACCCGCATTGTGCCTATTTCCGAAGCAATGCGGGATCCGACCTTGCCGGCAAGTATCAGGCTGATGACAGTGGGTGAGAACTCAAGAATAATGGCCTGGCGGGTAGCAAAACCAATTGCATAAGCCGGCAGCAGGGGGTGATCAGTGTTGAAGGCCGTTTGGATGGTAACCACCGCCCCCATAAAAACTGAAACGATGGCAACAATGGCCAGGCTGTTCAGTCCAAGGTGATCCATCTCGACAAGAATCTGACGGCGATAGATCGATAATTTCTCAGGCCGCTGCAACACATTGGCTGTGAGCAAGAAGTATCTCCCGACGTGATAGAAAAGCTGCATGGATTTGAGTTGATTATGCTAAATTACAGATTATTTACCTTCCGGTCCTGATAAAAAGTACCCGGGTACCCCGCCGGCCCTTTTATTTTACTATTTTTGGGGTTCAAAAGCAAAAAATTATCAGGCACTCAATAAAGAATCCGTTTTATTACCCAGTGATGATGCCCATGAGCAAAACGGATACAGAAATTCTTGCAAAGTTTTTTCCCCTGGAAGCGGTAAATCAAATTGCCTTTTTACTGGGAAAATATTGTGTGCGGCTTCGGGTAAGCAGGGAGCGCGTGAGCAAACTGGGTGATTTTCGTCCATCCAGGGGGGGCGGATTACATCAAATATCAGTAAATTCCAACCTGAATACGTATGAGTTTCTCCTGGTTTTTCTTCATGAGTTGTCGCATCTGATCGTTTACAGGTCATCCGGACGGTCGGTTTTGCCACATGGAAAGGAGTGGAAGGGGGTTTACGGACGCCTTATCAGGGAATTTGCCGAAGCAGGGATGTTTCACCCCGTGTTGCGTGATCAGCTCATTCACTACTCCTACCGGGTTAAGGCAACCGGGGTAGCGGATGTTGGTCTTGCAAGGGCTTTGCGGTTGTTTGATAAAAATCCGGATCAGGATGAATGGCATTATCTTGAGGAGGTTCCTGACCACAGCCTTTTCCGGTTACGCAGTGGAAGGGTGTTCCGGAAGGGTGAAAGAATACGGAAGCGCTTTCGCTGTTTTTGCCCGGAAAACAATATGTCTTATCTGATACATCCAATGGCGCGTGTAAATCGTACCGACCAGTAATGGTCGTGAAAATTGTACCGGTAAAAAATCATATGGAAAATAAATCAAAAAAATAACTGGAAAATGTCTCAAAGCAATTATGTAGTAATAATGGCAGGCGGGGTTGGAGAGCGATTCTGGCCAATGAGCAGGGAATCAAGGCCAAAGCAGTTTATTGATATTCTGGGAACCGGTAAGACGCTGTTGCAGCAAACCTATGACCGATTCCTGAATGTGTGTGAACCCGAAAGAATATTTGTGGTAACCAATAAAAAATACAGGGAGCTTGTTCATGAGCAGATACCCCGGCTATCGAATGACCGGTTGATCTGTGAGCCAGCGCGGAAAAATACCGCACCCTGTATCGCTTATGCAGCCTACAAAATTTACGAACTGGACCCAAAGGCCACCGTGGTTGTGGCTCCGTCAGATCATATTATCCTGAAAGAAGAGCTCTTTACGGATATTATTCGTTCTGCCCTTGGAGCAGCCGCAAAAGGAAACCGGTTATTTACCCTTGGTATCACTCCCAGCAGACCCGATACGGGTTATGGGTATATTCAGTTCGATGACGATTCTGAATTTCCAGAAGACCGAAGGCTTAAAAAAGTCAAGACCTTTACGGAAAAGCCCGACAGGCCCATGGCGCTTTCTTTTCTGGAGAGCGGTGATTTTCTATGGAACAGCGGGATCTTTATCTGGTCTTGCGAAACCATTATCAATGCCTTTGAGCAATATCAGCCAGAGATCAGTTATATTTTCCGGGAGGCCAGGGATAAATACAACACCCCTGAGGAACAGTCCTATATGGATGTAGCTTACACCGCCTGCAAAAGTATTTCCATTGATTATGCCATTATGGAAAAAGCGGATAACGTTTACGTTTATGTATCTGACTTTGGATGGTCCGATCTGGGGACCTGGGGGTCTTTGTTTGATGCCAGACCCAAAGATGAACACAACAATGCCGTTGTTGGGAAAAACTCCATGTTGTATGATTGCAGAGACTGCATTATCAACGTGCCGGATGAAAAACTGGTTGTCATACAGGGTCTTGAAGATTATATTATTTCGGAAGCTGACAATGCCCTTTTGATCTGCAAAAAATCCCAGGAGCAGCAGATCCGGAAGTTTGTCAATGACATCAAGCTGCAAAAGGGAGACGCCTATATTTAACCTGTGCGGTTTTACGTATTATTCAATGAAAAATAATTAGCAATGAAAAAGATAATTTGCTTATTAATCATTATTTCTGCACTATCCAGGGTATCCGTTAAGGCAGACGAGGGGATGTGGCTCCCTTTTCTTATTGATGATGCGCTGTATGAAGAAATGAGTCGGATGGGGCTTAACCTAAGGCCGGAAGAGATCTTTAGTTTCACTGAATCAAGTATTAAGGATGCCATTGTTAGTTTTGGCGGTTTTTGTACCGGTGAGGTTATTTCTGATCAGGGACTGGTTCTGACCAACCATCATTGTGGAAGGGGAAGAATCCAATCGCACAGCTCTGTTGATAATGATCTGCTTACGGATGGGTTCTGGGCCATGTCTAAAGAAGAGGAACTGCCAAATGAAGGCTTGTTTGTACGTTTTCTGGTAAACGTTGAAGATGTAACCGATGAGATTAATTCTGTTCTGCAGTCCGGAATGTCTGAGAGTGAACGGAATCAGGCCATCCGTGCAAAAAGCAGCGAACTTACCGATGCCGCTACATCGGGAACCCATTATACTGCCAATGTCAATTCGATGTTTGCCGGCAATTCTTTTTTCCTGTTTACTTATGAAACTTTTAATGATGTACGCCTGGTTGGAGCTCCTCCACAATCTATCGGTGGTTTCGGTGGCGATACAGATAACTGGGAGTGGCCAAGGCACACAGGAGATTTTGCCTTGTTCCGGGTTTATACTGCTCCGGATGGCAGCCCGGCGGAATATGCTGAGGAGAACATTCCGCTTCAGCCCCGCCACCACTTACCGGTTTCAACCCGTGGGGTGCAGGAAAATGATTTTGCCATGGTACTTGGGTATTCAGGTAGTACCGAGCGATACCTGACCTCCTACGGGATTGATTATCGCCTGGAAAATGTATACCCGGTGCGAATTGATATTCGTCGTCGCAAACTTGATATCCTTGAAGAGGCCATGGCCTCCTGTGACGAAATCCGGATACAGTATGCCTCCAAGCACTCCGGTATTTCGAATTACTGGAAAAACTTTATCGGGATGAGTGAGTCGCTTAAACGCTTGAATGTGGCCGACTCTAAGCGCGAACTGGAGGAAGAGTTTGCAACATGGGTAGCAGCTGATGCTGACCGGCAGGAGGAGTACGGGCATGTGATCGATGATTTCAGGAAAGTTTATGAGGGTCTGGAAGGATTCAACGCCCATAACTATGTGTTTGCAGAAGCCATGCCCAGCGGGCCGGATGTGATACGGATCGCCAATCGCTTCAACCGGTTCAATACCATGTTGGGAGCAGGGGAGGTAGATCCGGCAAACATTGCCGATGAGGCTAAAAGGCTCAGTGAGCTGACCGAATCCCTTTACCGAGATTACAACAAAGATGTTGATCGTGAATTGTGGGCTGCAATGTTTGAAGTTTATCCGGAATACATCCCTGAAGAGGATCTTCCGGATATCTTTGGCCACATCGCTGCAGATTATGGAAATGATTTTGAGGCTTATGCCCAGAGTGTTTATGAAACCAGCATATTTGCCAATGAAGAGCGCCTGCAGGCCTTTCTGGCTAATCCCGAAGCTGAGAAACTGGCCAACGATCCGGCATTCAAAGCAGTAAGATCCGTTTATGACAAATACAGTGAGATCAATTCGGGCAGGGGTGAGTACAACGCCATGCTTCGCCGTGCCGAAAGGTATTTCCTCAGGGGCTTAATGGAAATGAAACCGGAGGAAAACTTTTATCCGGATGCCAACAGCACCATGCGCTTTACCTATGGTACCGTCAATGGCTATGAACCCCGCGATGCAGTCTATTATGACTATTTTACCACCCTTAGCGGTGTGATGGAAAAGAAAAATCCGGACCATCACGAATTTGTCGTTCCTGAAAAGTTGACAGAGCTTTATCACAACCAGGACTTTGGCCCGTATGCGCATGATGATATGGTCGTTAACTTTATCACCAATAATGATATCACCGGAGGAAACTCCGGAAGCCCGGTGATCAATGCAGATGGCCACCTGATCGGAGTTGCGTTTGATGCCAACTGGGAAGGGATGAGTGGAGATATTTTATTCGAACATGACCTTCAGAAGTGCATCAATGTGGATGCCCGTTATATGTTGTTTATCATTGACAGGTTTGCTGGTGCCGGGCATCTGCTGGAGGAAATGACCATTATTGAATAAACCGTTTTGAATAGTTTGAACCTGTGCTGTCCGGGATGCAATTTCCCTGAACATCATTGCGTAGTTGACAAATAATTTATCTTTTATGAGTACACAAATTAAAGCACTGAAAATTGTCCGAAAGCCACTTCCCCCGGAAGGTTCTGAGGGTGTTGGATCTGAAGTGATACCAAATGAAGTGCTGGTCTCTGAAACCGAATACCACCCTGAATGGGGCAAAGTTACCCGGGAGCGGCAATATGCTTCTGATGGCAGGCTGGAACAAGAAACCCTTTACGAATATGATAACCAGGGATTTCTGATCCGGGAGTTACTCAAAGAGGGAGATGGTTCGGTTATGGAGGAAAAATCTTATGAACCCGACGAACAACAGCGGCTTTCAAAAGAGTATCTGCATTATGCTGATGGATCGAAAGACACGATTTTTTATATGTATGATGATGAAGGCCAGTTGCTCCAGAAGAGATCTGAAGATGAAGATGGTGACCTTGAGCAAATGGAGCTTTTTGAGTACAGCAACGGATTTCTTGTGAGAAAGGCCCTTTATGATGAAGACCCATCAGAAGAAGATGGGACGGAGCCCGCTGAAGAAGTTCGTTATACATATGACAGTGCAGGAAAAATACTGGAAGAGGAAATCCTTAACAATACGGATGGTGTTTTCCGGCATAAGGTCCATGTGTACAATGATGATGGACATCGTATTGCTGTAAAGGTGTATGATGAAGGAGAGGAGCTGATTGAAAGGGTGCTGATTGAACCCGATGAGCAAGGGCGGCCTGTAAGGATGGTGGAAGAGAACCGGAAAAAGAAAAACACCCTGAACTTGCGTTACAACAATAAAGGGAATATTGTTTTTCAGGAAGAATATGACCTGAAAGGAAACTTATTGAATACGGTTTCGCGGGAGTATGATGAAGAAGGCCGGTTATTATCCAGTGAAGTGGACCACCGGATGCCACTTCAGGGGCCACCCAGAAGATATATCGTGGAACACAGGTATAGTTTTTATTGATGATGCCTGGCTTTCTCTTAAAAAAAAACCACCGCGCTTGCGGTGGTTTTTTTTGAGATTTAAGCTGGTTACAGCAATGTATTATCTGTATTACATTCCCGTCACTTCTCCACGCAAGGTGGAGTAGTTCACCCTGAGGGCATTTACCAGCCTGAGTTCCTGTTTTACATCCGTTACGATGCCCATCTTCGTTTCATGGTCTACCCTGAGAGAAGTTGTCATCAGCGGCCTCTCAGCTTCAGCTGTTGCCTGGCGTTCAGCTTCAATGAAGGACGCAATGTCCTCAACTCCTGCAAAAGAGTCGTAAAGCTGAATTCTGGGCTCTGTTCCAAATAATTCCTGCTGAATGGGAGGGCCGATGTAAACAAAACTCACCAGCGATCTGCGCTCCAGGTTCTGAACTTCTGTTGCAGATGGCATCGAGGTTCTGACGTAGAGCGTTGTCTCCCTCATCACAGTTGTTACCATGAAGAAGAAGAGCAGCATGAAGATAATATCGGGCAACGACGCCGTATTAATCTTGGGTGTACCTTTGGTACCTTCTTTTCTGAATCTGGCCATATTATCCTCCTACATCTTTTGGTTCTGCTTCAGAAATTGCCATGGGTACCGCTGTTCTGACGGCATCAACGAGTTCTTCGTCGGTCAGATCGTGAAAATCGCGGCCAAAGTATTCTCTGGATACCTCGTCCCTGATCTCACGAATAGCGGCAGCCAACTCGTTTTGCACCGCAATATACATTTCGTAGGAAGTACCCCGGTCGTTCTGAAGCGATATGATGCCCCTTGAAACTTCAAAGGTTCCGATGTGCTCAATCTCCTTTTCCTCCTTTGCCGGCATCGAGGGGTCATCTTCCGGATTTAACAAAAAGTTTTTTGCTTCTGATCTTAACTGATTAATATGCATTTGATCCCCTTCAACCATCAGCCTGTCCTGGGCGTCAACGAGCACTACGAAGACGTTACGTTCCCTGACAGGTGGTGGTTCGGGAGCATTTGGATCAATGGGGGGCGGCAACATCCTGTTGATCCCTGTATCGACATCCATTGTGGTTGTCACCAGGAAGAAGATCAGCAGGAGGAATGCAATATCCGCCATGGATCCTGCATTTATTTCAGGGGTCATTCTAGCCATAGAAAGATCTCCTATTTAAATGTTGTTAATTATCTGAAATACTTGTATACCTCTG
>Ga0207421_10002322_pt1 | contig 23676 bp, 16 predicted proteins | sample SodLakKL_010_SED_4_FD_187542 | JGI IMG/M metagenome (GOLD analysis project Ga0207421, IMG submission 187542) | Alkaline sediment microbial communities from Lake Tanatar, Kulunda Steppe, Russia - 8KL_010_SED (SPAdes) (version 2) | ecosystem: Environmental > Aquatic > Non-marine Saline and... | reverse complement strand
TGTTCGGCGGGCTTAATGATTTTGTGATTTTTTGAAAGCGAGGGCCAGTCTGATGTCGGAAAAGGTGAATTCGTCACCCAGGACGCGGATGATATCTGTTAACTTGCTGCTGTTTATGGCGTCAGAGGCAGCCAGTATCTGTTCCCGTTTTTTTTGATCCAGGAAATCATCGACGTTCAGCAGGTCTTTTTCTATGTTTTCGGCCATGTGCGACATAATTGTGCTTTCGGCCAGTTGCCGGATTTGGGCTATTTCTTCCACGCTCTTTCCTTCTTTAAATAAGGCGTAGCTCACTTCCGCCGAGGTTGTTTTTTTCTCTTTTTTTCCTGGTTTATTCTGATTTTTGCCTCGGCCTTCCAGGGTCTTTGTTTTCTGATATACCTTTACCTTGCCCTCATCAAGCATGGTGTCGCGCTCTTTCTGGAGGTCCGGGTCACTGGTGAGCTCGTGGGTAGGTTCTTTGTTTTCTATCATGGCATGAATCAGTGCAGCGGCTTTGTGAATTTGCCTCATTCGATCAAAGAAGGCGGTTTCAAGATCACGCAGCTCCCTGGCATAAGCTTTTGTTCCTTTTTGTTTTTCCACTTCAGCGATATGATCGATGATTTGCCGGGAGAAAGCTTGCAGCTTAGGTTTGAAATAGGATCCGGCTTTTTGCACCCGTGATTTGACAGTTTCAAGGTCTGTCATTCTCTTTGCCGCTATTTTTTTTCTCAGTTCCAGGAGAAAGCGGTCGGCAATTATTTTTTCCTTTTCAAAACCGGAGTATAGGTCTTGTGCCCAGGCTTTGAATCCCTGCTTGGCAGACCGTTTTTCTGCTTTGTTATAGCTTTGCAGGTGCCACCTGAGCATATCTGATAAATCCCCGAAATGGAACATCCGCATCAGCTCCTGGCGCAGGTAGGTTATGGATTCTTCTTTGAGCACTTCTTTCAGGTTGGCGGGCGGTGCTTTGTCCGAATGAAAGCGCTGCAGTTCCGGGTCCTGGCCCGGTGGTTTTTCGGGCAGCGGCCTGCTTAGCACCAGGCCATCAAGGCTGGTGAGCCGCGACATGGCCACATAGATCTGCCCGGGCGCAAAAGCCGATGAAACATCAATCACGGCTTTGTCGAAAGTCAGACCCTGACTTTTGTGTACCGTGATCGCCCAGGCAAGCTTAAGGGGATACTGCGAGAAAGTGCCCTGCAGCTTCTCTTCGATTTCGTTGTTTTCCTGGTTAACAGAATATTTTTTGTTTTCCCAGGTATAACGTTCCACCCATGTGGATGGCGTGCCATCATCAAATGCCACCCTGATACCTTCTTCGCCGAGCTGGTCTATCACACCGATCTTTCCATTGAAATAACGCTGATCGCCTGTATGGTCATTTTTTACAAACATCACCTGTGCATCCTTTTTTAACTGCAGCTTATATTCAACGGGATATGTTTTTTCATCAAAATCCTTCTCTACCAAGGCTTCATAGGTGAAGACGGGATTTTTGATCTTTTGCATGGCTTTGTTGTTGACACGATCGGCTTTATGGTTATGTGTGGTCAGGTAGACGTATCCCTGGCTGTCAAGGGGGTCAAAGTTGGGTTGCACGCGTTTATTCAGCAAGGACAGCCCTTCGCTATCCAGTTTATTGTCACGTATTTTGTTGAGCAGCCGGATAAACTCCGGATCACTTTGCCGGTAGATGTGATCCAGTTCTATGTATACGGGTGGGTTTTGTTTCAGTGCCCTGGCCTGAAAAAAATAGAGGCCGGGGTAAAAGTTTTGCAGGACATTCCATGCTTCATGTTTAACTACGGGAGGAAGTTGCAGTAAGTCTCCAATAAAAAGGATCTGTACGCCGCCAAAAGGAACATTTCTTTTCCTGCGAACATGTTGCAGGATGACATCAATGGCATCCAGAAGATCAGCGCGCAGCATGCTTACCTCGTCGATGATCAGCAGTTCGATTTCACGCAGAAGCTTTCTTTTGGCATCAAAGTATCGTCTGCCCCGGATAAGGCTTTGGGGGGTATGTATCTCTGTTTGAATCTCTTTGCCTGCGAGTCCGCGCTCTGAGGGCAAAAATGAACCAAAGGGAAGCTGAAAGAGGGAATGAAGGGTGACGCCTCCTGCATTGATTGCAGCGATCCCGGTAGGGGCGGCGACAACTGCTTTTTTATGGGTATACGAGAGGATGTTTTTCAGAAATGTAGTTTTTCCTGTACCTGCTCTTCCGGTCAGGAAAATATGACGTCCCGTACTGTTTATAAACCGGGAGGCAAGCTGTTTTTCTTCGTTTTTTATATCATTTGCCGACATATGCTTTTTTGATCTTCGTTTTAGGACTTATCTGAACAAAATTACAACAAAATATCTTTTTAAACAAACAAAATTTAAACAAATAACATAAATAATTTATGATATGGTATATTGTTAATTGAATTAAAGGGAACGAGGATGAATTCAACCTCCAAACCTCTTCATCCCGGCGCGAAGTGGAGGGATCACATACTATAACCAGGTAATCTTTTTAATCCATTCAACGCATGACGGTAAGGTAATAAAAAAAGCCCGGAACGCATTCCGGGCTTTTGTATTGATATGGCGAAAAGCCTGTTTTCAGGCCTTCTTAAATAACGCCCTGGTCGATCATGGCGTCGGCCACCTTAATGAAGCCGGCGATATTTGCACCCTTCACATAGTCGATATAGCCATCTTCATTCTGGCCATATTTCTTACATGCTTCATGGATGTTCTTCATGATCTCATGGAGTTTTTCTTCTACTTCTTCAGCTGGCCAGCTAAGCATCATGGCATTCTGGGTCTGCTCCAGTCCTGATGTGGAAACACCGCCTGCATTAGCTGCTTTGCCGGGGCCATAAAGGATTTTGGCTTCCTGGATAACTTCAACCGCTTCCGGGGTACAGGGCATATTGGCGCCTTCAGAGATGGCGATTACGCCGTTTTTCACCAGATTTTTTGCATCTTCTTCGTTGAGTTCGTTCTGGATGGCGCAAGGCATGGCGAGATCGGCCTTTTGCTCCCATGGGCGCTTGCCTTCGAAGAACTGTGCATTGGGGAATTCGAAGGTATAAGGTTTCACGATGTCCTGGTTGGAAGCACGTAACTCGAGCAGGTAATCGATCTTTTCTCCGGAGATGCCATCAGGATCATAAACATACCCGTCGGGTCCGCTGATGGTGATTACCTTGGCGCCCAGTTGTGTAGCCTTTGTTGCAGCACCCCATGTTACGTTTCCAAAACCGGAAAGTGCTACAGTTTTGCCTTCAAGGGTTTCGCCTTTTACCTTTAACATCTCTTCTGCAAAATAAACGGCTCCGAAACCAGTGGCCTCCGGACGGATCAGGCTGCCGCCCCAGTTACGTCCTTTACCGGTAAAGGTACCGGTATGCTCACCCACAATTTTCTTGTACATGCCATACATGTAACCAATTTCACGACCACCCACGCCAATGTCTCCGGCCGGAATGTCGATCTGGGGACCAATATACTTATAGAGCTCTGACATGAATGCCTGGCAGAAGCGCATGATCTCAGCCTGTGATTTACCCTTGGGGTCAAAATCACTGCCACCCTTGGCACCTCCCATGGGAAGCGTAGTAAGGCTGTTTTTGAAGATCTGTTCGAAACCAAGGAACTTAAGACCACTAAGCGTAACACTTGGGTGGAAACGGCATCCGCCTTTGTATGGTCCGATCGCGTTGTTAAACTGTACACGGTAACCCCTGTTTACCTGCACCTTGCCCTTGTCATCAACCCACTCAACCTTGAAGGAGATCACCCTGTCAGGCTCGGTAATGCGTTCGATAATATTAGCTGCCTGGTATTTTGGGTTTTCTTCCACCACGTCGATGATGGTTTCCAATACTTCCCGAACAGCTTGTAAAAACTCTTTTTCGCCTGGATTTTTGCGTTCCAGGTCTGCCATTATTTTTTCTAAATTCATGGTACTTGGATTTAAAAAATGGAACAATAAGTGATAGTTGTTAATTAATTATCAATAAGGGGCGAATTTAGCCCTTATTTGTGACTAAAACAAACAATTCTATTAAATTTTGCGAAAGGTCAAAAGTTCTATATTTCTGAAGGTCTAAAGGTTTGGCCCTGCTTTTGGCTGTTACCAGACAGGTCAAGCCCTGTCTCTATAGAGCTCAGTGCCCAGTACTCCTTACGGTTTCATCACGATACCCCGCTTCTTGCTGCCGTCTATTTTTACCACAACGGGTTTTTTAAACCTTACATGCCGGACAAATTCGTCTTCATATTCGGCGGGTTGTTTATTCAGGTAGTCCACGTCATAATGTCCTTCTTTCAGAAATGGGTTAATGGTAAAATAACCCACGCTGAATGATGTCAGGTTCTGGAAAAAGTGTGTTCCCTGGCTTGGGTCGATCTGGTAATTTTTCATTCCGGATTCCACAATCAGTCTGGCGGCAGATATCTGCGCCCATTTTACCGGTACGCCGAGCCACGAGTCGTTGGACCCCCAGCGGCCGGGGCCTACCAGGATAAAGTTATCTCCTCTCGATTTGATCGTCTTGTTGATCTTTTCAATTACCTCTGCGATTTCTTTGGTTTTCGCGGGGTCGAAGGCCTCCGGTTTCACGTATACAAAGTCATGTACGTCGTCGATAATCCCGTTACCCAGTGCGTTATGGCTGATGATGATGGCCTCTTTGGGCTTACAGACATCCACTTGTATCCTGTTTTTTTCTTGTGTTTCCACCACGGGACGTATTTGCAGAAAGTGAAACTCTCTTTTTTCACCTTTGGGCACATCCAGGTTAACAGAAAACTCAATTTCTACCTGGTTATTCATCTCATTTTGGCCGATCCAGAGCAGTTCTTCCACGATTTCTGCCAGGGGGAATGATTTATGCTTGAGCACATTGGCGAATGTGATGATGCGGGTCCCGTTTTCGTAAAGTCCATCGCGTATGATCTGATCTTCATAATCGTAGGTAGACACGACATATTTCAGTGAGGAGGCTCCTTTTACCTGTCTGATACGTGTTTTGTGCATGTTTATGGTTTCATCCACGGAGGGATAAAACTTTTCGGGATCCATGTTCAGGCTATAAAATTCTCTCTGGCTGTCGCGCAGGGCGATGTCGGTGTTTGCCAGCTGGAGTGATTTTTCCGGGTATTTTGGTGAGAAACGCAGGGAGATACCTCCATCCACAATGGTTTTACCGAGTCCGAAGGCAATATTGGCTACGCCATCTTCATATTTTTCGGGTTCGATAGGATAGAAGTTCACTGAGCGGGCTACTCCTGAGATGGTTGGGTAGAACATACTGCCATAAGACCGGCCGGACATTTCCTGGACGACGACAGCCATCTTCTCCTCATCGATCACATTGCTTGTGGCCTCAATGTATGCTTTGCTTTCGCGGAAGAATACGGATGCATAAACGCTTTTGATCGCCTGGTCGAGCTGTTGCATGCGAACATGCTGCTCATGGTGGTTGTTGGGGATCATATAGGTGGAGTATACCCCGGCAAAAGGCTGGTAGTGGCTATCTTCGAGGAGGCTGGAGGAGCGCACGGCAAGTGGCGACTTGAAAAAGTCAACGATTTCACGGATAAAGGAACGCATGCGGGATGGCGTTTTGCTTTGCACAAACCGTTCGAGTACCTCTTCATCGCTCACATCCGACAGTGCGTAGTCATAAAGATCATTGTCTTCCATGAATTCGTCGAAGATATCGGTGGTGAGCACGACGGTTCGCGGGATGGATAATGTAACGTCTTTCCAGTGGTACATGATCTTATAGCGGTTTATCACCGAATCGATAAAGGCCAGTCCACGGGCCTTGCCTCCCAGCTGGCCATCACCGAGGCGCGTAAACACAGCATATTCGTCCAGATGGCTTGCAATGATGCCCCTTCCTTTGGTGCGCCTGTAATTAGCGATGGTGTCTATCAGGTAACTGCGTACCTCTTCAATGTGATCAAAATCATCACGGCTTTTCTGTGCAAAGATGTTGGCAATGGAAAAAAGTGCCCTGGCTTTAAGCCATCGGGAGAAATGGTTGTTTGTGACGTGATACTCCAACACTTTTGGATCTGCTTTGGCGATCTTTACCTGCAGTGAGTGCAGATTATTGGCGCGGGTAAGCTCCCTTCCCGTGCTGTGATCCTTGAAGACAAAATCACCGAAACCGTAATTTTCCTTGATATAGTGTTTGAGCTCAATCAAAAGGGTTTTGGAGTATTTGTCAATGAAGCTTACATCGATGTCCTTGTTGAGCGTAGCATCCCATTTTTCTGAAGATTGAAGCAATATGGGGATCTGGCTGTGTCGTTCGCGGATATGTTTGGCCAGCTTTACCCCGGCCTGGTTATCGCGCTTACCCTCTTTTGCGTAGCTGATGTCAGAAATTACCCCCAGCAAGTTGTCCTGGTACTTTTCATAAAGGCTCAAGGCCTCATCATAGGTTTTGGCCAGCAAGATCTTGGGTCGCGCTCGCATGCGAAGGGTTTTCCTGTGCTCGTTAAGTCCTTCAGTCATCAGCTCGTTGGTCTGGTCGAAGATGACCTTATATATGGTAGGCAGGTAAGAAGAGTAATAGCGTATGGAGTCTTCTACCAGCAAGATGCCCTGCACGCCGACCTGCTCGATGTCATGGTCGGCATTCATTCTGTCTTCCAGCAACTTGATGATGGCAAGCAGGAGCCCCGCATTGCCCAGCCAGCTAAAAACATAATCGATGCCGCTCAGGTCCTCGTTGCGTAACTTCAGGGACACTTCCCGCGAAAAATGTGTCAGCACTACAATGGGAATTTTGGGGTGTCGCTCTTTTACCTTTTTGGCCATCTCAAAGCAATCGATCTTGCCCACATTCAGCATGGTGATCACCAGGTCAAAGTCCTTCTTCTCCAGAAGATCAAAAGCTTGTTCTGAGGAGCTTGCCTGGGTAAACTGTGGGGGATAGCGCAGGTTTTTGGAGGTGTACTCCAGAAAAATCTTTTCGTTGATACGTCCGTCTTCTTCAAGCATGAAGGCATCATAGTTACTGCATATCAGCAGCACGTTGATGATGCGTTTCTGCATAAGGTCTTCATAGGTGATCTCTTTAAACTCGTATGAGTCTGTAGCGTATTTTTCGTCGTAATGGTATTTTGTAATGGCGCTCATTTGTTTCTGCATTTATAAAGGGGATTATTCTCTCTGATCATGGAAATAGATCAGGGCATGGCGTTTTTTTCCATCCATGATCACCTCCAGGGGTTTTTCAAAACGTACGTGTTTCACGTATTTTTTTTCACTTATTGTGGATGCATTCTTTAACACATCCCAGTTGATATAATCGATCAGGTCATTATGTTTCACTGAGAAGTAACCTACATTCATGGATATCACATTATGGAAAAAGTGTGACCCCAGGGAAGCATCCAGGGGGAAGTCTTCCATGCTCATCTCCACAATGATGCGGGCGTTGGATATCTGCGACCAGTTTACGGGGACACCAATAAAGCGGTCCCTGGTACCCCAGCGGCCCGGTCCTATGAGAATATACTGCCGGTCTTCCTTTGTCATGTTGGCATTGATCTCTTCAATCTCATCACGTATTTTCTCTGTTTTCAGCTTGTCAAAACGGTCAACATCTACATAAACCACGTCTCTGATATCCTGATTCCTTCCGTTGCCCATGCCATTTTCACTGTAGAGCAACAGTTTGTCGTTGTCTATTTTGTCGATATTGATTTCTGTTTCGATGATGTTTTTGATAAGGGGCTTGATTTGAAGAAGGTAGAATGAAGCCCGGCCTTCCTTGTCTTTGTTGAGGTCGATGGCAAACTCGGTCTCTATGGGCGTACCCATGGATTCTGAGATGATATCGAGGATCACCTCAATGGTTTTTGCCAGGGGGATATAATTGTATTTCAATATATTGGCAAAGTTTACCACTCTGGGTCCTGCATCGGTGATCCCGGGGATAAGCCGTTCGCTGTTAAAGTCATACACGGAAGCACAGTGTTTTAGTGTTCCATGCTTTTCAGCATTCTGTATTTCCAGTTTTACCAGTCCGGCATCCTCTCCATCGAGCAGGTTCAGGTCATTCTTTGCCAGGTCTACCGCGTAGAAATGCACCTGGGAGTTTTTGAACAGCTCTTTTGGCGTATACATTTCGAGTTGGGGGTGGATGGGTGAGAAACGGTAGGTTTTTTCGCCTTCCACCACATATTTTCCCAGCCCCACGGCGATGGCCGCAAAGCCTTCGTCGGGCTTCATGTAGGAGTAAGGATAAAAGTTATAGGATTGCGCCACGCCGCTGATATGCGGGTAATAGCAGCCGTTGTATTCGTGGCCTACCACTTCCTGGATGATGACAGCCATCTTCTCTTCTTCAATCTTATAATTCACCGCCTTGAAATAGGACTGTGCCGTAGGGGAAAAGATGGAGGCATACACCAGCTTGATGGCATTCATGAGCTGCTCCAGGCGTACGTTCAGGTCGGGATGGTTGTTTGGCAGGAGGAAGGTATCAAAAATGCCTGCGAATGGTTGCATCAGGGAGTCCTCGAAAAGGCTTGAGGATCTTACCGCCAGGGGCTTTTCTATCACGGACAGATAGGTTTTGAGTCTTTTGCGCAAGGTCACTGTAAGCTTACCCTTTATAAAAAGGTTTTTCACCTTTTCGTAGTCGGTCTCTCCATAAATTTTATGGTAAAGTTCATTATTCTCGACAAAACGTTCGAACTCTTCTGTGCCGATGATGGATGTTTTTGGGGTGACAATACGGATGTCGGGCACCAGCTCATTGAAGTCGAAGTTGTTGATGATCATGTTGACAAAAGAAAGGCCTCTGCCTTTCCCGCCAAGCGAACCGGGCGAAAGGCTAACCACGTTGGTGTCGTCCAGCAGGGCCGATTCTTCATAATTGATCACCTTTCCTTTCTGCTTGTCGTGGATGCATTGCTCGATCACATCGATGAGGTAGTGACGCAGGCTGCCCGGCGATTCGAAATCTTCGACCCTCAAGGGCTTGATGCGTTTTGCGATCTGTATTTCGCCACGGGCCATCAGCCAGTGTGAGAAATGATCCTTGCGGGCGTGGTATATAAGTGACTTTTCCGGAATGGTCTTAAGGTGTGTCCTGAACTCCTTCATCGACCGGGCTACTGCCAGGTCACGCCTGCCTTCCTCGTCCTTATAAATAAAATGGCCAAAACCAAGATAGTAGTTGATAAAGCTCTGCAAATCCTGTTTCAGCGTTTCTGAGTTTTTATTTATGAACGTAGACTTGAGCTTGTAAGCTTCGTCTGCATTTTCCTTGTCGGAGCTTTGCAACACGGTAGGCAGGTTGGGGACCATCTCTTTGGCATACTCCATGAGTTTAATACCGGCCTTTGGGTCAAGCTCTCCGTCCTTGTCGAACTTTACATCTGAGATCAGACAAAGCAGGTTGTCCTTATATTTATTGAACAGGGATACCGCTTCATTGTAGGTGGAAGCAAGCAATATCTTTGGGCGCACGCGCATCTTCAAAAGCTTGTATAGCTCATCGGTGTTCACTTCTTCAATAAGATGCTGTGTTTGTTCTATCACAATGCTATACAGGATGGGCAGGTAACGCGAGTAATATTTGGCCGAGTCTTCCACCAGCAATATGACCCTTACCATCCCGATCTGAATATCGTTCTCTACATTCATCCTGTCCTCATTGTATTTTACCATGGCCAGGAATACCTTGGAGTCGCCGTTCCAGACAAACACCTTGTCGATAGATGTAATGGGCTTGTTGCCATCTTCAAACAGGGCGATATCCGAGTTGTTGTTGAGCAGCATGAAGATGGGAATGTTGTTGTAGATCTGTTTGATGATGCTGCTGAGCTTGATGGGCATGGATTTTTCCACACCCATCATTACGATGACAAGGTCAAAGTGCTTTTCCTGGAGCTTTTCAAGAGCCTCTTCGGGGGTGGATACTCCGGTGATACGGGGAGCCGATGACAGGTTTAGCTGGTAATATTCGCCGGTAACCTGATCAAAAAAACGGCCTTCCTGTTCAATGATGTAGGCATCGTAGAGATTGGCCACCAGGAGGATCTCTCTTACCTTGTACTGCATGAGATCGTGGTAGATGTCGCGGTCGGAGTTATGCTTGTTGAGAAATTTCTGAAGCAGCTGCCTGCTCATGGCAGAGTGACTTCGCTCATGTTGAAGGTCTTCCGAAACCTCTTCCTCTTTGGCTGCTTGTTTCAGGAGTCCTTTTCCGATTTGCGTATTGAGATGGCCCGTGATCAGGCTGGTCAGGTTATTGATAAGATGCCGTTCTTCAATAAAGAAAGGCCCTTCATCCTGTTCAGGGAATTTTTCCTGGTAGAAAACTTCAATACTTCCTTCGGTGCCGTCGATGGTCTCAAAGCTTTTTCGCTGTACCCAGGGTGTTTCTTTGAAACCTCCCCTGCTCAGAAAGCTTTGATCACCGTACCTTATCCTGGCAATGGCCTGTTCCGGATGCTGCCATGCCGGAGGCAACACCTTTACGATGTTTTGCAGCATCTCCGGAATGGGTTTCTCTTCCTTGAGGATGTTTGTGGTCTTATGAATGGCGCCCAACTCCTTCAGACGTTCCTTCTTCTCTGCCAGAAGCTTCCTGATCTCTTCCTGGCTGATGGCCAGGGGCTGATCTATATCGGGCTGCTCGTGCAGAGGGTTTTTGAGGTGTGAGCTCTGGCTGTTATCTGATGTCATGAATAAGCATGTTTAACGATTATTTCCTGTCTGGACAACTCCCATTTTAGATACGATGAAAGTACAAAAATAATCACAAAAGGGAAAGATGGCGGCTTTACAAAAAATAATTGACATATGCAAGGAAAACACATAAAAAATTATTTTTTCCAAATAGAAGGAGCATGGGCTATAATGTTCTAACATTGTTTTTGAAAAACAACGTGTTTTCGAACAATCAATATTTTATTCACTAAAAAGAACAACGTGATGGATGCACAACTAAAAAAGTTCATGGATTATGTAGTGGCCAAGAACCCTTCGGAGCGGGCCTTTCACCAGGCCGTGAAAGAGGTGGCCGAAACCATTATTCCATTTCTTGATGAGAACCCTAAATACAAAGCGGCCAAAGTATTTGAGCGCATGATCGAACCCGAGCGAGTGATCATTTTCCGCATTCCGTGGATCGATGATAAAGGCGAGGTGCAGGTTAACAGGGGCTACCGTATTGAGATGAACAGTGCCATTGGCCCTTATAAAGGAGGCATGCGTTTTCACCCCACCGTCGATTTGGGTGTACTGAAGTTTCTGGCATTTGAGCAGGTATTCAAGAACAGTCTTACCTCACTGCCTCTTGGTGGTGGCAAGGGTGGCTCCGACTTTGACCCTAAAGGGAAGTCTGATGAGGAGGTGATGCGTTTCACGCAAAGCCTGATGACAGAGTTGTACCGTCACATTGGTCCTGACACCGACGTGCCTGCCGGCGACATTGGTGTGGGTGGCCGTGAGATCGGGTTTATGTACGGTCAGTATAAGCGCATCAAAAATGAATTTACAGGTGTTTTTACCGGTAAGGGCCGTGAGTATGGAGGCAGCCTGATTCGTCCGGAAGCCACCGGTTATGGTACGGTATATTTTGCCCAGGAGATGCTGGCCACTATCAACGAAGAGATTAAAGGCAAGACCGTTGCAGTGAGCGGATCGGGTAACGTGGCTCAGTTTGCCACTCAAAAGATCAACGAGCTGGGTGGAAAGGTTGTGACCTTATCTGATTCAAATGGCTATATTTATGACAAGGATGGTATCGATGCGGAAAAGCTCGATTATGTGATGAACCTGAAAAACATCAAGCGTGGCCGCATTCGCGAGTATGCCGATGAGTTTGGCTGTAAATATGTTGAAGATACAAGTCGTCCGTGGATGGAAAAGTGCGATATCGCTCTGCCATGTGCCACGGAGAACGAACTTAACGAAGAGGAGGCAAAGGCGCTTGTCAAGAATGGATGCATTTGTGTGTCTGAAGGTGCGAATATGCCTTCTACGCCGGAAGCCACGGAGGTTTTCCTGGCCAACAAGATCTTGTATGGCCCCGGAAAAGCGGCCAATGCCGGCGGTGTGGCTACATCAGGCCTTGAGATGAGCCAGAACGCCATGCGTATGTCCTGGACCCGCGAAGAGGTGGACCAAAAGTTGCATAACATCATGATCAATATCCATGATACCTGCAAGGAATATGGTAAAGATGGTGACTTCATCAACTACGTGAAGGGTTCCAATATCGGGGGCTTTGTGAAAGTGGCTGATGCGATGATCGCACAAGGTTACGTATAGCATCTGATGTATTTTGATGGCTTACACAATGGCTGTGAGTTCATTTCTTACCGGTAAACAAATGCAGCCGGGATAATACAGCCAGGATGATCATGACCAAAGCTTTATGAAGCAAGGAGTGCCTCGGCAATGATCGCTGAGGCATTTCCTTTTCCATACAGTCCCTTTTCGAACGCCGGGGGCTCTTTCAGGTAATCCTGCGCAGCCTGGTATATGTTGTCGGGGTTGGTGCCACAAAGTTTGTTGTAGCCCGCATCCACAAGCTCTGTCCATTCGGTTTCCTCCCTAAGGGTGATGCAGGGCTTTTCAAAGAAATAAGCTTCTTTCTGCACGCCACCGCTGTCGGTCAGCACCAGCTGGCAGTGCTGCAGGAGGTGGAGCATCTCCAGATACCCTACCGGCTCAATGAGTTTTATATTTTTGGATAATGGCGGCAGATCATTGCCGTTAATGACTTTGTATGTCCGGGGGTGTATGGGGAAGACCACCGGCTGCTTTTCTGCCACGCGGTTGAGTCCGCTGATGATGCTGGCCAGACGGGCAGGGTTTTTGGTGTTGGCCTCCCGGTGTATGGTCGCCAGCACGAAATTGGCCGGCAAGCGAACCTTAGCCGGCTTCCTGGCTTTATCTTTAAAAAGAAGGGAGGCATCATACATTACATCTCCTGTAAGGTGTATGTCGCAGGGAAAGTTGTCAAAGCCTTCCCGTCGCAGGTTTTTTTCAGCTGCCCTGGTTGGGCAGAATAGTATGCGGCTTATCCTGTCGGTGAGGATACGGTTGATCTCTTCGGGCATGTGCAAATTGTGCGACCTGAGCCCCGCCTCCACATGGGCGACGGGGATGGAAAGCTTGGCTGCAGCCAGCGCGCCTGCCAGGGTGGAGTTGGTGTCGCCATACACCATCACGATATCCGGACGCTCTCTGGCCATGATGCTTTCCGCCTCTTCCAGCATACGACCTGTCATCGCACCGTGTGATAAACTGTGTATGTTAAGAAAATGTTTGGGCCTGGGGATCTCCATCTGATCGAAAAAAACCTTGCTCATGTTCTGATCAAAGTGCTGCCCGGTATGGATCAGCACTTCCTGCAGGTCCTTCTTTTGTGCAATGGCCCGACTCACCGGGGCCACTTTGATAAACTGGGGACGTGCCCCTACGATGGTAACTATCTTAATCATACTGTAATGATGTGTTATGTTGTTTTTTGGTGTTTGCTGAATGGAACGCGGATGACGCGGATGCTTCGCAACGCGGATAAATAATCCCTAAGGCCAAAGATAATGAGTTCTGGCGGTTTGTCTGCCATGAGAATATAATTAAAAAGTAACATGTTAAAAAACATGTATCATGCAAATGTATATGGACTTATAGATAATGTGTACATTTGTGAAAAACAGCATCATGCGGATATATCTTGTAGGTTTTATGGGATGCGGTAAAAGTTCGCTGGGCAAGCGCCTGGCGCGCAAGCTGGAGTATGACTTCCTGGATCTCGACCAGGAAATTGAAAAGCGGACCGGAAAAACCATCCCGGAGATCTTCATGCATGAGGGAGAAGATTGGTTTCGCAGAAAAGAGAAGGAGCTGTTACATGAAACCATCTCCATGCAACGCTCAGTGATTTCCACGGGAGGTGGCACCCCATGCCACTTCGACAACATGGAGTTCATGAATGAGCATGGTGTAACCGTATATCTCAAAATGAGTTCGGTCAGCCTTACCTACAGGCTGGAAAACGCCAAAAAAAAACGGCCCCTGGTGGCAGATCTGAAAGGCGGGGACCTGCACCGCTTTGTAAAGGACAGGCTCGAAGAAAGAGAGCCTTTTTATGCAAAGGCACATTGCATCATCAAGGGAGAGTCGGCCAAGCCATCTCAGATTCTGACGCTGATCTTTGGGAGCTGATTGCGTGGGAAGCTGATTGCGTATTATGAGGTTGGGATCAGTTAAGGATGGGGTCGGAGGGAAAGTTAGCCCAGATGGCATAATCATTACCCATTTCCTTGAGCATGTTGCTCCAAAGTTTCTCCGGATGGCGGGATATCACCGTATCAATGCTGCATTGGGTTACCACCCATGACTTTTCCTTCATCTCCTTTTCCAGCTGATCAGGTTCCCAGCCTGAGTAACCAATAAAAAAACGTACTTCTTCGGGCGTGACAAGATTCAGGCCTATAAGCTCCATGAGCTTATTGATCTCGCCGCCCCAGAACAAGCCGGGGATGAGTTCAATACTACCGGGTACCTTATCTCCCAGGGTGTGCAGGTAGAAGAGGCGCTCGGGATGTACCGGACCTCCCAGGAAAAGCGGAAAATCATTATCAGGAAACTCTTTGACAACCTGGTTAAGTTTCAGATGAATAGGTTTATTGAGAATCAAACCTATGGTGCCTTCCTTGTTATGATGCTCTACCAGCAATACCACGCTGCGCCCGAAATAGAAATCGCGCAGTGCTGGTTCGCTGATCAGCAACTTACCACTGGTTGGCTTATTATGTTTGTGCTCCTTCATAGTATAAAACAGTGATTTAACATCGCTCCCCTTCGGGGATTTTCGTAATTTTGATGCGTTGTTCAACACTTTAACAACAAAATCTTTGCCATTGTTCATAATTATGCGCTGAAAGGGTGCTGCAAATATTGGCAGAAACGGATTTATCTCATCTATACATCGATTTGACATGACTTACTTTAGGAACATAGCACGAACAATGTCCGGGATGTGCTACATATTACCACAACATGACAGGGAGTGACCATAAAGACGTTTTTAAGAGGCTGCGACAAGCATATCCAGTATTCGTATACAGGGATTTCGACATAAAACATACTGAAGGGAACACCTCTGTGGGATTCTCTTTTGATGCAGGTGACCAATATTCATTTCATCCACGCTGGCAGATCCATTATGGAAACTGGCACAAAAACCTGGTGGCAAATCCTTCAAAGGCTGAAGGATGGGGCTTTCAGCTTGGCATGATTGAAATGGTGAGTTACTGGAAGGCATTCTGCTCCCCCTATATTGAGACGTGGTGTGGCGCATTATCGGAAGATCAGCGGGCGTGGTGGTTTAAGCTTTATCAGCATGGCCTTGGAGAGTTTTTTTATACCAATGGGATAGATATCCCTGGCGATGATATGCTTGAATTCATTACGAATCATCCCGATACGGACCAGCATTCCCCGGGGTCTTCAGAGCCGGCTGCGGACCGGCTAAAGGTATACCCTCCTCCTGAAAGCGTTTTGGTGCCTGTAGGCGGGGGAAAGGACTCTGTTGTCACCCTTGAACTGTTAAAACGAGCCGGTTACCAGCTGATCCCCTTTGTGATAAATCCCAGGGGTGCCACAGCGGGGGTCTTATCCCAGGCAGGTTTCCCTTCCGGGGAAATAATCACGATGGACAGACAGATGGATCCTCTGCTGCTCGAACTGAACAAAAGGGGCTTCCTTAATGGACATACTCCTTTTTCTGCCATGCTTGCCTTTGCATCCTCTTTTGTTGCTACCCGGGTCGGGGTAAAACACGTGGCGTTATCAAATGAGTCGAGTGCCAATGAGCCCTCGGTGCCCGGAACCATGATCAACCATCAGTACAGCAAATCGCTGGCGTTCGAGAAGGATTTCCGCAGCTATGCGTATCAGTATCTGGATGAGCACATAAACTATTTCAGCCTGTTGCGACCATTGAATGAATTGCAGATTGGAGCCCTTTTTTCAGGTTTTACAGATCATCACCATGTGTTCAGGAGCTGTAATGCCGGAAGCAAACAAAACCGCTGGTGTGGCAAATGCGCCAAATGCCTCTTTACCTATGTCATCTTGTCACCATTTCTGCCTCAGCATTACCTGCAGGAGATATTCGGGGCAAATTTGTTTCGGGACACGGAGCTGCGCAGCATGCTGTTTGACCTTTGCGGTGATGGCCGCAACAAGCCTTTCGAGTGCGTGGGGACCACAGACGAGGTCAACACCGCTGTGGTCTATATCATTAAACATATGGAGGTCAAGGGAGAGAAATTGCCGGATCTTCTTCAGGCATACAGGCATAGCCATCTGTATGAAAAATATCAGCACCAGGACATCAAAGAGCATTTACAGCATTTTGACGATGATCATTGCCTGGATGCCCGCTTTGAAACCATGGTAAAAGAAGCTCTGAAAGGCCTTGATAAGAGGCTGATCCGTTAGTCTGGCTGCCAGGGCCTGTTTTGCTTTAAATGACCATCCCATGATAATAAAAACACATCTCAACAAGCTGTTTTCGGGGAAGCGGGTGGCCATCCTGGGTTTTGGCCGGGAGGGGAGGTCGACCTATACACTTTTGAAGCATCACGTGCACGGTATAAAACTCATGATATGTGACAAAAACCCTCATGTGAGGCTGCCGGACGATCTCACCGCCGGAAACGAACAAATTCATATCAGCACAGGTCCGGGTTACCTTAGCGGGATAGCTGCGGCTGATGTAATCATCAAATCCCCCGGTATCCCTTTTTCGGTGCTCGATGGTATCTCACGTAAGGGTGTCATCACATCACAAACAGAGATCTTCTTGTCGCTTTACCGTCGCCAGGTGACAGGCATAACGGGCACCAAGGGAAAAAGTACTACAGCGAGCCTCCTTTATCAGATTCTCGAAAGAGGCGGCAAGGATGTTGTTTTACTTGGTAACATTGGCGTGCCATGTTTTGACATGACTGGCAGCATCGGAAACGATACTGTGGTTGTGTTTGAGATGAGCAGCCATCAGCTTGAGGGGGTTAAATTATCTCCGTCATTGGCCATCCTGCTGAATATTTTTGAAGAACACCTGGACCATTATGCCAGCTATGAATCATATCAGCAGGCAAAGCTGAATATTGTCCGCTGGCAGGCCAAAGGGGATCTCTGTATCTATAATCCGAAAAACAATGTGCTGGAGAGGCTGATTCCCCGGCTCGACACGAAGTCAAAGACCATCATGCTGGGTGGCAACAGGTCTTCTGATTTTTATGGGAATGTGTTTTTTGATGGGGAAGACCTGGTTTGCCGGCTTGGTGACGACGTGAAGCGATTTTCCGGTTTAAGCAGAAAGCGAATGCTTGCCGGCGAGCATAACCTGGTGAATATTTCCGCTGCTGTGGCTGCTGCTGTGGCTAAAGGAGTGGATGCGGAGGTAATAGAAGAGGTGGTCGGAGACTTCAGGGGGTTGCCCCACAGGCTGGAATATGCAGGAAGTTATCGTGGGGTAGTGTTCTACAACGACAGCATCGCCACCATCCCTGAGGCCACATTGGCTGCAGTTGATGCCCTGCCGGATACGGCTACCCTGATACTGGGCGGAAAAGACCGCGGCGTGCACATCGAAAGCCTGATGGAGGAACTTTCCCAATCGGGGATATACAACCTTGTTTTTACTGGTGATGCCGGTGAGCGTATGATGGCGATGGCAGAGAAGATGCATGCCTTCCGGGATAAACACCTTTACATGGCCGATTCGTTCGATGATGCTGTGACACATGCGGCCAGGATAACATCACCCGGCAAAATATGCCTGCTCTCGCCGGCAGCCACCAGTTACGATGCCTTTCCTGATTTCGAAGCACGCGGTAACAGGTTTAAAGAGCTGGTAAAAACAATTCCAATGTACTGATCCCCTGCTTGAGGGTGATGCAGGGGGAGGTTATTCGTTGCTTTTGATCATCATGCCGGCGAGGCGATAAAGGATCCTTGAAGAGATGATGCCGTCGAGCTTGGTGGGTCCTGTTTCCACCAGGTCGGCGCCGATGAAACGTTTACCTGCATTGAATGCTGTTCCGAGCAGATGCATCACGTGGTTATAAGACAGCCCTCCGGGAACCGGGGTGCCTGTACCCGGACAACAGGCAGGCTCCAGGCCATCCACGTCGAAGGTGACATAAATATTGTCCGGCAGCTTGTCGATGATGTCGTGGCAAATCTCGCCCCACACCTCGCCTTCATACATACGTTGATGCAGATCGTGGTCGAAGAAGGTTTTTACCGTTTTGTGATTCATGGAAATTGTCTGTATCTCTTCATTGCAGAGCTCCCGGATTCCCACCTGCACGATTTGCGATACCCCTTCGGTGTTAAGTGCATGGTGCATGATGGAGGCATGTGAGTGTTCAAAGCCCTGGTAGGCGACACGCATGTCGGCATGGGCATCAATCTGCAGGATGCCAAAACTTTCTTGCAGGGCGAGTGCCCGTATCAGCCCCAGTGACACACTATGGTCACCTCCGACAATAAAGGGAATTTGCCCATTTTCAATGTACTGCAGACACTTTTTCTCTATCTCGAGCATCAGGCTGTCGCATGTTTGATTTACATGCTCTGTGAGATGCATTATTTGTTGATTATCCTCCAGGTCGGCACCAGACTCCAGGTACCGGATGACACGTTCTGACTTTTTGCGAACTTCTGTGTTTCGGCTGGCGGTAACGGGATCTATGGCTTCCATGGCGATCCCTTCTTTCCAGGCATTGGGCACCAGGGGATCATACAGATCTATCTGGAACGAATTCTGAAAAATACTCATGGGCCCTTTGGAGGTGCCTGCATGATTGGTAACCGTGACATCCCATGGCACAGGAATAAAAACAAGTTTTGACTCGCTTACTTCAAAAGGCAAACCAAAAATGTTATTGGAGGTGTTACCTACACCACTGGGGTCAAAATATTTGAGTTTCTCTGAGATGTCCATGATAGTTGATGTTGATGGATTAAGACTGTAAAGTTAGTAATTCTCGTGTAATGGTTTTTTGGGACATAAAAAAACCCCGGCAGCTTTGCCGGGGTTTGACATGTTTTGTAGCGGGTGACTACTTCACTTTGTCAGCGAGCTCAGTTCCTGCTTTGAACTTAACTACCTTCTTGGCGGGGATGTTGATTTCTTTGCCGCTCTGTGGGTTACGTCCTTTGCGGGCTTCTCTTTTGGCTACAGAGAACGAGCCAAAGCCAACAAGTGCTACTCTGTCACCTTTTTTCAGTGCTTTGGTTGTGGTGTCGATAAAAGCATCAAGCGCTTTTTTGGCATCTGCCTTTGTCAGTTTTGCTTCCGATGCGATAGCATCAATTAGTTCTGCTTTGTTCATGTTTTTTTAATTTTTGGTTAGTAAAATGAATAGAGAGTTTCCATTAACCATTGCAAATATAGGGTATTTGCGGGAAAATGCAAGTTTAAAGCAGAAAATATGGAAAAATGTTGAAAAAATAGGGGTTTTTGTTAATAACTTTGGCCAAAAACAGCCTGTTTTGCGCGTTTTTGAAAGGTTTTCTGCCTTATCTTGCCTGGGTAAAGGGACTAAAATCCATTCCACGAAGCAATTCTTCCACTGTCATTCTTTTTTTTCCGGCCATTTGAAGTTCATAAACGGATACAAGTCCGTCACGCCCGGCAATTTTCAGGTAATGTTTATTGTCTGTGAGGATTGTACCAGACATAACTCTTGTGGATTCGAAATCGGGTTTGGCTTTAAAGATCTTCATGGTCACCTGCTGTGCTTTTTTGTCTGATACTTCCGTGAAGGCGCCCGGGAGGGGACTTAAGCCATGGATGTGGTTGATGATATGTTCAATGGGTTGGTCCCATTTGATCCGGCAATCTTCTTTATATATCCTGGGTGCTTTATTCAGGGTACTGTTTTCGTGTAACCATTTTTCCTGTGGCATCGGGTTGACATTACCACTTCCGATCGCTTCGATGGTTTTAAGCACAAGGCTTGCACCTTTCTCTTTTACTTTTTCGTGCAGGCTTCCGGCTGTTTCATATTCATCCACAGCGATTTTTTGCCAGAAGAGCATCTTGCCGGTGTCTATTTTATGATCCAGCATGAATGTGGTGACGCCCGTTTCTTTTTCTCCGTTGATGATGACCCAGTTGATGGGGGCGGCACCTCTGTAGTCGGGCAGGAGGGAGGCATGGAGGTTGAAGCTGCCCAGCGGCGGGAGTGACCATACGGCCTCCGGAAGCATGCGGAAGGCTACTACGACCTGGAGGTCGGGCTTGTAGCTTTTCAGCTCTTCAATGAAAGCGGGGGATTTCAGGTTTTCCGGTTGCAGTACCGGGATGTTGTGTTGTTGTGCCAGTTTTTTTACTGGCGACTGCTTAAGCTTTCTGCCTCTTCCTGCGGGCTTGTCAGGTGCCGTGACCGCCGCAACCACTTCTATTTTTTTGTGTATGATGGCATCCAGCACATGGGCTGCCAGTTCGGGTGTGCCGAAAAATATGATCCGAAGATATGAAGGGTTTTGTTTTTGCATGCCTGACTATGCCGGATTAAATTCACTATCGCCGGGTGAGCGGTCATTCATTATCGAAGAAAATGTCATCGTCGATGGGGTCCATCTCTACCTTAAGTGCGGCCATACGGATGGCTGCTGCGGCGGCTTCATCCCCTTTGTTTCCGTGACTGCCTCCGGCACGTTCTTTAGCCTGCTCGTGGGTATCGGTGGTCAGCACGCCGAAGATCACCGGAGTATTAGATTCGGTGCTCAGGTGCAGACATGACTGTGCCACGGCCTGGGCTATGAATTCAAAGTGACGTGTTTCTCCCTGTATGATGCATCCGAGGCAGATGACGGCATCGGGCATGAGGCCTTCGATCATGAGTGAGGCGGCCTGGGGCAGTTCAAAGCTCCCGGGAACATGTCTGACATGCACGTTATTTTCCATGTCGGCACCATGCTTACTCAGGGTATTCAGGGCGCCATTGAGCAATGCTTCAGTAACTTCAGGGTTCCAGTCGGCCACCGCAACGGCAAAGGTCATGTCACGGATGTCCGGTGCACCCTCACCGGAGAGTTCTGCGTAGGCAGAAAGGTTCTTTGTCTTGGCTGTCATGATAAGGATAATGTATACAATGGTATATAAGATGAGCCATAAACGAAATCCTATTGCTCATGTTAAGATTACCGGGTGTGGCATGCAGATGCCCGATGCAAATTACAGCTTCGCTTCGGCGCGGGCGATATGCTTTTCGATGTCACGGGCTTCCTGAGACTGGGCATATTCTTTGCGAATCCGCTCATAACGCTCCAGCGCTTCATCATATCTGCCCATAGACTCGTATACCATGCCGGCCTTGAAAAGGAACGCCGGGGTGGTCAGGTTATTTGGCTCGTAATTATAAGCTCTCCTGTAAAAACGGAGTGCCCTGTCTTCGTCGCCCATATCCCAATAGGCATCCCCTATAGCTCCATAGGCCATGGCCCCAAGGAAGGTGTCACGCTTGCGGAAATCCTGCAAATGGTCTATGCCTTCCTCATACTCGCCTAATCTTATCAGGCTGATTCCGGCATAATAGCGGGCCATATTGGCAGCCTTTGTCATCCGGTAGTCGGAGATGATGTCCAGGAAGCCCGGATATTCAGCATCACCCTCCAGGGCAAGCTCAAAATCCCCGCGCTCAAAATAACGTTCCGCCATAAACATCTCTTCAAAGCCCTCCTGCTCTCTGGGCTCCAAAATAAAGCGCGTATAACCAATGTATCCTGCAATAACAATAACAATGGCCAGAACTGAATATATCAGCGTGTTCTGGTAGCGTTCAATAAACTGCTCCGACTTGCTGAGTGCCTCCTCAACAGCTACAATGTTCTTGTCTTCTTCTTTTTTCTTTTTACTTTTTGCCATGGGATTCTATTTTAGGCTGCAAATTTACATTAATTTTGTTTGCTGCAATATGATTTGGTTGTTTTTTTTAGAGCAGTTATACCATGTGATGGGGTGGGTGCGTTTTTACATAGGGTTTGAGGTGTGGGGAGGGGAGTAGGGAGTAGGGAGTAAGAAGTAGGATGGGTTACACTTTTTGTAAACCAGAATCGGGATTATGACATATTAGCTGGAGGGAAAGTTTTGGTTTTTGGGATGGATTAAGGTTATTCGTTTAATAATAATACAAAAACATATTCATGCGACAGTTGCGTGTGTCCATATTATTTATGCTGATGGTTTTGGTTGCCGGGGTTTTGTTTTCCTGCAGGGATGATGGGATCGACCCGGATCCATCGGTTCGGCTGAGTTTTTCGGCTGATTCGCTTTTGTTTGATACGGTTTTTACGACTGTAGGATCGGCAACACGCTCTTTTAAAGTCTATAACGATCACGATGAGAGGGTTCGCATCTCTTCTGTGGCACTGGCAGGCGGTAGCAACTCATACTTCCGTATGAATGTGGATGGCCGGTCAGGCACCGTAGTGGAAGATGTTGACGTAGAAGCCAACGACAGCATATATGTCTTTGTGGAAGTTACTGTTGATCCTGTAAACCAGGATCTGCCTCTTACCATCACAGACAGCATCGAATTCAACATTAACCAGAACATCCAGGATGTGAAGCTGGTGGCCTGGGGGCAGGATGCGAATTTTATCCATCCCAATTATGTTGATGAGAATGGCCTTGAATATCATCTTATTACAGAGGACACGGAGTGGACGGCCGATCTCCCCTATGTTGTTTACGGCCTTGCCGTGGTGGATGCGGGCGTGACCCTGCGCGTGCAGGAGGGAGCACGCATCCACTTCCATAACAACGCCAGCCTTATCTTCCTCTCTCAGTCTACGTTTAAAGTGGAAGGCTCCGCTGAAGAGCCGGTTAAGTTTCAGGGCGACCGCCTGGAGTCATTCTATGATAATCAGCCCGGCCAGTGGGGACGTATCTGGCTCACCGCTACAAGTAAAGATCATGAAATCGACCATGCCATCATCAAAAACGGCACCGTCGGGCTTCATGTAGACACCCTTGGGAGCCACACTGATCCCACGCTGCAGATACGGAATACCGAGATCAAAAATATGACCATTGCCGGGCTGTTTGCCCAGGGAAGCCACGTGACAGGCGAGAACGTGGCCATCACCAACTGCGGCGAATACGCTATGCTGCTTACCCTGGGCGGACAATATGAGTTCCGGCACATCACCATCGCAAACTATTTCCGCGATATCAGAAATACGCCCTCGTTGCTTTTCAACAACTATTATGAGGATGTGGACGGAAACATTCAGGTCAGGCCGTTTGAGCAGATCTATTTTGGAAACAGCATCGTGTACGGCAATAACCGGGAGGAGGTCTTTTTCGACCTTTACGGGGATACCGAAGCGGATTTCAGCTTCGACCACTGCCTGTTGCGCACGGAGATGGATACCGGTACGCCCTCCTTCATCAACACGCTGGTGAATGAAGACCCGCTTTTTTATGATACCCAGGTACATGACTTTCGTCTTACCGAAGAGTCACCCGCCATCGATGCAGGTAATCCGGATGTAGCTTTCGAAGTGCCTTACGATCTTTATGGCGAAGACCGCAGGGAGCGGCCGGATATCGGGGCGGTGCAGTTTGTGCCGATAGAGGAAGATTAATGTGCTAATTTGATAATGTGCTAATT
>Ga0207421_10002321_pt1 | contig 23678 bp, 23 predicted proteins | sample SodLakKL_010_SED_4_FD_187542 | JGI IMG/M metagenome (GOLD analysis project Ga0207421, IMG submission 187542) | Alkaline sediment microbial communities from Lake Tanatar, Kulunda Steppe, Russia - 8KL_010_SED (SPAdes) (version 2) | ecosystem: Environmental > Aquatic > Non-marine Saline and... | reverse complement strand
CGAGCAGTCGGACGGAGTCCGACGACAGCGTGGCGCGACGCGCCACGAGCAGTCGGGCGTAGCCCGACGACGGCGGTAATTGATGACACTAATCCGTATAAAGCAGCGGCTGGCGAGAGAGCTTGGTTCCGTACGACAGAGTGGATCGGAGCAGTCACTTCTCGCGGAGTAGATCCGAGCAGTCACTTCTCGCGGGATTGTATGTCGAGGAAAACACGCCGAAGCCAGGACTCGAACCTGGGACAACCTCGTATCTGCGGCGATCAGGGGACCTGTATCGCCGTAACAGCGAGGTGCTCTACCATCTGAGCTACTTCGGCTCATCTTCAGGTAGCGGAGTGGATTAAATAGGGCTTTCGTTTTCCCCGCCGGCGGTTCGACACGCTTTCACGGGCCCCACGAGTACCGACTGCCAATGAGCGACGAGGACCCCGATCGGGAAGAAGAATCCGTTTCGGAGACGGAGACCGCCATCGAACCCGTCGTCGCCGCGGTTCACGACCGAATCGACCCTGACCCCGAGGAACGACGACAGCTTCGGGCCGTCGCCGATCGGTTGATGGCGCGTGCAAAACGGGTCGCGACCGAGCGCTGTCCCGACGCCGATGTGATTCAGGTCGGCTCGACGGCCCGGAACACGTGGATCAGCGGCGATCGTGACATCGACATTTTCGTGCGCTTTCCCCCGGAAATAGATCGGGAACGTCTCGAACAGTACGGCCTCGAGGTCGGCCACGAGACCCTCCCCGAGGGCCACGAGGAGTACGCCGAACACCCCTACGTCAAAGGCACCGTCGAGGGGTTCGACATCGACGTTGTCCCCTGTTTTAGACTCGAATCGGCCACCGAGATCCGATCGGCCGTCGATCGGACGCCGTTTCACAGCCGGTATCTCGAGGAGCGACTCGACGAGGACTTCGCCGCCGACGTCCGGCTCGCAAAGCAGTTTCTGAAGGCGATCGGCGCGTACGGCAGCGACCTCCGAACACGAGGGTTTAGCGGGTATTTGACGGAGCTGCTCGTCCTCGAGTACGGCGGCTTCCGATCGCTGCTCGAAGCGGCAGCCGACTGGCAGCCCCAGGTACAGCTGGATCCGGAAGCCCACGGGCAGGCGACGTTTACCGACCCGCTTGTCGTGATCGATCCGACCGATCCGGAGCGCAACGTCGCTGCCGTCTGTGCGGCCGAAAACGTTGCCCGGCTACAACACTATGCCCGCGAGTTTCTCGCCGAGCCGGCAGTCGACTTCTTCGAGGCGACGGCGCCGGACCCACTCGACGCAACCACGCTTGGCGACCACCTCGATCGGCGGGGGACCACGCCGATCGCGATCCGTTTTGATGCCCCCGACCTCGTCGACGACCAGCTCTATCCCCAGCTTCGCAAGTCGTTGACCGGTGTCACGACCGGGCTCGACGATCGTGGCTTCGACGTCTTCCGCGGGACGACGGCTGCCGACGAGACGGCACTCCTATTTATCGAACTCGCCGTCGCCGAGCGACCCACCGTCGAACACCACCGCGGCCCACCGATTCACGTTCGCAGCCACGCCGAAGGGTTCTACGACGCCTACGCCGACGAGGAGACGTACGGCCCGTTTATCGTCGAGGATCGGTACGTAACGGAGCGACGCCGCGAGTTCACAACCGCCCGTGGGTTCGTCGAGAGCGATCGGCTCTTCGACGTGGGGCTCGGCGCCCACGTCGAGACGGCACTCAACGAGGAGTACGACGTGCTCGTCGGTGAGGAGGTAACGGAACTGCTGCCGGAGTTCGGCGTCGAACTCGCGGCGTATTTCGATCCGCGGCCCTGAAATCGGGCCGACGGAGGTGGTTCCGGTGGTTAGGAGCTAAACTCGGTACAGACAGGGATCCCAACGGTGTTGAAATCGGTCATCGCGGCGAGTTCGTCGGGAACCTCGTGGATGTCGACCGTCTTCTCGACGAGTGCGGTCGGATCGAGCTTTCCGGTTTCGATCATATCCAGCATCTCCGGGTAGCGCGAGGGCTGGAGCCCAAGCGAGCCGACAAAATCGATCTCCTTGGCGACGATTTCGTCCGTCGGGAGCGAAACCTCTCCCGCTTCTTCGCTCGTTGTGAGCCCGATCTGGACGTGTCGGCCGCCCTTTCCGAGAGAGTTGACGGCATTACGGCAGGTCGTCGCGATACCGAGTGCGTCTACGGAGACGGCCGCACCGCCGTCGGTGATGTCGCGAACCTCCTTTGCGGGGTCGTCGACCTCGCTCGCGTTGACCGTCGTGACGGCACCGAGTTCCTCGGCGCGATCGAGTTTCTCCTCCATCAGATCGACCCCGATGACGTTCGCGCCAAGCGCGTCCGCGATGTGAACCGCCGAGAGTCCGATCCCGCCACAGCCGTGGACAACGACATCCTCGCCACGGCCGACGTCACCTCGATGTGCCATGCCGTGGTAGGAGGTCATGAACCGACAGCCACAGCCGGCAGCGGTTTCGGCGTCGATCGAGTCCGGAAGCGGAACGGCGTTGATGTCGGCGTGTGGAACGTGGACCTCCTCGGCGAACGCACCCGGTGCTTCGTTCATAAATCCGAGTCCAACGTGGTTCTCACAGATGTTCTCTCGGCCGTTCCGACAGAGCGAACACGTCCCACAGGCGAAATTGAACGGGATCGCGATCTGGTCGCCTTCGGAGACGTTTTCGACGTCCTCGCCGGCTTCGACGACGGTGCCGGTCGGCTCGTGGCCAAGCACGTGTGGTGGATCCGGTCGGTAGCCAAACCAGTCCCAATCACCCTGCCAGCAGTGCCAATCACTTCGGCAGACGCCACAGCCTTCTACTTTTGCGACCACGCCATCGGGCTCTGGCTCCGGCCGATCGATCTGCTGGACGTCGAGCGGTTCCTGAAACGACTCGAGAACGACGGCTTGCATCGACATTGCGCCCACATATATAATCATTAATCATATGTATGTTGGTGCCGATTCACACGCTCTGAGAACGGCTCATCCGATTTCCGCACGTATCGACTCGCCGAACAGTCACCGGATCGACGCGGACGCGAACTGCCGTCTCGTCGGAATGTCGATCGATCGCGGGACGCCAGCACGCAAACTACGTTGCTCACTCCCGAACAACGCGATCGCAGCCCGCCAGCATGCGGCCGGCTGCAACTCCGCGACTAGTCCAGGCCGTGTTCCTCGCGAACCTCATCGATCACCGCGTTGGCCCCCTCGCTGCACTCCTCATCAGGTTCGATCGGCGCTCGCCCATCGAAGGTCTCGTGGACGATTGCCACACTATCTGCGAGGACATCCAGCCCGTAGCCCCCTTCGAGGACGAACGCGAACCCGGCGTCGACCGCCTCAACCAGCGTCCGGAGGCGATCGGTCATCAGGGCATAGGCCTCAGTCGAGAGCCGGATCCGGGAGATCGGATCGTGCTTGTGGGCGTCGAACCCGGCGCTGACCAGCAGAAGGTCTGGGTCGTATTCCGCGAGCGCCGTGTGGATCGGCCCCTCGAAAGCAGCAACGTAGCCGGGATCGTCGGTGCCGGCCGGCATCGGGATGTTCATCGTCGTCCCCGTACCCTCGCCCTCGCCGGTTTCGTCGACCTCGCCAGTTCCAGGGTACAGTCCCTTTTCTTGCAACGAGACGACATAGACGTCGTCCCTGTCGTAGAAGATATCCTGTGTCCCGTTGCCGTGGTGGACGTCCCAGTCGACGATCGCGACCCGCTCGACGTCGTGGTCGTCGTGGTCGAGAGCATGCTGGGCTGCAACCGCAACGTTGTTGATGAAACAAAAGCCCATCGCGTCGTCTTCGACCGCGTGGTGGCCCGGCGGCCGGCCGATCGAGAACGGCGTCTCGCGACCGGTCGCCCCATCGAGTGCCTCCTCGGCCGCCCAGCAGGCGAGGCCCGCACTCTTCGTCGCCGCGTCCCACGTTTCCTCGACGGCTTTCGTATCCGGATCCCAGCTCCCACCGCCGTCCTCACAGAACTCCTTGACGGACTCGAGATAGTCACGATCGTGAACCGGTGCCATTCGATCGATCTCACACGGTTCGCTGTCGACGTACTCGACACCGTGTTTCTTTTTCAGCCGTTCGCGGATCGCACGGAGCCGGTCCGGTGACTCGGGGTGGCGCGATCCGGGATCATGTGCGAGACAGAGCTCGCTGTACCCAAAGCGCATCTCACTCGAATAGCGAAAAGTACGTCTCGATATCGTCCTCGGTGATCGTCCGCCGATCGGCGTGGCGGGCGAGTATCGCCGCCGCGTGGGCGACGTTATCCGCGTAATCCTCGAGAATGTCCGCGAGTGCGACGCGGGCATCCATCGAGACGCGGTACCGACTGTCGATCTCGAGTCGTGCGATCCGATCGACCGGCGCGACCGGCAACTCCAGATCGTCCTTGTCGACGACCTGTTCGACGCCAAAATCCGCTGCCATCAGCGTCTTTCGGCCGTCGGTGGTCGCGCGCTCGGCGGCCTCGATGGCGAGCTCGCTCCCGTGTTCTTGAATCCGCGTTGCGAGTTCCTTCGATGCGTCGGCACTCACCCGAAGATCGCCCGCATTCCGCCGGATAATCGTGTCCACCGGGGCGAACGGGAGTTCGACGTTCATATAATAATACGCGAAGCTGACCCCCTTAACGGTTTTCCTAATCGCTCGATTGGCTTGTTCGAGGGCTCAGAACACGTCGCTCGCTTCGAGGCGACCGTCGCGGACGACCCCTCTGGCGGTTATCTCTTCGCCGAGGCCGACATCGGCGCTGGTCTCGACGCTCATCGTCGTCTCGCCGTCGTCGAGGACGACCGGCTCGCCGGCCTGGACGACGACACCCGTGAACTCGATCTCCTCGCCATCTGTTGGGTCGTCCGTCTCGGTGGTGTCAGCGATCGGCTCATCGTCGGTAGCCGCTTTCTCGGAGTCGGCGCCAGCACCACTGTCGTCATCGGCGAACGCCGAAAGGCCGCTGTTCACATCGTCTCCGTCGCTCGCTTCGGTCGCCTCCCCGCCCACCGAGTCGGTTTCGAGAACCGTTACTGTCGACTGCCAGCCCGCGGAGGCCTCGAGATCGTCCTGCCAGCCGTCCTGGATCTCGACGTCCGCGAGTGCGACTTCGTCGCCGGGTCCGACATCGATGTCCGCCTTCTCGCCCCAGAGGGCAACGCGGATATCGCCCGTCGCATCCTGGACGCGGATGTTCCGAACCTGTCCTTCCGACCCGTCGTCTCGATCGAACGTCCGTTTTGGATCGGCCGATCGGACGACGCCCGCGATATCGACCTGCTGGTCGATCTCGAGATCGTCGATCGGCGTACTCTCGGGGACGTACTCGACGGTCTCGTCGACCTCCTCGATCGCGCCGCGGTTCCCGACGTGGAGTTCGAGCGAGCCGTCGCGCTCGCGAACGTAGCCGTCGACGACCTCGACGGTCGTACCAGCTTCGAGTTCGGTCGCCCGATCGGCCTGTTCGTCCCAGAGCGTCACGCGGACGCGGCCGGTCGAATCACCCAGCGTGAGATTCGAGACCTTCCCTTCGGAGCCGTCGTCCCGATCGAACGTCCGGACGGTGTCGGTGCCAAGGACGAGCCCGACAAGGTTGACGTCCGAGCTACCAAGCGAGAGAGTCTCGGCGGTGTAGCTGTCAGCGACGTTCACCTCGTCTATCTCTTCGTCAGGATCCGGTTCGACCTCGTCGACGCTGACCTCGACACCGCTGTAGCCGTCCTTTGGTCGGCCCTTGATACGGAGTACGTCACCCGTTTCGAGTTCCTCGATCGCCGCCTCGGCGTGGTCGTCCCAGAACGCCGCCCGGATCGACCCGGTCCCGTCGGCGACGTCGACGTTGACGACGCGCCCGTCCTCGTCCTCGCCGTCGCGCTCGAACGTTCTGACCTCACCGATACTCATCACTTTGGCGACAAACTTCGCCGTCTCCATCCCCGGTTCGATGTCGGCGATTCCTCCGACTTCGCTTTCGCCCACCTCGTGTGCGATAAGCATCGCCGCCGTCTCCTCGTCTGCAAGTCCACCCATCTGCTCGACTTTTTCCTCGACGGCCTCGCGAAACTCCTCGAGAGAGACGTCGGCCTCGAGATCCTCGTAGACACCCTCGATGTCGCTCATTCTATGCTCGTGCATGCGTAGCCCGCGCATAAGCGTTGTCCATTCCGGCTCCCAGTCGCCACCCGTTCCGGCTCCCGGTCGCCGCGCTCCCCGTTGAAGATGCCGACGCGTCGGCGTCCCAGCCGGTTCCCGCGACGGTCGCGATCGCGTCTCATATTCCACCTGGCCTCGGTTCACTAGTTAAACTCTCGGCTCGCAGGCAGACCGAAACCACAGTTCGATCGGCGACCATTTGTCCCGGTCGATCGGCGACCACCTACCGCGCCCTATCAGCGCCCAGTATCGGCTCCGTTCGACCACAGTGGACGGCGACGCCGCGTTCGGCGATGGTCACTCCGCTGTGGTAGTGTCGTTCTCCGCGGTTTCGTCCTCAGCAGTGCCGTTCTCCGCGGTTTCGTCCTCAGCAGTGTCGTCGGCAACGCTAGCCTCGTCGACATCGGCCTCTTCGACGATCGCCTCGCTGTCCCGTTCGGCGTGTGTCACCGTCACCGTCTCTGGAACGCCACCCTCGAACGTGATCGTCGCGGCGTACTCGAGCCGGCCGAGACACTCCTGGCAGAACTCTTCGCCGTTCTCGGCATCGATCGTCACCGCAAGTTCGGTGCCGTCTCCGTGCAACTCGACTGTAGCCAGGACCGCCTCATAACACGGGTTCGGCCCTTCGAGGCTGCCGGTAATCTCGACCCGATCGTCGGCCACCTCGACCGTCGCCTCGCTGTCGGCCTCACTCCCCTCTGCACAGCTCGTCTCCGTCGTTTCGATCGTCTCATCGACGATCGATGGCGTCGTCGCCGTCGGCTCCTCGTTGCCGCCATCACCGGTCTCCTCGTCGCTGCCATCACCGGTCGGCCCGTCACCGAGGCAGCCAGCGCCGGCCCCGGCGGCCGCGACCGCTCCGACACCGATTCCAGTCCGCCACAGGAACAGCCGTCGTCGCATACTCGCTAGTGGAGCTTCCCCGTCATATCCTTTTGTACTGATCAGTCTGTTCCCGGCCCCGATCGCGGTTTCGTCCTGCAAATTTCCGGCAGGCGATCGGGGTCTTTCGAAAGGGCTTTAATGGCGACACGGGTATCATGAGTTGAGTCCTGGTAGGGTAGTGGACTATCCTCTTGGCTTGCGGAGCCAGGGACCGGAGTTCAAATCTCCGTCAGGACGTTTTCAGAACACAACGCGACGAGCGTAGCGAGGAGTCTGTGTTCTGAAAACTCCCCGGAGATTTGGGCAGACAAGTTGCAGCCCGGAACGGCGCGAAGCGCCGCATGCCCGGACCATCTTGGCGAGTTCAAATCTCCGTCAGGACGCTACGGGCTACGCCCGTCCTGCAGTTTTCGGTCGTATCATAATGTGAAAGGAAGTTATGACGCAAGCCAAGGACAGAGACCGGTGAGTCTGTTGTTGCAGAACGTCTGGCGCTATCTCCACTGGATGTCCGTGGCGGCGCTCCGTCGTAGGGGGCGCCACCTCTGGGAGTGATCGCTCACGGAGTTCTGTGAGCTGGTAGTTCGTGCTGTCTGGACATTAGCGACTCAGTGTGATTGCGTATTTCCCAGCGCGTCTCCTCCGTATTCCGACTGTGCGAGTCAATTTATTCCTAATAAATATAATATTTAATACTAAATATAACCAGACGGCAACAGTCGTCGCGGTCGGCGTATGTTAAATACTGCGGAAAGCCACTTGCCGTTTCGACGGTTAGTGTGTAATGATGGTTCCCAAAGAACTTGACAACGTCGATAAAGCCATACTGTATCTTCTCCAGGAGAACGCCCGACGTAACACGACCGAGGACATGGCTGAGCAAGTCGGTGTTTCGTCCAGTACGATCGCTAATCGAATCAACCATCTTGAGAAGCGAGGTATCATTACGGGGTATCACCCGATCATCAAGTATAGTGAAACAGGGTTGGGCCATCACCTTCTCGTCACCGCGACAGTCCCCCTCCAGGACCGAAAGAGGATGCTGGACGACGTGATGGAAGTATCCGGTATCGTAAGCAGTCGTGAACTATTGACCAACAACGAGAATCTGTCACTCGAAGTAGTGGGCCGCACGTCGGAGGACATTGAGAGTACGCTTGAAGCGCTGGACTCACTTGGCGTAGATATTGAGCGGATGGAGATGATGAAACAACAACGAGTCAACCCGTACAACCACTTCGGGAAGGAGTTTGTGGATGAGGACACTGGCTAATTTCCAGCCCGTTTTAAGTCGCTCTGGTTAATATCAATTAACCAATGGGTTCAAGAAGGGCGAGGGACTATACTGGTCTATGGAACAAGCACAGATCGGAACAGTGCGCGTCAGTAATGTGATCAATGAAGTAGTTAGAAAAGTAGCCGAAGCGGAAGACGTTGACCCGCTAACACTAACCCCCCCGCTGTATGAAGCAATTGACCCCGATGCGTTAGACCGAATCTTCGCCAGGACGCCGACAACTGGTCGGATGGAAGGCCAAGTGACCTTCTCCTACAGCGGGTACGAAGTTACAGTCTGCAGCGATGGTTCCGTGTCTGTCCAATGAGTGAGTGGTCTCCAAGTACGAAAGCCGAATTAGAAGAATCGTTAGACGAACTTGTCCGGCGGGCATACCAGAATGGAGTGACCGTAAGTGATTGTGGGTATGAACTTCTCCATGATGATGAATCGATACCAGACTGGGGCCTCACTATCCTCCGTCTGAAACGACAGTAGATTCAGTATTCTGTACTAACCGATTCGATGACTGTTATCTGAACAACCCTGTGCAAGATACCCAGTGTGTATGCAGGAAGTGGCTCTTATCTGAGTAGCACGGTCGCTATGACAATCGCAAACCGGACTGCGCCAGCGTTCACACAATAACTGCCAACCCATCACTTACCTATCTGGCGGCCTGTCGAACAAACGATGCCACCAGTAGAGGTCCAAGACAGCGGACAGCCGGCCATCCGTTGTGATGCGTGTCAGTCTGCGTTTCACTCCGAGAGCCAGCAGGCCGTCTCGTTTCTCTTACTCGACCAACTCACGATCCCGATCGTCAGCTGTGACGATCATCTCGAGCAGTTTGCCTCGATCTGTGGGTTGACCAGCGAGGACACCGCGAAACTGCTCGATCATCGGCCAGCCGGTGGGATCTGCTGTCCCAGCTGCCGTCTCGCGCCGTACAATGTGGCCCGACCGATGATACCAGTCGAAGAGGGAGCGATCGTCCCGATGGCGTGTCCAGCACATCAATCTGAGATCATCCAGCGGTTCCACACTGGGCTCGAAACACAACACCACCTCTCGTCTCCCCTTGGTTCAGTGTGAGTCCGAGAAACTGCACCGGCGAGCGGTCGGCGGCCGTGTAGCGACGACGCTGCTGTTCCAGTTTCCGATCGTAGATTGACCCACCAGCCGAGAGCGAAACGACAGTCTGAATTCGGCCTGCCGTGAGACATGGAGTCAGAATGCGGCGGCACAGACAGTAGATTCAAGCATCTGTAATCGAATTCTGTAGCGTACGTTCGATGAAACTCTCCGATCAATTGCGCTGTCTGTTTTCTGGCCGAGTTGAAGAGAACGATGGATCGTATGTTATCGAAGTCCCCAAACAAGAACTCCAGTTGGGCAACGTAGACGAGGAGAAGACATACCGAGCTGCGATACTGTCTGGCCCCGACGAACCGACAGCAAAGCGACAGCCAAGACGAGAACCGGGGCAAACGGATAGCCCACTGGCCCCGCCCGTTGCGGAAGGTGACACACGTGTCGTGGACATCGAGAGTATCGGGGACCAGGGAGATGGAATCACACGTGTTGAGAGAGGGTTCGTCGTCGTCGTCCCGGATACTGAGAAAGGGGAACGAGTGAGGATAGAAATAACCGACGTCCGAGAGACCGTTGCGTTCGCCGATGTCATAGAGCGACTGGATTACTACGAGTAGCGGCCGGGCCCAGATCAAGACGATACGGGCTGGGTGCCAATAGCGGGGACGAACTCTGACGCGCCGACATCGGCAGTTGCCAGAATCCACCGATCGTCGTCGGCGACACGGTGTCCGTCGGCGGTGACCGGCGCCGGCCGTTCGATGCCGGCGGTGGATGTGGCGACGGACAGCGATTCGGGCGCGAGTAGACGGGCGAGGTCAACTACGTGACCCTGTTCGTGACAGCGGACGTCGGTCGGTTCGAGAGTGAGGAAACTACAGAGCCGCTCGTCCGCCCGTCGGTGCCGGACACTGCCTGCACGGGGCCTACTCGCTTCGAGGTATCAGTCGAACTGTGAGCCAAACGTCAGAGGGAGACGGTGAGAGCAGTACAACAGCGCCTGCAGCCAGTCGACGACGCGTGCTGAGATCGATGGCGGGAACAGCGATCGGTGCAACGAGTCTCGGCGCTGTAACTGAATCAGCCTCCGCAAGCGATTTCACTGGCTGTGAGGACTGGCTGGACGCACCGGAAGAGTACCCGGAGATCGATCTCACGGACGAGAATCCGTCGGCGTCGAATTTCGATGCGATCGAGGACGAGGACGAATTTGTCGTCTTCGTTCACGGGTGGCTCGGCCTCGACACCAGCACCGACCAGGCCCAGACCCTCGCTGCGGCGCTCGACGAAAACGAGTGCGACACACCGGTCGTCGCGGCGTCCTGGGAGGCAGACACGCGCAACTACTGGCGTGCCGAAGCCACCACCGAGACGGCTGGACAGCGACTCGCCTCGTGGCTCGAAGCCGATCGTGCCGAGCTCGAAGCGACGACGGTTCGGCTGGTGGGTCACTCACTCGGCGGGCGGGTGTGTCTGGAGGCGCTCGCAGCTCTCGGCGACGACACGACAGTCGAGAGCGTTGCACTGGTCGGAACCGCTGTGGACGACGATTCAGTCTGTGCCGATGGAGAGTACGCAGACGGGATCGAAACCAGCGCCGAGGCGGTCTCGAACTACCACTCCGAGGACGACGACAGCGTCTGTTATGGCTACGATCTTCAGTCGCTTTCGAGCGGCCTCGGCTGTGCCGGTGCCGACTGCAGCGGTGGCCTGGGTGCCGGCGACAGCGCCTCGACACCAGCAGACTACACTGATGTGGACGTGACTGACGAGGTCGACCATCACTGTGCCTACACGAAACCGGATGTGGGCTGTGTGCCACAGCTCGTCGACGATTTCGAGGGGGAGTGAGTGGTGATCGCCCCCATTTCGAGCGGTGCGGGTCCGATCGAAGAGTGTCGTGAGGGAGTGTCGAAGAGCGGGGTCGGTCGAAGAGCGGCGTGAATCAGTGTCGAAGAGCGTTGTGACTCGGGTACAAAATCGGGTGAGAGGAGTAAGCCCCCTTCTGTTCGTCCCGGCATTCGGCTGAGCGTCCGTGCCGTCCGCGGCTGTGCCGCGGGGCGTTCGGGCTACCACGGCACGGACTTGCACCGGTGAGGATTCGCCGTTCCATCGATTCTCGGCCGTCTATCCGCAGTCGATCGTGCCATGCACGATCCGTGGTTTCGAACCACGTTCTTCGACTGCAGGCCCATCAGCGGGTTAGCTCCCGTTCCTCTCGGTCAGGTTCGCACGCATCATCGGTCGGGCCGAGACGTGTCGTTTCTGTTCCAGAGCCAGCGGTCTCCCGCTCCGGACTTGCGTCCGGTCACCTGCCCGAACAGGTGGGGGGACTTTCCTCGCGCGCGTCGCCCGACTCGTAGAGTCGCACAACGGTATGTGCGTGGCACGTCTCCAAGAGACGAACCACGTTGTACAGCTGCGTCGTCACCGACGCGGCCGCCGCGGCAGCCAGGCTCTCTCTCCCAGAGGGAGTAGGGGCAGGGCGCGAATAAGTCCCCCGATTATGAGGGAAGTGGGAACAAAAAGCCCGTCGTACTGAATGGAAGCGTTTTAGGACGCGTACTTCCATGTACATCTGTATGTCCCAGCGACAGGGCGTCGACCTCTCCTTTGAAGACGGATCTCGCGCCGTCGAACTCGCGCGTGAATCCGTCGAATCCTACGTCGAACACGGTCAACGAGAACAGCCAGGTAGCATGCGTGAAGCGTTTTACGAGCGCACCGGTGCGTTCGTTCGCCTCGAATCGACACGCGGCCGTCGCAGCCTGCGTGGCTGTGCCGGTGGCTACCGATCGGACGACCAGCTCGGCCACGTGATCGTCGACGCGGCGATCGAAGCCGCAAGCGAGGACTCGTGTGGCTCGGAGGTCAGCCCCTCGGAGCTGCCGAATCTTACCGTCTCGGTCTGTGCAGTCAGAAACGTCGTCCTCACCGACGACCCGCTGGCTGATATCGAACTCGGCACCCACGGCGTCGCGATCGACGGCGGCGGCAAGAGCGGCTGGCTCTACCCGACCGTCCCGGTCGAGAACAACTGGAGCGCACGCGAGTATCTCGATCGGGTCTGTCGGAAAGCGGGGCTGCCGCCGACTGCCTGGCAGGACGACGACGTGATCGTCACGCTGTTCGATGGACAGGTGTTTCGCGAGCGCGATCCCGGCGGCAGCGTCGAGCAGCTCTAGCGGTGCCGCGTGGGCCAGTGGCAGCGATCTGAGACGGAACCGAAACGTGTGTCACCGCGGGTTTCCCGGGTTAGACTCGAGACAGAGATACCCTCGAGACGGGCGACTGAAGCCGTGTAGTGGGAGTGGGAGCCACCCGGATCGAGTCGGTGCTGATTGTGAAGGATGTCGTGTTCCTCTCATACCTGGATCGGATACCAACTCACAACAGAAGTGTGAGCAAGCCGTACAGGCCAGCGGTGCTAAACAGCAGGCCGCTGATCACCTTGAGCGGTGCACGTCGGCTGTAGTGAGTCTGGATCCCGCTTTCGTCCATATCGGAGATGATGAACCGGCCGGAACCGTCGTCCCGTTCGATTGTGAGCTGGTTGTCGACAGCCGCCAGATCAGACTCGTCGAACAGCTTGTCAGTTATGCGTGGATCACGAGGTGTCGACTCGCCGAAGACGTACACGCTGGCCTGTGGCGGGAGCACAGTCTGCGTGTAGCGACGTCTGCGCCAGGACGTCGGGCTGATGTCTTTGTGGGTACAGAACGTGACAATCTCGTCGCTGGGCTGTGAGCGCCTGCTGACAGTCCAGCGACGAGTCCGCTCACTGGTCAGTTCCCAGGTCGCATCGGCCGTCGCATCCACGACAACCGTTCCCGTCCCGTCTTCGAGGAGAAACGGCGCTGTGTACGTGCCACTTTCGACGGTGGTCCAGGAGCTGCTTCTGCGTTTGTGCTTGAATTCCTCGATCTGCCAGGACGCGTACAGACAGTCACCGTCGACGAATGGCTGAGAGTAGGGGTTGCCGATCTCGTGAGCCGTGCCTTCGAGTTCAGTCCGACCGACTGCCATCGACCGAATCTGCTCCGTCGATGTATCGCTGATCAGCCGACTCTTCCGGTACGTATCGACACCACTGTAAATAGAATACAGACCAACACCAAACAGCAGAAGTGACAGAGCAAAGATGACGTCACTGTCGATGCTTCTCATGGCCTCGGTAATCGAGTGAGCCAGCACGTCAGCGTCGACAGACGGCCTGACAGCGCCGATCGCTGAACGGACGACGGAGTGGATTTCGGTGGCAGTCATCGATCGATCACCGAACTCCGGTCGGGCGAGTGATACTGCCGGACGTAAGTCGTGAATAATTCTCGCCGCCCCGGGGTGGCGAGAAGCTTCACACAGTTCCGTCCGATAGTATGAGTCCGTTCGAGTGAATTGCCTGCCATCTCAATTGTCGAAGGCTGCGCTGACATCCACATCACTTGTCTCCTCTTCGGTTGCGGTGAACAGTTCGCGCTTGTCGAAGCCGAACTGACGGCTAAAGAACACGTAGGGAAACTGCTTGATGCGTGTGTTGTACCGCGTGGCTGCCTCGTTGTAGAACTCCCGTCGGTCGGAGATCTGGGATTCGATATCGGAGATACGCTCTTGAAACTGCTGAAGATTGTTCTGTGCACGCAGCTCCGGGTACTCCTCAACGCGAGCGCGGAACGCCGCCATGACGTTCCGGATCTGCTTATCTGCGTTGGCCTGTTCGGTCGGCGTCGAGGCACGCTCGGCCTGTTCGCGTGCCTCGGTTATCTCCGTCAACAGCTCTTCTTCGTACTCCATCATCTCCTGTGCGGCATCAATTAGCTTCGTGAGTTCGTCTTGGCGCTGTTTCAGTAGCACGTCGATGTTTTGCTCTGCCTGGTCGACGCTATGTTTGAGCCGAATGAGCTGGTTATAGAGGCTGATGTTATAGAAAATCACCAGGCCAGCGACGATCAGCAAGACAAACAGTCCAACAATCGTTAAAATAAGGTTCATTGGCAATGTGATCACATGAAGCTGTTATAAAACTTTATTTCGATTCTCGCGCTCGTCGTCGGCTACTGGCGGGTCGACGGTGTCGACCTGAACTGATACTGATTAGTGTCCGTAGTTACCGCCGATCGCCCACCCGGTACTGGCGATCGGCGGTAATTGATGACGCTAATCAGTATGAGTCGCGGTTCGGTACTGATACGCTCGTGCGTAACGGGTTCCCGATCGTCGCTCGCCCCGGGGTCAGCGACAAGCAGAACATGCCTACGCACGACCGTATAAGATCCTGAATCGCGTGTACCGGACGAGAAGACGAGGAACACTATTCGGGGTCCGAGCACGGGAAGCCGACTGCCTCGGCATCGGCCAGACACCGATCGCTCGCGTCCTCGAGATCGAACTCGCGGACAATCTCGCCGTCCCGAACCAGCGGTTCGAACAACGCCGCACCGTCCTCGGGCCCGTCCCGATCGGCAAGGGCGACGTGGTGGCCGCCGTCGGGCGTCCGATACACCTCCTTTACGCCGGAGAGCTTCCCTCGCTTCGAGATCGGTTCGACGTCGTCGCCGGACTGCGTCCGGCTGCTCGAGGGATCAGACGATCCCTCGCTGATTTCGACGATGTCGAGACTGAAGTCGACGGGGTCGCGATCGGTGATGTGGCTGCCGACACCGAAGCCATCGGCGACGTCGCGCAGGTTCCGGAGCTGTTCGGGTCCGAGCCCACCGCTACAGAAGATGTCGACGTCCTCGTGGCCGTGGGCGTCGAGTTCCCAGCGCACCTCGCGGATGATGTGGCGGAAATCACCACGGCGCGATCCCGTCGTATCGATGCGGACGCCGTCTAACTCCTCGCCCAGCGTCTCGGCGGCCAGCAGGCTCTCGCTGACCTCGTCCCAGAAGGTGTCGACGAGCGCGATACGGGGCGTGGACTCGGGGACGGCCTCGTCGAAGGCCTGCCAGGCGTCGGCCTGGTTTCCCTCGCCAAAACAGAACATGAGCGCGTGGGGCATCGTTCCACCGGGCTCGCGGTCCAGGAGTTCGCCGGCTGCAACGTGGGAGAATCCGTCGAACCCGGCGAGCAACGCGGCGCGTTCGACGAGCGGGGCGATCGTGGGATGGACGTGACGGGCACCGAACGAAAGGACGAGCGAGTCGGGTGCAGCCATTCTGGCTTCGAGTGCAGCGGTCGCAAACCCGCTGGGCTGGGAGAGCAGTCCGAGCAGCGACGTCTCGAGTTCGGCGAACTCGAGGTACGAGCCCTCGATTCGCGCTACCGGACCGCCATCGAACAGCTGCCCGTCCGGAAGCGCATCGATATCGACGGCTCTCCCCTCGAACAGCGTCGCGACGTCCTCGACCCCGGTCAGGACCTCGAACTCGCCGGTTGAGAACTGATCCGCGGTCACCTCCGCGACGACGTGGGGGTTTTTCCCCGCATGTTCGAGCGTCGATCGGGTACGCTCGAAGTAGGCGTCCGTCGCAGTACCCTCGCGTATAGCGGCTGGCGTGACGGTTCCGAACGGGTTCGACATACCGGCGGTTCCCGACCGGAGGCAAAAAAGCTACTCGTCTGCCGGAGCCGGGACCCGTTCGACGATGCGTGCGGTCGATCAGCCACCGGCTGCCGGAGCTGCGATCGCAGCTCCAGCGATGGGCTGGGGATCGATCGACGCCGACGTCGTGGTGGCGTCGTGGATCGAATCGAGTGCCGACACCGTCGGCGCGCCGACGATCTCGACCGTGTTGCCGTCGACGGTCACACGGTAGCCACCGGTAAACGCCTCCTCGTCGATCCGGTAGACGTCGTTGGCCACCTCCTGGGCACCGTTTGTCGCGAGCAGCTCGCGGTAGGCGTCGGCAAACGCCGCTGCATTCTCGTCGCTCTCCCAGGCGAGTTCCCAGACGTGGCCCGTCCGATTCTCGGCGTCCGTGTAGACCTGGATGGTGTCGCCCGCCCAGCCGTCGGTTTCGGGTGCGGAGTAGTTGTACGGTGAGAACGGGCCTGCCCCCTCGGTGAGCGATCGATCGATGACGCCGTTCGCCCACAGCGTCCCGAACAGGGTCGCCTCGCCGATCGTCTCCCGTTCGATCTCACCGTCGTCGGCGATGGGGTCCCAGTCGGCGTTCGATCGGTCCTCGATTTCGACGTCAACAGGCGCTGTCTCCGGATACGTTTCGGGATGGATAAGCTGGCTCGTACTCACCGGCCGATCGTCGTAGGCTCGATCGACACGGTCCCAGCCGCCCGTCTCGTGGAGGTGAGCGACGAACGGCGGCCCCGCCGAATACGGGGCGAATATCGAAAGAAAGAGCCCGACGTTGAACGCACGGGGCTCTCCGGCCGGCCGATCGGTCTCTGCCAGACACTCCCACTCCTCGCCACAGCGATCGTCGTACAGGTGGGGCAGGTAGTCCGCCTCTCCCTCGATCACGCCGAGTTCGGCCCGGCGCTCGTCGATCGTCTCGCCCGACCGCTCGAGGCCAAAGTGTTGATCTTGCAGCGCGTGGACGAGTTCGTGAACGAGCACGCGTCGATCGATCCGGATCGCGTCGGTGTCGTCGGTGACGATGACGATCCGATCGTTCACGTAGTAGCCCTGGACAGAATCACCATAGAGGTCATCGAACGCGGTGTTGACGTCCGTCTCGCCGTCGACGACGAACGCGCCACGCCAGAGTTCGTTCTCGAACGCCGAGGCCGACTCGCTCTCGCCACGTTGCTCACGGTACTCCGAGCGGCTGATCACGTCGATGTCGACGTCGTGCTTGAACGTGAGGCCACGGAGTACCTCGATGCGAGCCATCGACCGGTATTTTACTGCCTCGAGTTGTGACTCGGTGAGTTCGTCGCTACCGTCAAACTCGAAGACGTCGTCGTGGTCGTATTCGCCGACCGAGCCGAGGTCGCGATCGGGATCGAACTGGCCCTGCGTTCCGGGGAGCGTACAGCCCGAAAGCACGACGAGCACGACGATCGCGAACAGTCTGACCCGAGCCATCGGCTGGCCCTTTGGACGATGGGGTCTAAGCTTCGTCGGTTACCCACGCTGGCGGCCGACGCGGACGGCGAGCACCGCGAGTGCAAGCGAGAAGACGCCTGCCACGAGTCCAAAGCCCGCGATCGTGTCGGCATCGTCGTCTCCGGTGGCGTTCGCCTCGTCGTCCCCGGTGGCGTTCGCCTCGCCGTCTCCGGTGGTCTCTTCGTCCCCATCGGTCTCGCTCTCGCCGTCGGCATCGTCGAGGCTGTCCGCACCACTCGGTGCCGCACCGTCGGCCACCTGATCGAGCGCGTCGACCGACGGCGCGTTGACGATCGTCACCGTCTCGCCGTCGACGTCGATGTAGTAGGCTCCGGGGTAGTCGTCGTCGATCTCGTAGGTGTCCTGTCGATCGGCGACGGGGTCGCTACCGTGGACGTCGAGGAGCTGTACGTAGCCCTCGGCGAACTGCTGGGCGTCGTCGGGTGATATCCACTCGGTCTCCCAGACGTAGCCGGCGTCGGCGGCTGCGGCGGTCGGCTCCGTCGTCGCAGTCGCGTCGTCGGACACGTAGACCGACAGCTCGTCGCCGGCCCAGCCGTCGGTTGGTGGCTGATCGTAGTCGATCTCCTCGATTTCGCCAGTGAGACTGACGTCGAGGAACGCCTCGCGATCGATCACCGAGGGACGGTCTTCCTCGAGGACGCCGTCGGCAAACATCGACGCCATCCCGGCCTCGCCGACGGTCTCGGTGGCGGGCTCGCCGTCGATTTCGAGTGGCTCCCAGTCATTTCCCGATCGATCCGCGACGTCGACCGAGACAGGCTCGCGGTCCTCGCCGGGACGGATCGTCTCGGACGTGGTTGTCGGCGGGTCGTCGTAGGCGTCGTCGACGGCGTCCCACCCACCCTGCTCGCGCAGGTGATCGACGTAGTCGGGGCCGTCGTCGTAGGGCTGGAAGAGCGTAAAGTAGAGTCCCCAGTTGATATCGGCGGGAACGTCCGGGGCGGGACCATCGGGGAGCAGACAGTCCCAGTCGGCCTGACAGCGCTCTTCGTAGGCGGTTTCGACGGTGACAGCGTCGCCTTCGATGAGCCCGTTTTCGGCCGCGTCCCCGTCGATCGTCTCGGCGTCGTAGTTCGCCAGCCCGAACTGCTGGTCCTGTAGGGCGTGGAGCAGTTCGTGACCGAGGACGACCTCGTCGAGTTCCGTTCCGTCGGTGCCGTCCGAAACGACGACCACCTGCTCGGTCCGTGGGTCGTAGTAACCCTCGACAGCGCCGCCGTACAGCGTTTCGACGGTGTCGAGTGCGTCCGTCTCCCGATCGACCATGAACAGCGCCTCGTAGTTGACGTTCTGCTGAATGCGTTCGTCCGGTCCGAGCGCTCCGAGCATGTCGTCGTGGTCGTCCTGGAACGCCTCGCGATCGATAAGTTCGACCGATGCCGTCCCGTCAAACGTCAGCTCACGGAGCATCTCGACGCGCGCCATCGATCGGGAGACGACCGCATCGAGTTCGTCGTCCTCGACGACGGTGTCGTCGCGATCGTCAACGGGGAGGTCGTCGTCGTACCAGTAGCCCTCGACGTAGCCGATCGTCTCCTCGGTCGATGGATCGTCCGGGCGCTCTTGCTCTTGGGCCTGGGTCGACGGCATCACGGCCCCATCGATCGCCGACGCCGATGCCGTGTCCGTGGCTCGATCGGCGACTCCGGAATCGGAGAGTGCCACGGAGTCGGCCGCCACACCCCCAGCCGAGAGCGGGATCGCACACAGCGACAGGACGACAATTGCAACGAGCACCGGTGCGCGTGTCGATTTCATGAGGTAATTGGGCCGGTGTACGAAAGCAACCGGCAAAAAACATCTGATCGAGTCGGTGACAGCCGTCTCGGTCGATACTGGGCCGTCCAGTGGGCGCGAACGTTTTGTGGCTCGTGTTCGTAGCGCCACGTATGCACCTCGACCCAGACACCACCGCAGTCGTCGTCGTCGACATGCAAAACGGGTTCTGTCATCCCGACGGCTCGCTGTACGCACCCGGCAGCGAAGCCGTCATCGAACCGATCGGTGAGCTCGTTGCCCGAGCTCGGGCGGCAGGCACTCACGTCGTCTTTACGCGAGACGTCCACCCACCAGACCAGTTCGAGGACAACTACTATTACGACGAGTTCGATCGCTGGGGCGAACACGTTGTCGAAGATTCTTGGGAAGCCGAGGTCGTCGAAGACCTCCCTGTCAAGGACGCAGACCACGTCGTCGAGAAACACACCTACGACGCCTTCCAGAAGACCGAGTTCGAGGGGTGGCTGAACGCCCGCGGGATCAGGGACCTGGTCTTCGTCGGGACGCTCGCGAACGTCTGTGTCTTACACTCTGCTGGCAGCGCGGGGCTGCGGGACTTCCGGCCCCTGCTGGTCGAAGACTGCATCGGTGCGATCGAAGACGACCACCGGGAGTACGCCCTCGACCACGCCGACTTCCTGTTCGGCGAGGTCGTCGACAGCGACGACATCGCGTTCGACGATCGCGACGCGTCGGCACCGTGATCGATCGCCCCAGTGACGACTGCCGGCCCGAGAGTCGCCACCCATCGTGGCCATCGCGGCAAGACGCCGATTGCAGGAGTGTTTTTACTTGCTCCTTCGAAGGGGACGTATGCACGAGACGCGGGCACCTGGCAGCGACGCCCCACCGACACCAGCGAGCGGAGCCTCCCGGACCGGCACACGGTCACCCAGGGGGGACCGATGACTGACCGCCGACTGCGATCGATGTACGTCTTTGGGATCGGGCTGAACACGATCGCGATGGTGTATGCGGCCCTGGACGGGGCATACCTGTTTGCTCTCACGTTCGCGTTCGTGATGGTGTATCTCGGCGTCCGGCTGTGGATGGTGACGACCCAGTGAGCGGGGCCGTATAAATAGCGTCCACTCGTTCAGGCAGGCCGCTATCTCCCGAGCGCCGACAGATACCTCGATGCTCAACCAGGTTCCCGTTGCGGTCGAACTCGCCATCTACGGCTACTTCGCCGTCGTCGCGACGATCGGACTCTCGCTTCACGCCCGACTGCTTGGTCACTTCCGTCGCAATGGATACGCAGACGACGAACGGTCCCGGGAGTCTCCATAGTCGATCGATCCCGGCCGGAACCCACCCCGAGCGATCGAGTCCGATCAGGAGTCTTCGCCGGCCGATCGGGACCGGGCCTGACCGCCACGGAGAGCTCGTCGTCCCCTATCGCTGTCCCGACGCACCTCAACCCACCTCGGGTGCGTCAGAACTGACGGACAGCGGGCCGTACCAGTCCCGGTGGAAGCCCCGGTAGGCACCCTCAGAATCAGTCCTGGTGGAAGATCCGGTAGGCACCCTGTCCGGTCGCGACCTCGCGAGTCTCGCCGTCGGGCGTCGTGCTCTCGACGGTCATCTCACTGACACCGATCGTCCCACCGACCCGAACCACGTCCGCCGTCGCCGTCAGATCGCCCGTCGCGGGCAGGAGGTAGTTGACGGTCAGATTGATCGTCGCAACGTCGACGGCGATCGGCTCGTCGAGTTCGGTCCGAAGAACGAAGCCGCCAGCGGTGTCCATGAGCGTCGCCGCGATCCCACCGTGGATATCGGGGCGCACGTCCTCGTCGGTGTACGGCCGGACGTTGGTCAGTTTCTCGTCGTAGGGGATCGAGAGTGCCAACGACCCCGCGCTAACGTCCTCGACGTCCGTTCCGATCCAGGAGAGAAACTCCTGGTACTCGTCGATATAATCCTGTAGCAGCTGTTCGACCTCGTCGAAGTCCTCGATCGGGTTGGATCGATCGTCGCTCATAGCCCGTCGTGCGGTCGGGATGACCTTGACCGCTGCGCTTCTCGGTCTTTGCGTTGTCGACAGTTCATCCACGTCGCGGCCGGGGTGCCCGTCTCCCAGATTCGGCGGCGGTGGTCAGTCGTCGATCGGACTGACCCGGACTCGAACCGACTCGCCCTCCTCGAACGATCGCTCCGGGCAGATCAGCTTCGCCCCGAAATCGACGTCCCGGGCACAGAACAGCGAGAGGCCGGTGATCGACTCGCCGTTTGCGGTGACGGTCACGTCGTCCCACGTGATCGTCCGACGGTCGGCGACGCCGAGGCGATCGTCGTTAAAACAGACAGGGCCGTCGACCGCGCTCTCGCGACCGAGCAGCCCGCCGCCGTCGTAGTGGGGAAGTCCGCCATCGAGTACGCCGCCCGCATCAGCCCGGACGCCGACGAACGACTCGCCGGGAGCGGGGTGTGTTGGCGAGTCGAGAACGGCGTACGTCTCCCCACTCTCGACGACAGTTCCCGTCCCATCCCATGCAAGTGCTCGAAGATCGATCCCGGGCTCGATCGGGAGCGAGCCCGAGGCGCGGTGAGGGTTCCGATCGGGCGGCCGGAAGCCGACGTGGAGGTGGTTGTCGACCCACGGGGCAAAAAAGCCGGCCCGGACGAGCGTCCCAAGCGAGTCGCCGCGATCGACGCGGTCACCGGCCGAGACGGCCGGATCGACGTGCAAAATGCGGGCGGTCAGCCCCGCGAGTGCCGCCGCGCCATCGCACTCGATCAGGATGAGATGGTCGTCTGCGGGGGCGTAGGGTTGCGACGGTGCACGGACGGTCCGCGTCTCGAGAACAGTCCCCGACACCGGACTCGGGGCACCAGTGGGTCGACCGTCCCGGAGCCGGCCGGGATAGAGGTCGATCGCACAGCCCGAATCGTGGGCACGGTAGGGCGAGTTGTATAGCGAGAACCGCTCGTACTGGGTCAGGAACGAAGGAGGGAGTGTGACAACCATCGATGATACGGCGTTCGTATGTCCTCTGTGTGGCGTGAGCGTTTAGACACATCGGGTCGAAACTCCATCCATGCGCGTCGTTCGTGGCCGAGCGCCGACGATCGAAGCCGATCGCGACCTGAGCCGGCGACTGCTGGACGCCGCCGGCAACGGGGAGTCCGCCGTCCGCGTCTGGGTTCCACACCGACAGCTCGCCTTTGGTCGTCGGGACACAGCCCTCGACGGCTACGAGCAGGCCCGCGAGGCTGCCCGCGCCCACGAGTTCCCACCCATCGAGCGCAACGTCGGCGGCCGAGCTGTCGCCTACGACGGCGAGACCACGATCGCGTTCGCCCGCGCCGACCCGGTCGCGGATTTTCGGACGGGAACGGCCGATCGCTACGCGCGGACGACGGCAGCCCTCGAACGCACGCTTACCGACGCCGGGATCGACGTCGAGCGAGGGGAACCCGCAGAGACGTTCTGTCCGGGGAGTCACTCGCTGTCGGCGATCGACGGGGCCGGCCACCGGCAGAAACTGGTCGGGATCGCCCAGCGAGTACAACGCGGGGCGGCCCTCACTGCCGGCATTCTGCTCGTGGCAAACCGAAACGAGCTCGCGAGTGGACTCGACGCTGTCTACGGCGCACTCGATGAACCACTGGAGCCGGCGACAGTCGGAAGCGTCCACGCCGCCGGCGGTCCGGCAGTTCCCGATCGATTGCGGCGAGCGATCGAAACCGCTCTCGTGGGAGACGGCTCCAACTCGACGGCCATCGAATCGGTTGCCGAACTCGGGGGGACCGATACCGGCGACGATCGATAGGTGTACGTCACGGGGCTGGCCGTGGATACGTTCCGTGGGCGATCGACGACCGCGACCGAGCCGGCGACGCCGAGGTTGTCGGGAGTCGATGAATTTATTCATCGGAGCCATTAATTCAGGGTGCTGGCAGCGTCTCGATCGCAGTCTCGACAGGGAACGGGGCACGGTGCCGGTCGTCATCGGCGTCGCTCGCGCCGCCGGTGTCGTTCTCGATCCGCCGTCGGCCCGTGGTGCTCCCGATCGGCGACAGGGGCCGATCGGTACAGGACTATCGTTCTCTTCTCGAAGTGGTTTACCCAAGCGGTGAGACAGTTGAGTATTTACTACCGGAGTGTCGAAATCAGGGTATGCCAACGCAGACACGCCGACGGTGGCTGGCGACCACGGCCGCGTTGCCGTTGCTCGCCGGGTGTATGGGCAGTAGCGACGACGATGGTGACGAAGCGGACGACACGGACGACTCCGATACCGATCCTACAGAAGAGAACGGACTCGGCGTCGCAACCGGTGGCGGCACCTGGCCGATGGCCGATTTCGACGCCGCTAATACCAAAGTCGTCGAGGACCACGACGGCCCGGAGGGACCGGTCGAAGAACGCTGGGCTGTCGAAATGGACGACGACCTCTCCGAACCGGTCGTCGCCCACGACCTCGTCTACGTGATGGAAGCCGGTGCAACCCTGTA
>Ga0207421_10002319_pt1 | contig 23688 bp, 15 predicted proteins | sample SodLakKL_010_SED_4_FD_187542 | JGI IMG/M metagenome (GOLD analysis project Ga0207421, IMG submission 187542) | Alkaline sediment microbial communities from Lake Tanatar, Kulunda Steppe, Russia - 8KL_010_SED (SPAdes) (version 2) | ecosystem: Environmental > Aquatic > Non-marine Saline and... | reverse complement strand
ACAATAGGTTCGGCTTTATGATAAATGGATTCAACCATATCGCGGTATTTTTGAATTATGTATTTTCTTTTCAATTTAAGAGAAGATGAGAGCTCACCTGTTAGGGGGCTCCATTCGTCGGCAATAACTATAAACCGTTTAATGCGTTCATTTTCACTAAGCCTTTTATTAAAGCTTTTGATTTCATCATCAAAATGCTTCAACACCATTGGCTTTTTTACAAGTTCGGAGTAATCCGAAAACTCGATTTTCATTTTTTCGCACCATTGTTTTAGCTCCTGGAAGTTGGGACTGATAATTGCTGCCGGAAATTTTTCGTTTTCACCCACAACCATTGTTTGTTGAATATAAAAGCTTTCCTTTAGCTTGTTTTCTATTTGTTGGGGAGCTATATATTTGCCATTGGACATTTTGAACATCTCTTTCTTTCGGTCGGTGATTTTAAGGAACTTTCCATCAAAATTGCCAATATCGCCTGTATGAAACCATCCTTCCTCGTCAATGACAGCTTTGGTAGCCTCGGGATCTTTATAATAGCCCGGCATTACATTAGGTCCTTTTACCAGTATTTCCCCATCATTTGCAATTTTAACTTGCACACCGTTCAAGACCTTACCAACCGCCCCTGCTTTCACCGCATCAGGTTTGGAATAGTTAACAGCAACAACAGGTGAAGTTTCAGTTAGCCCATAACCTTCAAAAACCGGCAAGCCTGCTGCCCAGAATATACGTGTTAACCGCTCCTGTAAGGCTGAGCCACCACAACCAATAAAAGTAATATTTGGGCTTAAGGCCGCACGCCATTTGCTGAATACCAGCTTATCAGCCAACTTATGTTTTATACGGTAAAATATTGAATGTTTTTTGTATGGTGTGTATTTATTAGCCAGTTTCAAAGCCCATAAAAAAATTGACCTTTTAATAATACCAAGTTTGCGGGCTTTCTGTATTATCTTCTCGTAAATAGATTCAAGCAACCTCGGCACGGTAATAAAACCGTCAACCTGCAGCTCTTTTATATCATTTGCTATGGTATTTATATTCTCAGCATAATATATACTAACACCAAGGTAATGATATTTATAGTTTACCATGTGTTCAAAAACATGTGATAATGGCAGAAAACTTAAAACTTTATTATGGTAATTCAAATGTTGCACTTTGGCTGAAGCCAATGCATTGCTCATCAGGTTTTTATGAGTAAGCATAACCCCCTTGGGCATACCTGTGGTACCTGATGTATATATAATAGTAAACACGTTATCTTCCGAAATGCTCTCCTTTATTTCCTGAACTTTATCGAAAAACTCTACCGAATTTTTCTTTCCGGCATCAGTTATCAACGTCCAGTGGTCAGCATCATCAACTTCATTAAAAGTTAAAATTTGCCTGGCATGTTTCAGGCGGTTTTTGAAGGATGATATCTTATTATATAAACTCTTGTCGGAAACTACAATCAGTTTTGACTCCGAGTGGTTGAGGACATATACCAGCTCATCGTCTGATAATGTTGGATGTATGGGCACGTGCACCATTCCTGCCTGTGCAACCCCCATTTCCATGAAATTCCATTCGGGCCGGTTATTGGTAATAGTAGCAATGTGGTCGCCGGGCTTAAATCCCAAAGCCAAAAGCCCCATGCTTACGTTAAGTGATATATCCGTATATTCCTGGTAATTGTATTCTCTCCATTTTCCATTTTTCTTTCCGGAAAGTATGAAGGTACCAACAGTATCAGGAAGAGCTGCGAACCTGTCAAGCAGGTCAAAGTTTCTTTTTATAATCATTAGTTTGTTTTAATTTGAAATTGCAAAAATACTGCTATTTTTTAAATCAAAAAAACAGATATTAATCTGTAAAAAAATAAATATTTTTAACATAATTTTAATTTCCTGTTAACTTCCTGTCAATTTCAATTCCAGCCGGGCAATGATCTGATCCCATCACATCATCTAATATGAATGCTGATTTGACCTGTTCAATAATTTGCCTGCTCACCATGAAGTAATCTATACGCCAGCCAACATTTCTCTCCCGTGCCTTGAAGCGTTGATTCCAGAATGTGTATTGTATTTTATCACCATTAAAATGGCGATAAGTATCTATCAAGTCGAGCGATAAGATTTTTTTAAAGCCGTCAATTTCCTTTTGTGTATATCCTGCAGTTTTGTCGTAATTTGCTTCAGGACGTGCTAAATCTATTGGTTCATGGGCAACATTGAAATCTCCCGTGAAGATCAAAGGCTTTTTGGATATCAATTTTTTAAAATATTCAACAAGGTCGTTATCCCATCTTTCTCGATAATCCAATCTTTTTAATCCGGCGCCTGAATTAGGGGTATATACATTTACCAAATAAAATCCTTTATATTCAAGGATGATAAGCCTGCCTTCCTGATCATGCTCTTCTATACCCATATCATACGTATGAGAAAGTGGCTTTATCCGGGTAAAAACTGCCGTTCCTGAATAACCCGGTCTTATAGCAGAATTTACATACAACTGATAATCATCAAGCTCTTCTGCAATTTTTTCGACTATATCATTGTTTGCTTTTGTTTCCTGTATACACAAAATATCTGGGTTTAATTCTTTAACTTTATCATAGAACCCTTTTTTTACCGAGGCTCTTATTCCGTTTACGTTCCATGTGATAATTTTCAAATTTCCCATATCAATCGTTATTTTTATAGCTTAATAATTCAAAGATAAACATTTCTTTTTTTATTGGATAAAATATTAAATTTGTATGGTCAAATGCTAAAAAGCAAGTAAGTGGCACGGCATAATAATATCAAGTCCGCTCTTTATCCAAATAAGTAATACACAATGAGAACACAAAACCTATTTAATTGTTTACTCAGGGCAACAGCTATTATCTTGACAATTTCAAAAATTGCACTGTTTTCTGCATGTGGAGATGAACGCTCATCTGCCGATAAAGGTGATCCCTGGCCTGAAGTGCTTGAAAAACGTTATGGAACTTTGAAAGCTCTTTATGTACCTGCAGAAGGATTTGCTTACCGGGATGAACAAGGCAGGCTGACCGGGGTTACAGTTGAATTGATAAGGGATCTGGCTACTTTTGTAAATGAAAAGTACGATATTGCCCTTGAAATTGAATTCGAAGAAGAAGAAGATTGGAGCGTTTTTTACAGACGTATTGTCGAAGGAGGTGACGGCTTAATCGGCTTCGGGAATGTCAGTATTACTGAAGAGCGAAAAGAAGAGCTGGTTTTCAGCCCGCCATACATGAACAACATAGCTTCTATTATAACCTGCCGGGATGTGCCGGAATTAAAGAGCTTTGAAGAGCTGCCCTCCACATTCGAAGGAATGAATGCCCTTGCTTTTGAAGGCACACTCCATGAAAACCGCCTAAGAAAGCTTGTAAAGAAATACTACCCCGATGCTGACATTCATTTCGCAACCTCAAATGATGAAATTGTGGAGAAGGTGAGTGATGATTGTATACATTTCGCATATATAGACCTTTATAATTATTTTCGTGCTTCAAAAAGAGGAGTGCCCCTTAAACGGCACAGTATTGGAGACGATTCCACAGAACAATTCGGGTATATTATGCCCCCGGGTACGACCTGGGATGAAGTAATTGAGCTTTATTTTACGCATAACGAAGGATTGACCTCATCAGACCGATATCAAAACCTGATGGAAAAGCATCTTGGTAAAGACCTGTCATCCTTGCTTATTGATGACAACTAAAGGTTTATAGTACAATTCTTTAAAACTAACCGTAAAGCGTGTATAGAAATCAAATATCTGCCGGGTTTGGCTTACATCTGATGGCTTGTAAATTTCATCCAGGTATTCCTCGCCTGAAATGCTTAAAGTGGGTCGGTATCTCCATCCGGTGAAGAAGGTAAGTGTGAGGAATTGAGTTTTAATCTTAACGGATCAATGCTGGTTGACAAAAAGGCAAAGATTAGGTTTTAGCTTCAATAACCTTTATTTATATCTACAAAAAGATTGTTGTCTTCTTGTTGTTTTATTGATTCTAATGCAGACATAAAACTTAATAATATGTCATTTACATCTGAAATGGCAGCTTGATGCGGAGTTACCAGGATGTTTTTATTTGACCATAAAGGAGAATCCGGAGGTAAAGGTTCTTCCTCAAATACATCAAGAACGGCAAAGTTGCAGTTTCGATTTTTTATAGCAATCTGTAAATCGTCAGTATTAACTGTTCTCCCTCTTCCGGTATTTATAAACAGTATACCATTAAAACAATTAAAAAAAGAGTGGTCTAACAATTTATCTGTGCTATTTGTCAATGGAAGTGTATTGATCACGAAGTCAACTTCGTTGGAAACAAGTTTAAGGTCTTTAAATGCCACACAATTATCAAATTCCTCAATTTGGTCTCCTTTGGTATTTATTCCAATTGATTTAACACCTGCTTCTCTTATTATTTGTGATATTCCTTTAGCCATTTCACCGGTTCCAAGTATTAAAGCTGTTTTATTTTTAATTCTTGATGGATAAGTTGGAATCCACTTTTTTTGGATGTTATCGTGAAATATGTCATATGTATTCTGGGTGTAATTTAATATATGACATAAACAGTATTCCCCCATTTTTAGCCCTAATTCTCCTACAGTTCTGGATATAACCAGGTTATCATTAAGGTCGCTTCGTTCAAGGAACGCTTCTACGCCTGCTCCAAACGAATGAATCCAATTAATGCCGGAAAGGTTAACGTTATCACTTGGGGCAAAGGACGCTAAAGAATCAGCCCATTCTATATCATTTTGGCTTAATTTTTCCACATATACTACATTAAGCCCCAAATTGTTATTTACCATTGAGTTATAAAACTCCTTACCAAGGCTCCCTGTTGTTAATATATTCATTATAGTTTATATTTTTTGGAAATATTGAAGAAATAATTCCTATATGCCAAATAGATGAACAATATATACAAAATTTTGGGGATAAATTAACTTTTTGTTGAATAATGTTTTACCAAATATATGTATGTTTCCGGCAAACAGCATATACCTCAAAAGTAAAAAATTATTTTTATATACGGCAATAACTCGTTGAGGTGATTTACTGGATGATCTGGAAGAGCTGTTAAGGTGTCTCTTTACCCGGCAAAAGGTTCAATGTTTTTTATTTTACATGTACCAAGAAAAGAATATATCATAGCTGCATTGGCTATTTTTTTATTACAACAGCTTTTATAAAAATGGGGTTGAAGCCACCGTCAATAGAAAGTCAAAATTTTCAAGAATTCAGACAGATCCCGGTTTTATTAACAAAATCCGCTATTCTCTCTTTATAACTTTTTAAAATCCGGATATGGTTTCGGTTAGGCAAAAAGCGCAATTCATACTTTTTGATAATGAAGGCATTATCAAATGATTCTTCATCCATGTGTTTGAACTTTTTATGCATGTAAGAAAGTGATCTTTTCAGAAAATAATTATCAATACGATCGCCCCAGTAGTTATTAAACAGCTTTTCGAGCCATAACTTAAAAAAAGGAGGATTGCCAACAGTAAAAGCCCCGTTGTGATAAAAAGTTGGATAATACGATTTCACCCATGAGTTGGTATCTATAAATTTGCGGTGCAGTGAAGTGTTATATGCCGGTATGGTAGTAACAATCTCGGTAGCAACAAACCGGTTATTTTCGCCAATAAGCAAATGCTCAGTATCAACAAGGTAGTTTATGCAGAAGTTTCTGTATGAGTTAAATAAAAATATCTTTTTAAACATGATCAGCAGACTGCGGCTTATCCATAACCGCCCCGGCTCTGTGATGATAAAATAGTCTATGTCATCGTCCTCTGCCATGGAGCCTTTGGAGATCGAGCCCGACAAAAAGACTCCCCTCACAAAGGGAAAGAATGATATAATTCGGGCATATCGTTTGGCATCTCGCATCCTGATTTCAGCCCGCTTTTTACTTTTCAGGCGGCGACTCACAACAGATTTGTTGTTACCAAAATAATAAAACCCTGCATGAAAGTTGATGAACCCATTCCAAACAAGATTATCCAATACCAATTCAGCTCTTTGGGAAAATTCTTTTGAAACACCAACAAAAGAAAAAAGCTCATCTTTGGTTAATGGATGTGAAAACACATCAAAATAAAGAAGAACCCTGATCAGGTCTTTCTGCATAACTATTTCACCTTGGTTAACACATTCTTACTTTTGATTTTCCTTAGAAAATATAGTTGAATATTTAAACAAACAGATTTATATAATTGTTTTAAATAAAAAAAGGTTTTTAACATTATTCATCAAACCCTTATACCGCTATATTATTTTTTTAATTGCAATAGAAATAATAAGAAAAAATGCCCATTCGGCCTAAATTACTCTTTAAGCCTGCAGTTATTGCTGTAATACTGCCCGTTATCATAGCTGCAGTATGCCTGGCTGTTATCAAAGAACCTTTGATGATATTGGCATGTGCATTTTTTCTTATGGCGGTTATTGCCTGGCTGATAATTCATTTTAAGCTGCTGTCTCTATGCATGATTACCCTGGCTTTTCTTTTGCCATTCTCGGTAGAAATACCGGTTATGTATGAATCAATGTTGCGCATACCAACAGAGCCACTAATAGCAATTGGAGCAATCATTCTCGTTTTTGATGTTTTAATGAACTACAGAAAGCTGAAATCCATATATCCTGTCAAAGAGCTTTTATGGGTGCTGCCTTTAGTTATGGCTTTCCTTGTTACCTTGCCTTTTTCAGGGATGCATTTTGTGTCATTAAAGTTTTCCATGGTCAACATAATTTACATTATGGTGTTTTTTGTTTTGCTTTCGCGCTTGTCTATGGAGCACCCCGGCCTGTTTCCCCGTATGTTGTTACTTTATGGTATTGGCTTCATCATAGCTATGCTTTGGGGGGTTTTTAATTATTGGCAGTATGATTGGAACCCGGTAGTTGTACGCGGTATTTTTCAGCCGTTTTACAAAGACCACACTGTTTTTGGTGCGTCGGCAGCTGTTTTGGGGGCATTTTGGCTTGCCTCGGCATTTTACAAAAAAAACAAGGCATCTATGTTGGTATATCTTACCATGGGGATGGTTTTTGCCGGTTGTGTGTTGCTAAGCAACAGCAGGGCAGCTTTTATCAGCCTTTTATTCTTTTTTATTATTATGGTAATGCTTAGTTTAAAGGTTCGCCCCGTTCACCTGGCAGGCATGTTGGTTTCGCTTATAATAGTTGCAGTCGCAGTTTCACAGCCCTTAACAGAAAGGATGAAAAAGGTTGAAGAAGTATCCTATGCTGATGACCCAGGTTTAACAGACCGCTCACGGTCAATAAGCAATATAAGCACTGATGTTTCAAATATTGAAAGGCTGAACCGCTGGATTTCCGCCTGGCGAATGTTCAGGGAAAAACCTCTTACAGGCTTTGGCCCGGGCACATACCAGTTTGTGTATATTCCTTACCAGGAGCCGGCACTTGAGAATCGCCTTACGGTAACCGATCCATGGAATGTGCCTGAAGGGTCCGGTGGAACAGCACATTCCGAATATTTATTGGCAATGAGTGAGATGGGTGTGTGGGGGCTGTTGGGATGGCTCGTACTTATCGGGCGGTGGGTGTTTCTGGCATTCAATACAAAAAAGCAGCACCCCCGCAGGATGGAGATAATAGTGGCATTCGCTGCCCTTTCAACATATCTGCTCCATGCTTTCTTTAATAACTTTTTAACCACAGATAAGTTTGCCTTCCTTTTTTGGGGAACGGCAGCCTGGATGATAGCAAACAATTATGCAAACAATGAGCAAGAACTTTTACAAACAGATTGAAGAATACTACGACAGCGATGCTGATGACTTTGATGCGCGTTACTGGCAAAATCCGGTGCTGCAGCGTATACGCCAGGATTTCCGCGAAGAGGTGAAGCGTTTTACTTTTAAAAACATATTAGAGATAGGATATGGTACAGGCCTTGACCTTGTGCATTTTGGCAAAACACATCCTGAAGCATGCATTTCCGGTATTGACATTTCAAGTGGGATGATGGCGGAATCAAACAGGAAGATCAAAAATGAAAAGTTGGAAAATGTGTCTGCAACCATAGGAAGTGTTGAGGATATACCTGGATTATTCCCCAATGAGCAGTTTGATATGATATATGTTTTCTTTGGTGCTTTAAACACTGAAGAAGACCTGGAAAAAGCTGCTGCGATATTGCATAAATCAACAAAACCCGGCGGTGTGTTGGTGCTTACGTTTGTAAACAAATTTTACATGACAGGCATGGTTCTGGAAATGATGAAGTTCCGCTTCCGGAAAGCTTTCTCAAGGCTAAAAAAAATATGGGGCGGGTACTCTCCGTCGCAATACTTGCCCAGCCGCTGCTACAGTCCCAAAGAGATCAAAGAAGCCTTTTCACGTTTTATTCTTCGTAAACGTAAAGGGTATAGCATTATTCATCCCGCCTGGTATTATCACAACCTGAACCGTAAGATAAGGCCTTTAAGCCGATGGCTCTGGAAAGCTGACCGGCTTCTTAACAAGACCCCTTTATGGAGTATTGGAGAATATACCTTATTCGTGTTTCAAAAGCCTGACGACATCAGCCAATAGATTTTTATGCTCCACAAAATTAACATTAGCCTTCTTATGAATATCCGGATAAGATGTGTCCATGGGTACGGATGAAAGCAGAGCATCGGCAGTGGCAGGGCCAAAGTTACGTTTTATTGACTTTTCGCTAATAAATTCTACTTCAGCTCCCAGCAGATATGCAAGCATCTCACAAAGCTCCAGATGAAGTAACGGCCGGCCTGTAAATATATTTAAGTCCCGGCCGGCAGTACCATGTATGCTAAGTGCATCAATCATGGCCGCAGTATCATCAACGTGAACCACTGACATGCTTTGGCTTCCGTCTCCATAGCATGGAATTTTTCCTTTAGCCAGGTAATATTTCCAGAAGAACTCCCTGAACCATGAGCCTGGCCCTGTAACCCATCCCGGACGGGCAAAACGCACATCTAACCGGCCTTCACTGCGGGCTTTGAGCCAGGGTTTTTCGTTTGAAAAATAGTATTTTGCATAAGAGACAGGCGAAAGCCCGGAGTCTTCAGTGGCCGGAGAAGATGCCTGCAGGTTTCCATATACCAGCGAACCAGACACATATACAATTACCGGAGGCCGCTTAAGTGCGGAAAACACATTTACAAGCCTCCGGTTGGCTTTCTCTCCACGACGTGAAGCAATAAAACGCTTCAATGAATTGCTGCCGGCCGGCCGGGCCAGATGAAAAACTACATCAGGTGGATACCTCTCAAACCAATAAGGATCAAATTTTTCAATACTACCCGTTATGGTGTTGAAGGATTCATAGTTTTGAAAAGGCTGATGCTTATGTATCAACAAATGCATCCGGTTAGCCGGGTCTTTTGCCAAATGCCTGACAAGAGCCGAGCCAATAAAACCTGTGGCTCCAAAAATCCATATATTACGCATTTTACAAGTCATTAAAATACTGATATTTTTTTATGCTAAACACCGCCTTAGGTTCAAATACTCCCAATATTTCAGTAAAGCCCCTACGCCACATCTTACATAAACCATACCACAAATCATTATAAGGATTAAATGCAAAATGTAAATTTATATCAGGATTTAATTTTAGAACTATAAACTTTTTTAGGACAGGGCAATGACAAAATTTTAATAGCACGAGCACGTCGGCCCGGCGAAACTGTGGGCCGGCGTGGGCGTGAATTAATTCTTAATTATTTTTGAGGTATAAACACCTTTTTCACCCTCCAACAAAATAAAATAAACGCCGGGATCAAGGCTGCTTATGTCAATGCTGCCTGCAGAAGCATTAAAAGAGGCTTTTAACACTTCTCTTCCAACATTATCTATGAGACGCACATTTTCAGCCTTGTCTTCGTTCAGTATTTTGATAAACAAGCGGTCACTGGCAGGATTTGGATATACCGATATGTTGTCGGACACATCTATATCAGGATCAGCAATTGTTGATGGATCCTCAAGAGATATTGAAACGTTGGAAACCGAATAACTGGTATTATCAAGCCCACCTTCAAACGACAGTTTCATTGCATCAAATCTTTGTGCATCAAAGTCAAAAGAAAAACTTTGTTCTTCGGTGGTAAGGCTTATAATCGCTGCTCCATCATCATCAAGCAGTGATGTATAGGATCCTCCATCCTGGCCAAAAAACACACCTATATCCTTATTATCTTCTGCTTTTGCGTCAAACGATAATGTGTAGGTTTCATTCTCCTTTATAGCATTAATTTGCCCTGTATTGAGTTCCTGGCCAAACTGTACCCACCATACTTCACCACCTGCATTTGAAATATCATGTACTTTAGCCCAGCTATCAGAGGTGGTCACATTTGCTGACACTCCTTCATTATCAGCTACATAGAGAAACCAATTTTCTACCCAATCTTCGGAAAAGTCTCCATTAATAATAATATCATCTCCTATATCACCCAGTACTCTGATATTAACATAATCAGTTCTTGAAATATCATGGTCATCGGTAACAGTTAGTGCAAACACATAACTCCCTTCTTCCAGGTCTTCTATATCAGTTTGAGCGGATTCAGGACTGATGATATTTGCCTGGGATGGCCCTCTATATTGTGTCCACGAATAGCTTTCAATAACGCCATCTATAGAATAGCTGTCAGATCCATCTAACGTTGTGGAGGCAGTTTCGGCATCCAATATCCGGTCACTCCCGGCTTTAGGCACTGCTCCTGTTATTTCAGGCCCTGTATAACTTCCTTCCTCGTCACGCTGGTAAATACGAACCCAGTCAACATACATGTTGGCAGGCATTGGCGCTGTAATTCCTCCAGGCAAGGTAATTCCGGTGAAAGAACCGCCAACCGCCAAATTTAAAATAATGTAATGTTCCCAATCGGTAAATTCAGCCATCCCTTCAATATTCATCTCATGCACCAGGTTGCCATTCACAAATGCCTGTGTTGAGTTTGGTGTCCATTCCAGGGTAAAAATATTGTACTCATATAACGACTGGTCTGAAGGTATTGTATAACTGCTCGAATGATATGCGTGTCCGCCATCATCCCAGTGGTTAGCTCCTATAACATGGCGATCCTGTGTGCCGGCAGAAATGCCGTCCATATGACCGGCTTCCAGTATATCTATTTCACCACATTTGGGCCAACCGATATCATCAATATTATCACCTAAAGTCCAAAATGCCGGCCAAAAACCATCTGCCAAAACAGGTAGCTTGATACGCGCTTCGATCTTGCCATATAATGCTGTAACCTTACCACCGGTGTTCACACGGCCGGAAGCAAAATCAGCATCTTCATGTGCATCATCAGGCAAATCTTCGTTAGCAGTGAGTATCAAAGCCGGATAACCTTCCGGGCACTCACCTACTTCAACATTTTCCCCGGTATATTGCTGCATTTCCTGATTAGCCCCCCAATTCCAGGGTCCCCAATCAGTTTCTATGTTCCATACATCTGTGTTAAGAGTTTCTCCTTCAAAATTCTCCTCCCAGATTAACTCATAATCCTGTGCATTAACCAGGAGAGTACCAACTAAACATACAAAAGCGCTAAATAAAAGTTTCTTCATTTTTTTGATTTTTTTTTACAGTTGTTTTTGGCTGTAAAAATACGTTTTTTATGTGATGCTTTTTTTAATAAAAATACTTCTTGAATTTCTCAATTGAAACCCTCATTAACAATGTGTTCACAAAAGATAATGAATAAAACATGAGGGTTCCATGGGTTAAGAACTAAAAACATTAATTTTAACTATTATACTTTATTAGAAATCAGAATTTTAAATACTTTTTATACAAATGACATTTAGGTTATATTTATGTGAACAAAAAATATTTTTGTTATGAAACTTGAATTTCTTATAATTCATTTTTGAATTTATTAGGCACTTTTTAAGTAAATCAACGGTGTCCGCAAAATATTCAATAATAAAAATCAAAATAACAACGTTTTTATGTATTTTTGAGCAAACCTTTTAAAAATTAATCAAACTATTAAATTGAAAAACGAGTCATTAAAACTTGTAGCAAAGACGCTTGCAGGGCTGGAAAGCACTTTGGCAGATGAGCTTACCCGGCTTGGCGCCGAAGACACCAGGCTAGTTACCAGGGCAGTAGAATTTTCAGGAAACAAGGAGTTGATTTACAAGGCTAACCTGCTTAGCAGAACTGCCCTCAACATAATGTATCCTATAAAAAAATTTGAAATTACCCAGCAGCAAGACTTATATGATGGCTTGCGAGAAATAGAATGGGAGCAATATTTTGACCACTCCAAAACTATTTCTATAAATGCAGTAATTTTCAATACGGTATTTGACAACTCACATTTTGTAGCATTAAGATCAAAAGATGCCATAGCGGATTATTTTAATGACAAGCATGGAGCAAGGCCTAACGTTGATACAATCAATCCCGAGATAAAAATAGCAATCCATATAAGTAAAAACACATGCAAGGTATCTCTTGACAGCTCAGGTCAGCCACTATTTAAAAGAAATTACCGTAAATCCGGAGGCGAAGCGCCTCTAAACGAGGTTCTTGGCGCCGGCCTTATTAAGCTCTCCGGTTGGGACCAAAAGACACCCTTGATTGACCCTATGTGCGGCAGCGGAACAATACCCATTGAAGCTGCAATGATAGCCCAAAACATACCTGCAGGAAGCTTCAGAAAGTATTTCAGCTTTTTCAACTGGAAAGATTTTGATGCCAATCTCTTTGAAGATATCAAAAAACAAGCCGTTGAAAACCAGCAACCAATTGGTAATACCACTATTGAAGCATACGATATTAGTGGCAAAAATATATCAATAGCCAGGCAAAACATATTAGAGGCAGGGTTGCTTGGTACTCTAAAACTTCAACGAAACGACTTTTTCACTTATACACCCAAGCTCAAATCAGGAATACTTATTATAAACCCACCTTACGGGAAAAGACTCCCGCAAAAAGACATGATTGACTTTCATAAAAAAATTGGAGACACTCTAAAAAACAAATATGAAGGTTTTTCAGTATGGATCATCAGCCAGGATGAGTACCCCCTAAAATTTATCGGGCTAAAGCCTTCAAAAAAGATCACCGTATATAATGGCCCTATCGAATGCAAATATCTAAAATTCGAGATATACCGGGGAAGTATGAAAAAAAATCAAAAAAATTCTCTTCAAAATAAATAAATTAAAAATTTTTTATATTTGCATCTGGTCATATGTTAATATCGTGTGATTATTATGAATTTTTATTAACCATCTTGGCATGGAAAAACTTTGCATTACATAAAAGTCTGTGAGTATATTTTTATAATATTTAACCCATAATTAACTTATTTACTAACATTAACCAAAATAGAACCATGAACTTCAAGCTCTTAAATCACCTGGCATTATTTATTATTTTTTTATTGTTTATTGGGTGCTCATCACAGCGTACTCCTATGCAAATTAGGAACGTTGATGATGCATATGTTAAAATGAGTCACTATGAAAATGACACTACTGCAAAAGCACTTATTTTAGGAGATTACGGTGTTTCACAAATCAGACACCAAAACCAAAGAGGGTTTCAAAATTATTTTACCAGACATTTGCGTGTTAAAATTTTTGATGCAGACGCTTTTGACATTGCAGATTTCCGAATTCTACTGCATAGGAAAGGTTCACAAGCTGAACGACTTTCAAGTCTGAGGGGATATACATATACACTGGAAAATGGGGAGATAACACGTACCAGGCTCCACCGCAGAAACCAATACCAAGAAGAAATAAGTGATAATTTAAGGGCAGTCAATTTTACCATGCCCAACATACAGGAGGGGTCTGTTTTTGAGGTGGAATATACTATTATTTCGCCCTTTTTATATACCTTACCCACATGGTATTTTCAAAGAGAACATCCTACAGTATTTAGCCAGTTTAGTATTTATATTCCTGAATATTTTCATTATAAGCCTTTGGTTCAAGGTTTTCATATGCTGGATGCTCATGAATCTACTACTAACCAGGTGCGAACAAATGTTGAGTGGGAAGAAATATCACGCACCGGGCAAACAATAAAATATTCCAGAAACTTAAGTTATGCAGAAAATGTAACTAAATATAGGATGGATAGCATCCCGGGGTTTAAAACCGAACCATACATGAACTCAATTATCAATTACTTATCAAAAATTGAGCATGAGATTGTTTCTTACATACCCCCTTATGGGAAAGCAAGAGATTACAGCAGCAACTGGCCGAGGCTAGCAGAGCAATTATTAGAATCAGAATCATTTGGAAAACAAATTAAGAACCCGGAATTCCTTAGCGAGGAAATAAAAAACCTGAAATCAGATTATACTGAGCCAAAAGAAAGATTGGTTGCAGCTTTTGAATTAGTTCAGGATAAAATGACATGGAATAATAACAATGGCATATACGTGAACCAAAGCTTGGAAAGTGCCTGGGAAGAAAAGAAGGGCAATGTGGCAGATATTAATCTTATGTTGACTACACTTTTAAAAGAACTAGATGTTGAAGCTCATCCTGTTATACTTAGCACCAGAAATCACGGCATCATAAACCCCGCACAGATAATGCTTAAAAATTTCAATTATGTCATTACCTATGCTAAAATTGATGACGAAGTTTTTTTAATAGATGCAACCAAAAATAATAATCCTTACCATCTATTACCTATCAGATGTATTAATGGTCAAGGAAGACTGATATCAGAGAATCACAATACATGGGTTGAACTCGAAAACACTGAGGATAACATTATCAACACCTCATCAAAATTAATAGTTAAGCCTTGTGGCTCAATTAAGGCTAATCTTAAGCGCATTAAAGAAAACTACCCAAAACTTTCGAAGATTAATGAAATTAAAGATTTTAACAGCGAAGATGATTATATAGATAGCTTTGAAGCTGAAAACAAAGGTTTTGAAGTTACATCATTTGAAAAGAAAAATACGGAAAATTGGTCTGAGCCTCTTATAAACAATTATGAGCTAACAATAAATGAATTAGATGATACCCCAAGAGAAATGCTTTACATAAATCCTATGATAATAGACCGGGTTGAAAGCAATCCATTTCGCATAGAAGAAAGACAGTTCCCCGTGGATTTTATTTTTCCTCACCACAAGAGTTACTCGATCACCATCGAAATTCCTGAAGGATATGCTGTAGAAGAGTTGCCAGGCAATAAGAGTTTCAACATTGGCCAACAAGAAGCAAAGTATGTTAGCAGCTACACAGAAAATAGCAATAATACCGTTGATGTAAATATTGATTTAAAAATTGGTAAAGCTTTGTTTTTGCCTAAGGAATATGAAGTCTTGAAAGAATTTTATTCAAAGGTGGTTGAAGAACAAGCCAGAAATATAGTAATTAAAAAGCTATAAAAAGTGAAAATATCAATTCCGTTCTATAAAAAATACAGAGTAGCTTTTATTATAGTTCTTTTATCCTTGTATTTTGCGGACTATAATTCCATGCTTGCTTCCGAATATGCGGTTTCAAAAATTCCGGATAATTTGCAGGAAAATGCAAACAGCATTTACCGTTTAAATAATAAAGAGATCATTATTGATGGACCTTCAAGCTATACAGTTAAACGAAAGAAAGTCGTCACCGTTTTAAATGAAAACGGCAAAAACTCGGGTAATTTAGCCATTCAATATGATGACTATACCGGGGCAAGCTTCAAAAGTGGTGAAATATACGATGAAAATGGTGATAGAATCACCAACATAAGAAAAAGAGACTTGACAGATAGAAGCTTCATCTCCGATTATGCACTTTATCAGGACACTCGTATTTTAAAATATGTTCCCCGCATCTCATCCTATCCATATACGGTGAGATATGAGTATGAAATTTCCTACAGCAGAGGCTTGTACTATGCTATGTTTTTTTACCCTACAGGTTATCTTAATACAAGTACTCAAAAAGCATCACTACAAATAACACATCCCATTGACCATAAAATGTCTTACAAAGAGTTCAATCTTGATGACGAAGCTTATAAAAAGCAAATAAACAGTAACACAAAGCAAATAAAATGGAATTTCGAAAACATAGATGCTATTAAAAGAGAGTATCTTTCACCCAGGCTTTACAAATATGCACCTGCGGTGGTTTTTGCATCCAAGGAGTTTGAGTTTGAAGGATATTATGGTAAAGGTAATTCATGGAAAGATTTTGGAAAATGGGTTTGGTCTATAAAACAAGGGCAAGACGAATTACCGGAAGACAGGATTGATTATATTAAAGAAATGGTAAGCGGTTACGATGATGACAGGAAGAAAATCAAAACTATTTATCAATATCTACAATCACGCACACGCTATGTTAACATAAGATTAGGAATAGGTGGACTGAAGCCGCTTGATGCCAAAACTGTCGACCAAAAAAGCTATGGTGATTGCAAAGCACTTAACAATTACATGAGGGCAATGCTAAAAGCTGTTGGAATTGATTCTTACTATACTCTTATAAAGTCGGGAGTAGGACGATATGATTTTTTTGAAAATTTTACTGTCAACCAGTTCAACCATGTTATTTTATGTGTCCCATTGCAAAACGATACTATATGGCTCGAATGTACTAATCAGCACATACCTTTTGGCTACCTTGGAAGCATGAATGACAACAGACCTGTCTTAATTATCAAGGAGGACGGGGGATATCTCAGCGAAACCCCTGCCTATAAGCGAAAAGAAAACCTCCAAAACACTAATGCAACCATCATCCTAAATAATCAAGGGCATGGAGAAGCATCTATAAAAATTGATTTTGGCGGCATGTATTTTAGTAATCTGCTCAGGCAGGCTCGGATGAGTGAAGATAACAGAAAAAGATGGTTGTACCGTAACTTTTCACTTCCAAATTACACAATTGAAAACAATAACATAATTATTACTGAAGACAGTTTGCCAATTGCTTCACTTGAAATGGATATTTCTTTAAGATCTTATGCTGATATGACAGGACAACGAATGTTTGTTAAATCAACTCCTGTTTTGGCAAACATAAACACACCTCCAAGAAACAGAAATCGAAACAATCCTTTTGAATTGAAGTTTGAAAGCTCTATTTCAGATACAATTACTTTTGTTATTCCAAAAGGCTATGTAGTAGAGTCATCACTGCCAGATTATTCATTCGAATCAAAATTTGGTGAGTATAACACAGAAATGATTATTAAAGAAAACGAAATCTTGTATATTCGCAACTTTGAAACATATAGCGGCTTTTTCCCGGCTAAAAAATACCATGACTATTTTAACTTCTATCAAAAAATAAATCGTGCTGACAATCAAAGCATAGTACTTAGAAAAGAATGATACAATTTTTATTCATTGCCAAGCAAACAATATAGCTTTATATATTTGACGGCTAAAAAATTAAAATGAATCCGATTAATTTCTTATCTTTGCACTTCGTTTTGCTTGAATGATCAGGTAAATTTGAATAAACGCTGATTTAACAATAGAATGATAGTTGAGGAGATGTAAAAAGATACATTTGCATAAGCTAGTCAGAAAATAATTTAAACCGGCACAAAAACCCCAAAAACTTTTAAATCAAATACGTTATCAAATTTGCGTTAAGCCGGTAATTGTTAAATTAATCCAAGTTACTTAAATATAAATGTATGAAGGCAATTTGACACACACTCGGATAAATTTAATTAGTAATTGTTAATTAAATATGCGTTAAGGTAGTTACAAACTAATCGAATTAAGCGAAAGGACGAAAATATTTTTGAAATAACGAAATTATAAACACATGAAAAAACGAGTATTAGTAGCAACAGGAGGTGGTGATTGCCCTGGATTAAATGCTGTAATAAGGGCAATTGTACATCGTGCAAGTAAAGAAAAAAACTGGGAAGTAGTAGGAAGCATAAATGCTTTTGATGGTATTTTAAATGAACCACAGGAAATAGTAGTTCTTGATGAGAAGAAAGTAACGGGTATTCATATACGTGGTGGCACTATAATTGGTACTACCAACAAAGGCGGCCCTTTTTCCTGGCCAATTAAGCAAACTGATGGTACATGGACCACAGCCGATCGTTCGGATGAAATGATCCGCCGTCTACAGTACCTTGGCGTAGAAGCGGTAATAAACATAGGTGGCGACGGTTCACAAAAAATTTCACAGATCTTCCAGGAAAAGGGTGCAAATTTTGTAGGAGTACCCAAAACTATTGACAATGACTTATCAGCTACAGATTTTACTTTCGGCTTCCAAACTGCGATGCAAGAAGCAACAAATGCAGTTGATAAACTTGTAACTACTGCAGCCAGTCACAACAGAGTGTTTGTACTTGAAGTAATGGGACGTTATGCAGGATGGATAGCCCTTAATGCTGCAATCGCCGGTGGTGCGGATGTGGTGCTTATACCCGAAATACCCTATGACCTGAATAGTGTAATCGAAAAAATAAACAGCCGTTTTGATAAAGATCGCGGATTTGCAATAATTGTAATTGCTGAAGGAGCTAAACCCGTCAACGGTGATTTTCATTATGCAGAAAGTAACGAAATTGGCTATAAAAACATCCGTTTCGGAGGTGTCGCTACAAAACTTATAAATGAATTAAAAGGAGCAGGCGTTGAAACAGATATGAGGGAAACAGTGCTGGGTCACTTGCAAAGAGGTGGAACTCCTATTGCTTATGATCGCATTCTTGCCACTCAATTCGGAGTAAAGGCTTTCGAAATGGTTCTTGAAGGAAAATTTGGTGAAATGGTAGCTTACCATCACCCACACATTGTATCTGTACCTTTTGAGGAGGCTACCAAACAATTAAACTTTGTCAACCCCGACTCTGACCTCGTTAAAGCTGCCAGAGGCGTGGGTATTTGCCTAGGAGATTAAACCCGGGTGGTAGTTTTTACCCGTTGAAGGCTCCGGAACGTTGTTGTAGTCTGTTAGTACCTCTATAGGTTATTCTGTTATATACCCCAAGCCATCATATGTTAAAAAACAATATTTGCGCTGACGTATTACTTCCTTTGCCGGTAAAAGGATATTTTACATATCTTATTCCGCCGTCATTAAAAGATAAGGCAGAGGAAGGGAAAAGAATAGTGGTGCCTTTCGGCAGCAAAAAATTATATGCAGGAATAATAAAAAAGGTTCATTCAAACCCTCCGGAAACCCAAAACATAAAAGAAGCTATATCAATTCTTGATGAAAAACCGCTTATTAATACATTGCATTTAAATTTTTGGGAATGGGTGGCAGATTATTATTTATGCCATACGGGCGAAGTAATGAACGCTGCATTACCAGCAGCGCTAAAATTATCAAGCGAAACTAAATTAAAATTAAACCCCGGCACAAATTTAGAAGAATTATCCTTCAACATCCGGGAAACTACTCTCCTTCAAGAATTACAAAAAAGAAAGCAACTGTCGGTCAGTGAAGCAATAAAAGTAACCGGAATCAAGAAAATCATCCCTTTGCTCGACAATCTGATCGAAAAAAAAGCCATTGTTGCGCAAGAATTTGTCGAGGAAACATACAAGCCACAAAAAACTAAGTATGTGCGCTTAACCCGTGAATATGAAAAAGATGAAGAAAAACTGAAAAGCTATTTTGACTATGCCGAAAAAAAAGCTCCTAAACAGCTCAACGTTTTAATGGCATACCTAAAGCTTTTAAAGAAAAACCCTGATGGTTTACCACAAGTATCATATAACAAATTGCTGGAAGAAACATCCAATGCCGCTCAACCATTAAAAACACTTATAAACAAGGGTGTTTTCGAGATCTATCAGCGCGAATCCAGCCGTTTTTCACATATTAGCAAACAGGACGAGGAAATAGTTTTAAACAAGCATCAGCAGCAAACATATGAAGAGCTGAAATCCGGATTAGAAGATAAAGATGTAGCATTACTACATGGGGTTACCTCAAGCGGCAAAACTGAAATATATATAAAATTAATCCAGGAATATATTAAACAAGGCAAGCAAGTTCTTTACCTTTTACCGGAGATTGCCCTTACAACACAGATAATACAACGTCTGCAAAAACATTTCGGTTCGGATGTAGGTGTTTACCACTCACGTTTTAACGACATGGAACGTGCTGAAGTTTTTAATAATATAGCTAAAGGAGGTATCAAATCAGGAGAAGAAACCATAAGCTACAAAGTGGTTTTGGGAGCACGCTCTGCTGTGTTCCTTCCTTTCAGAAATCTAGGCCTGGTGATCGTGGATGAGGAGCATGACGCCAACTATAAACAATACAACCCTGCCCCCAGATACCACGGACGCGATACAGCCATTTATCTTGCCAAATTAACGGGCGCTAAAACTATACTTGGCTCAGCTACGCCGTCGATAGAATCATTTTTTAACACCGAGGCAGAAAAATACCACCTTGTAGAACTTAATAAAAGGTACGGTGATATTCAAATGCCGGAAATTTTGGTTGCCGACATCAAAAAAGAGACACGCCAGAAAACTATGAAGTCTCATTTTACTTCCCTGTTAATGACCAATATAAAGCAAGCGCTGGAAGAAAACGAACAAATCATACTTTTTCAAAACAGGCGAGGGTTTTCTCTACTGCTACAATGCAAAGAATGCGAAGCAATGCCGCACTGCAAAAACTGTGATGTATCGCTGGTTTATCACAAAAAAATCAACCGTCTGAAATGCCACTATTGTGGATATATTGAAAAAACTCCTGCCAGCTGCCAGTTTTGCGGCTCACCCAATGTTTTAATGAAAGGCTTTGGAACACAAAAAGTTGAGGAAGAAATTCCCTTATTCTTCCCGGAAGCACGTATTGTCAGGATGGACATGGATACTACCCGCTCAAAAAACGCTTATAGAAAAATCATTGCCGAGTTTGAACAAAGGAAAATTGACATACTTATAGGCACCCAAATGGTAAGTAAAGGACTTGATTTTAGCAGCGTTAGCGTTGTCGGGATCCTTAATGCGGACAACATCTTACATTTTCCCGATTTCAGATCTTATGAACGTGCTTTTCAACAACTGACGCAAGTCAGCGGCAGGGCAGGAAGAGCCAATAAAAGAGGCAAAGTAATAATACAAACATATAACCCCAATCATGATGTCATCAGCAAAGTAATTACAAACAATTACCAGGAAATGTACAAACAACAACTTCTTGAAAGAAAAAACTTTAAATACCCTCCTTTATACAAGCTGGTGTTACTATCCCTGGTTCACAAAAATCCTGAACTTATAAACAAAGGCAGTGATATATTAGCCAATAAACTGAAAGAAAAATTCGGACAAAATGTGCTTGGACCTGAATATCCCCTTATCAGTAAAATAAGAAATTTATATTCTAAAAATATCATGGTAAAAATCCAAAAAAACAATATGTATCAAAACAATAAACAAGAATTAAAAAAAATTACCGATGATTTCCAAAAGCTTCAGCAATATAAAGCTATAAGGGTAATCATTGATGTTGACCCTATTTAAATATTTTTCGAGAAGCTTTTTAATAATAAAATCAAATTGTTAATTTTGCATTCATTGAAAAAACCAAAAATTATGAAAAAAACATTAAGTTTAACACTATTTATTTTTTTATCAGCAGGGATCATATTCTCTTGTGCGCAATCTGAAAATAATCAAGGTACCCAAAACAATGAGGGAGCCAAAGTACTTCTTCAAACCGATTACGGTGATATATTGATAAAATTGTATGACGAGACCCCCAAGCATCGTGACAATTTTATTGATCTGGCAGAGGACGGTTTTTATGACGGAATATTATTTCACAGGGTAATAGAGGATTTTATGATCCAGGCAGGTGACCCGGAATCGATAGACGCTGAACCAGGCGAACCACTTGGCAGTGGAGGGCCGGGTTATACCATTGAAGCTGAAATAGAACCGGGCCTTTTCCATAAAAAAGGAGCATTAGCAGCGGCACGGCAAGGCGACCAAGTTAACCCCGAAAAAAGATCTTCAGGATCGCAGTTCTATATTGTACAGGGAAGGGTGTTTTCTCACCAGCAGTTGGATGAACTTGAAGAAAGCCTTGACAAATCTTTTACCCGGGAACAAAGAAAAACATATACTTCAGATGGTGGCGTACCACACCTTGATAACGACTATACCGTTTTCGGTGAAGTGGTGGAAGGATTCGAAGTAATTGATAAAATCGCAGAAATTGAAACAAACCAACAAGACAGACCTGTTGAAGATATAAGGATAACAAGCTTAGAAGTAGTAGAATAAATAATGCAAAACAAGTATTGCAAAACTTAAAAACAACTTTATTATTAATAATTACATTTTAGGTAAATTATTTACAATTCTTGTGTAAATACTTTTTTATGATTGAAAAAATTGAAGAAATAAAAAAAGAGATAGAGTCTTTTAATAGCGAAAAGGCTGAAGAGATAGAACAGTTTCGCATAAGGATGCTTGGACGAAAAGGATTGATAACCAATCTTTTCAAAGATTTCAAACAAGTGCCGCCCGAACAAAAGAAAGAAACAGGCAAGCTTTTAAATGAACTTAAAACACTTGCCCAGGAAAAAGTTGAGACTCTTAACCAAAGAGCTGCCTCCAGGGAAAAAGAGGACTCAGAAGAACACAAACCTGACCTTACTATGCCTGCCAACTTCCTGGAGCCTGGCTCGAGGCATCCTATATCAACAGTACGCAATCAGATAAACAACATTTTTTCCAGGTTGGGTTATGTGATTTCTGAAGGACCCGAAATTGAAGACGACTGGCATAACTTTACAGCACTGAATTTCCCTGAAAATCACCCCGCAAGGGATATGCAAGATACCTTTTTTATTGAAAAAGACCCCGATATTGCATTGAGAACACATACCTCATCGGTACAAGTAAGGGTAATGAAAAATACCAAGCCGCCTATACGCACCATATCTCCGGGTAGAGTATTCCGCAATGAGGCGATCTCGGCAAGGGCGCATTGCATTTTCCACCAGGTAGAAGGATTATATGTTGATGAAAATGTATCATTTGCCGATCTTAAACAAACACTCTATTATTTTGCTCAAGAAATGTTTGGACCAGGCACTAAAATTCGCCTACGCCCGTCATTTTTCCCATTCACAGAGCCATCAGCAGAAATGGACGTTTCATGCAACATTTGCAACGAAAAAGGCTGCCCCATCTGCAAATACAGCGGCTGGATTGAAATGCTCGGTTGCGGTATGGTCGATCCAAACGTGCTGGATAATTGCAATATCGACAGTAATAAATATTCAGGATTTGCTTTTGGTATGGGTATAGAACGCATAGTACTCAACAAATACCATATTAATGACCTAAGGTTGTTTTTTGAAAACGATGTACGATTCCTTAAACAATTTGAAGCGGTTTTATAAAAACCTGAAATTCTAAAATGAATTATTGGAAATTACAAGTTCCAAAACGCAAATGTTTTTGTTGTTTATTAAATTCCATCACTAGTGTCCGGTTAAGAATTTAAAAATTGTTTATTTTCTTTTAATATCAGTCATTACAAAAGAAATTAAAATTAATTGATTATAAACTTAAATTAATTATAGCCACTAAGTGTTCGCAATTTAAATAAATTGAACATCAATACAGATAACTAAAAATCAGTTTTTACGCTAATAAAATATGCAAATGAAACCCTCATTAACTAAAC
>Ga0207421_10002318_pt1 | contig 23692 bp, 12 predicted proteins | sample SodLakKL_010_SED_4_FD_187542 | JGI IMG/M metagenome (GOLD analysis project Ga0207421, IMG submission 187542) | Alkaline sediment microbial communities from Lake Tanatar, Kulunda Steppe, Russia - 8KL_010_SED (SPAdes) (version 2) | ecosystem: Environmental > Aquatic > Non-marine Saline and... | reverse complement strand
GGGTTGGGCGGCGGGAGCCGGCTTGCAGCCGGATTTAACTGGCTCCTGTCCGTAAAAAAATATATACATAACCCGCCTATACATTTTTTCACTCCCAGTCACCAGCACGGAAGTGCAGGCATTTCCTCTCCGCTCAACTTTGACCTAACGCCCGTCATTCCGGCCCTCGAGCCGGAATCTATTTTGAACTTTAAACGGTTATCGTTCAAACCCATAAAAATGGATTGCGGGTCAAGCCCGCAATGACGATCTTTAAATCAAGTTTGCCTTTGACGTTCTAAATGCGGGCGAGCTAAGAAGCACGCAGTGCTTCGACCTGGGGCCGGAAGGGACGGGAAGCAAGCACTCGGTCTTTGTATGTGTTTTACGGAGTCTCCGGCACCGTAAGCTTCGACGCCAGTCGAAGCCCTCGCCCACGTCAAAAAAATCCTGTCTATCCCGTAAATCCCGTCTATTGCTTTTGAACTTGAACTTAATCTGTGCTAATCTGTGTAATCTGTGGTCCAAAACATCAGCCTAAAGCTCAAAGTCAAAAGCTAAACGCTAATTCAAATTCATTTAGTTCTCATAATCTTGCTCCAGCGTATGAACTTGATTTACGGTTTTCCGTTTTCCGCTCTGTCCCTCTCACGAATTTTCGCTCTTCGCTTCTCGCACTTTCCCCCGCTCACCCCTTCTCCCCATCCCCCGCTCAACTTATGCTCCCAGCGCCCTTAGTCAGTGCCAGAAATTTTGACAATATTGTCTGCCTGTAAATATTTTTTTACAATTTTCAGCGAAAAAGGGGTATAATAACCGCATATTTGCGGGCATAAAACTTGCTTATTAAGTTAACTGGTGCCTAAAGTTTAAAGTTTAACTCTGACACTATTTTAGGAAGATGAAAATGGAAACTATTAAAAGCGATATTTCTGGATTTACGATAATTGAAATCCTTGTTGTGGTAGTAATTGTGGGGATTTTGGCGACAATAGCGGTACCTCAGTTAGGACAGGTAATTTGTGATATGCAGATGGGGAATTTTAGTCACTCGGTTTACAGTAATATTAAAGCACTGCGAATAAGAGCTGCGGCTGAGGAGACAAGGACAAGGGCAATAATTGATATTGATAACAATAAGGTACATTTCGAAATTGAAAAGTCACCTCATTCGGAAGAGTGGGAACAGTTATATGAGCATCATGAGGCACCTGATTGTGTGATTGTTCACTCGGCCGGTTCACATACTGACGGAGAACATGCGATATCATTCACACCGGAAGGTGGGGCCGGGGGAGTAGGATGGCTGCACATCACAAGGGAACCGATACCGGAAATTAGCGATGATGAAGAAGCCTGTGATTTTCGAACAATCATATTTTCCGCTTCTGCCCCGGCTATGCCCGCAGGAGATTTGTTGGAGTTTGCAGTTCATGGTCCCAGTGACTTTTCTATGACTAGTAAGCCGGACTGTGCTACCGATTAGAAACAGAAAATAATACTTCACGGTGAGGTAAAACAATGATGAAAATAAAAGGTAAAAACGCTGTTAAAAAGGGACGTAAGTGGAAGGCTGGTTTTACCCTTGTGGAATTGTTGGTGGCAATCGCAATTGTGGGGATAGCACTTGTGCCAATGGTTACAGGTTATGTATCCGCCTGGCGCATGGGCATGAACGCCGAACGGCGTTCAGACGCGCAAATGCTTGGTAACTGGCTGGTTGATTATATTCAGGCCGTGCATGGTCATGAAGGGATTGACGATATTGCAGACGATGGAGAGATGAAAGATTTAATTGAAGATCACGATGCTGCTGTGGGAACTGAAAGCCTGGATGAATATTACGAAAAATATTCCATGTTTGATTATGTGATTGTAGTTGACGATGATATTGGCGCACATTCCGGATTTGACGGCTCTCTGGTCCAAGTTTCGATTGAATATCCGGACATTATGACTGGTGAGAATAGGACTATTCGCTGCTCAGATTTAAGTGAAGTAAACGCCGGAGAATGTTCCGATTTTTCTTTTTTGGTAACCAGTCATTATCCACCGGAATCCGAGTAAAAATACTTCAGAGGTGTAATCAAAATGAAATTCAGTCATAAATTAGCAGATAATGAGAAGGGGTTCACATTAATAGAGGTTCTTATTTCTACGGCCATAATCGGAATTATAACAATAACTTTAACCACTCTGATGAACCAGGTGAACCAGGCTATGATTCAAATGGAGAACCAGTTTGCGCAGTCGGGTGAAAAAAAAGTGGGATTTGCTTCTTTTGAGACGTCGCTGCGCCGGACCCATGCTCCAGAATTGTCATCAGATGGATGGCATTTTATGGGTGACGATCACGGGAGTGATTTTGAATTTGGGACTTTGGACGATATAAACCTGGATTGTGAAGCGGAAGATTCTCATGGAATGCGTAAATATTTCAGTCACCCTGAACACCGTGAGGGTAATCCAGACATGGTATCAGATCGTCGAGTTCGCACGATAAATCTTGAGTCACCGGCTCAAGTTCAGTTGTGTGCATTACTTTTGGACCAGCAAAGTCACGAAAACTCCGCAAATAATTATCCGTCGCTTTTAAGTTATGGAGCGGGCGGTGCGGCTCATGTAAATAACGTCGACAGGCTTTCATTCAGGTATTACGATGAAGGAAGAGATTCGTGGTATACCAGTTGGCCCGAGGAAGATGACCACAATGAGAGTTTGCCCGACGCTGTTGAATATGCTTATCGTGTGGTGCCACCGGGAGGGGACTTTGATCCTTCCTGGTTTCGGGGTATTGTAAACTTAAGAGCATCACGGCAGTCAAATTAAGATAATGCCTGGTATTTTTGAGGATGATTTGATTATGAATGTTTCGGCGAATAAAGGAACTGCATTTATTATAGTCCTGTGGCTTCTGGCTATACTGGGGGTTCTTATTACTACTGCCTCCATGCTCTCCCTGGCGGAGCTAAGAGTTACTCAAGCTTTTGATGATGCCGGAGCGGCGGCAATGATGGCGAGAAGTGGTCTTGAAGCCTGGGTGGGGCAGTTAAGCACCGAGGCTGAAACAATGGATGATGAGGGTGTGGTTATCACAGAAATTCAGCCCGGCCATTTTGTGGAAATGGAAGAGGCAGATGATAATCGTCTTGAGAATTGGCATTTCGAAGATTGGGTGGCTGATGAACTGGAAGTTTGGGAAGCCGAACAAGAGTGGAGTAATAATTGGTTCCCGGAAGAAGATATCGTGAAAATAGGGGATCGTTCTGTGTTTGTTCAGGGGGACGGAGAGAGAGAGCTCAGACAATGGCCTGGACCCGGGCTTGAAGAGGATGAGGAGTATAGAATTATTGTGTGGGCATATGATGCAGATGGAGGGGCAGCGGTGGAGTTTGATTTATTACACGATGTGGATGATTCATTCCACTCTTGGCTACGAAGCGGAGAATTAGAGGTGTCGGAAACAAATGAATGGGTTGAAATCGAATATGTAGATGAACTTGGTGGCGACGGAGAATCAGGTGATGATGGTGAGTTTCGCTTTATAACCCATGATCCTGAAGAAAGTCTCTACATTGGGGCAATCTGGCTTGCTCATGTTGACAAAGAACCCCCCGAAGACTGGCCCAGTTTGCCCGGTGAGGACGTTGAGTTTGTGGAGTTGTATAATACCAGTCCGGATACGAAAAACATTGTTAGCGACGGTTATCAGCTTGAAGATACGTTGGATACGGATGGCACTCCCCACGATGGAGATTACGGGCCTTATCCTTTTGCTGTTCATCCATGTGATCCTGGTTATCCCGACGACGAGGATGGTGCTCTCAGCCAGGGGCAGGTTGGGATTGTTACCGACCAGAACATCGATTCTCGAATTCTCGGTATAGACGACGATGTCGCTGACGGGGAAGTCAGGATGTATACTCTGGGGGAGGACGGTGACCAGTTTTTAACAGGTGGAATTTATGATGAACTTTATGATGGCGATGACCATGAAGTTTTGACTTTTCACCGGCCCGGGTTGGAGTATGATGACCTGGTAATCCCTGCAGATGATGATGACAATGAGTGGGATTTAAGCGCTGATGAAGAAGATGCTATTTTTGGGGAAGGCCATTCACTTCAAAAACAGGACATAACCGGACCGGACGTCAACAATAATTGGGATATTTCAGATGACCCATTGGGAGATCCCGGAGATGTGGCGGGAGCGGGTATGTGGAGTTCCAATTTTCATGAAGATTGGGCCTGGGATGGCGAAATTTTCGGAGGAAATTCCATCGGAGACACAGTATATATGCCTTCGCTTTCCGGTTCTCCGGCGGATAATGATGTTGGTTATTTCCGTATAACAAGAATAGAAGACGAGTCGGGCAAGCAGGACCTGAGAAATCCCCGGCCTCTTGACTGCGACGAGTCTGTCGCGGGAGATACTACGTCGTGTGTGCTTGGTTCTTATACCCAAGACGAAGATAAATCCGGTCGAACAATGTATGAAGAATGGGCAGAAAAAATTTATGCTCGTGATGCAGATGAATGGGTTAACACCAGTGACCTCTATTTTTTAACGAAAGATGTGTTTGATAATAATTCAGAACCGGTGGCGGTTCAGCGGTATCGAGCGCTAAGATCGAGTTATTCAGCTTTTCGAACCGACGAACCACAAAAAGTGAATATCAACACGGCTACCTGGGAGGCTCTGCGCGGTATCCAGGTTACCGATTCTAACTCGTCCAACGGAGACACAACGATGCTTTCCAACGACATGGCAATGGATATTATTGATGAACGGGGAGCTAACCTAAGTGGTGAGCTTGATTCTGACGATTATGACTTATTCCGGAATCACCATTTTCCAGAATTAAGTCCAGAAGCCAGCGGCGGGGGGAAACCATTCGAGAGTATTACAGATGCCTGTGATCTTTTGGAGGATAATTATGGTGATGATTTTGATTGCGATGTTTTTTCGGAATACGCAATGGTCGAAAGCGAAGGAATAATGTGGATCCAAATCGAGGGCGGGAGCATTAATGGCGGACAGGTCAGAACCTCGGCCCTGGTGGACCGGAACCCCCTGATAGTAGGAGACCCGGTGCAGATACTTTATTGGACTTTCCGAGAGTATGATCCCGGGGGGGATGAGTAGCGAGCGTGCGACCGGGCGAGAAGCGAAGGAGCGAGGGACTGTAACTCGAGCGGGAGATGGGGAGAGTGGGTGAACGGGAGAAAGTGCGCCGAAGCGTGCGTAGGGGCTGTCAATGGGAGACTTACCTTGAGGAAATAAATCCTAAATCAACATAAGTCAGATAAGTATCGTTGTCATTTCCGGCGGAAATCTAACAGGTCAGGAAATTTGTTGATTTTTTTGTGGGCTTGTAGTATGCTTTATGTAAACTGCTTCTGAAGCGGGGGATTTTAGTTACCATCCGGGTGATAATTGACCGTTGTATCTCGTTCATTTAAAATACACCAGTGGCCATAGCTATCAATACGCAACGAAAGCGGCGGTAAGTATGTTTAAGACTTATTTGCAAAAATCAGTAGGACCCTTGCCTTTTTCCACGAGACTCTCCCAATTATTTATGAATTCTGGACTTAGTTTGTATTATTTCCTCTTTTCTTACCCTGTCTTAACTTTTTTTATTAAAACTGAACGCCAAAAGTTAAACCAGAGGGCGAAGTATGATTCCCAGTGGTTCAGCTTTTTCCGCTCCTTTGCTAATGCGGTTGTTATGAGGAGCTGGTGCTGATGGAAAAAAATCTCCTTGCCAGCGATTTTTATAGTCTTTTATTAAAAGCCTTTTTTTTAGTTAGCCTCTCTTTTGTTTTTCTTTCCACTGGTTTTATTTCCCCCGTTTCTGCGAATGAGCTTGCGAATGAGCTTGAAATCGACATCCAATCAGAAATAACTCCTGCCAACTATCCCCTTGAAGTCAACCCGGGTGATGAGCGCGAGCTTATTTTCAGTGGCGAGATGGAAACCACCCAAGATCCTGAAACAATCGAAAGTTGGGAGTTTCAATTTCATGCTGGAACTGAGCCGGAAGCGGACTTTGATCCTGCCCGGGAAATCTGGTTGATAAACGTCAATATTGACGGGAATGATAATTATGCGGAAGTGCAGGGTGATACCGTGGAAGTGGACGAAATTAATCGCGTTGTTGAGGCAGATACTCCTTCAACTGTTCAAATACATTTATATATGGCAGATGGAGCCGAGCATGACGCAAGGTTTCAAGTTGAAGCCACAGACAATATCGACCCCTTCGACCCCGGTGACGTAACTTATATAGATGATAATCGGACCCTTGACATACTTGTTCAGGTTGATCCTTATGATCTGCACATCGGTGTTGAAGGTGAGGGACACGTGGACCTTTATGATTCTGACCCGGTTGATCCCTTCGCTCAGGGTGACCTTCTTGTTGAGGAAATGGGTGATAGCGAAACGTATGACTTAATGCCCGATTCTACTGTGTTGGTCCAGGCGGTGCCGGCGGATAGGTACGAGTTTGTGGGCTGGGACGTTGATGATGCAATTGAGGATAATTTTTATCCAGATTATTTTCCGGCTGATACCCAGGCCCTCTACAGACTGGAGGAGCATGAGGACGGCACCGTCGAGGCGCAATTTGAACAGTATGTATTTGATCTGACCATTGAAAAAGAGGGGGAGGGAGAGGTACACATAGATGAGACTGACGGTACCTGGATTGAGATGGAGGATGGTGATTCCAGGCGAATAGAATACGAGGATATCATTAATCTCAGGGCTTCGGATGCCCACATGTTCCACTGGGAGGATGGGAACTCAAATATTGGCTGGTGGGAAGCTGACCCTGAGGATGCGGAGCTTGATATTGGTGACCCGGCTGACCATTTAACAACCTATTTGCACGATCGCCGGGAAGACGTCACTATTACCGCTGTCTTTACGGAGGCGGGTTACTCTGTCGAAATTGACCATAGAACTTTTGATTACTCGGTTTACGGTCCTAACACTCCCGATGACCCCGGCCATGGTGTCTCCCCCGGCGATGAAATTGCTATATTTAACGGCAAGATAGAACAGATCGGGGATGTGCCCATTCATATTGACACCATGTTAGTTAGTTTTACCCCGAATCCCTTTGAATACTGGGATAATAGAACGGATCCTGATAATCCTGGTACAAGACCTGCCGTTCGTCTTCTGGAATACGGTGCGCCAGATGGAGCTCCTGATCATTACGATGGCCTTGAGATGCTGGGCTCTACTGAAGAGTACCCTATACCGCCCTACGCCTATCCTCCATTCTCTGACCCAGATGACTACGAGATAGAGATTGATATTGACGATACTGTTGGGGTGGATGAAACTTTGGTGTTTCAAATTGACCTCGAGATGGCTCGTGATCTTTATGTAGGACAAAGTCATTATGAAAATAGATGGCGGCCCGGGGAGGGGCCGGCAGTAGATGAGCCTATTCAAGAAGGAAGAATGAACCTGCATATTGATGACATTGGTTCCGTGTATGATCGTGAAGACAATGATGATGGTATTGACCCGAATGAGAGTCATAACCTTTATTTTACAAACATGATACGGCCTGTTGGTATAACGAGCTGGAATCAAGACGCAAGCAAATATAATTTGCCAGAGGTGTTAGTTGCCGAAAGTGACGACATTCCGGTATTAAGTCTCCAATACGCCAGCTCAGACCAGGAGTTTATGGGACTCGACATGTTGTTCCAGGAGGTACAGGGACTCTTTATCCCCGGTGGGGGAGACCTGGATTCGTTCGGGGATATTGAATATGTCAACGTCTACCGGGTTGAAGAGGGGGGGAGACCAAATAGGGACGATCGGGGGAATCTTGCCGGGCAGGGTTTTGACCCCGACGATGATGACGTTGACTGGTTGATGACAGTTCCCCGTTATAAGCTGCCTTCAGATCCGGATGAACCGTTTGATTTTACTGCTCACAGGACGGAGTTATCGAGCCGATATAGAACGGGGGTTTCAGCCAGGCATAACCTTGTAAATCACGCCGACGATAATTTTGAATACTACCTGGTGGTAACCTTAGAAACCAACCGCGGCTGGGGCGAGCCGGACGAGGTGCAGGATTATTCCAACTATTTTGGTTTTGGTGATGCTTTCACCTTAGAACCTCTGTCAGTTAGCCTGGAAAATCCAGGAGCTGATATAGGGACAATAGCACCCGGGGATCCGATGAATGAATTTAGAACTGATCCTATGTATCAGTCGATAAATATTGCTCTGGAAGAGATGGAAATGAATATGGGACATGGCCGGAACTGGGATCGAAACTGGGGTGAAATTGATAAATTCGATGATGGTTTCATGCTTGACGCGTTATACGGTGATCCGATGGATGACGCAAGAGATACCATGGGGCTGGACTTTTCACCGGATATGCTGCTGGGGATAGTGGCGGTGGGGAACCACGCTGACGGAGACTACCCGGCGGAACTGCAGTCGATAACCCTGGAGTTTCCCAACACTTCCGATGATTTTACTCCGCGGACTGATCTGCGGGACTTACACGAAGGCAAACAGAGTGGCCTCCAGGTCTGGTTCAATAGGGAATTCAATAATATAATTGACGTTCATCAGGATGTCCATCTGCCTCTCTCCAGCGATAGAACTCGCTGGAAATCTGACACGGAAGTAGTGCTGGAACTCAAGGACGGGTTTTACTTACCTTCTAAAGGGGATTTCACCCGGCACCCGGAAGCGGACAGAGCAGAAAGCTATATTGAGAAGAACCGTGGGATATATTATAACTGGGTTGTTTCAGCCCGAGAACCTCGAACCACGGAGAATTGGTGGACTCGGTTTAGTCGGACTCCGACTATTTTTATCGCCGGACTTACGGATTGGGATGAGGCCAATTACGGCGAGAATTTTACGGTTAGAATTGCCGAAGGCGGACTGGAATTTGCCGATGGTAAGCTGGTCGAGGGGGAAAGACCCCGCGAGCGTTACCAGAGGGAATCGCACACGTTTTACCAGGGGGTAAAAACTTCGTTCAAAAATATGGTGGTGGGCGATACCAATATAGGACCTAATGAAAAATTTCCGGTCCTGGGGATTAATACTTTTGCCGAATCTTCGGATGATATAAACCTGTCCCAGGTAGATTTTTACGCTGTTCGACCCGATACGCCGGGCGGTTTAACCCGTCATGATCTAAACCCCCTGGCCAATTCCGATACCAGCGGGGCTGCAATTTATCTTGCTGACGAGGATGGCAATCCCGACTGGGATAAGCGCCTGCCTCTTGATCTGGGTAGTTCGGATACGGAATCAGGTATGAGCGCCGGCACTGAAAGAGGTATGCTTTACAGGTTAGTGATTGATAATGATGCGGCACGACCGGATAATTTGATCCCGGAGACTGATTCCGGAGATGAGTCTGGTATTAATTACGTGCTGGTTTTGCATACCAGCGAAAGAATTGATAGAGACGACAAATTTAAGGTAATTATGGGTGATCTTGATAAAGGAGATGGCGTGCGACCTCGGGTTGAATACCGGTATAACGACGGTACCGTAGTTAGTCGAACATTCGCTAAAGGTGACTGGGATCCCGGTCGCTTAGGTTATTATCCGGCCGATCTTTTTTATACCCGTTTGATGATGGTTGAACGAGCAGATTATTTTGAATTTGAAGACGCAACCGGTCGGGAAGGCAAATTGAGGATAGATTTTACGGGCTGGGATCGCCGGTTTAATAAGGAAGACCCGGCGTTTGATCCCACCCGGGGCGAAGCCATGGAAATAGATTCTTCTTTTGATGATACAACAATCGATATAAGCGTCTATACCATCAGTGGCGAGCTGGTCTATGAGGGTTGGGCTTATGGCTCTCTCCACTGGGATGGTCGCACCAACAGCGGCGACCTGGTGAATAACGGGGCTTATATTGTGCGACTGGAGGCCGATGGGGTTGGCACGAAGGCGTTCCCTGTGATGGTCGTTAAGTAGCGAGGTTTGGGATGGGGGGAGTGGGGGAAAGGGAGAGCGGGGGAGTGGGGGATAGGGAGATAGGGAGAAAGGGAGAGTGGAAGAAAGGGAGAGTGGGAGAAAGGGAGAGTGGGAGAAAGGGGGAGTGGGGGATAGGGAGAAAAGAGAAGGGAGGCGAGCAGGATGGGGGAACAGATTAGTTCTCATCGAGACCTGCGAGTTTATCAGAATGCGCTAACAATTGCGATGGATATCTTTGAATTTAGTAAAAAATTTCCCGGTGAAGAGAAGTTTGCTTTAAGTGATCAAATAAGGCGTTCTTCTCGTTCTGTATGTGCTAATATTGGTGAAGCTTGAAGAAAGAGACGGTATCCCAAAGCTTTTATTTCAAAATTGAATGACTCGGAATCAGAGGCCTGTGAAACCCAGGTTTGGTTGGAATTTGCTTTAAAATGTGAATACATAGATTACAAAATTTTTACAGATGCTTTCAGGAGTTATGAAAAGATTATTGGACAGCTTGTTAAGATGATTTCTGATTCTCAGAAGTGGACGATAAATAATGATTAAAAAAATGTTGAACATGCTCCCCATCTCCCCATCCCCCTTTCCCCCTTTCAAATTGGGGACTGGTGTATACCGCCTGTGTTTCATTCTAACAGTAGTCGGGATTATCTTCTCCCTGCAGTCGGTAGTAGCTCTCCCCGTATCTGCCGGGGAAGTTACCGATCGGACTACGCAGTGGGGGACTATTGGACGGGGAATGGGAGGGGCTTATACCGCCGCCGCCGGCGATATCGGTGGTATTTCCTACAACCCGGCTAACTCGGCCACCCTGGATAAGGTTCAGTTTGTAACCGATTACAGTCAGTTGTCAATGCTTGACGTCGACGTGGACAACACGGCTCTTGCTCTCGGTTTTCGCGGCGGTGACTTTGTTCACGGCCTGGGGATTTATCGTACCGACCTCGGATTTGACTACAACTCTGTTTTTGACGAGGATTGGAACTACGAGCTCGATTATACGGATGATATTTTTTATTACAATTTGAGCTGGAACCTTACCGAAAATGCTCACATAGGAACAAATTTGAAATACTATTCTGTAGACGCTAGCGTTGAGGGGGGAGATGCCACCGGTTACGGGGTTGACCTCGGCTACCTGCACTTTATTGGTGACCGGCTGACGCTGGGGCTGACCGGTTATAACTTTGTCTCCGAGCGCGACTGGGACGGGGGCACGACAGAGGACCTGCCGCTTCGTGTTCGTGCCGGACTGCGGGCTCATCCATGGCAGGGTGTTTCAGTGGAAGCCGGGGGTGTCTACGACGAGGACGCCGATCTGCACTCCTTTAACCTTGGCGGGGAGTGGTGGATCTGGGAAGTGATTGAGCCGGGGCGCACGCGCACCGAACGTCTGGAACGTTATTTCCGTAGCGTTCAGCGCCAGCGTGTTGACCGTACTGATTTTGGGCTTGCCTTGCGCGCTGGTGCCGAAGTAGAGCAGTCCGGTGCTGAAAATACGATGCTTACCGCCGGGCTTGGCTTTAAATTTGATGGCGGTCGCCTGGACTATTCCTACCAGCAGCGCGAAGATTTTGACAATCAGCACTTTTTTGGCTTAATGTTTGGTCTCGGTGGCAGTGAAGAGGGGGAAGCGTTAATAGAACCCGAGGACGGTTCTCATGACGAATACAATCCGGATGATGTGCAGCCCCGTGATGAAGCTACTTTTTCTTCTCGGGTTGGTCTAATGCAGTGGCAGGTAGAGGCAGACCGAGATTTTGAGGCCGAAGAGTTGGAGTCGGTTCTCGAAGCCGGTGGCAATGTAGAAACTGTTGTTTACGACAGCAACCCTGGAGTGGAACATGCCCTGATTGAAGATAGACTTGCGCCTGAAGAAATAGGTAATTTGGTGGAGGCAACCGGTGTTGATCTGCTTGTTACCGGGCAGTTGAATCGTGTTGATGATCAGTATCATGCTGAAGTTACGGTGGCGTCTGGTTTTACCAGTGAAAGATTTGATGTCTACGCCACTGCTTTTGGGGACCTGCTGGGAGATGTGGCGTCAGAGGGGGAAGTGAGGAGCGATGGTTCGTAAGTGAGAGCGGGAAAGGGCGACAGAGCGAATGAGCGACATAGCGAGAAGCGATGGGGCGAGGAGCGAAGAGCGAAAGTTCGTGAGAGCGTAAATTCGTAGAAGCGAAGGTTCGTAAAATCGTAAGTTCGGGAAAGCGAAGAGCGAAAAACGAAAAACGAAAAACCGAAAATCAAGTACATAAGTTGTAGTAATATTATGAGAACTAAATGAATTTGAAGTAGCTTTTAGCTTTCAACTGGTGTTTTGACATGCGGAAATCGGCATCGGGCGGGCGGGTATCTCTCCTCAGTAGTTTTATAACTTCGCCGCTCTTTTTTATCCTGCTTGGTGCTTTGCCTGCCGTTAGTATTGTCTACTTCTGGCTCAGTCTGGAAACCTACCGATTTTACCTAATTGTCTTTATAGCGCTGACATTCCTTGGTGCGCTCTTGACCCTGCTTTACCGTGGTGATGGCCGCGCTATCCTGATTTTGATCGGTGCCGGTGGTTTTGGCCTCTACGCGCTCTTTCTTTTTCACGGCTACATGCTGACCTCCGGCTGGCTGCAGGAAGGAACCTATTATTTTGAGGGGGAGCTCAACTCCCGCGGCGAATACCGCCTGAGCAGTGCAGACGGTGAACCGGTACGCGGTCAGGTTTTTGTCCGTGCCGGCAGTGAAATTGACCATCCCGCCCCCGGCGAGAGCCACCGGCTTGCCGTAACCGGCCATATAACCTGGTCCCGGGAAGACGATGATTTTGCCCGTTACCTCCGTCAACAGCGCCAGCTTGGTATTCTCCAGCCCCGCCAGGTACACAGCCAGGAATCGCTGGGCGAGGAGCTGGCCGGCCTCCGCCGCTTTCTCGTTCACGGCTACCAGCGTCTCGGTCGCCGCTGGCCGCTCTCCGCCGCTTTTACGCGGGCGCTCCTATTGGGCGAGAGAGATGCCCTGCCGGGTTATATTGACCGCCTGTTACGTAACTGCGGGCTTGCCCACCTCTTTGTGATCAGCGGTCTTCACGTCGGTATTATTTTCTTCTGGTTGAGCAGTTTACTGCCCAAATTAAGTCCGCTCCGCCGTTTCTTATTTTTTCTCCTCTTTTTTATTCTCTACCTCACTTTTATCGGCTGGCCCGTCTCCGCCCTGCGGGCGGTAATAATGATTTTGCTCCTCTCACTCAGCCAGGCGCTGGAGCGCCGCCTGCGTCCCCCGGATTTTCTGCTTGGCGCTGTCTTTATCTTGATGCTCCTCGACCCTTTTGTTCTCTTGCGGGCCGGCTTTCAACTTACTGCTGCTGCCACCCTCGGTATTTTTGCAGTTCGACCCTATGAGTCCCTTATCGGCAGGGGAAAGCTGCGACAGCTGTTTCTTTATAACGCCGGTGCCTTCCTCGGTGTGTTTCCCGTCGTTCTATACCACTTCAACTATCTGCCCGCCTGGGGCATAGTCTTCAGTTACGCCGCCGGTCTAATATTTCCCCTGTTTCTACCACTGCTTCTGATCCAGAACCTATTTTTATGGACACACTGGACTTTCTTTGCCGACCTGATCGAGCAGCTTTTTGCCGGCTTTTTTCATCTGCTCGAACGTTTTTTTGTGCACGGTAATTTTATCAGTGCAATTGGCGGAATAAATGGTATTACGGTTATTGTTCTATTAGCTACCATCTGGTTTATGGTGGATATTCGCTGGCCCAATTTTGTAAGAGCGTCTGGCGCAGTGGTTGTTGTCCTTATTCTTTCTTTCGTCTTGATGCCCCCGTCAGAGCCGCACCTGGAGCAAAAACTGGTGGCCGGTGTTCCTGTCACCCACCTTGCCGGACCGGCAGAGAGCTCCACGCTAATTATTCCCCGCCGGTTGCGTCTGGACGGTTACCGGGTTCGTAGTTTGAATCGTTATCTTGAGGACCGTGGTGTTGTTGAGCTGGACTTTTTGCTGAGTGATTACCGGCCGCAAGTCCTGCGCCGTCTTGGTTTTGATCTTCCCGTTGGCCAGTATGCGACTTACTGGGGAAGTGAGGGCAGCGTCGAGTTTCCCGGAGGTAAATATGACATTGAAACTAACCAGCTTAGTTCCAATTTGGTGAAAATTAGCTATAATAATCCTCCGGGGGAAAGTTATGTTGCCTATGACCCGGAGGCCGTCGCCGGTTATACGACGGCGGAGGAAATTTTGCTTGCAGATGAGGAGAAAGTAGCCCCGCCCCTGCTGGCAGAAGTTCAGGACTCGGACTGGTCAGTTTACGAGCTGTCGAAAGAGGCTTTCGTCAGGGCGACAGACGGTCGGGAAGTTGAACTCGACGATGTTATCTTTACCGTCGAACAACGCCTCTTCCAGACCACCACCGACTTATACTAACTACTTATCTATCCTCTCTCCCCTGGGGGGAGAGGGCCAGGGTGAGGGGAGAAAGATAAGATGAGTAGTTATAACTTACACTTGCGCATTTTCGAAAATGATGAAATGAGCAAATGATGAATTGATGAAGTTCGAAAGTAAGATTAGAGAGCAATTTTTTTGGGAACGCGGGTAAATTTGGATTTTGCTTTTTTGTGTCCTACTATGGAGTGATTTCGTTTGAAAAACCGGTTTTATCGATTAGTTGATCGCATACAGTTCTTTTCTCTATTGCTTGCTATTTTCCTGGTGCCGCTGGTCTTTTTTATTGGCGAGCAAAATTCAATCGTCTACAACCTGCTGCGTCTGTTTCAGTTTGATGCAGATTTGATTGCCCAGGGTAATCAGAACATCGTCCTTCTGAAGCCGATTCTTGCGCAGCTATTGATTTACTTTGCTTTTGCCACCTGGCTGATTGAAGCACTGGAACGCAATGAATTCAAGCTGCCTTCGACTTCGTTAAACGAACTTATGGTCGGCTGGCTCTGGTGGATGATTCTGACGATTCTCTTTGTCAGCCCCTTCTGGTATTTTAGCATCGAGGAGATGGGCCGCTACCTGGCGATGATCCTGCTCTTTTTTCTTGTTCAAAAATTAATTTATTCAAAGGGACGTCTCAAATGGACGCTCTGGACACTATTTGCCGCGGCCATTCTGTCGACCGGACTCGGCTGGCTGCAGTTTCTGGGACATCCTCTTTATGACTGGGGACAGGGGGCGGACGTGCCGCTGGTTTCAACTTTCGGCAACCCTAACTTTCTGGCTGGATTTTTACTGCTTACCACCCCGGTGATAGCCGGTTATCTTCTGGGAACGAAGAAATTACCAATGAAAATAGTTTTGTCATTACTGGTGGCAGCGCAGGTATACCTTATTTTTGCCACCGGCACCCGGACGGCCTTCCTGGGACTGCTTGTCGCTGTGGGAATATTTGTCTTTCTCACATTTAGGTTTTTCATCATGGGAACCGAAAGAGAGATACCGGCCAAATGGTTTGGAATTGCCGTGATTTTAATTCTTGTAATTCTGGCTGCCGTGGTTTATATCAACCCCGAGGGAATTATAGAAGACCTTGCCCAGGTGCCGGACCTTCAGAGGGGCACCCAGCGGGTTCGTTGGATAATGTGGACCGGTTCTACCAGGGCGGCGCTTGATAAGCCGCTGACCGGCCACGGGCATGGTATATTCCAGCTTGTTTTTCCAAATTACCGGCCTCGCTTTTACCACCGGTTCCGGGTTAGCCACAATACCCGCCACAGCCACAACGAGTTTATGGAAGTTATAATGGAGACCGGGGTGATCGGTCTGGCCTTCTTCCTCCTTGTGATGGTTGTTTTTTCGGTGCTTGCCTACCGGTTTTTGTATCGCTCCAGAAGCACATTTTACTCATGGCTTATTATCGGTCTGACCAGCTCAATCTACGGTTCACTGGCGCAGAACTTTGCCTCGGTAAACCTGCGCTGGATGTCTTCAACTTTCACTTTCTGGCTAATATTTTCGCTTACTATTGCCGCCATACGTATCGCCTGTGATCACGCAGAAAATCGAATACAGTTGAAGAAAAAACAGACTTCAAAACGTCAAAAACTATTACCGCCGCTAAGCTGGCGGACCGGTTTTCACGTTGTTATTGGGCTGATTTTTCTAATTACCGTCCACCAGTTTTATGAGGTATTCATGGGAGATCTTTATTTAAAACAGATGAATACCCGTATCCACGCAGTTGAAGCGGGGCAGCCGGGGGTTGATTGGACATTCCCCTTAGAGTCCGGGGAAAGGTCGATTGAATACAACCCCTATCATCTGTCTGCGCTCTATAAACTTGCCTACGTTAACCTGCAGCTCGGCAATTATCAGGAGGCCGGGGAAGCCTACGACCGGCTGACCGATCTGGCCCCCAACTACGCCCAGGTGCATAACAATGTTGCATTAGTTCACGACTACGAGGGAAATCCATACCGAAAACTGCTTCATTTCGAGTGGGCAACCCGGCTTGAGGACAACCGGCACAACCGTTTCAATATGATGGAGCAGCACCGCCGCGAAGGACTTCCCGAGCGGCTGAGCCATCACGGTCTTTTTGTTCCAAGAATTGCGCGTGAAGATATTTACGACAAAACCCATCTCGCTTCGGTGAATCTAGCTGATCGAAATTTTGATCGTTTTGATGATCGCCGCGAAGCAATGACCGAGGCGTCCCAGGACGCGTTGAATTCCTATACATTACTGGAAGAAGAGTGGCCGGTTGAACGTCGTGACCTGGAAGATCTGCTGGCTCTCTGGCCGGTGCTGGAAGACCCCGCCGGTGAAATGGGGTTGTCGGTGCTGGCCCGTCGTCAAGACCGAGGCCGTCCACCGTCTCCACTGACCGTTCTGGGCGCCGCCGAGCGGCTCAAGGAGCTGCCCGATGAGCAGGCCGCCGGTAGGCGCCAACAATACCTGCAACTTACCGGGCCCTGGGTAAACGAACTGCCGGATCAGCCGCTCTGGCAGCTTGCCTATGCCCATCTTCTTGCTCAGACCGGCGAGGTCGAAGACGCACTGCAGCTCGTTGAGCCCCACGAGGACGAGTGGGCCGATGATGAGCGGCTGCTCTCTGCGCTTGAATACATCCGTCAACAGGCCGGTGATCCTGGCTGACTTTACCGGTTTTTCCGGGAGGCCGACGCCCATTTTTTCATATTTCTTTGCTAATTACGGTGCTGGAATAAGAAAGAAACTTTGTCTGCTTTTTTTCCTGCTGTTGCTCTGTTCTGTACTTTTTCCGGAATTTCTTACTGCCGCCGTTTCTTCTCGCCCGGGCAGTTCTGTCTCTTTAAATTCAAACCGTCCAGATCCGTCCGTTTCTTCCGCCCTGGCGCGAGAAACGACCGAAATTATTCGCCGTGACGCCGGTCTGCCGGCACTGGTCTTTACTCCACCTGATTATTCTCCGGGATTTGTTGATCCGCCCGCTGCTCAGCTGGATTCCTTATCCGCTGCTAATCATGTTGAGCCTGATCTTAAAATGGCCGCCGAAGAAAAGAGGGCGGAAGCGCCGGAAGAAAACGAGAATGAGAATTCAGAAGCTAATGATGAAGACGAAGAGGATGAAGAGGACGAGGAAGAACTCATGGATCACTTCCTCCAGGACGAGGGGATAGTGGCAGCCGAACTGCCGGGGGAGAGTGAGCTGAACATTTCCGGCCGTAAATACATTGCCGGTGATTTTAGCCACACACGGTATCTTAACGATCCGGAGCGGTCCGATCGAACTGATGTTAGTGTTGACCAACAGCTCCAGGTAGATGTTTACGGCTCAATTGCCGACGATCTTCTGGAAATTGAAATTGAATATGATGACAGCCGTCCCCGGGTTGAACGTCAGCGGACTCGGGTAAAATATAACGGCCGTGAACGTGACGTCGGGTTTGCCACCTTTCGTGCGGAAGCGTTGTTTGGCGACGTCCGGCTCTCGCTTCCACGGGCCCGGTTTGTCTCCTACAATAAGAGTACCTTTGGCTTGACCGGAGAAATTCATCTGACGGATTTTCGTTACGATTTTCTGCAGCCCGAGGAAGTTAGTTTTTACGGTGTTGCCGCCCAGGAAAAAGGGGAGACCAGACGCAAGGAATTTACCGGTGAAACCAGCCGTCAGATTCCCGACCCGGTTGAGGACATTAACCCCGTGCGTCGCACCTACTATCAGCCGCTGGCCGATTATGATACTGAGGAGCGCCGCGTTGTTTCGGGGTCTGAGGTCGTCTACATCGACGATCAGGACCGGGAGACGGTGGATGGTAACACACTTGAAGATCTCGTCGTGAAAAATGAAAATGTTGAAGATGGTCCCGACACTTACGAGGGCAACTTTAACGTTATGGAGCCGGGCGAGGATTATTCTATCGACTACCGTACCGGTAAAATTCGTTTCCGCCGGCGGATCCAGAGTGATTACGTAATTGCCGTCGAGATGGAAGTAAGAGATGCGAACGATCTTGGTGACCCCGACCCGTTCATGATCAAAGACGAGGATGAGTCGGAACGGTTTACCCACTACCACCTCCAGAATCGTTACCGGCTGGGTAGTAGCAACATTATTCGTGACGACCCTGACCGGGTCCTGCACGTTCGTGACCGGGACGGTAACAGGCGGGTTGACGGCGAGACACACTATGTTGAAATTCTTGGAGTTGACGACGGAGCCGGTCAGATTGACGACGAGCATATCAATTTTGAGCGCGGAGAAATTGAGTTCCCGGATACCCAGCCGTTTATGAACCCCAAGCTTCCAGAAACAAATCCAACTGTCTATGGCTCTCCCGGGGACCGGGAACGTAAATATGAAATTTACCAGGAGCTGCTGGTCGAGGAACATACTTATACCCTGGGAATTGATGTTGTCCGCGAGAGTGAGGAGGTCACCGTTGACGGGGAGTCGCTGAGCCGTAACCAGGATTACATGATCGACTATCAGACCGGCTTTTTAACCTTCTTTGAACACGTTGATATAGACGAGGACTCGGAGATTGAAGTAACTTATGAATCAATGGGGATTGGTGCTCGGGACAAGACTTTTCTTGGTGGCCGCATGGAGGCCAAATTGACCGACAACATAGAGGTGGGGTCGACAATTTTGCTTGATCAGATGGACGAAGCATCAGAAATTCCACAGTTGGGTCGCGAGTCGGCCAAAACGACAGTTTACGAGCACGACATCTCCTGGCGTCCCCTGCACACGCTGCAGGACGCCCTTGCTGAGTGGGGAGGCTACGAGCGTTTCGTCGATCGTCCCCTCGACCGTAACTTAGAGCTTGATCTACAGGCGAACTACGCCCGCAGCGTCCAGGACCCCAGCCAGGAGGGAGCAGCACTTATTGATGATTTTCGTAATCTTGAGCGAGAAATTCCTTTTTCCAAAAATCATCTCAACTGGTTGCCGGCTGATGCCCCGCAGCGCCTGCCGGGCGACAGCACTGTTTTTGAGCGCCGAGCGCCGGTTGAGTTTGACGAACGAGACGCCGAGGGCCACGAACCGGATCCCGACGATGAGGACGACCAGTCGAGCTTGGAGGTGAGCATGGATTTTAGTGACGTCACTGATGATACTTCTGAGGGCGATACTCCCTACTGGTCGGCGGTTCAGCACCAGTTTTCGCGACGGGGTGAAGATGTGCGCGGTTACAAATACCTCAAGTTCTGGATGAAAGAGGAGGACGCCGGTGGTACTATTAGCGTTGACTTTGGCCAGTTGACCGAGGATATAAGCAGAAATAACGTGCTTAACGCTGAGCATAACTGGGCGGACCAGGTTCTCAAGGAGGACAAGGGATTTAAAGTTTACAAGGGGATGGAAGAATATTATCGTTTTGGCGCTGACAACGGTCAGCTTGACGGTGAGGACCGGCGGCGCACCGGTTATCTTAACACTCGCGAACGCTATCTTTCTTTTGACAACATAAATAAGAACGACTCCGTGCGCTCAGATACGACGGAACACGGCTGGGTGCGCTACAAAATTCCGCTGTCAAGCGGCGAACGTTTTGGCGACGCAGATGTGCGCGGCGATAGCACCGGCGACATACCGGATACCGACGATATTCTTCGCAACGCCCAGGCTATTCGCCTCCACTACGAGGCGGCGGAAGATGAATTGGGAGATGAGGTTAAGTTTTTACTCGAAGAGATGGGAGTTGCCCGGCCGAGCTGGAGAACTCCAGACGCTGCCCCTGACGATTTGATTCAGGTCATCTCCAGCGCTGAGGACAACCGTCTGCCGGCGCCGGGCACCAGCAAATACAGGGACAGCGACGACCGGCCGCTTGATCGAGCGATGCAGATGAATTTTGAGTCAGCTCCCGATTCAGACGTCCACCAGGCCTGGTATGAGTTTCCCGAGGGCAGTAATTTAACCCACTATGAAAATCTCCGCCTATATTTTAACACTAAGAACGCCGGCTCGGCAGATACCGGTTATCTCCGCTTTGGTCGCAGTGAAAACAATTATTTTGAATACAGGTTTCCACTTGATTCACCGGACGATGACGACTGGATCAGACCGCTTGTTGGTGGGCAGGATTGGTACCGGCTGGATATTGAAATTGAACAGTTTGAAGAAGACCTGATAGAAATGCTGTTGAACGATGATGTTGAGGATACTTACGTGGTTGGAAACCGGCGCATCAAAGGTGAGCCGAACCCGGTTAACGTGCGCTGGTATCAGCTCGCCCTGGAGGGAGAAACCGGCAATGAGGGCAACGTTGTTTTCAACAATCTTTCGGTTCACAACACTAGGGAACAGGAGGGTGAAGCTAAGTTTGTGGGCGGTGATTACAACATACGCGAGGGTCTTCTTGAGGGGAGCTTTGGCTATGAGGAGGAGGACGGAGAATTTCGAACCGTCGGTGACGCCGGTTGGGCGATTACAGACGAGTTTGTTCCCGAGGACCTGCGCCGCCGGACCTTAGATGGGAACGTTGACGTTGATCGTTTCATTCCTGAAAATATTCCGGTGAACGTTCCGTTTAGTTTTCGCTGGTATGACGATCGGACAGAAATACCGCCGGACCGGGTGGAGCGGGTTCGGGACGACGACCTGGGACTGGTCGAGGAGGAATACTACTCCTATCGTACCGGTCTGCAGACGCCGTCCGCTTATCCTGATTTTGACTTCGATTACAGTTTTGACGATAGGGAAGTTATTCGAGAGAGAGACGATGAACACTGGTTGGATGAAAACAAAGAGTGGAGGCTTTCCGGAGATTACTCGCAGACTTTTTCAGATCCTATCTGGGGTTATCTCCCGGTAGGTGAAAGGCTCTCCATTTCAACGCGAGCCAGTCTGCGTCGAAAATGGGAGACGCGGGAGAGCCTCGGTGAGCGAGATGTTTCCGAGCGCGACCGTGAGGAACGGCGCCGTCGTTTTAACACCAGTCTGGGTCTGAACCCATACTCCTGGGTTGAAATTGACCCGGGCTACAGCTTCAGTGACCTCTACCGCTGGCATGAAGACGAAGAGGACGGGCGAGTAAGTCGTGACCAGGATTTTGACCTTGACGTTGGTTTTTCCCGGTTTTATGGCCTAAGGCCGCAGTTTGATTTTGATCTTGGTTTCTCTGAAAGTTTTGATCGCCGGGGCGAGAAAGACGTTGATCTCTCCGGAGGCTCCGGGCTGAACCTTCAGACCGATCCCGAGCGCTGGTGGAGTGCCTTAGAATTTTTGAGTCTTCGCTACAGATTTTCTATGGATGCCAGCGCTACCTATGAAGACCGACCGGCTGACGAAAGTTTAAGCAGACTTTATTCTGATTTTTTTGAAGATTTAAGCTGGCTCTTGCAGGGTCCGGAGCTTGAGGTTGACGACGAGGATTTGACTCTGTCACGGACTGGAGCGGACAAAAGTATAAGTCACAATTTCAGCGGCCGGCTTGATCTGTGGGATCCACTGCGCACCAGCTATAACTTCAGTCACTCTGAGAGTCACACCCAGAGCGACGGTTCTGTCCGCCGTTCAACGACCGAAAGTTTTTCTCTCGACAACCGGCTTGAATTACACAGTGTAAGCAATATTATTGCTGAAAATGCAGAAAACTCGACCCTCAATTTTGATTACTCGCTCTCCCTCTCCGAAGATCGACGTGAGGAGAGTATCGAGCACAGCGTTGATATCGGCTGGAATACAACCTGGAACGAGCGCTGGCGCACCGGTTTTGATCTGCGCACTTCTTTCGACCGGACCGAGGATCGTAAAGTTACCTATCGCGAACGCGTGCTCTCGCCATCGTTAGATTTTCGCTGGTTGGCCAGCAAGTCCGACGAGCAGAGGCTCTGGTTTGAAAACAGGTTGGAAGTAAGTGGAAGTATTGACGCTGATTTTGATCGGCGCACTCGGGACGGTTCAACTCGGGCCGATAACGAGACTTATCGAGGCCGGTTTAGCACTTCATACAACTTCACTGACGACGTCCGCAGTAGTCTCGGCGGTAATATTAGATACCGGGTCGACAACTACGAAGAGGCCCGGGATGAGCTTGAATACGGTATCCACGGGTCGGTCGATTTTCGTTTCTGACCCGGCAGTTACCGGGATAATTCTTCCCCCCGGGGCCTTTCTCTTTTACACTGGGTCTGTTATGATTTAGAAAATGCAAGTGGGGGCAAAACGATGACTCTATACGAAAAGATACACACGGAAGAGAAAGGGCAGTCCATGATTGAATACGGGCTGCTGCTTGCCATGGTAGTTTTGCTTGTCTTTACCGTATTTTTCGCCTTCCAGCCGCTGGTTACTGATCTGCTTTTTGAACCCACCGAAGTTCTTGATGACGAGGAGATAGAGGAGGAGCTGGAAGAGCGTCTGAACGAGGAAGAGGGGGAGTAGCTGGGGAGCGGCGAGAGACCGTAACTTGAGTGGGGGATGGGGAGAAGGGGGGAGCGGGGGAAAGTGCGAGAAGCGAAAATTCATAGACTGTCATAGACTGTGAACAATCATTTGGAGACGGTTTTGAAGTTACTGATTACCGGACACCGATTACTGATTACTGAACTTCACATGGATTGCGGATCGGAGTCCGCAATGACGACCTTTAGTTCAAGACCATCCCCCCCGCTCTTTTTCCCCCCCTTGAAGGGGGGAAAGACAAAGGGGGGTGAAATTACGGTGAAGAGGGAACTAATGGAAGATTCTGATAAAAATTGTCAAAAATTGACACAGAGTTTCTTATGTGCTATAGTTTTATGTAATGGATTTGATGTTAGATGATTGACAACTGAATACCGAAGGAAGGGAGGTGAACACGTATGATGGACAAGTTTGCCGAGCTATTTGCCGTCGAAGAAGGCCAGGGAATGGTTGAATACGGCCTGATCGTCGGCTTGATTGCGATTATTGTCATCGCCGTTTTTGTTGCTCTCGGTCCCCAGATAATGGAGCTGTTTGAAGACGCTCTTGATGTGGACCAGGAGATTGCAGAATTAGAAGCAAGTTGTACGGCCCGCGGTGGTGAATTTGATATGAACGCAGCGATGGATGCTCTGGAAGATGAAGATCTTTCCAGTGATTGGAGAGACTACTGTGACAACTGGGAAGACGAAGATGAAGAAGAGAATGGAGAGTAAATTTCTCTCCTTGTTTTGAATCCGAACATCAAACCCCGGTCCGGGTTTCCGGGCCGGGGTTTTTTTAGTGTGAAAGTGTGAAAGTGTGAAAGTGTGAAAGTGTGAAAGTGTGAAAGTGTGAAAGTGTGAAAGTGTGAAAGTGTGAAAGTGTGAAAGTGTGAAAGT
>Ga0207421_10002317_pt1 | contig 23693 bp, 19 predicted proteins | sample SodLakKL_010_SED_4_FD_187542 | JGI IMG/M metagenome (GOLD analysis project Ga0207421, IMG submission 187542) | Alkaline sediment microbial communities from Lake Tanatar, Kulunda Steppe, Russia - 8KL_010_SED (SPAdes) (version 2) | ecosystem: Environmental > Aquatic > Non-marine Saline and... | reverse complement strand
AAAAAGAAGTCACACGCCTGGAAAAAAAGACGGGAAAAACCAAAGAAAAAGAATGACACCACTAACCCGCACCACCCGCAAAAAAAAGGCCGGGGCGCTTGCCCTGGCCTTTTTTTTTGTACCCTGCCCCCCCCCGTTATTACCCGGGGTAAAACAAAATCAAAAGAAATCAAAAGAAAACCTCCTATTTTTTAATGTTTGAATTATAAAATATCACCCCTTTTTGTTTGGCGTTTTCGTCGCAGATCCCCACCACCTTACCCCGTATAAAATCCGCATCATCCGCGTTGTAAACCTCCGGCGGCCGGTCCAGGATCTTTGTCCCTGTCACGATAATCAAGCCTTTTTCGCTATATACCTGCTGGACCGGGAAAGCCGTCGGCTCATCACACAAATAAAAGCCGCCGGCGCTGACCTCCCGCTGTTCGACATCCACAACCAGCAACGCCCCCGGGGCAATGGCAGGCTCCAGGGAATCGTCCGGCATCTCAAGAGCTATCAGCCGCCTGCCGACCGGCACCCCCACCGAAACAACCGTAACCCACCTGGCAAAAGCCTCCGCCACCACCCGCACCCGCAAAGACCGGGCCGACTCAATGGGCACAATCGGCACTGCGATCGCCTCCGCGTCGCCCATACCGATTGCGGCGGCAGCATCTTCTCCCAGCATATCACTGAAACGGATCCGGGGGCAGGTAAATTCCCACAACCGCACGCACGTCAAAGGCTCCAGCCCGGACATATCCTCATACGACACCCCCAGGGCGGCCGCGATCGCCCGCCGGGTCGCCTCCGTGCCAACGGATCGCCCTTTAAGTATATTATGGATATACGCGGATGTGACCCCCAAGGCACGGCCCAATTCAGTTTGAGACGGCGCACCCTCCTGACTCATCCTTTTTTGAAAATTTTTAATAAAAACTTCATAAGAATCAGCCATAAAACACTCCTTTCTGCGCTGTTTTTTTTACAATTTCAATTTAAAATTTTCCCCTATTTTTAAATAGCAAAGAAAAGAACTGAAGGTCAAGTTTTTTTTAAACTCCCTGGCAAAGTTTTTCCAATTAAACTGGCAGGCTAATTAGCTTGCCGGGGCTGCTCTTTAATTAAACTGCCAGTTTAATTGTTTTTTCTCTTTAATTAGCCTGGCAGTTTAATTGTAGAATTATAATTAAACTGCCAGGCTAATTAGGCTTACCAGGATCACGCCTTAATTGAACTGCCAGTTTAATTAAGCGCAGCCTCCGCCCCTTATAAAAAAGTGTTCACCGTATTTAAAAACCAACTTTTGTTTTTACCAGCCCCAAAACTTCTCAATAAAAAATTTAAAAAGCGCTTGACAGTTTAAATTTATAGAATGTATGAAGGGGGATAATGTTAAATTATTAATATAAAAAAAGGAGGCTCAGTTGTGCTAAAAAGAAAAAGGAAAAAATCCGACCTCGCCAAAGCCGCTGGCATCACAGGCGTCTGGCTGTCAAAGGTCCTGTCCGGACATACTCCCAGCTGGAAAACCGCCAAGGCCCTGGCCCTTGAAACAGAATCCAACCCCACCCGATGGGCAGACAGCGACATAGCCTATATGACCCGAGTTGTTGACCGCTACCTATATGGATTTGAAGGAGACGAAGACAAAAAAAGCCACCACGCAAATCACCCCCTGGAGGCCGACCATGAAAGTTATCCGCACCAACAGTAGTCCACAGCACCACATCATAACCCCCTGGCTCTCCGCCGAAGAAGCGGCCGCCTATTGCGGCGTATCAAAAACGACGTTCCGCCGCATCTGTAACAACGTCCTGCCCTGCCCGGCCACTGGCGGCAACGAACACAACCGGCGTTATTACGCACCCGTCGTGTCAAAATGGTGGGAAAGAATCAACGAACTCGAACAAGGGGGAAAAGCGAATGAGTAACCCCGGCCACGGACGCATCTATGCCTTTAGCGGAACCCACGGCACCGGCAAAACAACGGCAACCTTCACGAAAGCGGCAGACCTCAAACGCGCGCACCCGGACAAAACGGTCGGCATAATATCCGAAACTGCGGCCCTCTGTCCGTATGGCATCAACAAAAACACCTCCCGCCAGTCCCAGGAGTGGATCTTCCACACACAAATAAAGACCGAACTGGATATGCTGGTGCATTACGATCTGCTCGTCTCAGACCGCTCCTGCGTCGACGCCATCGCATATACCGCTGTCGCCGGGTATGACGACCTGGCCCTGACCATGCTCCGCATGGCTCACATTCACATCCATTATTATAAGGAGATACGGTTTTGCCTGGCGGCAAGCCGACCATACCATCATGCCGACGGGTTTCGCGAACACGAAGACAAACCTTTTCGCGCCCAAGTGGAAGAAGAACTGCTGTCTTTGTATCGAAGACTGGACCTGCATAAAAACGGGACGCTGATCTATGTCTGATTTGTTCGCAGTGGTGCGCCAGATAGACCTGATGGCGCATATGGAAAAGCAAAACTGCACGATAGAGCACGCCGGGACTACACGCCGCGCGAATCCGTGTCCGCTTTGCGGACATAAAGACTGCTGCACCCTTTATCCGCAGGATAATACCTATAAATGTTTTTCCTGCGATTCCGCCGGCGATATTATCAACTTCGAGCGCGCGCAAAACGGCCACGAATCAAACCTGGCCGCAGCAAAAGCCCTGGCCAAGCATTACAACATTGACACCGAAGACCCGAAACCGCCCAAAGGCGCGAAACCACCAAAAAACACGTCAAAAAACAATAAGCCCGCCGACACCGGCCCGACCGGCCCGGACCTGGATCCGAAACGCGCCGCACAGGTTCGCCGCTTTGCAGCGGATCTGTTCCACAAAACGCTCATGGAAGACCCGGACGCGCTGAAATACCAGACAAAAAAACGCGGGCACAGCGAACAAACCTTGGCCCGGCACATGATCGGCCGGGGCAACGCCAATATCATGACTGCCGCAAAAGGCCAGGGGATCACAAACGATGAATTGCTCGAAGTGGGGCTTTTGCGCAAGCGCGGGAAAGGCGGTTTTTCAAATGCCATCCCAAACCACCACTTTGTCTACCCCCACTTCATCGGCGGCCGGATTGCCCATTTCACACTCAAAGACCCCAAAAAAGAAGACAAATGGCAGTTAAAACGCGCCCACAGCGACCCGGACTGGATCATCTATGGCCAGGACGCCCTGGCGTCCAGCGAAATATGGATGGTTGAGGGCGAGGACGACCGGATAACACTAATGGAATACGGCGGCATCCAAACCGCCGTCGCCATTATCGGCAACACCAACACACCGCGCATCCTGGACTGGATCGGCCAGAACGCCCGCGGCAAAACTTTCTACATGGCCTTTGACCCGGACGACGCCGGCAAAAAATATACCGCCAAATTCGGGGCTGCCGCATACAACAGTGGCGGCACCGTGTATATCGTCGATCTGGCCAGCCACGACGGAGACATCGACGACGTGCTGCGGGCGGCCGGCGATCCCGCCGCCATGGTCGAAACCCTCAAAACCAACGCCCAGTCACTGAACCTGTCCGAACAAGGCGAAGATTCCGAATACACCTTCGGGAGCTTCGAGGTCCTGGGCGAAATGTTTGACGGCCGCCTGGCGTTCTGGTCGTCCGCCCACCGCCGCACCTATTTCTACGAGATCAAGGAGCTCACCCTGGACCAGCTATGTCAGATCGGCGGCTGGGAGGTCCGGGAACGGGTGTCAAGGACACAACAAGAGGGCATGCTGCAATTCAAAAGCCTGAAAACCTACCTCATTTGCAAAGCCGGAGACCACTATTTGGGGAACTTAAAGGTTTTGGGCCAGGGCGTCCATTTGCTGCGCGACGGCCGGCTGCTGATCGTAAACGGCGACGAGGCCAAAATATGGGATGGCAAAACCTTTGTGCCCCAGGAATATCCCATCTTAGACCGCCAGTACATATCCGGCGAATCGGATCTACGATGGATCGACATGAACCGGGTCGCAAAAAAAACTCTGTCCATGACGCGGGAAACCGCACAGGAAATCGTGGACAAACTGATCGGCGTAATCTCCCGCTGGCAGTTTGCCCACTCCATGGAGCAGATCATGCTCACCGGGTGGGTAATCGCCCAGGTCGTGCAAACCGCGTGGGAATGGCGGCCGCAACTATGGTTGTCCGGCGCCTCCGGATCCGGGAAAACCATGCTCACCCAGCTGATCGAGGCCATCGGCGGCAACCTGGTCTGCCGCTTCGAGGGAAACATCCTCACCGAGCCGGGTTTGCGCCAGACCCTGCAGAACCACGCCTATTGCACCATCATCGACGAGTTCGAGCAATCCGCCCACCGGGACCGCATCATCGAGCGCCTGCGCTCCGCCGGCCGGGGCGGCAAAGGGGCCATTGGGTCCTCCAAGCAGGAAGCCGTCTTCTCCCATATCCGCCATATGATCCTGATTGCGTCCATCGAGACGGGGCTGATCCGGGCGGCCGAGCAATACCGCTACCTGTTGATCCAAACCGCCAAAGACAACCGGATAAAGCCCACGATCCCATCGCCCAACGAGCTGGAAGTCATCCAGGAGGACATGGTCGCCTACGCTTTGTGGTCCGTTTTTGAAGCAAAAAAACTCATCCGCAATTTTGACGGGCTGCCCGGATACGACAACAGATGGGTCCACTCCCTGCTGGTCCCGTTCTCAATGATCGCCGTATTCGACGACGATCCAGACGATACCCTGCGCCAGCTGGTCGAAGACTACCTGGAATACTGGAGCGCATCACAAGAAGGCGGCATCATGGAAGACGAAGCATCCCTGCTCCAGGACATCCTGCTGGCGTCCGTCCGGGTCGCCGAAACCGTGGAAGACGCGAACGGAGACACCAAAACCCTGTACGTGGACCGCACCGTCGGCCAGATCATCGAATTTGACGAGGTCGACGAAGAAAAACACCGAACCCTGCAAACCTACGGCATCCGCGTCACCGAGGAAGATGAGTTGTTTTTTTACCCGGAAGTAATCGCCAAAAAACTGCTGGGTCGCACCCGCTGGCAGGATCTCAACCTGCGCGACATCCTGCTGCGCTGCGAAAACGCCAAACGCGGCCGCGGATATATCGCCGGCACACGGGTCCGCGGTGTAATCATTCCGCCACACACCTGGGTTCAAACATAATCGAAAGGATATCAACCCATGCAAACCATAATAGAAATTCTTGCCGTGATTCTTTTTTTCGCCCTGGGCTGGTTTTACCTGGGCGTCGCGGCATCACTTCACCCCTACATTTATTAACCCACTTACGAACAAAGGAGGTTTTACCATGGAAGCAAAACTGCACACATTCTGGTGCGCGCCGTTCCAACGCCTGATGTCCCTGCCCGAGTGTGTCGCGCAGCAGGCGCCTTCACCGGGTGTACCGGACAGCTACTGCAACAACTGCACGCTCGCTGCAAAAAAACACGAAGCCCTGGCCATAGCCCGGGCAAAAGAGAAAACCGTCCAGCAGGAGCGCCCGGACTCCCTGGATCTCATTAAGGTGGAAAAAGCCAAAAACGATTTACTGCGCCGCGCACTGGTCGGACTGGTCGGCTCCGATGACCCCGAGGAATTAACGGCCATGAGATCCTGGCTGGAGGCGAATGGACTGAGCATCAAGACGGTCACAACCCAGGCCATCGACGCCCTGCTCGCAACCCACGATTCAAACCCCGGGCACAACAACCACGACAACCAGGAGGGCGAATGAAAACCGCAGTCTACTTTGAGGACGGGATCGCGCAGATCGTGCTAACCCCCACAAACAAGTTTGAAAGGCAGCTGATAAAAAACCTGCAATACGGCCCGATGGAAACATCGGCCACCCATGGTGAATTTTATCTAAATCGCGGCGGATACATGATGAACGACATGGCAAGCCCTACATCGCCGAATTATGAACAAAAATCACTTATCATCGTCATCGAACCCTCAAAAAACAAAAAGGAGACATCATGACCCAAAAATTCAAAAAGATTCTTGCCCTTGACTTCGACGGCGTCATCCACTCGTACACCCCCGGCTGGCAAGGCCCCCGCACCATACCGGATCCGCCGGTCCCGTTCGCGATCAACTGGATAACCCGCTTTATGATGACCCACTGCGGAATTTTCGAAGATTATACCGGCCTTGGTAAAGACGGCGACTGGGAATTAAACATTTTTTCATCGCGCGCCAGGCATATCGGCGGGCGGCGGGCCATGAAAAAATACCTGGTAAAACACGGGCTGCCCCAAACTCTGCTCGACAACATCAAAATCCCCCGCACAAAGCCGCCGGCCCAAATCTTAATCGACGATCGCGCCATGCAGTTTACGGGCGAGTTCCCTGCCTTTGAGACCATTACCGATTTTGTCCCATGGAACAAGGAACACAGGAGGGCTTAAAATGACATCCATAACCGTCGACGGCCGCCCACTGGAAAAATACCTGGACAACGAAAAAAGCAAGGAGGTCCGGACCTCTATGAAAGAAGACACCCGATTGACCGCATACCGCAAACCATCCCGGCCCAAATACCCGGGAAAAAAAGAGCCCGACGGCCCGGTTACCCATCACAACCCGCCCCCGGGCAAAGACAAGAAGGTCACCAACCATTACCAGGTGCTGGCCACCATCAACGACTATACTCAATACGCCCCGGACAAAGGATTGACGGCAAAGGAGATCGAGAACCTGGCCGGGCTGAATCACGGCCAGACATCCGGCGCACTATCCGCAATTTTTAAATGCCTGGGCGACGGTCAAGGCGCCGCGAAGTTGATCCACAGAAAAGAACACGGGAGATCCTTTGTCTATTATAAGGATCCACGCGCCGCTTTTTACTCAACCGACTACCTGTACCAGGTTTTCCGGTCAAAGCGCATGCAGCCATCCGCGCTGCCCGAAGCGTCCAATCAACCAGAACCGAAGAAAGACGCCCCGCCGGAGACGGGAGCCCCCTACCCCTGGGACGACCTGGCAGTGAAGTCGGGGGACGCCCCGGCATTGCAGTTGGGCGAACAATGCCGCCGGGAAGAAGACGTCATTGTCAACGTCCACATCAACCTCAAGATCAACCTTGAAGTAACCGGCGGGCAATAATGGACGACAAACACCGATACAACCCAGGGGTGCCACGCCCCGTCCGATACATCGAGCAATACCCCTGGGCCAGGGCACAGGAAGCGGCAGGATATTCGCGGGTCGCCTGCGCGGCCTGCCGCTTCCTCCACTTCTCGTTCGAGATCGACGATCACAACCTTTGCCCGAAATGCAATAAGGAGGCATATACCAATGGCATCTAAAAATATCCGCCACGCATACACGGTTATCGGCCTGGCCCACGGCATTGCCGACAACCTGGAACTCGCACACAAAGGCCGCCCGCGCAACAAAACGGTCATAAACTTTGTCCGCCAGACCCGGGAGCGCTGCCAGGACTGCTTCAACCTCTGGCCGGACCGGATCACCCCCGAAGAAAAAGCAAAAATAGAGGCCCGCATGCAGGTCATCGAGGACATCGCCACCACGGACAACAAACACGATGTATCCGTGCTCACGTCGCTTGCCCTGGGCCTGCTAAACGACCTGCACGACCAGATGACAAAGCCCAAAAAACAAGAAACCCTCAACCGCCTGATGACCACCTATAACCGCATGCACCGGCACTGGGACCGCCACCTGGACAAATGGACCGCCTACGACCTGGCCAACCACGCCATTAAAAAAATCAACGAGATCCCGGCTTAAAAAGGAAACGACCCCATGAGCGTAAACGAAAACTTTATAATGGACATCTTGGAAAACCCGGAAAACTACTCACGAGACCAACGGAAAATAGCGGCCCACAAAGCGCTTGATCTGCTGGATAAAATAGCGGACGTAAAGGAACCGTGCGGACTCTGCCCGGGCGCTTTCTTGAATCCGGACATGAATTATTGCCCGAAATGCGGCCACAAACTGCGCCGCTGATTGCGCCGTTATACTCAAAGAAGCATTATAACCAATTAAACAATATGCCTCAAAACCCCGACATATCCATCCTTGAACAGGCGATCAAGAACCGCCTCATACCCGAAATCCGCGCAGAAATCGAGGCGGCCCTGGAATCCAAGGCCGCCTCGCCCGCCCAGCGCTGGATCAAGGGGATCGCTGCGGCATCCAAGATCGCCGCGCTGCACAAGGATACCCTCCGCGAACTGCTCCGCGACGGCGAAATCCGCGGATACCAGACCGACGGCGGCACCTGGATCATCGACCGCCAAAGCCTGGACGAATATCACGAAAAGCGGATCCGGGAGCAAACCTCAGAAAAAGCCCTTTTGCGACAAAAAATTGTTGCCAGCAGAAAAAAAACCCGCTAAAATTTTAACTATGAAATTAAAAAAACGAAACGGACACTGGTACGTATGGCACAGCCGGACGGAAAGACCACCCAACGGCAAGCTCGTTTCAATCAAATCCATCCTGGGATATGCAGTCAACAAAACCCAGGCCGAATCGTTTTTCCGGGAGTACAAGAAAGACGAGCACCAACAGCAATTCGCCAACGTGCTGCAGGTGGACATCCAAACAACCACCCTGTCCGACCTGGCGGAAAAATACACCACCGGCGAACGCAGCGACCTGTCAAAAGCCACACTGAACATGGACAAAAAATCCATACGGAATCTGATCCAATCCATCGGCGATAAAAAAACCGGCGCCGTCCGCAAAGACGACCTGATAAAATTCAAAGATGACTGCCTGGCCCGCGGGCTTTCTCCTGCTTCCATCCGCTCATACTTCCGGCATTTAAAAGCAATGATGACCTGGGCCGCCAATAACGGCATCATAAACGCCGCGCCGGCGTTCCCCCAGGTCAAAGCGCCCCAGCGCCTCCCGCAGATCATCCCGGCCAAACACCTGGGCGCGATCATGGCCTATACCAAAAAACACGACTACCAGGTATGGCGATACGCCCATTTCAGCCTGCACACCGGTTGCCGTATCTCCGAAGCCCTTAACCTGCGATGGCAGGACGTCGAAATATACAAAAAGCCCACGGCTGCAGGCACCATCGGCCGGGTCCAGCTCATCGGGAAAGGCGACAAGCAACGCACCGTCCCACTGCTGCCGGACACCCTGGAATCCCTCGGAGAAATCAAGGATATCGGCCCGGTGTTCCAGCAATGGCTGGTTGGGACCACCTCCCGGCACTTCAAAGCCTGCGTGCGTAATGCCGCAGAAAAATTCCCGGAAGATTCAGGCTTTGAAGCATATCATTTTCACTGCCTCCGGCACACCGCGGCAACCAACATGCTCGAAAAAGGATTACGGCTTGAAACAATCCAGAAAATCCTCGGGCACGTCAACGCATCCACCACACAAATATACGCCCACGTGCTTGACGATTTCCTGGAAGAAGAAATGGGGAAAATGGTAGGGCAAAAAAAATCTGTCGACAAAGTGCCGACAAAACGCGCGAAAGGCCCGTAAAATGGGCACCGATTAATTGACTGAAAATCACCGTGTCGGCGGTTCAATTCCGTCCCTCGGCACCAGTAAAAAACAAAGGGATACAGGCACTTACGCTGTATCCCTTATTTTTTGCTTTAACCTCAAAACTGGCCATTTTTGGCCGTTTTTGACCAAAACTGTCGACAAAGTGTCGACAAAATTTCCAACGTGTCGACAAAAAAAACACTGGGCCCCATGGCAGGCAAAAACCTTTTTGTCGGCACTTTGTCGACAGCTACTCGTAACCTTCCTCCAGGTCCCGGACGTACTCCAGAAAAAGCGCGGCGTCTTCCTCGTCAAGGCAAAACCCCTTGTCTTTTTCCCTGGGGACAGGATCAATCTCCGGCTTTGCCGGCGGATCCGGAATCCTCCCCGTCTGGAGTTTCAGCGTCACGCACCCCGCCATAGCGGTCGCGCATATAAGCATGAGGATCATCGCGTATCTTTTCACGTTCAGCCGCCCTTTTTCTTCGTTGCCGGTCGCGGATGAAGTCGTCGATCCAGCCGATTATCAACGGCAATAGCCGGATTGCAGTCTGTATCAACGTCTGTTTCATTCGGTTACCCTGTCGAGCTGCTTGCGCACCATGCGTTCGATATCGCTTTTCAAATCGTCCTGGCTGTAATCCATCGCGTCCATTACCTTCCCGATTCGTGGAGACAACCAAAGCACCGCCTGCTGCACATACTTATACCGGGTGTCCTCGTCTTCCAGGTCCTCGCCCAGCCTCTGGGCCTCGTCCATAATCCAGTCCACGGCCCACTGTTCAAACTGCCCGAGCGTACTCAATACGGCGGCGCCCGGATCCAGGTCAAAATACCGCTTCACCTCGGATACGCCCCACCAGAAAACCGCGGTAAACACCGCCGCCAGGACCACCCCAACCAACAAAACAAATTCCAGCATGCCATAACCTCCTGTTTACTTACTGTTCAACCGCAAACGTATAATAAGCGTCCTCTGCCCCGGAAACCGTGCCGGCACCGGCCGGCGTGTTCCAGTATTGTTTCCAGTATTCGGCCAATCCCCGGATGTCCTTGTAATGCGGAAACGGCTCGATAAAACGCAAATAAAAACACCGGGCCGTCCATATCGCCAGGCGCAGGTCGGACACCAGGCGGATCCGGTCCGGCACGATAAACGCGGGCTTGTAGCGCTTTAACGTAGTGGTCGCATCCTGGTACCCCATCTCTTCCATCTGAAATAAGCCATACGCATGCTGCGTAAACGATCCGCCGCGCGTCACCTGCCACAACCACCGGCCGCACTGGGTCTCTGCCGCAGCCGTGAGCATGAGCATTTCAACCGCGTTATCTGTTGCAAAAGGCGCATTTAGCGCAGCCAGTTCCATGCGAACCAGATATCGGAGTTGCCCGGGATCAAAACTCATTGGAATACCTCCTTTGCCCGGCGTCCGGCTACACGGCACACAAGAAAACATCACAAACAACGCTGGCGTCCAGGTCTGCGGCCTGGACCTGCAGTTCCTCGAAAATACCCGTGAATGTCGCGATCACGTCCCCGGCGCTGATATCGACGGTTTCTATGTCGATAAACTCCGATGCGCCCGGGCTTTTCCCGGAAATGGTAAGCGTACCGTCAGTGGTGTTGCCGCTTAATTCCACCTGGGCCTGCCAATTTCTCTTGGCGCCGATCCCCAACGACAAGCTGGGGGACACGTCCACGCTTTCGGTCTCATTGCCCAGGCTTTTGATTTGCTTTTTAAAAAACGTCTGACCGGTGTATTCCATGGTGGGCTCCCTGTATTTTTCATGGCAAGATATCGTGAAAAACGAATAGATTATTACCGGAATAATACCATGAAAAAACGGGGCAAAACGGCAGGCGCCGGGATGTTGGCGCATTTACGCGCATTTTCGCGCAGATTGGTCGAAAAGGGCGTGCGAAAAAACTTGACAGGGATTTTACAGGAGGATCAAACCTTGTAGATACAAGACGGGCAGCATAGTTTGCCGCGCCGCATATTCAGGCGGGAAAGCGTTATGGCATCGCCGCATACATCGCAGGCGCCGGGTTTCTCGGGGATCCGGGCGGCGGCAGGATAAGGGCGCAAAAAACCATAAACCGCACCCAGCAAATATAGGACCACGTAGCAGCCAAGAAAAACAAAACCAAATCCGATCGCCAGGCTGCCTATAGTGACATACCAAAGCACCAGCGATTCAACCCCGGCAAACGCCTCTTCGCCCAAGTGCCACAAAACAGCGGCCAACCAGAAAACAACGTAAGCGCCGGCCACCCCCGCGGCAATCTTCACACGGCGGCCGTGCCGGCGCTCCGTCTCCGGGCATGGCGGTGTCGGGGCATGAAATTCGGTTTTGTCAGTCATAGCTTGACCTTACCAAACCCGTTTTTTATCCGTCAAGAAAAAACGACCCGAAAAAACTACTCGGTTAAATCCATCACCTCATCCATCATGCGCTGAATCCGCTCGTCGTAGAGTTCATACAGTTCCCGCTCGCGCCGGCTCTGTTTTTCCGGGTCATCCGACGGCGCCTGCATGTGGATATGCCGGTAATCCCGGACAAACTCACGCTCCAGATCCCGAAACGTGTCCGTTTTTTCCTGCAGCCGCCACTCCAGCTGCTCATGGTAGTCGATCGACCGCAGCCGCAGCCCGAAAAACACGTCGAATACCGCCTCGGGCACGCTGCGCGACCGGCCGGCCCAGTCTCTCTCGCCGCGAAGCGCTGTCATCAGCTTGTCATAGGAATACGATCCGGCCAGCGTCGGCATCAGCTGCCGCCAGACTTCTTTGCCGATAACTTTGGAGTATTCGCTCTTGGACATCCAGTCTTTACCCAGGTCCTGCCCGGTGAACATGACTTCGTCAAACGCAACTTGCGCAGGCACAATCCAGAACGGATGCGACGGCAGAAAACTTTGCGGCACAAACGCAAAATCCGACTGCCCCCACGTCTCGCCGATATCGCCCCAGGGCAGGATAAACGACAAGTCCAGGTATTTGCTCTGGTTGTATTCGTCGGTCACAGGCACCCGCATATGGCTCATGGCTCCCGGCAGCAGCCCGGGCACGCCCGGAATAACTACGCGCCGCATATAGTCGGGCAGCACCCGCTTTTCCCGCTCCATATCTTCCTCGGATTCACCGTGAAACCGACGGCTTGCTTCTTCGACCACGTTAAACAGCAGCAGATACTTGATCATCTTCCAGGGCTTTCGCACCCCGACCTCGACCATCCGGGGCATGGCCTTATACGTAAACGTGATAAACGGCGAATACCAACGCTTCGCCCACCTGATCGCCGGCGGGATCTTGCCGTAGTGGAACGCCCACTTTTCCGCGTGCGCGGCGGCTTTGTCCTTGGACATGCCGCGCTCCAACCCGTGCATATACAGGCTGATTTTACAAAACTGCTCGATCCCCTGGTAGGATTTGCCGGGCAAACCCCCCAGCTTCCGGGCCAGGGCCGCGGACTGGGCGTACATACTCCCGTCCTTGGGATCCAGCGCCTCGGCCTCATCCAAAAACGTCGTCACCTCATGGCCGGCCCACTCCGATCCCAGCACACCCCGGTCCTGCAGATACGTAAATACCTCGCCCTTATTTTTCAATTCGGCCGCAGCCTTCGCATAAATATCCACGCGCCAGGCCGGCAGATCCCCCATGTTGGCCAGGATCAGCCCGGACATGATGTTTCTGAATTGCGCCGCCGGGTTATAGACGACCTTGCCCGTCTTCCACAGGCTCAACAGCTCATCGTATGCCTTTAAAATATCGCTTCGCTGCTCGATGCTCTGGTTAATATCGTCATAAATATACGGATCCACCATCATACCGGAAAGCGGCCCCAGGTTCGCCGACGCAGGCATGGGCTTGAACTTATTGTACCGGCTGTCCTTTTTAATATAACTGTCAATCTGGTTGGCCGGCACCGCCCACTGGTCATTTTCAGCTACCTGGATAAACATGCGCATCAAATTGGCGTCGCGTGCCTCGGACGAAAGCCCCTTTAACACCCGTTTGGGCGTTGCCTGCCGATGCTCCCAGCGCCATTTGGCATCCAGGTCCTTGCGCTGTTTGTCATACCCTTTTTCCAGACGGTGGGGCTTTAATGCCCGACGCACGTCCTTTAAAAATTTCCGGTTGTTCTCCTTGGTGTCATAGGTCAGGCGCAGATATTTTTTCCCGCTCATCTTATAATGGGTTTGGATCCGGCTCAGTATGTCCGCGCGCTTTTTGTTGAGCTTGTTGATATCCTTTATAATAGATCCACGCGCCCGGGCCATGACCGACTTGTCATAGGTTTTCATCTTTGTAATCACCTCGGACACGGACCGCTCAATGGTCCGCTCCACGGTCGTCTTGATCTCGGTCGCGGTCTTGCCCTCGTCGCTGGTGGGCTGCTGCCCCTCGGGCACGACCACGCTCTGCTTGATCCGCTCGACCATCTGGTCGGCCTCGCCCCGGGCAAACCCCCGGTGCAAAAGCGCCTCGCGAACCCGGTCCTCATTTAACCGCACAGCCTTGGAAATGCGCGTTTCAATGTTTTCGCCGGCCGGCAGCCCCTCGATCACATCCGTATGTATCGCCTCGGTTACAGCCTCGGACACCCGCTTTGCCTGCCGGGAAACCACCTTTTCCACCGGCTGCAGCTTGACCTCCAGGCGCGCGACCTGCTTTTCGATCTCGCCGATCTCGGAAAACTTCCTGGCAATCTCTTTTCGCGTGAGCTGCCGGAACCGGTTGTCCGGCCCCAGTATGCCCAACTCCTGCAGCTCGGCCTCCAGGGCCTGGAAAGACTCGATCGCCTTCATGGCCGATTCATACCGTTTCGGCGCCATGGTGACGGATCCTTCCACCACCTGGCCGATCCGGATTTGCTCGGCCCGGGAAAACTTCGCCATCTCGAACGCCAGCTCGCCCGCCTTGCGCTGCGCGATGCGGATCTTGGTCTGGGTTTCCTCGCGCAACTGCACAAACTCCGGGTCCTTCCGATAATCCGTAATCAGCCCGCGGTTAATCCGGTCGATCAACTGGAACTTCCGGCCGGCCGCATCAGGCGCGGTCTCGGAGAAAAATTGCCACAGCGGATCGCCCACGTAAGTCTGGTAATGCCGGCGGGGATCCAGCTTGCGCAGGGCCTCCCACTGGGATTCCTCCGCGGTCTGGTCCGGCTCGCGCAGCCGCTCGTCCTTGAAAATCTCGGCCAAAGTCCGCTGCCCCAGCGACACCCATTCGCCGGTGTCATAGTCCCACTTGTATACCCGGCCATCTTTTTCCTTGTACGTCTGTTTTTCACCGGCGCCCGGAGCGGCCGCGTCATCGGCCTTGCGCTTCTGCCGGGCAAAGCGGAGGTCCTCGCGGGCCGGGTCAAACACGCCGGCATTGCCGGTGGCGGACTTGACCTGTCCGGGCGTAAACGCAATATACGAGGTGCCGCCGCCTTCGTGCTTGTTTTGATACTGTATGCCGTCGAACCCGATCTCCTGCAGGTACTCCTGCAGGCGCATGGTTTTGTTGATGCGGTCGGAATAACCGATTTCCTTGATGGCCTTCTTTTGGGCTGCGGTCAGCCTGGAATCCACCTGGTCCGCCTGCAGCTCCAGGATCGTCGCGATCGAACCTGCATCCCACATGCCGGCATCCGGCAGGACCAGCGGGTTTTGAATAGACAGGTACACGGGCATGACAGCGCTGCCGGTAAAATCGCCCGGCTCGGTTAAAAAGCCCCGCCCGTCAGATGCAGCCGCGCGCTGGGCCTTGTTTTCCAGCCGGGCCTCCGCCTGGTGGCGGGTGCCGAAATGAAAGCCGATATCCGCCACTTCCGTAGACGGTGCAAAGCCGGCAAAGTCCGCCGTCGTGCCGTGGTATGCCACCATCGGCCGCCCCTGCTCGTCTGCGACCGCAGACCGGCCAAACCATTTTTTAAAAAACCGGGAGTCCGTTCCCTTCTGGATCCACTCCACCCTGGCATCCGCCGCCTGCACATCCGCCGCCCCGGCACCATCGGCCCGACCGAACGCCCGCGCCTCCGGCACGCCGGCCCTTTCCAGCTGCTCCATAAACGCCTGGCGGTTGGCCTTGGGATTTGTCACCCCTGCCTTGCGGTACTGGTCGGTCCACTCCCTGGACGCCGCCACATCAAAGCCCTGGTAGTCGTCACCGACCCACTGCCATTTGTGGTGCCAGATGGCCGCGGAAGACCCGGTCTTGACGGTCCCGTCCGGATACACGGTCAGCATCCGGCCCGGATGGGGCTCGCGCGCGGTGTCGAAATCCGGTGCCTCATCAAACCGCACCGTCTTTGCCTTGGGATCATACTTGACTGTATTGTACCGCCAGCCCGGGTTCTCCCGCGCAAACCGCTGCGCCGCGCGGATATAAGGCTGCCCGATCTGCTTTTTCGCATAATTCCGGTGGACATACAGCCTCCCGCCGATCACCTTGCCCACGCTGAACTTCCTGCCGGCAATGCTCCCACCCCGCACCAGGCGCCGCGGCCGGCCGGGATCCCGCGCAAAAAACACGCCCGGATCCCCCTCGGTCATCATCCAAAGCGCCGGAGACTCAATATTTTTCGGCCCCCGGGCACGGATCAGCGACTTGCCCTTTTCCGTCCGGACAACATCCACGACATCGAAATGCTGCTGGACCTCGCCGACGTATTCGCGAATCTTTTTGTTGTTCTGCCACCCCTTGGCGGTTTCCTTTCCTGTCCCGGATCCGTCACCCTCATGGACCTGGAAGATCGCCTCACCGGCCGGCTTGACCGCCTTGGCCGCCTGCAGCACCAGGTTGGTCCGGACGTCGGGCTCCCGGATCACGTTCAACACATTGAGCGCGGTCACGGTGTCGCCCTGCTCGCCGGCCCGCAGCCGGTCGAATATCGCCCGGTTATGGGCTTCGTCCCGGTTAAACGGATCCAGCACCAGGTTTTCGGTGCCGTGGGCTTGCTGCAGGTGCTCGGTCCCTTTGTTGAAACGCCCGCCGCCGATATCGACGTTGACCCGGCCCCAGTTGATCTTTTTGGACTTAAACGCTGCGGGCACCTGGGCGATGGACGTTGCCGCCGAACTGATCGCCTGCACCAGCTCATGCGCCTGGGCGGCCCCGGCGGCCGTATACGCCGCCCGGCCGGCTACGCCGTGCCCCACATACGCCGGCTGGCCGGTCGCGGACACGATCACCGAATCCGCCCGGGCCAGCGCGTTTCGAGCTTCCGCCGCGGTAATTTTCACGCCCGGAAACAATTTTCGCGCCCAGGCCACGACCCGGGCGATCAGATCGTCGATAAACCGGCCGGCACGCCCGCGCCGGATCTTGTCGACCAACACTTCCTCGGCGGCCATAGCCCGGTTTTCAGCGTTGTCCGCCAGCTCCCATTCGGACAGGTACGCGTCCACGTCCGACCGGTAATGTCCGGCCGCCTCGCCGAAAAAGGCCATACGGGCATCCCGGTCGCCGAATATCTGGTCCAGCGCCATATGCCGGCCCTCATGACGCAGCAGAAATTCCAGGTATGCCGCGCGCATGGCATTGGCGTCCGATATGTTGTTGGCGGCAAAATAGATATTGCCCCGCCAGTACACCCCGGCAAACCCTCCGGCCATATTGTTGGCGTCGATGACCTGGCGCAGCCGGGTGGGAAATTCCGCCTCGCTCTGGTACACATGAACCCGGCCCTTGAGCCCGGGAAACTGCTTGTCCGCCACGGACTTCATGGCCCGCGACAACTTCCCCGCCGCCGGCGCCCCCGGCCGGACCTCGCCGGCAGGGGTGCGGAAAAAACGCGCGCCGCCGGCATCCTCACCGGAACCGCTCTCCCAGGCGCCGGTCCTCCCCCCGGTCACCTCGTGGGCCGCCGGCCGGAAATTATCCGCCACCCAGCCGACCCCCTCATCCATGAGCTGGGAGACAATCCGGCGGGCCGTGTCCTCATTGACATTCAGGCGCATTATCTCGCCGGCCTTGACAAAATCCTCCCCCGCGATATCCAGGATCCGGGGATTTAAAAAATACCGCCCGCCCTTTCTCCGGGCCGCAGACGCCTGAAAACGATACAGATTATCCCCCACCTTGGACAGGCGCAAATGCTTGTCCGCGACTTTGGCCATGCCCTGCTCGGACGACGCCTCCCCGATAAAAGAAAAGACCTGGTCCACCTTGGAAAGTGCAACGTCCTGTTCAGACACCAGGGAATTGACATCAATATCCCTGGGCAGGAGCACCCCGACCTCCGTGGCGCCGCTGTCCGTGGTGTAATTGACGATCCGGCCGCGGTTTCTCACCGCGTCAAACCCGGCCAGAATATTGCCGGTCACGATATACCGGGTTTCCCGGGACTCATGGCGCCCCTCGTCAAACTCGCGCAGCACATCAGCCATGGACTCGTCCGCCGCCGCCACCAGGAACTTGCTCGAACCTTCCTCGGCCCCCTCGCTTTGCGGCACGATCCGGGAAAACGACGTGGTTACCTGCCGGCTGGCGTCATTAACCGCAAAGGTTATTTTCCAGTCACTGGCCGCCGCCGGGTTCTCGGAGCGCCCTTTTTGCACAATACGGGTCACCACCGCGTCAAAAACCGAATCCCCGGCCGTCAGTCGCACCGGCGAGCCCACGGGATACCGGGACAACCGCGTCCACACTTCCCGGGCCGTCCCCCGGAGCCGCTCCGCCATCGCGCGCTGCTTGTCCGCATCGTGTATGCCCTCCATCCGCTTTTGGATGTATGCCTCCACCTTCGGCGTAAGGGTTTGATACAACTGCCGGGAATACTGCTGTCCGGCATCCTGCAGCGCGTCCAGGTCACCCGCCTGGTCTTCCGGGATCCCCAGGGCTTCGGCTACCTGCGTCCGTACCTCGGTGCCGGTAAACGGCTTGCCCAGCTTGCGCACACTGACCTCCTCGATGCGCGACGGTGCCGCAAACGGCGTGGTAACCGCATCTTCCTTGGCCGGGGTCAATTCCATGGACCGCCGGGTCTGCGCCTGGTAGTCCATTACCTGGGCTTCGAGCACACTTATACCCATTTTCTCCAGGGCGTCGACAGCTTCCTTGTATTCGGCGAAAATCTGGTCATACAACCGCCGCTGCTGGTCTATGGGCAGCAATGGGATCCGGCCGGTCACCTTGCGGACGGCGTCTTTCGGACTGAGCCCGCGTCCGGCCTTTTTCGCCGGCAGCGGGTTACCCATCCGTTTATGCAGCCGCCGGTTCTCCCACATAATCTGAGCCACCACCTCGTCGCCGTACTCGTTGAAAATGTCCGCGGCATCCTCGGCAGTCAAGGCCGTCCGCCGCCCGGCCGTGGTATTGGCGTTGAGCGAAGCCATCTTTTTGGCCAGTACACCGGCCGGCCGCGCCTCGGCCGGAATATCACCGTATAAAAGTTCGTATGCGGGCATTTCAACCTGCCCGGTCCGGAATATCCGGCCCAGGATCTGCATGAACGTATCAATGTTTTTTTCTGCCTGGGCCACGATCATGCGCCGTTTTTTCCTGTCGGCGAAAAGCTCGGAGGCGTGCAGGGATATCCCGGTGGACCCGGCGGAATTGAGCAGGACAACATCCAGGTCGCCGGCGTTGAAATCACTGACCAGGCGCACCTTGTTGGCCTTTTTTTGCCCCTCGATGACACCGGTGACATACCCATCGTCATACCGGATCCGGCGCGTCCGGCCGGTCATTTCGCCCACGCGCATCCCCTCGGCTTCCAGCCGCTGCACAATATAGTCGATCGGCGATACCGGCATGCCGGCAAAATCCCCGGCGTCGATTGTGGCCATGGCCTGGTCGTAAGCCTCCAGGGTTTCCGGCGACAATTCATGGTCTTCCAGCCACCGGCGGGTCTGGTTGCCGTCGGCATCGGTTTCGCGGATTTCCCGGGTCCGCTTTAAATACCGGCGGAACAACTCGGCAAAATCCAGGGAAAGGGCATCCCCGGTAGTCAAGCCATGGGCATCGGCAAACTGGTCCAGGAAGGATCCCATGGTATTGGCCAGGGCGATTACCGGCTTTTCGCCCGCATCCCGGGCGGCCAGCGCCCGGCCGACCGTGGCTTCGGCCTTGGCGGACAACAAAAACTGGTCGATCAGGTTGTGCATGACACTCGTAAACCGGGTGGACTCCATCCCGGCCTGCCCCACCGCATCATCTGCGGCAACCGTGCCGCCCTCGGTGGCAAGGTCATCGTCGATTGCCGCCACGTCATCCGCCAGCCGCTCATCAAAGGCCCGCACCGCCTGCATCACGCTGGACGCGTCCGCCGCCGCCTGCTGGTTGACCGCCGCGTCCACCGTGTTAAAGTCAACCCCCTCAAAAGACCTTTCCCGCCGGATCATCTGTCCGGACTCCGCCAGCATGGCCGCCACGGCCTGCTGCATGGGCACACCGCCCTTTTCAACGGCCTCACCCAGGCGGGTGACGTCTTCAACCGCCAAAGACATATCGGTTTTGAAATACAGCCCCATCACGTCCGGGCGTTTGGCATACGTAGCCGACGAATAAAACGCACCGTGCGGGCTGTTTTGAAGGGCGTCGCGCACCACGACGGATCGCGGCATCTTTTCGGGGTGCTGGGCCGCCTTTTTGGCGTCGTCCTTGGCCCCGGCCGCATTGTGGGATTCATCCAGCACGTATAAGGAGCGCGATCCCAGTTCCTTGAAAAACCGCTGTCTGTCGGTCTCGCCGGTGCCCCTGGCGTTTAACTGGTCATAGGTGGTGAAAACCGCGTCATAACCGGATTCAAGCCCGTGCTGAACCACATCGCCCATGGCCCGGGCGCGCTCACCAGTAGGCCCGGTGGTCAGGCTCCGGCCGTCCGGCAGGGGGATGGCGTCTTTCCCCCGCAGGCTGGCATTGGTCACCATGGGGTTGAACCCTTCAATGCCGATATCCATCAAATCCCGAATCATGTCCGCATAAAGCCCCGGGTTTCGCGTAACAAACACCGGGATCCACCCGCGCTTTTTCGCATAATGGATCAGGGCGGCGTTGACCCGGCCCTTGCCGATACCGGTCTGGTCGCCCAGGATAAACCCGGCGCCGCGCAAAATATTATCCAGCGCCAGGCCGATGGCGTCGATCTGCTCGCCGGCGAAATGCGCCCCCAGGTTCGCCGGGTCATACCCCAGCTGCTCGGCCACAAACGCATCAATCGGGCCGCGGCGGGTCTCCAAATCTTCCAGGGCGTTGGCAATGGCATCGGCCATGTTGCGCGGTACCAGGGTGTGCATGGAGGATTGCTTGGACTGCGGGGTGTATGGCTGCTGAAAAGCGGTGGCTTCGGCCTCGGGTTCGACGCGCTTGTGGCCTACATCATCGGCTGCGTCATCGCGTTGGCCCACTCGGCCAGTCGTATCTCCTGCAGTACCTGGACCAGCTCCGGGTCCTGGCGGGGTGCCAGGGGGAACGTCACCTGGTCCAGGCCGTGGTGTGCCATCAGGTGCTGCCTCATAAGGTCGCGCATCATGATCTGCAGGCCCAGTGCCGGGTGATGGCTCGCCTGGTGATACATCTGTATCCCGTCCACCAGGCCGTGGTCGTCGAGGACCTCCAGGGCCTCGTCCACCAGGTCGGGATTCTCCCACGCCAGCTCCCGGTCGACCATCCACTGGACGCGCCGGGCCAGCAGGTTCAGATACATCTCCGGGGTCGGCACCTGGTCCAGGTGCTGTGGCACCCATATCCCCAGGACGATCAGGTCTTCCTTCGGTGCCCACGCCTTGCTGCTGTTGGGAAACAGCGGGTTGATCTCCTTCATGCAGTAGCCCTCCCAATTCCTCAAAGGTTTGGATCACGGCCGGCACGTCGGCACCAGGAAACGCCTTACTGGGCGCCCCAGTTCTATTATAACCATCTATGGTGATAATATCTATGGGAAAAGACGCCCCCTGGCGCGAATACATCCCTCCGGATAAACTGTAATGGCCGGTCACATTGTAATCTCGCAACAAGCGGTTCCAGAACCGCCTGTTGCCTTTCTGCCGGTACGCCTGCTGCCGGGTGGCAAAATCCCCCTGCTCGCCACCGATAATGAGCGTTGCCTTTCCGTCCGGCGCCATCTGCCGCAGCGTGTGCAAAACAATGGCATGGTCGATCTCGGAGGTTTCGTATCCGTCGATGTTCCATATCTTGTTTTTCCCCTGGGCGTCTTTCACCTTGCCAAACGGCGGGTTTATAATCACAAACGGCGGCCGGGGCTCGCCCATTTCCAGCGTGGTGGCATCGCTCATGATCGGCTCAAACCCAAGCAAATCCAGGTTTCTCGCCCGGTCCGGGTTAAGCTCGTTGACAAGGGCCTTTGCGGGGTCCGTCACTTCGATCAGCAACATGGCATTGCCCGCGGCCGTGTCCGCCACCAGGTTATTGCCGGGCATCTGGTTTGCCGCGGCAATACCGGACAGACGGGACGCCACATACGCGATCGGCGCGGGCGTGGAATACGCCTGCTCGGCCATGGACGTGGACGTTCGTTTTGTCAACGGCGGCTGCCGGTGATACAGGTCCACCAGCTCGCTGTATATCTGCGCCGGGGTTTTGCCGGGCTGCGCCGCCGTCTCCCGCGCCCGCTTAACCAGGCCCACCTCGATGGCTTCCTCAAGGTGCTTGGCCGCCATGGAGTCGGCCGAAATTCTAAAGCGCGGATCCGTCTCATGCACCAGGCGCCGGGCGTCGGTAATGCTCTTAAAGGACCGGTGCGCCAGCTGGTCGGCAAAAAAGTCCGCCGTGGCCTCGATATTGATATCCCCGTCCGCAGTGAACAACTCCGCCCGGGCCGGCGCCTCGGCCGCTTCTTCCGCTGCCGGCGCCGCTGCCGGCTCGGCCGCGGTCTCGGCCGGCGCCTCGGTCGATGCGGTCTCCACGGCCGGCTCCGCCTGCATCCGGTCGATCTCGGCCGCCGGCGTCATCCCCTCGGCATTAAAGCCCGGATAATGGCGCACGCCCTCATACCAGGACCGCAAATACGGCCGGGCAACCTCGCCCAAATCCGCGACCATGGCCCGGGAATAATCGGCAAAACTGCGCGCGCCCGCCTCGATATGATACCCGGCCAGCTGGATCCCCGCCTGGATAACGTCCGGGTCGATCCCCATATGCAGCTGGGATCCCAGTTTTTTCTTTAAAAGCGCGCGGGCCTTGTCCGCAGCCTCCTGGGTAAATACCGTATTGGCCTCGCCGTACCCGGGCCGCTCCTGCGGCGCCGGCTCGGCTGCCGGCTCGGCGGCCGACTCGGCCGCCGGCGCTTCCGGCCCGTAAATTTCCTCGATGCGCTGCCGCTGAAAATCATTAGGGAAAGGGGCCGTATCGGGCGACAACGCCGCCACCACCCCGACCACATCATCCCCCTTTTTAAACATCAACAACCCGGTGCCGTCATTGACCATGTACGGTTGGGCGTCCGGATGATGGGTCAGGATGTTGTCAATATACCCGCTCATATAAAGCCGGGTGCCCACCTCGGATTCCACGTGGGCATAAGCGGTCTCACGCGTCGCCTCCGGCACGTGGGTCTCCCCCATTACCCGGGCCGGCACAGACGGCTTTGACAGCGTCTCATTGATAAGATCCAATACGTTCGGGGCCGCATCCCCCTCTCTGAGCAGGTGCGCCTTACTCTCCGGCAGGTTCGGTTTTTCCGGCAGGCGGACCATGTATTTTAAATCCGAAAAAAACGAATCCCGCCACACCAGCTGAGTCTTACTGTCCGGCACCACCGCCTTGCGCCGGCGCGGATAAAACATCTCGTAATACTCGGGCCGACTCTTTTGCGCCGGGCGCCGCTTTTTCCCGAAACGCCACTTACCCCCATCGGACACCGGCGCGGCATCGGTCACCCGCCCGGCCGCAGCCTCCGGGCTGGCCGGCGCGGCCAGATCGGCCTCGGCTTCCGCATCGCGCATCTGCTTGCGGTATTTCCGGGAACGGCGCTGCATCAGGCTTTTAATATTGGCCGATTGATCCCCGGCCCAATTCCGGACCGCCTCGACAGCCTCCTGCTTGCTGTCCCGTATCATATCGGTCGCAGGCACGCCGTATTCGACGTTAAATACCTCGTATTTCCCTGGCTGGCGCACACTCTCCCGGACAACAAAATTCAGATCCCCGGGCGCGTCCGGGATATCCACGGGCTCCCCCTCAAGCCGTCCCTGGCGAACCACACCCCCGGGATCCTCATACAACGCATCAAACGCCTGGGCTTCCGC
>Ga0207421_10002316_pt1 | contig 23695 bp, 18 predicted proteins | sample SodLakKL_010_SED_4_FD_187542 | JGI IMG/M metagenome (GOLD analysis project Ga0207421, IMG submission 187542) | Alkaline sediment microbial communities from Lake Tanatar, Kulunda Steppe, Russia - 8KL_010_SED (SPAdes) (version 2) | ecosystem: Environmental > Aquatic > Non-marine Saline and... | reverse complement strand
AGCCCACGCCGCTCTAAGAACGCCTCGTATTCCGCCAGAAGCCGATCGACATCGCTGCGAAGACCGGGCGGCATTGCCGCCCTGGCGTCGCCCCCTCGGAGCGCAGGCAGGCCGGGAAGAGCGCTCCGCACGTAACGGGCGAACCGCATCGAGCTCGATGCGGCGCGCTCAGGCACAATGGCGCGCAGAAACCCGACGCCGGCGTTCCGCATGAGAAAGTCCTGAACGAACAGCGTCCGCACCGCACGGTTGGCCGGCTCTTCACTGCGATACCGCCGGAAGACGCGCTCCTTGAAACTATCCCAAGACATGTAACGGTCGGCGCGCACCGCCCCCCGGCCCGCCGACCTCACTGCCTCGATGCGTCGATGGTCTGCTACGACCTCAGAGGGGAAAACCCGTAGCACCTCCCGCTCTTCTCCCTTTCGATACATTGGTGCCTTCCGTTTCGTCTCACCTGGTTCACGCTCGCTATGCGAGCCCTTCAGCCCGATCCGGCGCTGCGTTGGTGCACTTGGCGCGGTGCGGCACCTCCGCGTTAGCCGGTGGCCCAGCCGGCCGTCAACCCACGCTTGCCGCCCAAGCGACGACGACTCCCCCGCCCAACCCGCCGGTCAGGCAACGCCTTTGTGCACGGCACACGAGCCCGGAGCTCATGTACCTCCCGAACCCGCCGACAATAGGAGCGGGAGGAGTCGTATGCAACCACGTACGTTCAAGGTCAAAGGGGCCGAGGGCTTAGAGACCACCATCGAAGTCATCGGCACCCGGAGCGACGGGTACGACATCGTCATCCGCAGCGAGAGCCACTTCGGTGTCAGAGAATCCACCGACTTCATCAGCTACGACTTGCTTGAGTCGTGCCTTCGTACCGGCTATCTGATCGAGCACGCGACCTATAGCCATGTCAGTTGACCGGCCCAGCGCAGCATGCCGATAGCCCGTGAGAAGCCGCCGCGCCACGCCCCGCGAACCGGGCCGCACATGCGGCCCAGCCAACGTTCGCCCTCATTGGGAAGGCGCCGCACGGCGGGCTCCTAGTATATCCGCCACTGCCGAAAGCTCAGCGGATCGTGAGTTCCTCATGCGGGATCCCTTCGAGCCGAAGCACCTCGCGAGCAGTCGGCTCATCGACCACGAGATGGCTCAGATACCCTGCACCGAGGGCGGCTCGCAGTCCCCGGGCCTTGCCCAACCCGGAGACGACGCAGAGCGCTACACGCCCATCTTGGTACAGCTTCAGCTCCGGCCCGCTCGCCCGCTCGTTGAGCGAAATCCCTTGGTAACTCCCGTCATCCCGGTAGAACACGGTCGCTAGATCTCCGACCACCCCCTCGGCCTCCAGCTCCTGAAGGTCCTCTTGCTCCAAATACCCGGCGGCGTACACGTGACTGGGGACACCTGCGTTCACCGCTCCGATGCTGAAAAGGACGACGCCGGCCTTTTGCTGCAGCTCCAAGATGCGTCGTACGCTCCGCTCCCGCCACATGGCGGTCTTTGTTGCCGCGTAATCGAAGAAAGTGGGCACAGGGAAGAGATGGGTCCGCGCCCCGTACGCCGAGGCAAAGCGACGGATGATTTCGCTCGTATACGTGTTGTTTATTGTGTACGTGTTGCCGGCCCCGTTCAGCTGGACGATATCCACCTCCTGCACGGCCTTTGGGGTAATCCGTTTGCTGACCTCGCTCACGGTAGTACCCCATGCGATTGCAAGAATGGTGTCGCTCTGCATCAAGCCGTTGAGGTAGTTGGCGGTAAAAGTAGCCACCTCCTCGAGCCACACTTCCTCGCCTGCGGTCTCGGTAACGGGTACTATCTGCACGTCCGAGATCCCGAACCGATCGTAAAGAGTCCGGGCCAACGGATTTAGATATTCCCGACGATCGACCACTCGGATTTCGACGAGCCCTTTCTGGCGGGCGAAGCTCAACAGTCGAGATACTTTTGGCCTGGACAGATCCAGTTTGCGACCGATCATCTCGGTGGTAAGGCCCTCGTAGTAATAGAGTTTGGCCACGGTCAGAGCGGCAGCATATGTCTCGTGGCTCTCATCCATGAGTCCATCTTTGGTCAACTCCAGCCCTCTGTCAACGATGTGAACAAGATAATTCCAGCCTTGACAGTTCTCCGCACCTGGCGTATGTTCGTGACTGGAATCTGGGGGTGTAGCTCAGTTGGTTAGAGTACTTGAATGGCATTCAAGGGGTCACGGGTTCGAATCCCGTCACCTCCAGTACTTTGCAGGTTCCTTGAAGCGGGGCTTCTGGTATGGGTAGCCAGTGGAGCGGTACCGGCACCTCCGGTGCCGTGGATGAGGAGCTGGAAGAGCTTCTCGGGATTGAGCCTGAAAGCCCGGAGGATACCGGCAATGCTTCCGGTCAGGCATCCGACGGCGTCGCTCCGGCTGCCGACCTCCCTGACATGCAGGTCAAGTCCTTCCGGCGCCCTGACCGGCTGGAGACGGAGCAGCCTCACCGCCATTTCTCCGATAAGAGCTTCTACAAACAGGTCCTAAGTGGGGAAGGAGAAGCCGCCAAGAAACTGCATCAGGCGTTGAGCGGCTTCCTCAGGGCGGAAGACTCACAGGAGCGGGCTGACTACCGGTCTCGCGTCATCACCGCGCATTGGCAGCTTCTAGAGCAGCTGGCTGCCCAAATCGGAACACTGCCCGTCCAAAAGCAGCTCTTTCTGCGCTTCAGCCTTCTGCTCCCCACGGCAGTCTCGGCTGAGCAACGCGAGATGCTTGCCCGCGTTATCCCGCAGAACCGCCTCGAGGAGCCCGTCCACTATGTGGACGAATGGCTCGAAGAGGTAGCCTACGGGCGGGTCAACCAAAGTGCTACCGATGAGACCAAGCCTTCCAAGCGCTCGCAGGCACAGAAAGTGTCCGAGCGGCTGGAGCGAGCCCGCGGACGTCGTGATGCGCAGTTGGGGCTTCTTCGCAAAAAAGTAAACGAGATCACCGCTATTGAGAGCCGGCTGCAGGATGCGGTTGCAAGCGTCTGCCGGCATGCCGAACGCCCGGATTACCCCGAGCTCGTCTATCCGTATGAGGATCGCCAGAAGGCTCTATTTGGCGAGATTAGCCAGATGCTCAAGAAGCTCTCAGGTATGAACCGCGATCTCGAGCGCGGACACCGGGAGCTGGACTCCATGGAGGAAGAGCTTCACAAGCTCAAAGAGCAAGAAGTGGAAGCCGGCGAGCTCGGCTCATCGATCGATGCCGACCAGGTCGTCGGTGAGCTACGGACCGTACGTCAGATGGCCAAAATGTGTGTGGGGCGCCAGGGCAATCACTTCCCGATTCTTATGAAGCAGTATCTTGGCAACGACCTTACCCAGATCGGGACACGGGAGAACGTCGTCAATATCGCAGCAGACGTGGAGTATCTGGACCCTCAGCTGTTTCAGCGCACGTTCAAGCAACAGAAGAACCGGATCGTTCCCCACATGGTATTGGTGCCCTGCTACGGGGACTCAGGCATCTGCTGGGAGCCGTTTGAGCGCTACAACCGAGCCACCAGCCGCGGCCGTCTGGCCATACCAATGTACCCGAAAGACGTCAGGATCGCAGTAATCACCGCGTTAGGCGACCTCAGATGGCAAGTCGCTAAGGAGAAAGCCCAGCACTACTGGATGGAAGAAGGCCTTACCGGCTGGTACTACGGTTGGTTCTCGGAACAGAAGCTTAAAGGAGATGTAAAGGATCAGTTCATCCAACACTACGTGCTCTGGATTACCAAGGAAAGCGAAGGCAACCAGAAGCTCCCCCGGGAAGTCCGGTCGATCTTCTGGCGGTATATGCCCTTCCCGCAGGAGGTAAAAGACAAGCTCAAGAACCGCGGCTTTGTCTATCAGGACCTATATAAGAAGGACCAGAACCGAGAGCTCTCGGACGGGTACTGATCCGCTGTCCCGCTCGACTCTGACTCTCTGCTTCTCCGCTCGGCGCCCCCGTCGCTATGAGCTCGGTTTTCCTGAGGAGCCCTTGGAGCTTTTCGGGAAGATCGGATCGAAATACTGGTTCAGATCCACCTTCTTCGCTATGTACTTCACTCCCTTGTGGTAGATCAAGTATGTCGCCGCAATCGACACCACGAAGAGCACCAGAAATACGAGCATACCCAGCTCCGGCGCAAGCTCAGGGCTAACTACCATCGTAACGGCAAAGAGCAACGTCACGAAGATTATGCTCATGATGATGATGTTCACCACCGTAGCACCAAGCACGAACAGGATGGTGTTGACTCTCTTGTTCATTGTTCACCTTCTCCGGTTTGGCTCGGAGCCATGCGCCTCAACCGCCGCTCCAGCCATAGCACGTGCGCCACAAACGCGATCCCGCACACCACGACTGCGGAATCAGCAACATTGAATGTCGGCCACCGCTCCAAGCCCAGGATACCGTAGAACGCCACGTCGATAAAATCAACTACGCCCTCCGGACGAGCAAACCGATCGAGCAGATTCCCCACGCCGCCTCCTAGGACTCCCGCCAGCATCCACCGCTGAAACGGAACGAGGTTCCGATCCCACACGTAGTAGATCGCAATCCCAAGGAGTACCACAATCGGCAGAACGACTGAGAGAAGGGTAAGGCCAGGCTCAGGCAATCCGTGACCGATGCTAAAGGCCACAGCCGGATTCCGCGTGTGGATAATCCGGAGCGCACCGTCCAGATATTCGGCACCCACGCCGTGAAGTGGAACCCGGTCGACCACGAGCGCCTTCGTGAGTTGATCGAGCCCGGTTATCACAACGGTAAGCACAAGCGGCTTGAGGAGCTGCCCCGCTGATACACGCGTCCGGCCCGCAGCGACTAGCTGCGCTGATTGGCCTCGGACGGACGGCGAGGCCCCTGCGGAACTCGAAGGATTTGGTTTACCTACGCTTTGAGATCTCATGACTCACAACCCCGTCGGCACGTGAAGAAACGTCGTTTCCAGACCGAGCTCCGTCGAGACGAGCTGCCGTATGGCCTCCGGCCCCCACGTTTCGGTGGCATAGTGGCCGCCGAACACCACCGAGATATCCGACTCCAGTGCCTGATGGTACACGGTATGCTTTGCGTCACCGGTTATCAGGAGGTCAACCTGCGCATCGATAGCCTCCTGGAGCGCAAACGCGCCGCCCCCGCTCACCAAGGCTACCCGTTCAGTCTGCTCCGGCCCAAACGGAAGGGTCTGGATTACATTCTCCGGCGCTCCAAACAGCTTCGCGGTGATTCGTTCGGTTTTCGACGGTTCGGTCATCCGGCCCATGACCCCGATGGATCTGCCCCGCATCGCGCCGAACGGCTCCACGTCCGTCAGATCCAACTCACGCGCCATCACCGCGTTGTTACCGTGCTTGAGATCGTGATCCAGCGGCAAGTGCACGGCGTAGAGCGCCAAGTCGCGCTCTGCCATGAGCTTCACCCTCCGGTAGTGCGCGCCGGTGAGCGGCTCCACGGCTCCCCAAAAAATACCATGGTGGACGAAGAGCAGATCGGCTCCCCAGTCCACCGCCCGCTTGATAGTCTCAAGACACGCGTCGACGGCAAACGCTGCTCTGGAGAGTTTGGTGCCCGGTGCACCAACCTGCAAGCCGTTGATTGCCGGATCGACCCCTTCAAAGCTGTCGAAATCCAGGGTCGAGCGGAGATAGGCATCGAACGCACGAACATCCATACCGAAACGCTACCCCACTGGCGCTTCTTGTGCAACCGGCCCGAATCGCCCCCGCGCCTCCCACTGCTCGCGACGCAAAGGTGCTTCCACTTCCAGGGCAGCCGCAGTTGAACAACCCGTCTGGAAGCGCGGCGGCGAGTGCCCGGCCTTGGAGGCTTACCCGGAGAATCGTGGTGGTGGTGGTCTAGTGAGGGGCAATTGCTTCGACTGCTTCTCGCCACCGCCTGCGAACCGTACCGGTCCCACTGCGTTTGCCCTGTTTCCACTGCCCTTTCCGCTATTCTCACGCGCCATATCTCGATATAGTAGGGGCATGACACCGAACGACCAGGTTTCTCTCCATACGTCGCCGGCCGGGCGAAAGCTGGCGTACGACGATATTGCATTTTCCATCGACCCGCAGACCATTGCCGAGCTCGACACGGACAACGGCTCGTTCGACGTCATCGGTCAACCCCGGGCGCTTCGGGCGCTGGAGATGGCGATCCGGATCTCCGCCAAAGGGTACAATATCTTTGCCACCGGACCCAGCGGCACCGGCAAGCGTACTGCGGTAATGAAGGCGCTCGAGTCGTACAATCCGGGCACCGATCACCTTGTCGACATCGTCTACGTGTTCGATTTCGAACGGGAGGAGCGCCCGCGGGTGCTCTACCTGCCGGCCGGAGAAGGCCGTCGGTTCAAGCACCACATGTCCAATCTGATCGACCGCGTGCGGTCGCTCGTACGCTCGCTCCTGGACCAGAAGCAGTTCAAGGCGGAGAAGGACGAGCTCGTCCTAAAGACGGAGAATTGGGAGAGCCGCCTCATCACGGACTTCGAAGCTAAGCTCGCCGAGGAGGGCTTTACCGTCGTTCAGCCGGAGAACGGCGAGGGACAGGCGGATCTCCAGCCGCTCATTGACGGAGAGCCGGTTAGCTTCGAAGAGCTGCAACGGCGATTGACTGCCGGCGAGATAGCCGAAGAGTTCTGGAGCCGATTGCGAGAGAAGTACCACCGTTACTTGGATGAGCTTTCTCGTCTCTACCAAAGGGTCCAGCAGAACCGGGTCAAGATGGAAGCAGACCTCGACCAGCTGAAACAGCAGGCACTGGAGGCGGACTTGCAGCAGGCGTTCGATGAGCTGCGCGAGCTCTATCCGCAGCCTCGCGTACAGGCACATCTAGATCGAACGCTCGCGGACATAAAGCGGAATCTGGAGTTCTTCTTCCCGGAGGGGCCGGACAAGGACGAGGAAGGGAACCCACCGCTATCGCGTTATCACGTAAACGTGCTGGTAGACCATTCGGACGCCGACCGGCCTCCGATCGTCTTCGAGAGCCATCCCGACTATCCAACGCTTTTCGGCAGCCAGGAGCCGGTCGCCGAAGGCTCGCACGAGCATCGGAGCGGCTTCATGATGCTCCGGGCGGGCTCGCTTGTGCGGGCATCCGGGGGATACCTCGTCCTCCGCGCCGAGGATCTCGTTGCCGAAGAGGATTCGTGGGTCGCCCTGAAGCGTGCGCTGAGCGACGGCAAAACCGAGATACGGAATCACCCCGGCCCGTTTCACGTGCACGGCTCAGGTCTCAAGCCGGAGGAAATCGAGATCGACGTCAAAGTCATTATAATGGGAAACGAACAGATCTACGATTTCCTCTGGAACATGGACCCGGAGTTTCCCAAGCTTTTCAAGGTTCCGGCCGAGTTCGACTCCGTGATGGTGCGCGACACCGAGGCCATCACGCAGTACGTTCGCTTCATGAAGCTCATCGCCAATGAAGAGCAACTCACTCCGCTTTCGCACGAGGCCATGGCGGCGATCGTGGAGTATGGCGTGCGATTGAGCGAGTTTCGCAACCGGCTTACTACGCGCTTCAGTCAAATAGCCGACCTCATCCGAGAGTCCGGCTTCTGGGCGGCCCGGCATGGCAACGGTGAAGTCCGCCGCAGCGATGTGGAGCACGCCATAGAAGAGCGCCGGTTTCTCTGCAGCCTGCCGGAGGAGAAGCTCGATGAACAGATTCGCAACGGAGAGCTCCTGATCACGGTCGCCGGCTCGGCGGTCGGCCGTATCAACGGGCTTGCGGTAATCGACCGCGGTTACTATGCGTTCGCCCGTCCGATGCTCATCACTGCGCGGACATCCTTGGGGGATGAAGGGGTCATCAACATCGAGCGAGAGAGCGGCCTATCGGGTGAGCTCCACGACAAGGGCGTCTACATCCTCGAGGGCTTCCTCCGCTCGACGTACGCCGCCGACACTCCGCTTTCGATCCGTGCAAGCATCGCATTCGAACAGAGCTATATCGAGGTGGACGGGGATTCGGCCTCCTCTACCGAAGTCTACGCCCTTCTCTCCTCCATCAGCAGAATTCCGCTCAGACAGGATATCGCAGTGAGCGGATCAGTGAACCAGATGGGACAGGTCCAGGCCGTCGGCGGGATAAGCGAAAAGGTGGAAGGATTCTACGCCGTGTGCCGTCAGCTTGGGCTTAGCGGCAGACAAGGGATCGTCATACCGGAGGGGAACATCCCGAATCTGATTCTCTCGCGCGAGGTACAGGATGCGGTGCGAGAGGGATCGTTCCATATCTACTCGGTCCGGACGATCGACGAAGGTATGGAGATACTTACCGGAGTGCCTTCCGGAACGCGCGGTCCCGACGGCCACTTCCCAGAGAACACGGTCAACGGCATCGTAGAAGCCGCTCTCCGACAGATGGCGGACCGGATGAAATCGTTTGACAGCTGATGTGTGAGGCGGCATTCTATCAGAAGTTGGGGGGTATCACGGCACCGTCGGGACAACGTTCCGAGGACGCAGCAAACAGGACGCGCGTACAGAGCGTCCAAAGGGGAGGAAGATGGACAACGCGTTGACAACCGAGCGAATCGCCAAGGCTGCGCGCACTGCCAGACCGCTGACCGTGAAGAGCTACACGCTTCCACGCCAGATAGAGGCTCAGCTTGCCGAGATCCTCGGCGTTTTTCTCGATGAGATTGGGGAGGACCGCCTCAAGGATTCGCTTGGCTACTGTCTCCGCGAGCTCGCCGTCAATGCCAAGAAAGCCAACACCAAGCGGGTGTACTTCCAGGAGAAGGGGCTCGACATCCACGACAGTGACGATTACCGGATCGGGATGCTGACCTTCCGGGATGAAACACTCGAGAACATGGACTACTATCTGCAGCAGCAGAAAGAGCAAGGCTACTATGTCAGGGTCGTCTTCCACACCAAGAACCGCGTGCTACAGGTGGCAGTCTGCAACAACGCGGAAATAACGCGCTACGAGCAGATGAGGATCTTCGACCGTATCGCCAGGAGCCGTGCCTACTCGTCCCTTGAAGATGCAATGGAGAACATTCTCGACGATACGGAGGGAGCCGGGCTCGGTATCGTTATCATGGTACTCATGCTTCGCCGGCTGGGCTTGGATGAGGACGCGTTTGACGTAGATGTCCGCAACGGAGAAACCGTAGCCCAGCTGCGTATTCCCATCAACCAGGTGCACGCCGAGTACTTGGATGCAATTAGCGGCCGGATTGCCCGAGAGGTGGAAGCGTTGCCTCGCTTCCCGGAGAACATCACTCGCCTGCAGCGGATGATCCATGACCCCGATGTCACCCTCCGCGCAATCGCAGACCAGATCTCGGTCGATCCGTCGCTGACCGCAGATCTCCTGAAAGTGGTGAACTCGGCGCAGTTCATGCTACCCAAGCGAGTAGATAACATTACGGAGGCGGTCAAGCTCGTCGGGCTGCGCGGGCTGAACCATCTCCTCTACTCGTACGGAACACAAAAAATCCTTGGCTACAATACCCAAGAGACGCGCGCGCTCTGGGAACACTCATACCAAACCGGCTTCTATGCATACCACATCGCGCGCAACATCGGGCAAAACGGGGACATCTTGGACGATGTCTATGTCGGAGGAATCCTCCACGACATGGGCAAGATCATCTTCTCCGCCGGAAACCCGGAGTTCATCAGGCGGATAGAGAAGTTCTGCGACCGGCGCGGAATCCCCACTAAGATCCTCGAGCGTTTGGCCAGTGGCGCCAATCACGGTCAGATCGGCGGCATGATGGCGGAGAAATGGAACTTCCCCGATGCACTGATCGAGGCAATTCGCTGGCACCATGAGCCCAATCGTTGCGATCCGGTGTACCGGGAAGTCGTCTACGCGGTCTACCTCGCTAATGCCCTGTGTGATCTTCACAGCGACTCAATAAGTATCGACGAAATCGAGCCGGCAGTGCGAGAGCGCTACGGCTTGAATAACCAGGAGCAGCTGGACGCTCTCAAGAAGCGCCTACGGAACGAGTTCCGACGCCGGCAGGTGGCGTGACGGATTCCTCGACCGTTCGGAACTGCGCCGGCCGGGGCAGCCCGCAACCGGCGCACCCCTCACTGCCGCGGAGACGGGCTCCGTTGCCTCATGTGCGACTTGACCAACGCTTGTGTTCATCTTAATATATTCCTAGCAATATATAGCTACTTCGTGTAGCCTACTACTACGCTGCCCTACATGCAACACACGGGAGGTGAGAAACCGATGTCGGTCAAGCTCTACACAACGCCAAGCTGCGGATACTGCAAGCAGGTGAAAGAGTACTTGCGCCAGCGGAAAGTTCCGTTTACCGAGTACAACGTGGCATCAGACACTCGGAAAGCCGATGAGATGATGCGCAAGAGCGGCCAGATGGGAGTGCCCGTGCTCGACGTCAACGGAAAGGTCATTGTTGGGTTTCGCGAGTCCGAGATAGAGCGCGCGCTCAAGCGATAAGCCGATACCTGGCGTGCATGCGGGAACCTCCCCCGCCGGAGCACCAACCGCGCGCTCCGTGTGATGCGCGTCCGGTCGCCAAGCATCAGATTATGTGGAAACCAGCTGACGGCTCCAGGCGAAGAGCACGATCCCGCATGCTACTCCCACATTGAGCGAGCCTTTGGCGCCAGGCAAGGGAACCGTCACCCGGCCTCCACTCCGATCCGCTGCCTCCAGCGCCTCGGGACTCAGACCCAGCTCCTCAGAGCCGAGAAGCGCGAGCCCCCCTTGTTGCGGGAACGTGTACTCGCCGACGGAAATTCCCCCGCCTTCCACAGCGAAAACCGTCTTCCCCTGCGCCGCGTCAGCTAGATCCGCGACCTGCCATGTGACGCTCTCCGCCGCTCCCATTGCAGAACGTGCCGCCCGGCGGTGGTCCGGGCGCGCACACCGCGGGCTGACAAACACTGAGCTTACTCCCAGCGCTTCGGCAGTCCTGAGAATTGAGCCGACATTGAACGGAGAACGCAGATCTTCCAGGAACAGATGCATTGGGAGTGTTCGCCGCTCGTCGCTCCGCAACGTTCCGTCCGGAGCGCGGAGATCCCAATCCGCCGGAGTCTCACCGGCGCTCCCGGCAGCGAGGAAGCGCAGGTTGCTGATGGCTCGCACCAGCGGATCTCCCCCACGGTTCCGGGCTACTGCCGGCGGCCTTGTGGGTACTTCGCCTTCCGAAGGGCCCGTGGGGCATGGGCGCGCGGTCGACGAGTGCGGCCAGGCCACGAGCGGCTCTCGGCTTGTTGGGCTTTGCTCAGGAGTCACGAGCCGCGCCGACTCCAACATCGCAAGCAGCTGCTCCGCTTCATGTGTCGCCTGCTGATCCAATCGCCCGGTATCCTGTAGCACCCTGATGACGCCAACCAAGTACCGCCGATCGATCTCTCCTGCGTGCGCACTCTGCTCCAATTCGACCAATACCCGAAGGCATTTGCGGAATCGAACGTCGGTTGGAAGCCGTCTGAGCTTGCGCAAGCCAATCACGGAAGCCTCCCTGCCCCGGATCTTGCTCCGGGCATAAGCCCCTCCCCGCGACAGGAGGGCGTCTCCGAAACGCCCCTCTAGAACGCCTGTCGAAGAAGGTCGTAGAGTTCCTGTGAGCTCACGGGCGCGGGTACATGGCCAATCAGATCGAACTCCGAGGCCGCGTCGGCAACGACCATAAGATCATCGAGCTTGAGGTCGAGGTCTCGAAGCCGTGCAGGCAACCCTGTCTTGCCCAGAATCCTTCGCGCGGCATCACCGGCCAGATAGCTCGTACTCCCTTGGTCGATGTCCTCGAGGCGGGCTCCCAGCGCACGCGCCAACTCCGTAATCTTGGTCGGACGCGCGGTTTCGAAATAGTCGAGCACATACGGGAGAAGAACGACCGCAACCCAGGCTTTCGGGACGTCGAAGCGCGCATTTATGGCGTACGCGACCGCGCCCGCAATTCCCTGGCTGGAGGTCGAAAGACCCAACGCCGTCATGAATGATGCTTCGCATGCGCGAACCTGCGCACGTGGATCGTCAGGATGGGATAGCAGATGCTCAACTGCCTCCCGGCACACCCCGACAGCGCGGAGGAACAACGTGTCCGAAAGCACATTCGAACGGGCGGAAAGATATCCTTCGACCCCTGCAAGCATCGTGTCCAGCACTACTGCCAGCGTCAGCCGATGCGAGAGAGTACTCAGAAGGCGGGAGTCGATAATCGCGTGCCTCAGGAGCCCTGGTTGGGTGGCGATGATCCGCGGTAGCTTCTTGCCGCCTTCCGATACCACGCAGAAGTCCCTGAGCATTCCGTGATGTCGTCCTGAGGTCGCCACTTCAAGGTAGCTCAGGGGCCGCTCGACAAGCTTACCTGAGAGCGCCTCGACGAACTCGTCGCCCGCCGGCGCGTACGCGGCTACGCACCGCGCCACCGTCAGGACTCGGGGTCCCCCGATTCCGATGACGAGCTGCACATGCCCTGCTCGCGCCATTGAAACGGCCCGCCCAATTGTCTGAGTGTCGGGCGCCGAGGCGATTTCATCGTAGACTATAACACCGATACTTGCTCGCTCGAGCAAGCTCCGAGCCCGCTCTACGATCCCCGCGTCCTCGACGGCAGTTTCGGTTACTATGAGCGCACGTTCTCCGTAGTCCGCGGCCAAGACGCCGAGTTGGCTAATCGTGTCGGTCCCTATATGTATGCGGGCAGGAACGTGGAAGACGAACTCCTGCATGGAACCTCCGAAACAGGGCAACCGCCTCGATGAGAGCGAACTCTGCAAGAGCGAGTCGACCGGACCCAGCGAAATGCGGTGGAATCTATCCGCCTCCCTTTCGGACGCGGAGAATGCAGGGTGTCAGGTTGGAACGACTTCCGGATCTTGTCAATCGCCGATGAGGCAACCGGAAATATGGAGCAAGCTCATGCTGTGTACTGATACCCGAGAAACCGAGCACTGGTACACTAGATGTCGAACAGGTCCATGAGGCGGTCGGCTACCGAATTCAGCACAGTGTTGTCGATGTAGGAAGGGTCCTGCAGCTTCTGACGGACTTCTTCGATCCGGTCCCAGCGGACGTCCTCAGCCTGGCGAACGTCCTCCGTGGCCCGCAAAAGGTCCGCTCTGATCCGCGCCTCCTCGGAAAAGTCTACCGAATCACCCTCAGCTCTACGCGGAGCCTGCTGGGCACCACTCTTCTGGTTCACATTCGGCGTCGGTTGAATTGGGCCAAGTCCTTCAATCGTCATAGGACTACATTCCTTCCAGTTATTTTATCGACACTCCTGCCAGATATATTAACGGTTTTTCCGCCTGCTTACAAGGATGGTGAACTCACCCTTTGGAGAACCCCGCTGCAGCAGTATCGTCCGAATCTCACCCGGCGTGCCTTCCATGTATTCCTCGTGCGCCTTCGTCATCTCACGCCCTACCACGATGCGCCGCTCGCCACATTGATCGGCGAGATCATCCAGAACCTTGAGAATCCGGTGCGGACCTTCGTACAAAACGAACGCCTCCTCCCGAGCCGCGAGCTCTTCGAGACGCCGCCTCCGTCTTCCCGCCTTCGGAGAGAGAAAGCCCTCGAACAGAAGCGAACTCCCCTCATACCCGGCGGCGCTCACTAGGCAGGCAAAGGCCGACACCCCGGGAATCGGAATCACCCGAAACCCGGCGGAGCGACACGCCCGCACCGCGCGCGCCCCGGGGTCGCTCACCCCCGGCGTACCGGCATCACTTACCAACGCGCAGTTATGTCCAGCTTCCACCCGAGCGACCACCAGTGACGCTCGCTGCTCTTCGTTGTGACCGTGGAGGCTAACGACGGGACAGGAGATTTCGAAATGGCTCAGGAGCTTGCGTGTCCGCCGGGTGTCCTCACAAAACAGTGCGTCGCAGGTCCTGAGTATCTCGAGCGCGCGAAGCGTGATATCACCAAGGTTGCCGATAGGCGTTGCCACCACATACAGAGCTCCCATGGGCGAACTGTAGCCGCCCCGGACGCTCGAGAGCAACCTCCGACAACCGAAAGCACCTCCAACTCAAACCACGGTTCGACACTCAAAGCACCATTCGACACTCCGGGGCCGGCGCGATATAGTTCGGAAGAGCTGCGGCAGGACACCCTCCCAACGGAGGCAACTGAATACATGGGAACCGTGCTGCTCTTGGCTGTCGGAGGCATTTGTTTCGCCATACTCCTGAGTACGCTGGCACGTCGCGGGTCCCCGCCGGCCCGCTCGCCTCGCGCTCGCCACTCCCGCCGCTGCAAATCGCCACTCTCACCCGCTTCCGGCTCGGACGAGATCATCGGCGTTTCCGACGCCACCGATTCCTGCTCTCCTCCTTCACGCAAGAGAGCACATCGGCGCCGCACACACGCCGGGGAGGACGGTGGCGTGGCCTCGGAGTCTCGGACTTTGCGCCGCTGCCCCCTGTGTGACGCGGTCCTTTCGCCCGGAGAGCGCATCAAGTCCGTGGTCTATTCGGCCGGCAAAGACGGAAAATCCGCGGTATACCAGACCGGCTCCGGAGGTCATATGACCGAAGCAATGACACACATCTTCGGTTGCCCGCACTGCTATCCTTCGGGACGGGCCCGGCGCTGTCCGGTGTGCACCGCCGAGCTTCCTCGTGACGGTCACCTCGTAGCAAGAATGTTCAGCCGGGCCAGAAAACGGAAGCATGTCCACGTGTTGGGGTGCACGGGCTGCCGTCGAACGCGGTAGCCGACCGCCCGCGGTGCGGCAATAACGCCCTCGGGAACGGTAACTCGGTTGGACGCGGTAACGCAGGGCACATTTGTGCTCAGCGTCCTGCTAAGGTAGAATAGCCGGGCTTCTCGCCGGCATGGTATTCTCGCCGGCGTGGTATCGGAAGCAGTCGAGTCCGGCGAAGCAACCGGCCGGCAAGAGCCGGCCGGCCGCGCACACACTATGGTGCGCACACACTATATAACGAGGGTATGAGCGTGTCACAGCGCACAGGGATTCTGCCACGGAAGACCAAGCTTGCCTTCGGCTTCTGCGATCTCGGGGGCAACCTCTTCTTCTCGATGATTGGATTCCACCTCCTGTACTACTTCACCGATGTAGTCGGGCTCGCGCCCATACTCGCGGGCGCGGCGTTCACGGTAGGCCGAGTGTGGGATGCCGTGACGGATCCGGCCATAGGGTACGCCTCCGACAACACACGGACCCGTTGGGGACGGCGTAGGCCGTACATGTTCGTCGGTTCGATCCTGCTGTTCATCCTTATGATCGTCATGTTCACGGCTCCGGGATGGGACAACCAGTGGTGGCTGTTCGCCTGGGCACTCATCGTGTACTTGTTGCTGAACACCGCCTACACCCTGGTCAATATCCCGTACACGAGCCTTACCCCGGAGCTGACCTCCGACTTCCAAGAGCGGACCAACCTCAACGGATATCGATTCATGTTCGCGGTGCTCGGCACCATGCTCGGTGGTGCCGCGGTGCATCCGATCGTGAACCTCGCCGGGGGACCGCCCAGTGGATGGAGCGCCGCGGGAGCGGTGATGGGCGCAATTATGATGATTTCGGCGCTCGTGACCGTATTCGGCGTCCGTGAGACAGCGAAGGAACGCGTGAAGAGTCAGGTGAAAGTCTTTCGCTCTTACCTCCAAGTCATTAAACAACGTCCGCTTCTGACCGCAGGCGGCGCTTTCGCAATCCATATGTGCGGCGTTGCGGTTGTCCAGGCATCGCTTGTGTACTACTTCGAGTATGTCTACCGGAAACCGGACCTGCTGTTCGCAGCACTTCTGTCGCTGCTCGTCAGCTCCTTCATCTTCATCCCGATCTGGGTCGTCATCTCGCGGCGCATCGGGAAGAAGGCAAGCTACAACATCGGAATGGGGATCCTCTCGGTGGTCGTAGTGCTCTTCTTCCTCTTTGCCCCGCGGTTCGGACCGGAGTTCTCGTTCGTTATGATGGCGCTTGCCGGCACCGGGCTCGCCACCAACTACGTTATGCCCTGGTCGCTCATCCCGGATGCGGTAGAGTGGGATTATGCGGAGAACGGATTCCGGCGCGAAGGGGTGTTCTACGGGATCTGGATGGTGATGAGCAAGCTCGGTCAGGCCTTAGGCGCCGGGCTCACCGGATTGGTGCTTGCACTGTTCAACTACATTCAACCGATCGACGGCGAGGCGGTATTCCCTCAACCGGACACAGCCGAACTCGGGATCCGGCTTCTGGTAGGGCCGATGCCGGTAGTCTTCTTCATCCTCGGCATTCTCACCTTGAGCAAGTATCCCATCACCAGTAAGGTGTATGAGGAGATCTTGCAGAGAATCCGGGCACAGGGCGCACAAGTGCCGGGAGATGAAGGGCAGGTTACGGAGTGACGAACGCCCTTGGGGGATTTAATGGCGGAAGAGACAATATTCGATAAGATTCTTGCCGGAGAGATACCTGCGGACAAAGTCTACGAGGACGAGCACGTCCTTGCCTTCCGGGATATCAACCCGCAAGCGCCGACTCACGTGTTGGTAATCCCAAAGCGGAAGGTTTCGCATTTCACGGAGTTCCCGGAGCGTCCGGCGGAGGAAGCGGGAATACTCTTTCAGCGCGCCGCCCATGTCGCAAAGGAGCTGGGCCTCGAAAAGAACGGCTACCGCATTGTCGTGAACCATGGGCCGCATGGTCAGCAGTCGGTCGGCTATCTCCACGTGCACATTCTCGGCGGGCGCCAGCTGAGCTGGCCTCCGGGCTGACCCGGGAACCCAGGTCGTCTATCGGCAGCGTCCCTGCTACGTTTGAGCACCTGCGCTCGTCGCCCGGTACAGCTGCGGCGGCTCGCGTGCGGAGACGGCTCGACTGATCCGACGGGGGCCGGTGGGTGGCCACAGGGCACGCCCTGCAACGTCAAACGCCTTGCAACGGAAAGGAACAGGAAGATGGAACGGATGAAACGCACGGCAACGTGCGGCGCACTTCACGCGGAGCACGAAGGTCAAAGCGTAGTTCTCAACGGGTGGGTTCACCGGAAGCGGGACCATGGGGGTGTTCGCTTCTTCAACCTCCGTGATCGCTACGGGATCACCCAGGTAGTGCTCGAGGAGCCGTCTGAGCAGCTCGTAGACGCTTTCGACCGACTCCGTATGGAGTTCTGTGTGGCGGTAACCGGAACCGTCCGGCGCCGTCCCGCCGGGATGGTCAACCCGGAGATGCCCACAGGAGAAGTCGAGTTGGTGGCGACCGAGCTGGAGATCCTGAGTCCGGCCGTGACGCTTCCGTTTACGGTCGACGAGCGGAGCGACGCGCGAGAAGAGCTTCGCCTCAAGCATCGCTATCTGGATTTGCGTTCACATCGGATGCAGCGCAATATCCGGCTGCGCCACGATGTGTCCTACCGAGTCCGTGAGTATCTCCATAGTCAGGACTTCCTCGAGATCGAAACCCCCACCATGATCAAATCGACCCCGGAAGGTGCCCGCGATTTCCTCGTACCGAGCCGCCTTCATCACGGCTGCTTCTACGCAATGCCGCAGAGCCCTCAGCTCTACAAGCAGATCCTGATGATCGCTGGGTTCGACCGCTATTTCCAGCTGGCACACTGTTTTCGAGACGAAGATGCGCGAGGCGATCGACAACCGGAACACACCCAGATCGACCTGGAAATGAGCTTTGCCTCAAAGGAGGACGTATTCGAGGTTACCGAAGGTATGCTCGCGCATGTCTTCTCGCATGTGCTCGGGGTCTCGCTGGAGACACCGTTTCCCCGGCTGAGCTTCCACGAGGCCATGGAGCGCTATGGGTCGGACAGGCCGGACCTCAGGTTCGATCTCGAGCTGGTGTCCATGGACGACGCCGTGGCCGGGGCGGGGTTCCGCGTATTCGACGAGACGATCGAGTCAGGCGGGGTGATAAAAGGTCTCCGGGTCCCTGGCGGCGCGGATGCCTCGCGGAAGCGAATCTCGGATCTCGAAGAGACGGCTAAGACGTACGGAGCCAAAGGTCTCGCCTGGACCAAAGTAACCGACGGCGGTCTGGAGGGAGGAATCGGCAAGTTCCTCGCCCAGCGCGACTCAGCAGTTCGAGAGCAGCTTGCGGCCGAACCCGGCGATCTGCTTCTGTTCGTAGCGGATGCGTGGCGCACGGCGTGCACGGCCCTCGGGGCGGTGCGAACCCGGCTAGGGCCCGAGCTCGACCTGGTCGACCCGGATGAGTTTGCTTTTGCATGGGTTACAGACTTCCCGTTGTTTTCGTACAATGAGGAGGAGCAGCGGTGGGAAGCCGAGCACCATATGTTCAGTATGCCGCAGGAACGGTTCCTGGACACGCTGGAGACGGATCCTGGAAGCGTCCTCGGGGATCTGTACGACCTTGTCGGGAACGGCTTGGAGCTTGCCTCTGGAAGCATCCGTATCCACGATCCGGAGCTTCAATCCCGGATTTTCCGAATCGTAGGATTCGACTGGGAGGAAGCCGAACGTCGCTTCGGTTTCCTCCTCGAGGCCCTGCGCTACGGAGCACCGCCGCATGGGGGAATCGCGCCGGGCTTGGATCGACTCGTTGCGCTCATGGCGGGAGAGAGCACGATCCGTGACGTGATCGCTTTCCCAAAGACCACCCAGGCAACGTCTCCCATGGACGGTTCGCCGTCGCCGGTGGCTCCGGCCCAGCTGGCTGAGCTCGGACTTCGCGTAGTTTCGGAGGAGAAGGAAGAACGAGAACGAACCGGCGAGAGCCGGCACATTCCATGACACGGAAAGGATGGAGAACATGTATTCGATTCGAACGATGAACAAGATCTCGGAGAAAGGACTCGAGCTCTTCTCCGATGACCGTTTTGCGGTGAATGACCAAGCGGAAGACCCCGACGGGGTTATCGTCCGTAGCGCCAAGCTGCACGATTTGGAGTTCACGCCCAAGCTCAAGGCGATCGCCCGCGCGGGGGCGGGTGTCAATAACATACCCGTCGATCGCTGCACGGACCATGGCATCGTGGTTTTCAATACCCCCGGTGCTAATGCAAACGGTGTGAAAGAGCTGGTCGTGGCCGCGCTTCTTCTGTCGGGACGAAACATACTCGACGGCGTGGCTTGGGCACGCCGGACGGCGGAGCAAAGCGACGAGCTGGACAAGTTGATGGAGAAGGAGAAATCCCGCTTCGCAGGACCGGAGATCGCAGGAAAGACTCTCGGTGTCGTCGGACTGGGAGCAATCGGCGTGATGGCCGCGAACGCAGCCACGGAGCTGGGCATGCGAGTTATCGGGCACGACCCGTATATCAGCGTCAGCTCGGCTTGGGGCCTCTATCGCTCGGTAGAACGAGCAGACAGCTTGGACGATCTGTATGCCGAGGCGGACTACATCACGCTCCATGCCCCCCTTACGTCCGCTACGGAGGGCATGATCAACCACGACGCGATCAAAAGCATGAAGCCCAGTGTTCGGCTCGTGAATATGGCCCGGGGGCAGCTCGTCGACGAAGAAAGTGTGCTTGCAGCTCTCGACGAAGGGAAGATTTCCCACTATGCCACGGATTTCCCCACAAGCCGATTGGCTCGCCATGAGCGGGTTATCCCGATCCCACACCTGGGCGCATCTACTCCGGAGGCGGAACAGAACTGCGCCGTGATGGCCGCCGACCAGATGATCGACTTTCTCGAACGGGGGAACATCCGGAATTCGGTCAATTTCCCGGAGTGTGTGATGAGCCCGAATGATGCACATCGAGTCGTCGTCATCAACCGCAACGTTCCCAATATGGTGGGTCAGATGACGGCTGTCCTTGCAAAGAAATCGATCAATATCGCGGATATGTTGAATCGCCATCGGGGCAACGTCGCATACACCATCATCGATCTGGACGGCGATGTCGAGGAGAGCCTTCTCGAAGAGTTCCGGAGCATTGAAGGAGTAATCGCAGTCCGCGACATCGGAGTTCCACCCCAATAGAGCTTGGGCAGTGCGCCGGGCCGGCCGCCGGCCCGGCACCCCGCCTGCCCCTGCCAACCCCGGCCTAGGTCGCCCGGCGCCGAATCGCCCGATGCCAAGCCGCCGGCCATCCGGCGCCGCCCCTACTCGAGCTCCGCCTGGCCCAGTTCGCTTTGTGCCGCCCGCACATCCGCCAGGTAATCCGATATCTCGCGCGATTTCGCACGGATCATGGATACCGAGGCGGCATCATCCGAGCTTTGAAGGGTGTTCACCCGCGCCAGATCCAGGTGAAGCTGCTTAAGCGACGACACTGCGGAATTAAGGCGCAGCCGCAGCATTTCCTGCTCGTTCCGCAGCTTCCGATAGCTCGATTGCTGCCGCTCGATCTGCGCGATGGATCGATCGTACTCGGCTGCTACCTGTTCGTTGGTTGCGTTTTCGCGCCGCTGGTGGAGCTCCTCCAAGTCACTCCTCAGTCCTTCAGAGGATATCTGCTGCAGAATACCCGCGATCTCGCGGCGCCGAACCTCGAGCTCATGCACCCGGCTCATGAAATCGCTCAACACCGGGAGAAACTCTTCGCCGATGACCTGACGGTCACCACCTTTCCGCTTGATCTGCGCCTGGATGGCCTTACCGAGCTCCTCCGCTTTCTCAGTCGCAGACATATCTTCGCTGAGGGCTACCTGCTTGGCTCCTTTGCGTGATCCGCCGTCGAGAGCGCCGGCCACATGTGCGCCGACCCGCTTAAGCTGTTTCACGATCCGGCTCTTAGCCTCCCGATAACTGGATATCCTTCCCAGCACCGTCGCTCCCATAACGGCAATCGGGATAAGGGACCATGGCGGAGTCAGTGTTATGAGGTTGATCGTTGCTAACAGGAGGCTAGTAGCAGCGGTAGGAACCAGATGTCCTCGAAAGCTCGCTCGCTCCCGAGCCAGCTGACGGAGAAGCCGTACATGCTCGCGATTCAAGTTCCGGATCGAATCAAGCTCGTGGCACTCCAGCTTCCGCCGAAGGAACGAGTCAACGTGCGTTGACAGGCCGATCCCCCAGGCCAAAGCCGGAATCAGAAACCACGGAAAGCCACCGCCGCCGCTCGCCCAAATGGAGATCCACAGAAGTACCAGCGCTCCGTAGATGGAGCCGTGAACTGTCAGCCCTTTACGGGCCCGCCGCACCGACTCGCGCGTCTGGGCCACGTAGTCCTGGAGCAACGGGTCTTCCGGAAACGTAGCCGGCCCGTGGGCGGGCGCCATTTCCAAAACGCGGTCCCACGCTGTCTCGGTTACGTCATCCTGGTCGGCGTCACCGCGCGAAGCAGGAGGCTGCGGGACGCTGGACTTGGCTTCCGGCGCAGGGCTCGGCTGCAGCTCCGGTCCCGCCTCCATCTCTTCCGCCCCGGCTGCTCCCGCAGCACCTATCCGCTGCGAGCTCGTGAGGATTCCCTTTCTGCCAAGCTGTTCCAAGATCTCGCCGGCGACGGGCTGAGCCGCGTACTCTTCCGGCAGCTTCATCCTGGCTTCCGAAACCGAGAGGCGCCGTCCGGCGGCCTTTATCTCCCGAAGCACATGTCGCTTGATCTCCTGCGGAGTAACACCTTCTTGCGAAGCGCCTTGATCGCTATGAGACGACTCCTCGACGGTAGCCCGATCCGCAGCTCCACCGCCAGACGCCCGCCCCTTCGAGGCTTCCGCACCGGCAGGCTTCTCTCTCACCGAACCGGCTCCGCCGGCCTCGGCACGCTCCGTCGAGAGCTCGTATACTGCTACGTCGCGCTTGATATTCTTGAGCGTAACCTCCCCCTGCCGCTGCGGCGCCTGTGAAAGGCGGTGGCGAGTGAGCCGGTAGACGTCTTCGGATATCCACACCGTGTCCTGTGCCGCAATACCCTGAAGGCGAGAAGCCACGTTCACGCCATCGCCGAGCGCGTCGTTCTCGAAGAAGAACACGTCCCCAACGTGCACGCCGATACGAAGGTGGAGAAGCTTCGCCTTCTCGTGACCCTGGCGTGCGTCCGCCGCCAACCCGTCCTGGATGGCCACGGCGCAGTTCACGGCGTCCAGACAGCTGGAAAACTCCGCGAGAAACGCATCACCGATCGTCTTTATCACTCGCCCACGGTGCGCCTCGATCTTCTCGCTCAGCAGGCGATTATGATACGTCAGCAGTTCCAATGTAGCGACTTCGTCGTCCTCCATCATGCGGCTAAAGCCGACGATGTCGGTGAACATGACGGCCGCGAGGCGATACTCCTTTGGCTCCATGCGGCGTTTACAATAGAATCCCCCCTTGGAGGTGTCAAGCTAAACACCGGATTCAACCCTCTGAGGGTGCAGGCGAGTCAGACCGGGAAGCGGCAGGGCAAACGCGGTTGGATACTGCAACTGGGAGCGCGGCGGGGAGTGTCACGCCGGCGCGCCCACGCGGCCGGCCGGAGCCGACATGCGGCTTCTCACTCCGGTCGCCTAGCCCGCGCCGCAACGTGGGCGGCCAAGCTATGCTGCGACGATCGGCGCCGGCGCCGGACACCGGACCCCTTTTGCCTTCAGGGACTACTCGCGGCGGAGGTATGAACATGTCGACAAAACGTGGAGGAGGCTTTGTTTGCTCGGCGTGCGGGCAAACGACACGCAAGTGGATGGGTCGATGCCCTCAATGCGGAGAGTGGAACGCCCTTGAGGAAGCTCCGCTCCGGCGAAGCAGCTCCGCTGGAACCAACCGCGGGCCACAGACTGCTTCCCCGGGCAACACCCCGGCCTCCGATGCCGCAGCCCCCCTTCCTATGTCCCGGATCGAGGTGCCCAACTCCGTACGCCTCCCCACTGGGATGGGAGAGCTCGACCGAGTCCTGGGCGGCGGTTTCATCCTTGGCACGAGCGCTCTGGTAGGGGGCGAGCCGGGAATCGGCAAGTCGACATTGATGCTCCAAGCGGCGTGTCTCATGCCTCCGGATATTCCCACACTCTACGTTTCCGGTGAGGAAGCCCCCGGCCGGATCAAACAGCGAGCCCGGCGACTCGGGCTGGACGATGCACACGTCCATGTTCTCTCCTCGCCCCACACAGACACAATCGCCGACGCCGTAGACCAGCTAAAACCCGGCCTTGTCATTGTCGACTCAATCCAGACGGCTACCTCGGGAGAGGAACCCGGCAGCCCCGGCAGCCCCAGCCAACTCAAAGCAACAGCGCACGACCTGACTGAGTACTGCCGCGGCGCCGGCTGCGCTCTTTTCTTGGTAGCACATGTCACAAAAGAAGGTGCAATCGCCGGTCCCCGTCTCGTGGAGCATATGGTGGATGCCGTCCTGTACTTCGAGCGCGCCGACGGAGATGCCCGGATCCTGCGCGCTACCAAGAACCGTTTCGGTGCAACCGACGAAATCGGGATTTTCCGCATGCATGAGAGCGGGCTCAGGGAGGTGACCGATCCATCGAGCCTTTTCCTGGTACGCCGCGACGGTCCACAACCGCCGGGAGTGGTTCCTACCCCGATCTATGAGGGTACGCGTGTACTGGTAGTGGAAATCCAAGCGCTCACCGTTCCTGCTAAGAGCGGCGTGTCGCGGGTATTCTCCGACCGGATTGATCCTCGGCGAATCAGCAGGGTCGCGGCAGTGTTAGAGAAGCACCTTCAGGTCCCCCTGTCCGATCGCGACATCTACGTAAACGTCGCAGGCGGCATGAGAATCGAGGAGGTCGGCGTGGAGCTGCCGCTCGCTGTTGCGCTCTATTCGGCGTCTTCAGGCTTGGTTCTCCCGAAGGAACAGACGGTTACCGGCGAGCTCAGTCTTGCAGGCGAGGTGCGGCCGGTCGTCCACCTGGCGCGGCGGG
>Ga0207421_10002314_pt1 | contig 23698 bp, 23 predicted proteins | sample SodLakKL_010_SED_4_FD_187542 | JGI IMG/M metagenome (GOLD analysis project Ga0207421, IMG submission 187542) | Alkaline sediment microbial communities from Lake Tanatar, Kulunda Steppe, Russia - 8KL_010_SED (SPAdes) (version 2) | ecosystem: Environmental > Aquatic > Non-marine Saline and... | reverse complement strand
CTGCGGGCGATCCGGTTGCATCCGAGCGCCACCGGGATCCGTCCCGATCGCAGCCTCCCGGTCTATCAGCAAGAGGAGCCGTAGTCCGTTGTTCCGACCTGTCGAACTGTTCATCGGTCTTCGCTACACCCGGGCGAGGCGCAGGGGGCACTTTGTCTCGTTCATCTCCATGACCTCGATGATCGGCATCGCCCTCGGCGTGGCGGCGCTGATCACCGTTCTCTCGGTCATGAACGGGTTCGAGCGCGAGCTGCGCGAGCGGATCCTTGGCATGGTCTCTCACGCCGAGGTGCACGGTGCCCAGCGCCAGGTCGAGGACTGGCCCGCGGTGCTTGAGCGTGCCGAACGCCACCCGCGGGTGGTCGGTGCCGCCCCGTTCATCGACGGAGAGGTGATGGTGACCCGCGGCGGGCAGGTCAGCGGCACCCTGATCCGCGGCGTGGACCCGGATCTGGAGCCGAGCGTCTCCGATGTGCTGGGGCAGGTGATCGCCGGCGACGCGGAGCTAGAGCCCGGTGAATTCGGATTGATCATGGGCTCGGCCCTGGCACGCGAGCTCGGTGCACGGGTCGGTGACCGGATTACGGTCATCAGCCCCGAGGCGCGGGTATCGGTCGCCGGGGTCACCCCGCGTATGCGGCGGTTTACCCTGACCGGCATCTTCGAGGTGGGGATGCACGAGTACGACCGGACCCTGGCCATCGCCCACATCGAGGACATGGCGCGGGTGAAGGGCATGGGCGATGCGGTCAGCGGGATCCGGCTCAAGCTTGATGACATGATGGCCGCGCCCTGGCTGGCCCGCGAGGTGGCCGACGACCTGCCGGGGAACTATCGGGTGATGGACTGGACCCGGCAGCACGCGAACTTCTTCCGCGCGGTGCAGACCGAGAAGACGGTCATGTTCGTCATCCTCGCGCTGATCGTGGCGGTGGCCGCCTTCAACATCGTCTCGACCCTGGTGATGGTGGTCCGCGATAAACAGTCCGATATCGCCATCCTGCGCACCGTGGGTCTGAGCCCGGGCAGCGTCATGGCGGTGTTTATCATCCAGGGCGCGGTGATCGGGGTGGTGGGCACCCTGCTCGGCGTGGCCGGTGGCGTGGCGCTGGCGCTGAACGTCGAGAACATCGTCCCGGCGGTGGAGCAGTTGCTCAACTTCGAGTTCCTGCCCGCGGACGTCTACTACATCAGCGATCTGCCCTCGGAGCTACGCGGTGAAGACGTGGGGCGGATTACGGCACTGGCGCTGGTGCTGTCGCTGGTCGCCACGCTCTACCCGGCGTGGCGGGCGGCGCGCACGGAACCTGCGGAGGCGCTGCGTTATGAGTGATGCCGAGCTGGTCATCGACTGCCGACAGGTGGCCAAGCGCTTCAGTGAGGGCCCCCAGGAGGTGGAGGTCCTGAGCGGTGTGGACCTCGGGGTGCGCGCCGGTGAGCAGGTGGCGGTGGTCGGGCCCTCCGGGTCCGGGAAGAGCACCCTGCTGCACATCCTCGGTGGCCTGGACACCCCCTCCGCCGGCGAGATCCACGTGGCCGGCCAGCGGATCTACGACCTCAAGCAGGCGGCCCGCGGGCGGCTGCGCAACCAGGCGCTGGGTTTCGTCTACCAGTTCCACCACCTGCTGCCCGAGTTCACCGCCCTGGAGAACGTCGCCATGCCGCTGCTGATCCGGCGCGAGGCGGCTTCTGCGGCGCGCGCGGCGGCGGCCGAGTTGCTCGAGCGCATCGGGCTTGCGGCGCGCATGACCCACCGTCCGTCGGAGCTCTCCGGGGGTGAGCGTCAGCGGGTGGCCATTGCGCGTGCCCTGGTCACGCGGCCGAAGTGCATCCTCGCCGACGAGCCGACCGGCAACCTCGATCGTCACACGGCCGAGCGCGTGTTCGGCATGTTGCAGAGCCTCAATGAGGAGCTGGGTACGGCGCTCATCTTTGTGACGCACGACCTCGATCTGGCGCACCGAACCGAGCGCGTCTACAAGCTGGAGGACGGGCGTCTGCGCGGGCAGGGGGCGCCGGCTGAGGCCCTCTAGCGCTCCTCGCCGCGATGGCTCCGCGCGTTCATCTCGTCCGCTCTGCGGGCAAAACGTGTCCGGCGCTGGTGGCGCTCACGGTGCACGGCGTAGCGCCAGACCAGCAGGATCGCCACGTAGGCCAGCAAGCTGGCAATGGCACCGAGCACCAGCGAACCGGTGAGCACCGGCTGCCAGGCCTGGTGCAGGTTGCCCAGGAACCACTGCACGGCGTTGTCGTAGTCGATCGCCTCGAACTCCGCGCTGAGCAGCCACGCCCCCGTGCGGTAGCTGGCGTAGAGCATCGGTCCCATGGTCAACGGGTTGCTGATCCAGACCAGGACTACGGCGAGGATGAGGTTGACGCGCACCAGGATGGCGAGGACCGCGGCCAGCAGCATCTGCAGCGGGATGGGCAGGAAGGCGACGAACACCCCGATCGCCACGCCGCCGGCGGTCGAGCGGCGGTTGAGATGGAACAGGAACGGGTCCTCCAGCAGTCGGCCCAAGAAGCCGAAACGGCCCTGGTCCTTGAGCCGCTGCAGATCCGGCAACGTGCCCCTTAGCCACCGTCGCATGGGATGCTCCTCGATACTTGCCTGGCCGCGGTTCGCCCTCTGGCATGGCGCCGCGCCGGCCCCCTCGGCTACCCTGATCCGTACACGCAAACCCGCTCACATGCCAAGGATGGCTGATGCGAGCAGGATCGCTTGCCTTTGCGGCCGGCATCGTACTGGTCGTGAGCCTTTTACGGGAGCCCCCCGGGGTCGTCGTGGTGGCGGCGACCTGGGCGGCTGCGCTCGGCTGGGGCGTTTTCGCCCCACCGGGCTGGCGCTGGCCGGCCGCGGGACTGCTGGGGGCAGGCTGGGCGCTGCTCAGCGCCTGTTGGCTGCTGGCACACGAACTGGAGCCCGACCGGGATGGCACGGATGTGTGCCTGGAGGGGCAAATCACCTCGGTACCCGAGGTGGAGTCCCGGCGGACCCGCTTCGAGTTCCGTAGCGAGCGACTGATCGAGGGGGAACTGCCGAACCCCCTGCCGCGACGCATTCGGGTCGACTGGTACGGGGTGGCGGATAGCCGGCCGCAGCCCGGCGAACGCTGGCGGCTCTGCCTGCGCCTGCGGGCCCCGGACGGCTTCCTCAATCCCCAGGGGTTCGACTATCAGCGCTGGTTGTTCCAGCACCGCCTCGGGGCGACGGCCTACGTGCGCGATGGCGATCGCGCCGAACGCCTCTCCGGCCACTGGCGGGTTGACCAAGTCCGCGCGCAGGTGGCCGCGGCGATGGCCGAGCGTCTGGGCGATTCGCCCTATCTGGGGCTGGTGCAGGGGCTCGGCGTGGCGGTCCGCTACGGGATCGCGGATGAGCAGTGGGAGGTGCTGTCGGTCACCGGCACGGCGCATCTATTGGCCATCTCGGGGTTGCATGTCGGTCTGGTCGCCGGCCTGGTCGGGTCTGTCGTCGGCTTGCTGTGGCGCTGGATCCCGCCTCTGGTGCGTCGGCTGCCGGCGCTGATTGCCGGTACGCTCTCGGGGGTGCTGGCGGCCGCCGGCTACGCCGCCCTGGCCGGATTCACGCTGCCCACACAACGGGCACTGGTCATGGTGCTCGTGTTTGCCGGCGCGCTGGCGTTGCGTCGCCCGATGAGCCCTTGGCACAGCCTCGCCGTGGCGGCTGCCGCAGTGCTTGCGCTCGACCCCTGGGCGCCTCTGGGGGCTGGCTTCTGGCTCTCGTTCGGGGCGGTGGCCATCATCCTGGCGGCCACCACGGGGCGGCCCGCGCAGCGTGGCCCACTGCCCTGGTTGCGCATTCAGGCGCTGGTGGGGCTCGGCATGCTCCCGGCGACCGCCGTCTGGTTCGGCCACCTTCCGCTGCTCTCACCCCTGGCCAATCTGCTGGCCGTGCCGTGGGTCAGCCTGCTGGTCGTCCCCCCGGTGCTCGGCGGCGTGGCCCTTGAGCCCTTGGCGCCGAGCTGGTCCGGGTGGCTTTGGCAAGCGGCGGAGGCCTCGCTGGTATGGCTGATGGCCATCCTCACGGCATTGGCAGAGCACCTGGGCGCCGTCGAGGTCCCGAGCCCCTCGGTCGGTGCCGTGGTTCTGGCTGCGTGCGGCGTCGCGCTGCTGCTGGGTCCACAGGCGACGCCCGGGCGTTGGCTGGCTGCCCCGCTGCTGGCCCTGCTGCTGCTCGGCCCCGGGGCCAGCGGGGGCGGGCACGGTGCGCGGGTGGTGGTCTTCGACACCGGCGCCGGGCTGACGGCACTGGTCTGCGACGGGGAGCGGGCGGTCGTCTACGGCGGTGGCCCGGGTGGCGGGCTCGACGCAGCGAGCGTTGCCGTGGAGCCTTTTTTGGAGGCTTACGGACTGACCCTTAAGGCATGGCTGGTCCCGCGGGCCGGCGATCCGTGGGACGGTGCGGTCGACAAGGCGCGGGAGCGCTGGGCGGATGCCGAGTGGCTGGGCATCGGAGGCGATCCCGACGAGACCGCTGGATGGCGCGCCGAGCTGGAGGGGGTGACGTTGCGGGCTGTCCAGTTGGAAGAGGGGCAGTGGGGCCTGGACGTCCAAGCCGGCGCCCAGAGCGTGGCCCTGCGCCCGGACGTGGATACTGAGGCCAACACCTGGGTCGTGGGCGCCGAAGGGTGCAGGGGAGATGGACAGGCGTGCAGCGCCGCCCTGGACCGCGGAGAAGAGCAAGCGCTGCGCACCGACGATCACGGGGCGCTGACCCTGAGCGAGGCGGGCGATGGCTGGCGTGTGCGCAGCGAACTGCAGCACAACGGCCGCGTCTATCACCACGGCGGCGCGGCTGCGCCGATGCCCGGTATGCTTTAGAATCCGCCGCCACGCCCAGCCCTTTTCGGAGCGCGCGCCTTGACCGACCCAGGGAGTGATCATGCTTGAGCTCATCCAGGCCGGAGGCTGGTTGATGGTCCCGATCCTGATCGGTTCTGTCCTGGCCCTGGCCATCATCATCGAGCGCTTCTGGACCCTGCGCCAGCGACGGATCTTGCCCGCCGCCCTGCGCGGGCGTGCCCAGCGCCTGGCGCAGGAACCCGAGCTTGAGGCCCGCCACCTGGAGACGCTCAAGGAGAGTTCGCCGCTGGGCAGGATCCTCGCAGCGGGCCTGGCCAATCGGCATCACGGTCGCAGCGTCATGGCCGAGGCCATTGAGGATGCCGGCCGCCACGAGGCCCATCGGCTTGAACGCTACCTCAACACGCTCGGCACCATCGCCGCCATCAGTCCGCTGCTCGGTCTGCTGGGCACGGTGATCGGCATGATCAAGGTTTTTGGCGCGATCAGTGCCGAGGGTCTGGGGGATATGCAGGCGCTCTCCGGGGGCATTGCCGAGGCGCTGATCACCACCGCCTCCGGGTTGACCGTGGCCATTCCGGCGCTGATGGCGTATCGCTATCTCCGCGGCCTGGTGGACGAGCGTGTGGTGGAGATGGAGCAGGAGGCGATGCTGCTGCTCGAGGGCAGCGGTGCCGATCGGCGGAGCCATCCGTCCACGGGGCGAGGGGCGTCGGCTTGAATCTGCGCCGTGGCCAACGCCGGGACGAGCCGGAGCTGAACCTGGCGCCGCTGATCGACGTCGTTTTCCTGCTGCTGATCTTCTTCATGGTGACCACTACCTTCGTCGATCAGGTGGGTCTGGATATCACCCTGCCCGAGGCGGAGCAGGAGACGGAGGAGAGCCCGCCGCAACTGCTGGAGATCGGTATCAGCGCCGACGGGGAGTACTTCATCGACGGCGATCCGCTAGTTAACCGGGAGATCGAGACCCTGGTCCGCGCGCTGGAGGAGACCCTGCAGGAAGGGGAGATTGCCGGAATCGTCATCCGCGCCGACGCCGACGCGCCGCACCGGGCCGTGGTCCGGGCCCTGGATGGCGCCGGGCGCGCCGGCATCGAGCGCGTATCGATCGCCACCACCCGATCCGACGAGCCGTGAGGAGGTCGGTTTGAGCACGCACGCACAGGCCTCTGGGCAGCCCGTGCCGGACAGCGCCGAGACGCGCAAGGCCGATCGCAGGACCTGGCCGACATTCCGTCGGTTGTTCCTCGGGTATGTGCTCCCGCACTGGAAGGTGGGGGTGATCGCGATCCTGGCCATGCTGGCCCTGGCCGGTACGCAGACCGGCGTGGTGGCGCTGATCCGGCCGCTGCTTGATGACGGCTTTGTCGAGCAGGATGCGGCGACGATCCGCTTCTACGCACTCTTGCTGATTGTCTTCATCGTCTTCCAGGGGGTGGCGCACTTTACGTCGCATTACCTGATGACGTGGATCGGCCGGCAACTGGTCAAGCGGTTGCGGCTGGATGTCCATGACCGGTTGCTGGTGATGCCCAACTGGGTCTTCGACCAGCAGTCCTCGGGCCGACTGGTCTCCAAACTGACGTATGAGGCCGAACAGGTCGCCGGCGCGGTGACACGCGCGGTCCTGAGCCTGATCCAGGACGGGGCGCGGGTGGTCTTCTTGCTCGGGTACATGACCTACCTCTCGCCGTGGCTGATGCTGATCGTCCTTGGGGTTCTGCCCGTGGTCGGCGGGATCATCGCCTACATTACCAAGCGCTTTCGCAAGATCAGCAAACGCATCCACCACGCCGTCGGCGGCGTAGGCAGTGTGGCCGAGGAGAGTGTGCACGGTTATCAGGTGGTCAAGGCCTTCGGGCAGGCCGATCGCGAGCGGCGGCGCTTTGAGCGGGTCAACGAGCGCAACCGCAAGCAGTTCATGAAATTCATGGCCACCAAGTACGCCTCGGTGCCGCTCATCCGCCTGGTGGCGGGCATCGCACTGGCCGTGGTGATCTACCTGGTCACGGTGGATGCGGTGGTCGAGACCATCACGGTGGGGACGTTCGTCTCGTTCGCCGGCGCCATCCTGTTGCTGAACCCGCCCCTGAAGTCCCTGGTGGCCGTCAACGCGACCATCCAGAAGGGGCTCACTGCGGCGCAGAGCATCTTCGACGTGGTCGATGCCCCGCGCGAGCCGGATCATGGAACGCGCACCCTCGATCGCGCCGAGGGACGTGTCGAGTTCGCCGGCCTGCGCTTCTCCTACGACGGGCAGCGCGAGGTCCTGCGGGGCGTGGATGTGGACGTGCGCGCCGGGGAGACGGTGGCCCTGGTGGGTCCCTCGGGCAGCGGGAAGACCACGCTGGTCAACCTGCTACCGCGTTTCTATGAGCCGACCGACGGTGAGATCCGTCTCGACGGCGTCCCGCTTCACGAGTATCGACTCGCTGATCTGCGCCGACAGTTCTCGATGGTCGGGCAGAACGTGATGCTGTTCAACGCCTCCGTGGCGGATAACATCCGCTTCGGAGCCCAGGGTCCGGTGACCGATGAGCAGGTCCGCGCCGCGGCGGATGCGGCCAACGCCACCGGGTTCATCGAGGCCCTCCCGCACGGCTTCGAGACCGAGGTGGGGGAGGATGGGGTGCTGCTCTCCGGCGGGCAGCGCCAGCGCATCGCCATAGCCCGGGCCGTGCTCAAGGATGCCCCGATCCTGATCTTGGACGAGGCCACCTCGGCCCTGGATACGGAGTCCGAGCGGTACATCCAGGGGGCGTTGGAGCGGTTGATGGAAGGGCGGACGAGCTTCGTCATCGCCCACCGGCTCTCCACGGTCGAGAACGCGGACCAGATCCTGTTCCTGGACGGCGGACAGATTCTTGAGCGCGGCACCCACCGCGAGCTGCTCGAGCGCGGCGGGCGCTATGCCGGGCTCTACCGGATGCAGTTCGAGGACCGGACCGATCCGCCGGCGGAGGGATAGCTCGGTGACGCTGCCGCGGTTCTGGTTGGAGGATGGCCGCGCCGCCCGTGCGCTGGCGCCCCTGGCCGCGCTCTACGGGGGGATCACCGCACTGCGCCGTGGCCTCTATCGCCGGGGTTGGCTGGCCCGGCCAGCGTCCCCCGTACCGGTGGTGGTTGTCGGCAATCTCTTTGTCGGGGGCACGGGCAAGACCCCGCTGGTCGCCTGGCTGGTGGCGCGGCTCCAGGAGCGCGGCTGGCAGCCGGGGATCGTGGCCCGCGGCTACGGCGGGCGCGCTGGCAAGGGGCCCGTGGCCGTGAGCGCGGACTCGGATCCGGCACAGGCGGGCGATGAGCCGGTGTTGCTGGCGCGACGCTGCCGTGTTCCGGTTTTCGTGGGCAGTGACCGCCCGGCTGCGGTAACAGCGGCCGGGCAGGCCGGCTGTGATGTGGTGGTCAGCGATGACGGACTGCAGCATTACCGGATGCGGCGTGTTGCGGAGGTCGTGGTCCTGGACGCCGATCGTCGGTTGGGCAACCGGCGATTGCTGCCGGCAGGGCCGTTGCGCGAGCCGCCCGACCGACTGGCCACGGTGGATATGATCGCCGTCAACGGCGCCGCCGTGCCGGAGGGCGATTGCTTCTTCCACCTGCGCCCCTCAGCGCCGATGGCCGTGGATGGCAGCAACCGACCCTGGCCCGGTGGCGCGGTGCACGCGGTGGCCGGCATCGGCCATCCGGAGCGTTTCTTCGCCACCCTGGAGGAGGCGCAGATCAGCGTGGCGCAGCGCCACGTGTTCCCGGACCACCACGCCTTTGCACCGGAGGATTTGGCGTTTGCGGATGAGCGGCCCGTGGTCATGACCGAGAAGGACGCCGTGAAGTGCCGGACCCAGCCCCGGGCGGAGCGACTCTGGTACCTGCCTGTGGAAGTGGTCCCCGGACCGCAGCTGGCCGCTGCTACCGAGGCCCTGATCGATCGACTGGAGGCATCAGAGGGAGAACCATGAGCACGCCCGCATTCACCGTGGTGATCCCGGCCCGATTCGGGGCCTCGCGGCTGCCTGGCAAGCCGCTGGCGGATCTGCTCGGCGAACCGGTGATCCAGCATGTCCACCGGCGGGCCACGGAGAGTGGCGCCGCCCGGGTGGTGGTGGCCACCGACGACCGGCGGATTGAATCCGCCTGCACCGGCTTCGGGGCGGAGGTGCTACTGACCGCCGCCGACCACGCCACCGGAACGGATCGCATCGCAGAGGTCGTCGACCGACTGGCATTGCCGGATGAAGAGATCGTGGTGAACCTCCAGGGCGATGAACCGCTGATGCCCCCTGGGCTGGTGACGAAGGTCGCGACCGGACTGGATGCTGATCCGACCGCCGCGATTGCCACCCTGGCGACACCGATCGAGGGCGCCGGCGAGCTTTTCGAGCCGTCGGTGGTCAAGGTGGTGCGGAACCGACAGGGCCACGCGCTGTATTTCAGCCGGGCACCGATCCCCTGGGACCGGGACCGCTTCGCCACGATCGAGGACACCACCGTGGCAACCGGCGGTTGGTTGAGGCACCTGGGTCTTTACGCTTACCGGGCCGCTTTCCTGCGCCGGTTTCCCCAGCTTGAGCCGGCACCGCCCGAGCAGCTGGAGTCGCTGGAACAGCTCCGGGCACTGTGGCACGGTTTCGCGATCCAGGTCGCCGTCACCGAACAGCGCCCGGGTCCCGGCGTCGATACCCCGGCCGACCTGGAGGTGGTGGCCCGGCGACTCCAATCCAACGATCAAGGACAAGGGGACTATGTCTGAAGGCAAGATCCGTGTGCTGCTCGTGTGCATGGGCAACATCTGCCGCTCGCCGACGGCGGAGGGCGTCCTGCGTCAGCGCCTGCGCGAGGAGGGACTCGAGCAGCGGGTGGAGCTCGACTCCGCCGGGACCCACGACTTTCACGTCGGCAAGGGTCCCGACCAGCGCGCCCAGGAGGCCGCGCGGCGGCGGGGGATTGACATCAGTGATCTACGTGCCCGACAGGTCGATCGGCACGACTTTGAGGCCTACGACCTGATCCTGGCCATGGATGAGTCGAATCTGGGCATCCTTCAGGCCGATTGCCCGCCCAAGCACGCGGACAAGCTCGGGCTCTTCCTCGAGTACGCCCGTAACCGCAGGGAGCGTGAGGTGCCGGATCCGTACTACGGCGGGGAGCGGGGATTCGAGCACGTGCTCGATCTCATCCAGGACGCCGCGGATGGGCTGATCGAAGAGGTCCGCCGGCGCGGTTAGCCTCAGGCCGAGCAGGGCAGCGGGCGGCCGATGACCGCCCGCTGCCATCCTCTCGCCCGGCCAGGGGGCGGCGCCCGTTAGCTCGAGCGCTCGACGCCCTGATCCCTCTCCTCGGCCGGGGCGACCTCCTCCACGGACGATGCCGCCTCGGCGGTGGCCTCAGCCTCAGCGGGCGCCGCCTGCTTGGGACGGCGAGGGCGTCCGGAGCGGACGTACTTGCGGCCGCGAGCACCCTCGGAGGCCGCGACCTCCTCGGTCCCCCCGTCCGAGGGGGTGACGGCGCTCACCGGCTGGGATACCTCTGTCGACTCGGCGCTTGTCGGCTCAGCGCTGCTCGGCTGGGCCTCCGCCCCCGACTCCTTGACCGGTGCGGCGGGGGCGCTCGGCGCTTGGGCGCCTTCCTGAGACGGCGCGGCGTCGCCCGACTGCTCGTTGTTGGCCCCGTCGGCGCTCTGAGCATCGCTTTGCTCGGAGCCGTTTGATGAACGGCGACGACGACGACCGCCGCGACGGCCGCGTCGACTGCGACCGCTTCTGCCCGAGCGTGCCTCTGCGTTCTTCGTGGACTCGTCCTGTCCGCTTGCCTCCGCGGGGGTATCCTGCTGGACGGCGTCGGACTGGGTCTCGCCCCCCTCGCTGCTGGCAGCGGTCTTGCCTCCGCCCTTGCCGTTGCCCCCGTTGCGGCGCTTGTTGCCGGACGAGGCGCCCTTGCCACCGGAGCCGCGGGTCTTGCCTTCCTCCGCGGCGGTGGTGGCGTCACCAGAAGCACCACTGGAACCGGTCTCGGCGGCGCCCTGCGGGCTGCGCTGCTGCCCATTGCCGTTATCCGCCGAACCATTGCCCGGGGCACGGCGACTGCGCCCGCCGCCGCGGGACCGGCCCCCGCGTCGTGTGCCGCGCTTACCCTGGCCGGCGCCGCGTCCCTGCGTCTCGTCGGAACTCTCCTCATCGCCGCGGGCGCCGCGCTGCTTTTGCTGTCCGCGCTCCGTGTCGCTCCGGCCGAGGCGCTCGCCCTCGGGCGCACTCTGGAACAGAAGCCCCCGCAGTCGACGGAAGATCGAGCTCAGCGGGGCGTCATCGCCCTGACCCGCGGCAGCCGTATCACCGGATCCGGCCTGTTCCGTGGAGGGGGCAGGGCCAGGTGCCGGAGCGCTTGGGGTGACTCCCTGCACGGCAGGGGCTGCGGGCCGGCTGGCTGGCAGACCGGCCTCAACCACCGTGGGCTCCGGCGCCGGCGTGGCCAGGTTGTAGCTGCTGCCGTCCTGTTCCAGGCCCTCATCGGTGCGCACACGCTGGATGTCGTAGTGCGGGGTCTCCAGGTTGCGGTTGGGAATCAGCAGCACATGCACGCCGTAGCGGTTCTCAAGCTCCGCGATCTGGGCGCGCTTCTCGTTGAGCAGGAAGGTGGCGACCTCGATGGGGAGCTGTGCCAGCACGCGGCCGGTCTTCTCCTTCATCGCCTCTTCTTCGATGATGCGCAGGATCGACAGTGCCAGCGATTCGACGCTGCGCACCGTACCCTGACCGCCACAGCGCCCGCAGACCTCCTGGTGGGCCTCGCCGAGCGAGGAGCGCAGCCGCTGGCGCGACATCTCCAGCAGCCCGAAGCGGGAGATGCGCCCGATCTGCACGCGGGCCCGGTCCGCCTTGACCGCCTCGCGCAGGCGGTTTTCCACCTCGCGCTGGTGGCGCGGCGGGCCCATATCGATGAAGTCGATGACGATCAGGCCCCCAAGGTCGCGTAGGCGCAGTTGCCGGGCGATCTCGTCGGCAGCCTCGAGGTTGGTGTTGAGGGCCGTCTCCTCGATATCGGCGCCCTTGGTGGCGCGTGACGAATTGATGTCGATCGAGATCAACGCCTCGGTATGATCGATGGCGATCGCACCGCCGGAGGGCAGCCGCACGTCGCGCTGGAACGCCGACTCGATCTGGCTCTCGATCTGGTACCGGGAGAACAGGGGCACCGGGTCGGTGTAGTGCTTGAGCTTCTGCCGGTTGTACGGCATGACCTGGTCGACGAAGTCGCGCGCCTTGGCGAAGACCTCCTGGTCATCGACCAGGATCTCGCCAATGTCCGAGCGCAGGTAGTCGCGCAGGGCCCGGATGATGACGTCGCTTTCTTGATAGACCAGGAAGGGCGCCGAACGCTCGGCGGTGGCGTTCTGGATGGCGTCCCAGAGCTTGAGCAGGTAGTCCAGGTCCCACTGGAGCTCCTCGGTGCTGCGCCCGACGCCGGCGGTGCGCACGATCAGGCCCATGCCCTCGGGAACGTCGAGTTGGCGCAGACTTTCACGGATCTCGGCGCGGTCCGAACCCTCGATCCGCCGCGAGACGCCTCCGGCGCGCGGGTTGTTGGGCATGAGCACGAGGTAGCGCCCGGCCAGGCTGATGTAGGTCGTCAGCGCGGCGCCCTTATTGCCGCGCTCTTCCTTATCAACCTGGACCAGGACTTCCTGGTTTTCGCGCAGCCCGTCCTTCGGCGTGTTGCGTTCACCGTCTTTGGAGGTGAAATAGGCGGGCGCGATCTCCTTGAAGGGCAGGAAGCCGTGGCGCTCTGCGCCGTACTGGACAAACGCCGCCTCGAGGCTCGGCTCAACCCGGGTGATGATCCCCTTGTAGATGTTGGCCTTTTTCTGTTCGCGGGAGGGGGCCTCGATGTCGAGATCGTAGAGGATCTGGCCGTCCACGAGTGCCACGCGCAACTCTTCCGGTTGAGTTGCGTTGATCAGCATTCTTTTCATGGGTGCGCAATCTCCGCAGCCCTGCCGCCATCGCTGCCAGGCGCTCGGGGCGGATAGCACGGCAGTGCGGTATCGCACGCCTTGGCCACGCCGCAACGCCGGGGTCGGGCCACATCGGTGGCACCGACCAGGCGGCGAACCAGACCATCCAGTGCGACAACTCCGTCCGTGTCATCCGCGCTCAACTCCTGTGAAGGGGCGCAGGGCTCATTGGTCGTGGTGGACTGGCCCACGCCACCACGGGCGCAGGCCGATTGTTTCGTTCTGATTTTGCTCGACGATGCCGCACGCGGTGCGACACCGTATGAAACCGTTTTCGCGACCGGGATGAATCCGTTTGCCGCGTGCGGCTAATTGTATCAGTCACTTGCGCCAACCTTCAAATTTATTCTTTTGCTAAAATCCGCGCATGAGCGCCTCTGATCCCAAGGTTCGACACCATCAGGTACTGGCCGAAGAGGCCGGGCAACGAATCGACAACTTTCTCCTGCGTCAGCTCAAGGGGGTGCCACGCAGCCGGATCTACCGATTGCTGCGCCGCGGCGAGGTGCGCGTCGATGGCGGACGGGCACGACCTACGCGGCGCCTGAATACCGGTGAGGTGGTAAGGATCCCGCCCGTGTCGGGCCAGCGCCAGGCTGCCGACATCCAGTCCGCCGGGCTCCCCGATGGCCTGGAAGCGCGGTTGCGCGGCGGCGTCCTTTACGAGGACGAGCGGCTGCTGGTGCTGAACAAGCCGTCGGGGCTGGCCGTGCACGGCGGCTCCACCGTCCGGGTGGGGCTGGTCGAGGCGGTTCGGGCCATCCGCCCTGAGTTGCCCTTTATCGAGCTGGTCCATCGGCTCGATCAGGAGACCAGCGGGTGCCTGATGCTGGCCAAGCGGCGCTCGACCCTACGCCGGCTCCATGAGCAACTGCGCCACGGACAGGTCGAGAAGCACTACACTGCGCTGCTTGTCGGGCCGTTGCGGGATCGAGGAACGGTGCGCGTCGACGCCCCGCTGGAGCGCCTCCCCGGGGCGCCGCGGGAGCGTCAGGTGCGTGTCAGCAAGCAAGGGCGCAAGGCGGCGACCGACTTTCTCGTCGAGCAACGATGGCCGCAGGCGACGCTGGTGACGGCCCGGCTGGAGACGGGGCGCACACACCAGATCCGTGTGCACGCGCGCCACATCGGGCATCCGGTCGCTGGTGACGAGCGCTACGGGGATCGCTCGGTCAACAGCACACTCCGGGCATTCGGTCTGCGCCGACTCTTCTTGCACGCCGCATCGCTGCGCCTGCAGCACCCGGATAGCGGGGACCCCATTTGCGTCCAGGCGCCGATGGACGATGAACTGGAAGCGGTACTTGAGCGCCTGTCGCAATCAGCCAATGAGGAGTCAGCATGAGCGAAGAGACGTCGGAGCGTGAGGCCCTACTGGAACTGCTGAAGGAAAACATCCGCGAACAGAGACGGGCGCGGCGCTGGCGTCTGATCACACGCGGTGCGGTGCTGGCGATCGTCGTGCTGGTGGCGATCTCCTTGGGGCGGTTCGACTTCGCCGCGGAAGAGGAGGTCGGCCCTCACACCGCGGAGGTGCGCATCGACGGACCGATCATGTCCGACTCCGCGGCGAGCGCCGAGCAGGTCATCCGCGGCCTGGAGCGAGCCTTTGAGGCGGACGATGTGGCCGGGGTGGTCCTGCGGATCAACAGCCCGGGCGGCAGCGCCGTGCATTCGCGCCAGATCTTCCAGGAGATCCAGCGCCTTCGCGATGAGCATGACGAGATTCCGGTGCACGCGGTGATCGAGGATGTGGGCACCTCAGGGGCCTACTACGTCGCGGCCGCCGCGGATCAGATCCACGTCAACGAATCGAGCATCGTCGGCTCCATCGGTGTGATTATGGGTAGCTTCGGCATCGGTGAGGCGCTGGAGAAGCTGGGCATCGAGCGGCGTATCTACACCGCCGGCGAGGACAAGGCCTTCCTCGATCCCTTCGCCCCGGAGAAGGAGGAGCACGTGGAGCACGTCCGGACCATGCTGGACGATATCCACGGTCAGTTCATCGCCGCCGTGCGCGCGGGCCGCGGCGAGCAGATCGATGACGCCGGCGCCGATGAGGATCGGCTCTTCTCCGGGCTGATCTGGACCGGACAGCAGAGTCTGGAGAAGGGGCTTGCCGATGAGATCGGCAGCGTGCGCAGTGTCGCCCGGGATGTCATCGGCGAGGAGGAACTGATCGACTATACCGCGCGGCGCGACTTCCTCTCTCAGCTCGCGGAGCGTTTCGGCACCGCCGTGGGGCAGGGCGCCTATCAGGCGCTGCAGTCTCTGGAGTACCAGCCCCGCTGAACGGCTCCCACCACATGTGCCGCCGGGGTCACCACGCCCCGGCGGCACCGCGCACTCAGGGCAGCCGGAAACCTCGGCGACGCAGAAGCTGCGCCACCCCGATCAGCGGCAGGCCGATCAACGCCGAAGGGTCACGGCTTTCCACCGACTCGAGCAAAGCAGCCCCAAGGCCCTCGGAGCGAATGGCGCCCGCGCAGTCGAGGGGTCGGTCGGTGCGGACGTAGCGCTCGATGGTCTCGGTATCGAGAGCCCGGAAGCGGACCTGCACCGTCTCCAGCAACGGCTCCTCGATGTCGCCCTGGCGCACACTGACCGCCGTGAGAAAGCGCACGCTCTGCCCGGAGACCCGGACGAGTTGCTCGCAGGCGCGCTCCTCAGTGCCCGGTTTGCCCAGGATATCCATGCCGAGGGCTGCGACCTGATCGCTGCCGATCACCACTGCGTGCGGGTGGCGCTCGGCCACCGCCCGGGCTTTCTCCCGGGCCAGGCGCATCACTGCATCCTCGGGCGTCTCGTCGTCGGCGATGCGCTCGTCGATGTCGGCGGCATCGACCTCAAAAGGGACGCCTAGACGCTCGAGCAGTGCCCGGCGATAAGGTGAGGCCGAGGCCAGAATCAGCGATCGTGAATCAGATGAATCAGGCATGGAGAAACCCTGTCGATTTGCCAAAAGCCGTGCACCCTAGCGCCGCAAACGGCGCACTGCCAGCACTTTACAGTATCCGGCGGCGGGGCTAGTATGCGGAGCCTTATGTTGCCGGACGGGCTGGCCCCAGACGATTTCGGTGCGCCGCCTCGGGTCCACGAGGGGACCCTGGCGCTGCCCAGCATGCCACGCCTGGCGCCGTTGCTTGCGGTGCAGGAAGGGCAGGCGTGGGTGCGTCTGGAAGGGGGGCTGGATGAGGCTGGTCGACGAGTCCTAGAGGGACGCATCGAAGCCAGCGTGCCAGTGACCTGTCAGCGCTGCCTCGGGATCTACCATCACCCCGTTTCCGGGGCATTCCGGGTGGTTGTGGTGGCGACCGAGGAGGAAGGCGAGGCCTTGCCGGACGACCTGGAGCCGTACGTAAGCGGCTCGTCCGTTCGCCCCCTGCAGGTCGTCGAGGAAGAGATCCTCCTGGCGCTGCCGGTGGTATCGCGACATCCGGGGGAGGAGTGCGCACCCCCTGAACACGGCGCAGGCGTTGCGCGGGAGGCCCTGAGCCCCTTTGCAAGCCTGCAGGGTAAGGTCCGCCGCCGCGGTTCGGGCGACTAGGCGGGCTGACCCGGGAGAACAGAATTTCGGAACCGATCGGAGCTAGAGAACCATGGCCGTACAGCAGAATCGCAAGACGCCCTCCAAGCGTGGCATGCGCCGCTCCCACGACAGCCTGAGCAAGCCGACGCTCTCCACGGAGCAGAGCACCGGTGAGACCCATCGCCGGCACCACGTCAGCGCCGATGGCTACTATCGCGGCCGCAAGGTAACCCGCGGTCAGGACGACTGAGCCGGTTCGCCGTGGAGTTCATCGCGCCGTACAACCGGGCATCCGGGTGGGTGAGGGCATGACGGACCGCATCACCCTGTCTCTGGATGCGATGGGCGGGGATCACGGCCCCAGCGTCGTGGTCCCCGCTGCGCTGAAAGCCCTGGAGCGCCACCCGCATCTGCACGTCGTGCTGGTCGGCCAGGAGGAGGCCGTGCGGGCGCACTTGGACGGCGCTGAGGGAAGCGGTGTCGAGCGAATCCATGTGCGCCACTGTACCCAAGTGGTCGCGATGGACGAGCCACCGTCGCAGGCGTTGCGCTCCAAAAAAGACTCCTCCATGCGCGTGGCGCTGGAGATGGTCAAGGACGGGGCGGCGGATGGGTGCGTCAGCGCCGGGAACACCGGCGCGCTCATGGCCACCGCCCGTTACCTGCTGAAGACCCTACCCGGCATCGATCGGCCGGCGATCATGGGCACCATCCCCACGATTGGCGGCGCCACGCACATGCTGGATCTCGGCGCCAATGTCGATTGCACCGGGGAGCACCTCTTCCAGTTCGGCGTGATGGGCGCGGTGGCGACCGAGGCCGTCTACGGGCTCGAGCGCCCGCGCGTTGGGTTGCTGAACATCGGGGAAGAGGAGATCAAGGGGAACGAGTCGGTGAAGCACGCGGCGGAACTGCTGCTCGACTCCGATGAGATTCACTACACGGGCTACGTCGAAGGCGACGGCGTCTTCAAGGGAGAGGCGGATGTCGTGGTCTGCGATGGCTTCGTCGGTAACGTGGCGCTGAAGTCGAGTGAGGGCGTAGCGTCGTTGATCTCTGAGTACATGCGCCGCGAGTTCCGCCGCAACCTCCTCTCGCGCGTCGCCGGACTGATCGCGCTGCCGGTGCTTCGCTCCCTGCGTCGCCGCATTGACCCACGTCAATACAACGGTGCAAGCCTTCTGGGGCTGCGCGGGGTGGCCCTCAAGAGCCACGGCTCGGCGGACAGCTTCGCCTTCGGCCGGGCTATCGACACGGCCGTCCGGGAAGCCGAGCAGCGAGTCCCGGAACTGATCAATGCGCGCATCGAGCGGCTGCTGGGGGCGAAAGAAGGGGCGTGAGTAACGCAAGGATTATCGGAACGGGAAGCTACCTCCCGGAGCGTGTGATCACCAACAGCGATCTCGAGCAGCTCGTCGAGACCTCGGATCAGTGGATCCGCGAGCGGACCGGGATTGGCGAGCGCCGGGTGATCGGCGATCAGGAGGTCTGCGGTGACCTCGGCCGGATCGCGGCACAGCGCGCGATGGAGGCGGCCGGTGTCAGCGGGGACGACATCGACCTGATCGTCTATGCCACGTGCACCCCGGACCGCATCTTTCCGAGCACGGCCTCTTCACTGCAGCGGGCGCTGGGTGTGCGCCCGGGCGCAGCCGCCTTCGACATCTCGGCCGCCTGCTCTGGCTTTATCTACGCGCTGGGCATTGCCGAGCGTTTCGTGCGCTGCGGTGATGCCCAGCGTGCGCTGGTGGTCGGCGCGGAGGCCATGACCCGGATCCTGGATTGGGAGGATCGCGGGACCTGCGTGCTCTTTGGCGATGGCGGCGGCGCCGTCGTCCTCGAGGCCTCGGACGAGCCCGGCGTGCTATCCACGCATCTGCACTGCGATGGCCGTTATGAGCCGCTGCTCTATGTCCCGTGGGGGCCGGGGCGGGGCTATGCCGCCCTGGGCAGCGAAAGCGGCTACATCCACATGCGTGGCAACGAGGTGTTCAAGGTTGCGGTAAACACCCTGACCCGGATCGTGGAAGAGACGCTGGACTCCGCCGGCGTGGAGAAGGGTGCGGTCGATTGGCTGGTCCCGCACCAGGCCAATATCCGTATCATCCAGGCCACCGCAAAGAAACTCGACCTGCCCATGGAGCGGGTTGTCGTTACGGTCGGCGAACATGGCAACACGTCCGCCGCCTCGATCCCGATCGCGCTGGATACGGCGGTGCGTGACGGCCGGATCCAGCGCGGGGAGACGCTGCTGCTGGAGGCCTTTGGCGGCGGATTTACCTGGGGGTCGGCGCTGGTGCGGTACTAGCCCCCCGAGACGAATCCCTAGCAGGAGCCAAGATGAGCAACAACACCCCCGAATTCGCGATGGTCTTCCCCGGCCAGGGCTCCCAGGCGGTTGGGATGATGGCGTCCTGGCAGCAGGAAGAGACCGTCCGCACCACATTCCGCGAGGCCTCTGAGGCGCTGGGCTACGATCTCTGGGCGTTGACCGCCGACGGCCCGGCTGAGGAACTCGATCGTACGGATCGCACCCAGCCCGCGATTCTGGTAGCCAGCGTGGCGCTCTGGCGCCTTTGGCAGGCGCGCGGCGGGGCCGAACCCGCGATGCTTGCAGGACACAGCCTGGGCGAGTATAGCGCGCTGGTGGCCGCCGGCTCCCTGCAGTTGGCCGATGCCGCCGTGCTCGTTGCCGAACGCGGTCGCTATATGCAGGAGGCTGTGCCGGCTGGAGAGGGCGCCATGGCGGCAGTCATCGGGCTTGAGGATGAACAGGTCCGTGAGATCTGCGCCAGCGCCGCCCAGGGTGCCGTGGTGCAGCCGGTGAATTTCAATGCGCCCGGACAGGTCGTCATCGCCGGCAATCGGGAGGCCGTCGAGCGGGCCGGGACCGCGGCCAAGGATGCCGGCGCCAAGCGGGTGCTGCCGCTGCCGGTCAGCGCGCCGTCTCACTGCAGCCTGATGCAGCCGGCGGCCGAGCGTCTGGCGCAGCGCCTGGAGGAGGTGACCATCGAGCCGCCTTGCCGGCCCGTTATCCACAACGTCGATCTGTCGGTCAGCCGGGACGCGGCATCGATCCGGAGCCGTCTGGTCGAGCAGCTGGCCAGCCCGGTGCGGTGGACGGAGACAGTCCAGAAGATGGCCGGTGATGGGGCTCAGGTCCTGGCCGAGTGTGGACCGGGTAAGGTGCTCAGCGGACTGACCCGACGGATCGAGCGCAGCCTGCAGGGCGCTGCGCTGAGCGATCCCGAGTCCTTTGAAGACCTGCTGAACCGGTTTCCGGCGGCGGGCTAACGCTCACTGAATTGTTTGGAAGGAGGCAGCGTGCACGGCAAAGATGACCTGCAGGGGCAGATCGCCCTGGTGACCGGCGCGAGCCGGGGGATCGGCCGGGCGGTCCTGGAGGCCCTGGGCCGCTCCGGGGCCACGGTCATTGGTACCGCGACCAGCGAGCAGGGTGCCGAGGGGATCCGTCAGCGCCTCTCCGAAGCTGGCCTTCAGGGCACCGGCATGGCGTTGGATGTGACCGACTCGGAGCAGATCGGCGAGGTTCTTGCGTCCATCGGCCGCGATTTCGGGGCCCCGACCATCCTGGTCAACAACGCGGGCATTACCCGCGACAACCTGCTCATGCGCATGAAGGATGATGAGTGGGATCAGATCATCGACACCAACCTCAGCTCGGTCTATCGCATGAGCAAGGCGTGCCTGCGCGGCATGATGAAGGCCCGCGGCGGGCGGATCATCAACATCGGCTCCGTGGTCGGCGCCATGGGCAACGCCGGTCAGGCCAATTACTCTGCGGCGAAGGCCGGCATCATGGGCCTGACCAAGTCGATGGCCCGGGAGCTTGGGGCACGCAACATCACGGTGAACACGGTGGCGCCCGGATTCATCGAGACCGACATGACGGCCGCCATGAGCGAAGACCAGCGCGCTGCGCTGATTGGCAATGTGCCGCTGGAGCGGTTGGGCAGCCCGGAGGATATCGCCGCGGCGGTGTCTTTCCTGGCGTCGCCGGCCGCCGGCTACATCACCGGTGAGACGCTGCACGTCAACGGCGGCATGTACATGGCCTGAAACCCCTTTCGACACAATCGGTTGTACACGGTACAGGATTCCGCCGGGGCGTTCTGGTACTCGGCGAACTGTTCCCCTACAATACGCGCCGCAGCCGGAAGACTGCGCCAATTAGAACCTCGGAGGACCTTTTAATGAGCAGCATCGAAGATCGCGTCAAGAAAATCGTCGTCGAGCAACTGGGGGTCAAAGAGGAAGAGGTCACTGGTGAGGCCTCGTTCGTGGACGACCTTGGCGCCGACTCGCTGGACACCGTCGAGCTCGTGATGGCGCTCGAGGAAGAATTCGAGTGCGAGATCCCCGACGAGGAGGCCGAGAAGATCACGACGGTCCAACAGGCCGTGGACTACATCAAGAAGCACCTGGAGGGGTAACCCCTCGGGGCCACAGTCTGAAGGCGCAGCGGGGCCGGTCCGGTGGACCGGCCCCGATACATTCTGCGCCGCGAAGGACAACAAGGTATGGATGATCGAGCCGTCGTCGTAACCGGGCTGGGGGTTGTCTCCCCGGTCGGTAACTCCGCTGCTGAGGCCTGGTCCGCCGTGACCGAAGGCCGCAGCGGCATCCGGACCATTACCGAGTTTGATACGTCCAGCCATTCCGTGCGCTTCGGGGGGACGATCGAGGGCTTTGACGTCTCGGAGTACCTCCCGCGCAAGGAAGCCCGGCGGATGGACCCGTTCATCCATTACGCCTTCGGCGCCTGTGCCGAGGCGCTGGACCAGTGTGGCCTGGAGGTCCGCGACGACAATGCGGACCGGATCGGGCTCTCGATCGGCTCGGGGATCGGCGGTATCCAGGGGATCGAGACAGGGCACCAGGCCCTGATCGAAGGCGGACCGCGCAAGGTGTCGCCGTTCCTGGTCCCGAGCAGCGTGATCAACATGGCAGCCGGGAACCTATCGATCCACTACGGGCTCCGGGGCCCCAACCTGGCCACGGTAACCGCCTGCGCCGCCGGCACCCACAACCTGGGGGTCTCCGCGCGCATGATCGCGGCAGGCGATGCCGATGTCATGATCGCTGGGGGCGCCGAGAAGTGCATCACGCCGCTGGGACTGGCAGCTTTCTCCTCCGCGCGGGCGCTGTCCAGCCGGAACGACGACCCGCAGCGGGCGAGCCGGCCCTGGGATGTCGGCCGCGACGGTTTCGTGCTCAGTGAGGGGGCGGCTGTCCTGGTGCTCGAGTCCTACGCCCATGCCCGTGCCCGCGGGGCGGAGATCCTCGCCGAGCTGGCCGGCTTCGGCACCAGTTCGGACGCCCATCACATCACGCAACCGGCGGAGAGTGGCGAAGGGGCGCAGCGTTGCATGACGCGGGCGCTGGAGGACGCTGCCATGGATCCGGCGGACATCGATTACATCAACGCCCATGGCACCTCGACGCAGGTTGGCGACCTGGCCGAGGCCGCCGCCGTGAAACGGCTGTTTGGCGCGCATGCCGGCGACGTGCCCATGAGCTCGACCAAGTCGACGACCGGGCACCTGCTCGGTGCAGCCGGCAGCCTTGAGGCCGTGTTCAGCGTGTTGGCGCTGCGCGATGGGGTCATCCCGCCCACGTGCAACCTCCACGAGCCCGAAGCCGACTGCGCCGGCCTTGACCTGGTCCCCGGTGAGGCGCGACGCCAGCCGCTGCGGACGGTGCTCAGCAACTCCTTTGGATTCGGCGGGACGAACGCCTCCCTGATCTTCCGCGTACCCAGCTGAGAAGTGGGGGCCCTTGAGCCGTAAGCAACTGGTCAACGGCAGAGCGGATACGGCCCTCGACGCCGAGGACCGCGGCCTGGCCTATGGGGACGGGCTGTTCGAAACCGTCGCGGTATACCGGGGGCGGTTGTGCCTCTGGGATTACCACATGGACCGGCTGCTCGACGGGGCACGTCGGCTCGGCCTGCCAGAACCACCACTGGCCACCCTGAAGGAGGAGGCTCGCTTCCTGACCGAGCGGGTCGATCGAGGGGTGCTCAAGGTCGTCTACACCCGCGGCAGCAGCGAAGGGCGGGGGTACCTGCCCCCGTCCCGGCCCATTCCCACCCGCATCCTGACGCTGCACAACCCGCCGGCGATCCCGCCCGAGCGCTGGCATGGGGTGGATGTCCGTCTGTGCCGGACGCGTATCAGCATCCAGCCCCGCTTGGCCGGCATCAAACACCTGAATCGCCTGGAGCAGGTGATGGCCCGCTCCGAGTGGCGGGACACTGCCATCGCAGAGGGCTTGATGCTCGATGCCGACGGGCTCATCGTAGAAGGCACCGCGACCAATGTCTTTGCTGTTCGCAGCCGGACGCTGCTGACGCCCCCGCTGACCCATGCGGGGGTTGCGGGCGTAATGCGCCGGTGGGTCCTTGAGCAGGCCGAGGGGTTCGGATTGCGGGTGGAAGAACGCGGCTTCTACCCGGAGGAGCTGCGCCAGATGGATGAGTTGTTCCTGACCAACAGCCTGATCGGGTTGTGGCCAGTCCGCTCGGTGGCGGGTACGCAGCTTCCGGTCGGGCCGGTGAGCCGGGGCTACCTGGAGCAGATGGCGGGGCGAGGGCTCACGCCGCTTGTCGGCCGTTCCGAAATCCCCGGAGAAAGGCGTTGATCACCCGCCTGACGCCGCGCTGGTGGCTTGTTGTAGCCTCGCTGCTCGCACTTGTGCCGATCGTCGCCGGAGGTTGGCTCTTCTATGAACTCGATCGGCGCCCCCTGGCCGTCGCGGATCCACCGGATACCCTCGAACTCCCGCGCGGGAGCTCGCTGCACGCCATCGGACGGGAGTTGGAGTCCCGCGGCTGGATCTCGCCCGCGACGCGTTTCGCGCTGCGCGTTTACGGACGGTTGACCGGGGCCTCCGCGGGACTCAAGGCCGGTGAGTACCAAGTGGAAGAGGGGATGACGGTGCGCCAGCTCCTGGCACGGATGCAGGCCGGGCAGGTCAAATTGCACCGTCTGACCTTTGTCGAGGGGTGGACGTTCGCTCGCCTGCGCGAGGCCGTGAAAGAGCACGAGGCCCTTGAGCAGACTCTGGAAGACGTTCCCGATGAGCGGGTGATGGAAGAGCTCGGCTTCACTGAGCGGCACCCGGAGGGCATGTTCTTCCCGACCACGTACCGTTTCCCGCGGGGGGCGACCGATCGGGATTTGCTGCGTGTCGCCGCCGGCCAGATGCGCCAGGAACTGGCCCGGGTCTGGTCGCAGCGCCAGCCAGAGCTTCCCTTGGAGGACCCCTACGAGGCGCTGATACTGGCCTCCATCATTGAGCGTGAGACCGGT
>Ga0207421_10002313_pt1 | contig 23713 bp, 19 predicted proteins | sample SodLakKL_010_SED_4_FD_187542 | JGI IMG/M metagenome (GOLD analysis project Ga0207421, IMG submission 187542) | Alkaline sediment microbial communities from Lake Tanatar, Kulunda Steppe, Russia - 8KL_010_SED (SPAdes) (version 2) | ecosystem: Environmental > Aquatic > Non-marine Saline and... | reverse complement strand
GGGTTCTCTATGATCGACTGGGAAATCTTTTTGCTCCAAAGAAATTTTTCCGTGGGTTGATTGCTTCCGGGGGAAAAGTTGTCACCATCAGGCCTTTCCTCCTGGATATTAATTACCGCAATCATCGAAAGATTGTAGTGATAGATGGCCGGGTGGGTTATACCGGGGGGATGAATATTGGCAGGAAATATTTTGGGGAACATCTCCGCCGCAAGCCCTGGGGGTATACTCACCTTAGATCAAAAGGCGGGGTCGTGCAAACCCTGCAGTTTATATTTTTGAATGACTGGGTTGTGGCCAAAAAGAAGGTTGAAGAAGGTGTCTTTTCCCGGCTGGATGACTTCTTTCCTCAACCGGAGAAGGCCGGGAACACAGGGATCAAGGTTGTGGCAAGTGGAGCCGATGATGGTCAGAATATAAAAATGGGTTATTTGAGGATGATCGGTTCCGCCAAGGAAAAATTCTGGCTGCAAACTCCTTATTTGGTTCCCGCTGAGACAGTTTTTAACGGCTTATAGGGCGACGCAGCTTCGGGCATTGATGTCCGAATTATGCTCTCCTCAATTCCGGGAACCCGGTTTTTAAAGCGTACCACCAACTACAATATTGGCCGGCTAATTGATTTCGGAGTAAGAGTGTTTTTTTATAAGGGTTATATTCATGCCAAGACCGTGACCATTGATGGCCAGCTGTCCTGTATTGGCTCGGTTAATCTGGATGTGAGGAGCCTGGAAATCAATGATGAAATCTACGTATACTTCCATGACCCTGCTTTCACAGTAAAATATGAAGAAATTTTGCAAAAAGATTCAAAAACCTGTGTAGAACTGACTATGAAAAATTCAAGCAGAGAGGAGCTTGGGCCCGCTTTTGGGAAGGGATTTTCAGTTTTTTTCTCCCCTGATTTAATGTTGGGAAATGGGCCGGGTGAGTGCCATGAAAAGAAAGAACATAATCCGGATAATCGGAGTATTGGCTTTTTTGGTAATTCTTTTCGTTTTGCGAGATTATATTCTACAGATTGACGTAGAAAGAATTATTGTGGAAAGGTATAACATTAACAAGGCAATTTTGATTATCTGGGGATTTTTCCTTTTAAAATCAATTATTTTCATAATCCCCATCAAACTAATATATATTGCCTCGGGTATGGTTCTCCCCCTCTTCATATCAATTGGGGTAAACCTGGTGGGGGTTACCCTTGCGATGACCCTAACCTATATTCTCGGTTATTTCCTGGGGAGAGATTTTGTTGACCGGCTTTCCAAGCGCTTTCCCCTGATTAAAAAGATAATGGATTTTAATACCGATAAAGAGGAGGCCATTGCTTTTTTCCTCAGGTTAATTCCTTTCAACCTGGAATCGGTCAGTCTTACTCTCGGAGCAAGCGGAAATCAATTTGTCCGCTATCTTTTTGCTTCTTTGCTGGGGCTTTTACCCAAACTTCTTTTATTTACCATGATTGGCGAAGCTTTAGTAAGACCCCTCACCCCGGGCTTGATTATTGGGATGACAGCGATAATAATTTCCTGGGTTTTAACCCTGATCCTGGTTCGAAAAAAGTTCCTGCTCGGAGATGATCAGCAGGACAATAATTCTGGGGAAAGCGACCCGGTGGCAAATGGGTAAATATTTCCTGAAAGCCTGAAAGAAGGATTCCTTTTTTTGTTTTTGCAATTTAAGCAAAAAGTTTTTCCGGGCCAATCTTTTTCCCAGGCCGATGACGAGCAGTTTCCAGACCTTAAAAAAACCGGGAATCTAAACTTGTTTTGATTAGAAATTCCCGTGAGTAGGGAAAAAAATAGATTAATAAGAACAGTCAACTCAATTCTAAGGGGTTGACTTTTCTTTTTGCCTTGAATTGAGGGGTTATTGTAAAAATGATACACTAGTTCAAAAAAGAATACGGGGGTGAGTTGAGAGCAAGGGAAGGTTTTCCGGAAAAAAACCTTTTTGTAATTGAAAAGAAAATGAAAGCGGGAGAACTATTAAAAGAACTCCAGCTTAACCCTGAAGGATACCCGGTTTTACGGGACGGTGAACTCCTTAACAGGGATAAAGTTATTGCTAAAGGGGATGAAATTGAAATAGACCCGGTAGTTTCGGGTGGAATTTAGTTCCAGAAGGAGGTGTAGGAAGGGCTGCAGCAGATGGAAAAAGAAGTCTGCTTGGAAATTAAAAGGCACAAAGAAAGTTTGTGTTCGGAGAACTTAATCTAGCCTGGTAAGCGGCAGGCAGAAAAAGCGATTAAAAAGTTTAACCCCTAAAAACTTTTGGGGTTCGGGAAAATAAATAGAAGGGAAAATTAAATAATAACAAGGGGAAAGTTCCAAAAGATAGAAAATTATTTAGGGATGGTTTTTGATTTTTTTGGGAAAGGATGATTGCGTTGAGTGAAACTCAAGAAACCGCAGCCCAGATCAGGAAAAGAATAGAGGACAATGTTAATAGTGTTATGGTTTTAACCAGTGAAAACGTTCTGGAACTCATGCTCGCAGCCGTTATCTGCCGGGGGCATATTTTGCTGGATGATATTCCCGGTGTTGGGAAGACAATGCTGGCCAGAACTTTTGCCAGTTCCCTGGGGTTGATTTTTAAAAGAATCCAGTTTACCCCGGACCTGCTTCCCGCAGATGTAACCGGGATGAATGTTTATAACCAGAAAGATAGGGAATTTGAGTTCCGGCCCGGGCCTGTTTTTACCAATATTCTCCTGGCAGATGAAATTAATCGGGCTACCCCCAGAACCCAGTCCAGCCTTTTAGAATCCATGCAGGAGGCCACAGTTACCATTGATGGAGAAACACACACCCTGGAAGATCCCTTCCTGGTTCTGGCTACCCAGAACCCGGTAGAAATGGAAGGAACCTTTCCCCTTCCGGAAGCCCAGCTGGACCGATTTCTTTTTTGCCTGCGGTTGGGGTATCCCTCGGCCGAGGGAGAAAAAGAAATAATCAATCGGTTTATAAACGCCAATCCCCTGATGGATATTCAAACGGTAGCGGGACCGGAAGAAATTAAGTTATTGCGTGATGCTGTGGGAGAAGTTTACCTGGCCGATCCGGTCCAGGAATATATTGTTTCCCTCTGCCGGAATACCCGGGAACTGGAGGGAGTAAGGCTGGGGACGAGTCCCCGGGGAACCCTTTATCTGGCTCGGGCAGCCCAGGCCACCGCCCTGATCAGGGGTAGGGATCATGTTCTGCCGGATGATGTCCAGGACGTGGCCAAACCCGTTCTTGCCCATAGGCTTTTGACCGCAGTTTCTTCGGCTGTTTTTGAAGTCACCGGGGATGACCTGGTTGAAAACGCTTTAAATGAAACAAGGGTTCCAGTGGGGCCTTTTAATGCGGGTGAGGCGCGTGCAACCTAAAACGGTAATGCAGGTGGGAGGGGTCCTGGTTTTTATCGGGATTGCTGCTGGGAGCACCCTGGGAACCCTTCCTGGACTTGTTCTTTTGGTCATGGGATTTATTTCCCTGCAGTGGGGCCAGAAAGTTTTAAACCGGGTAAGCCCGCAGGTTTACCTGGAAAAAAGAAGGGCCTTTCCCGGAGAGGAAATTGAAGGATATACTGAACTGGTCAACTTCCAGCCCATTCCCATTCCCCGCTTGCGGTTTTATCTGGACTGGCCTCCCAATCTTGGCTCTCCCCAGGGCAAAGAAGTAGTCTTATCCCAGGAAACCACGAATTATAAAATTGTCCAGACTTTTGGCCTGCGCTGGTTTGAGAGGATAAAACGCCGTTTTTCCATTCCCTGCCGGTTAAGGGGAGATTACACCCTGGGCCCGGTAGAAATGAGGGCGGGGGATCTTTTCGGTTTTTCTGAAGCCCATAAGAAATCAGGGGTTCGGGAGCGTTTTATGGTTTACCCCCGCCAGGTTCCGGTTAATTTAATTGGCTCTAAATCCCGAAGTCCCTTCGGGAACCGGAGCGAGACCAGCTGGATTTTTGAAGACCCCATTCTTTTCAGGGGGACTCGTGATTATAAGTCAGGAGACCCCTACTCCCGGATAGAATGGAAGGCCACAGCAAGGGTGGGCTCATTACAAACCAGGGTTGTGGATGCTTCCTTTGCCAACGAGATCGGTATGGTTATTAATGTTTCTACAACACCCTTTATCTGGCAGATTGACCGGGAACTTTTAGAAAAGAATCTTATGGTTGCAGCTTCTCTGCTGCCAGTTATCCTTAAAGAAAAATACCTTTTTGGTGTTTATTCTAACGGGCGAATAGCGGGGCTAAGGTCAACTGCTGGGATTAACGTGGGTAGTGGTCCCGATCATTACCGGCAGTGCCTGGAATTTTTATCTCGCCTATTGCCCGGGGCCCGCACGGAATGTGCCGAAGTTCTCTCCGCTACAAGCCGCAAACTGGGGGAAAAAGCCCACATAATTGTATTTACCGGTATAATAACCCCGGAACTGGCTGCAGAAACTACCGCCCTCAGCCGACAGGGGAAAAGGGTGACCCTGGTTTATTCCGGGGAAAAACCGGCCGGAGGTTTTCCTCCTGGCCTAAAAGGTTATCAGGTTATGGAAGGGGGCCGCTGGGATGCACTGGAAAACATTACGCTCCATCCGTTTAGCAGTTGATATATTAACAGTTACCACTTTTCTGGGATTATTTTTCCCCTGGCTTTTTCTGGGAGAAAATTTTACCGGGCACAATTTAGGTTTTTCCCTGTTCTGGAGAATTGGTTTACTGGTAGTCTGGGGCCGTTATTTTACCAGGTTCTGGGGCTACTCGAAGTTTTTTAAAAAGGAAAAAACCAAGAAAATTACGGGCATAGTTTTCATTCTGGCCAGTATTTTTCTTTTATTGTTCCTGGTTTATTATCCCGGGCTTGGGGCGCAGCCAGAGGATAAATTTATCTGGTTTTTCAGCTCCATAATTTTTTTGCTCTGGGGGATTAATAGCGGGACCGATGAAGTCAACGCCCCGGTTTTACACCGGGTTCTAATCGGGGGCTCCTGTAGCTATGCCCTGTTTTTCCTGGCCATTTTCCGGATGGAGCTCTGGGAGCAACTCCAGGGCCAGGCAATTCTGCTGACGATAGGCTGGTTTCTTTTAATTATAGTCACCCTGGGCTTAAACCGGGTCCTGGAATATTCCCGCTACAGCGCAGAGCGGGAAGATAAGGTTACCCGGTTCTGGTCTCCCCTGCTTGGGGCATTGGCAGTTGCCTGTATTTTTCTGGCAGGTTTAGCCAGTTTTGTCCTGCCCGGGGTAGTTAATATCCTGCGGACACCCTTCCGGGCAGTTCTAACCCTGGTTCAATTTCTTTTGCAAGCTGTCTTTTGGGTTTTTGCCTACATTGCATCGGGGATCATTAACCTATTAAACCGTTTTCTCGAGCCTGTGGGCTGGACAATTGACCTGGAAGAACATGAAGGTCCGATCCTTTTCCAGGAGGGAGAACAGGAATTCATCCAGCAGCCTGAACCCATTTCGGAGACACTAATAGAAATTGGGACTGTGTTTTTATCGATAATAGTTTTCGCAATGGTAGCCTATATAATTATTGCTTTTTTCAAGCATAAAAAAGAGGATGTTGAATACTTTACAGAAAGCCGGGAATCCATTGCTTCTGCTGATATGTTAACCCGCTGGGCAGGGGAAACCCTGCTGGGGATAAAAAAGGCCTGGGAAGAAGGGCTGGGCAAACTAAAAAAACCGCGGGATTATCGCACGGCAACAGAAATATATAATGCAGTTTTGCAGGAACTGGCCCGGCGGGGTAATAAAAAACCTCCGGGGATGACTCCTCACAGGTTCCAAAAGCGGGTAAAATTGCTTTTGCCAGAAGGGGATGCTGGGGCGGACCGGATTTTAAAAGCCTTTTCCAGGGAATATTACGGCGGTCAAACCCTGGCTCCAGGAAAAATTGAAACCCTGCGGGAAGACCTGCGGGAAGTATTACGTAGCATAAGAATAATGGGAAAAAAGTGAAAATAAAAAGGCTCGCTGAAAGTAGCGAGCCTTTATTTTTCAAGTTCTTTTGCGCATGTAGTCCAGAATGTCCTCGGGGATTTCCTGCCCTTCGGGGACTCTTTCTTCAAAGTTTTCCTGGTAGTAAAAGGTAAGCAGAGATTCTTTGAAGTCCTGGTTGAATTGATCATCAATGGGTCCGGTGAACAGGCCGAATTTTTCCAGGAGTTCTTTTACTTCCTTGAGATTTTCTCCTTGGAGGGGGATTTTTTTAACTTCCCGGTCGGAAAAGTAGAGGTAGAAAAGTTCAAGCATATCCCCGAGTTTTTCTATGGGTTCGGGATCATCATCAACCCGGAGGTCGATATATTTATCAGTTAGGCCGGCATAACCACCCTTTTCCCGGTAAACAACCAGGGCCGCAGCCTGTTTGCCTCTTTTATCCCCACCTGCTTTTTGACCTGCTTTTAGAGCGGAGAGCAGGCGATCGGAAAGTTCTCCAGTAGAATTCTGGAAGGTTTCCGCCATGGTTTCAACGGTTGCCCGGCTCACGAGAATATTTCCCTGGGCGGTGAAGTTTTCACCGGCAATGCCTCCCGCCCAGTCCAGGCATTCTTCGCCGGTAAAGGTTGCCGAACGCCCCCTGGCATCGAGAACCCCTACCTGGCGGTGGGCGTAATCTTTATCCGCCCCGGTTAACTTTTCAATAACTTCCTCTGGAGAATTTCCCTGGGCCAGTAATTCCAGCCCCCGGGGACCGTAAGAAGGGTTGGCCAGAGCCTGGGTCGCTACAGCTCCTACCCGGGAGAGAACGTGGGGAACAATTGCTCCTGCGGCTAAGAATTTGGACTGAACTGCAATTCCCAGGTCCCCATTTTTGGGGTCAAAGCCAGCAATGGAGAAGGTGGATGTTTTTAACTGTTTTTTCATAAGTTTTCTACCTCCTGTTAAAATTTACTTTTATCTGTTATTTTATAACAGTATTATACCAGAAAAAAAGCCAGGGGGAAAATCCCCCTGGTTATACATTTTGAGTCTCTTTAAGCTTGTTTTTAACCTTCTGTCTGGCCTGGTAGACCAGGCTTTCAATAAATTCTTCCCGGTTGGCGTCTTCCCGCCCGTCATAGTAAATGGAAATCACCGGGATGTTGATTTCTTCCTGTAGGGCATTTTGCTGAGCCTCCACCACGGAGCCGGGCATACAGGTAAAGGGGGCTACAAAAATTGCTCCCCCAACCCGGGATCTATCGGCAAAACAGGCCGTCCTCCCGATGGTCATGGGAGGTTCGCCACCGTAGTGCTGGGAAACGTAGGGAAGGGATCTCTTCTGGATTTCTTCAGGGGTGGGTTCATGCTGATCGGCCAGTAATTCTCCAGCGGCCTTTTCCATCCTGTGTTCGTGCTGCAGGGCAACTTTGAGCATCCAGCCGTAACCCTGGCCGATTAAAAAGGCTCCCAGTTTACGGTCATTTCGCAGAGCCTCCCGGGCTTCCTGGCGGGTGATGTGAGCTGTGTAGGTGAAAATTTCGGTGGCTGGAGACATTAATACTTCGCCTCCCGCAGCCTCGATTTTCCGGGCGATGTCCTGGTTACACCGGTCGTCTATTCGGACGTAAAATTCCCCGGCGAGGACAACCTGGGGCCGCTCGGGTTTTTGGCCCCTGGTGTTCTGGAATTCTTCAGAAGCCCGGGCCAGGAGAGCTTCAATTTCTCCCAGCAGTGCTCCCCGCATAATTTTCGTGGTGCTGAAATTGTGATTTTCCAGGAGACCGAGGAGCTTGTTGGAATGCTTGCGGAAAAGGCCATCGCTTTTTCCAGTTTCAGTTTCATAGGGGCGGGTGGCAAAGAGCATTTTATAGAGCATATCCATGGCCAGCATTCCATCAAAGGCACCGATAACAAAACCAAGTCCCAGGCGCTTGAAAACGTCATTAATCTTGATGGAGCAAATCCGCCGGCCCCCGTGCCCGGCCTTGTTCAAAACCAGGGACTGGGCGGGGGCATACATCCCGTAACGGCAGGGACCACAGGCCCAGCCCTGGAAGAAAACGCTTTCTTTTTCCCTGCTGATTTCGGGGTTATCCTTAATGAACTCTAAAAAATCCTGGACATTCTGGATAAAGGGGAGGCACTCTTCCCCGTTAACATATTTCCGGGCCAGGGTTAAATCGCTGTCTTTGCTGCGGGGGAGGACCCTGGCGTCAATGCCCTTGTTCCGGAAAAGGGCCTGAAAAACGCTGGCGTGGCGGGTTGGTTCGGGAATAAAAATTGTTTGCCAGTCTTTGCTGCTGATAGGGTGGGTTGTGGCTTCCAGGAAGGGAGGTATTACCGAGTCTTTGCGGGCCCGGCAGGTGTTTTTAAAAGCCTCCAGGCGGGTAATGAGCCCGGCGGGAGCTGTGTGTTCATCGAGGGTTAAGCGTAAAAACCCGGTGAGGTTACCCAGGAAATGGCGGAGCATGGCATTCGGTCCGCACTTGAAAGGGTCCTGGAAGACAATATCGAAAATGGGAAGTCCGGTTTCACGGGCCTTGGAATTCAAAAAACGAGCCATGATAGCAGCAGTCAGCATTTTTTGCACCTGGAAGGGATATATGTTTTCCAGTTTTTCGGAAACTTCCTGCAGGTACTCGGTTAATTCCTGCCGGTATGGTTCCAGGAGGGGAACTTCAATTCTGCCTTCATAAAAACCCCGGAATAAGTTGAAGAAATGGTCCTGGGTAAGGGGTAATAAGCCCCGCTTGCGGGCATATTCCAGGGAGCCCTTGGCTACAAAATCATCATAAAGGGTATATGATCTACCCAGAAAGAGTGCGGTAACCTCCTCGGGATAATTTTTTAACTCGGAAAAAACCCGAGCTGCTTCATCTTCCATGTCCCGGGAAAATTGGTCCCGGGCAGCAAAGGCTTTCTCCAGGGCACTTTTTAATTTAGCCCGGGAATAATTGTTTCCCAGAAGATTCCGGGCCACAGGCTCGAGCTGTTTTTCGATGCGGGGTTTTCCCTTGCGGAAATTGAGCTGGGCATAGAGGTGCCGTTCGGGTTCTAGGCCAATGGATTCCGAGACGACCCGGTTCAGGGTCTGGAGCAGGGAACAGGTAAATCCGCGGGGCCAGTTCGGAAACCACGGTAATTCTTCCATATCCACGGGTTCGGGGATGAAAATATAATCCAGGTCCCTATCGGCCAGTTCCTTGTAATGGCCCACGATAATTTCCATGGGGTAACACATGTCCGAATTGAGCATCTGTTTGCCCCGTTCCAGGGTTTTCTGATCGCTTTCTTTGGATTGAACTACCCGGGCGCCCAGTTCTTTAAAAAAGGTAGCAAAGAAGGGATAAAGGTCGTAATTCAAGCCCGCCCGGGCCAACCCAACGGTGGGACCCTCAGCAAGAGGTTCACCTGCTGCCTTTTCGAAAAGTTCATTCCTTTTGCTAATAAAATCCGGGAGGTTGACGCCCTCCAGGGATTTTTCCAGGTCAGAAAAGCGCCCGCAGCGGTCCCCATAAATAAAGCTGGAATTATCGTTGAAGGTAATAATATCCAGGGTGCAGTTATGTTCGTGTTCGCAGCTGGCTTTACACTTTTTCTTATCAACCTGGAAGGAATTTAACCGGTCCAGGCTGCGGAAGGCAAAACGGGCCTTGTCGCCTTTCTCGCTGAAGAACTTGGCCATCAGGGCACTGCCCAGGGCCCCGGTTAATTCCGGATTGGCGGGAACGTGGATTTCCCGGCCTGTTTCTCCGGCAAAGGCTGCGGCCAGGGCGTGGTTTTTGGCTGTAGCCCCGGTAAAGATTAAACGGCCTTCCAGGGCCCGGTTTTCAGCAGTCTTGTTGAGGTAATTGCGGGCCGAGGAATAGGCCAGGCTGGCCAGTTGGGAGGAAAGGGGTAATCCTCTAGCCGCGGCCGATACCAGAGCTGACTGGGAAAGCAGGGTGCAGGTATCCCCCAGGTCAATCCCGAATTCTGCCGCGAAGGATTTATCCGAGAATTCTTCCTTGATGCCAACCCCCAGAAGTTCGGCCAGGTTTTCCAGGAAGGTGCCGGTGCCTGCCGCGCAAACCGGGTTCATGTTGTAATCGAAAAGGACTCCATTTTTTAACTGGAGAAACTTTGAATCCTCGCCCCCGATTTCGATAATGGCCAGGTCCTCGTTGAGTCCGTACATGTACTTTACTCCTTCGGCCTGGCAGGTGATCTCATCCACGGCATATTCAGCGTTTAGTATTTTCTGGGAGAGGAAACGTCCCGAGCCGGTGGTACAGGCTTTTATGGGCGTGTCTCCAATCAGCTCCCCGTATTTTTCCCTGACTCTTTTCATTAACTCTAAAACCTGGAGAGCAGGTCTTCCCGCCGTGGGCAGGTAGACCCCACCGATAACTTTTCCATCGGCGTCCAGAAGCGAACACTTGGTTGAAACCGAACCGCAATCAACACCCAGGTATACGCAATCCAGGTTAAAATTCCCGGGATTATTTTCTCCGAGTTCCATGTAATGAACTCGGTCCGGATCCAGGGGTGGTAGCGGTCGGCCGGGCTGGTAGGGGCGGTTTAAGATATCGGAAATGTTTAAATCCGAGAGCAGGACAGGTTCGGCTTTGAAAGCGGCCCCGAAGGCATTAATAAATTCATGGCGCTCGGGGATAAGAACTTCCTTCCCTGTTTCTTTACAGTGTTTTTGCAGGTACTTCATAACTGCCTTGTTGTTGGCAACGCCCCCGATTACAGCAAGTTCCCCTGGTCCATTAATCCGGTTCTGGGCCACATTGGTAATTACCAGGTCAACCAGGGCCTTAGCCATCCCCGCAGAAACGGTTGCCTGGGAGGCACCTTCATTGATGGCATGGGTCATGTCCGACTTGGCGAAAACAGCGCAGCGACCGGATATTTTGACCGGATCTTCGGCTTCCAGGGCTACTTCGGCTAATTCTTTATCGTCAAAACCCATGCGGGTAGCCTGCTGGTACCAGAAGGAACCGCTTCCGGCAGCACACTGGCCGTTGCGGTTAAAAAACTCGACTGTCCCATTCGGGCCCATTTCCAGGTAGTACATATTCTCATGGCCCAGGGACAGGACCGCATCTACACTGGAATTGACATCACCCAGCCCCAGCTGAAGGGCTTCAACTTCCAGGATAGGATCAAGACCCGCCTCCCTTGCTAAAAGCCGGGAATTGCTGCCCGTTACACCCAGGAGAATTTTTTCTTTATCGTAATCCTCTAAAAGGTGCTTTAAACACTTCCGGGCGGCCTCGAGCGGGCTTCCCGAATTGGGAAAAGAAATTGTTTTTATTTCCCCGTTTTCTTTAAAAACTCCTTTAACCGAAAAAATACCCATATCTAATCCAACTGCTGGTAGCCTGGTTGACAAAAATAGCACCCCCTAAAAACATCTCTTTACTGAATTCGTTATTTTCTGTTAAAATCCTACAAAGAACTGAAAAGTAGCAGGGTTCAAGTAAGGTTGCGCAGAAGTAAACAGGCGGAGGAAAATTCCCCGACTGGAGGAGATAGCCTTGAGCTTTCAATGTCCCCAATGTTCAGGGGAAATAGAGAAGGATGAGGGTAAATGTCCCCAATGCGGAAAACTCCTGTTCTGGAAGGGAGAAAAACCGGTAACCCTGGAGGAAATTGCCCGGGAAAGGTCCGGATGTTTTTTCCTGTCACCCGGTCTTTACGCCCCGCTTCTTTTTATTATCTTGCTGATTATTCTCGGCTTGATTTTCGCCCTGCAGGGCGATTAAAGCAGGTGGAGAATGATGGCCAGAAGAAGACCGGGAATACCCAGGCAGAAAAAATAAACTGCGCGGGATAAATTTTCTTCCCGGTTGTTTTCTTTCTGGGGTTTACCCCGCTCGGTCATAATATACTGCCGGAGAGAGGATTCCCTAACTCCCAAAACTGCAGTTATTGTATTAAATATTCCCAGGATAAAAAAGGTCCCGAAAATAAAAGCAGAGATCTGTCCCGCAAGATAAATCCCGGGGGCAATTCCCCGAAAAAAATACAGGACAAAAAGGACAACAATAATACTTATGGTTGCGATGATCAAGCCTTTTCCCATGGCGTTGAGATAAACATTTCCCCTGTTCAAAATGATCATCCTTTCCGGGCTGGTCCATCAATTAATAGGATAGTTAAAATATCTGCAGATGTCAACTGTTTCGGGAATTCGTTTCTTTTGGAAGGTGAGGTTCAGTGGAAAAATTTTTAATCCATTTTATCCCCCTGCTCCGCCAGTTTTTTATCCTGCTTTTAATTCTTTTTGCCATCAGCGGAGGCAATGCCTTTATTGATAACTTAAAGCTCCCGGGCCGGACCCCGCCCCTGGATATTGAATACATGGGGACCCGGTTTCGGGGAAGAAGGCTGGTTATTGCCATAACTGCAGCGGTTTTTTTAAATCTCCTTTTGATTTTATTCAATCCGCTGCTGCAGTCCTATTTTTATGGGCCGGTGTTTTTCATCGCCTACCTGGTTTTACTGGTCCTGGGGGCCGGGGTTACCGTTTACAGTTTGGATCAGTTTATTTTTCTCTCGGGGGTTTTGGGAGTTTTTCTCAGTAATAACTTGAAAAAGCAGCCCTGAAAGTTGCGCAAAAGATAAGCGTTGGGGTTGCGAGAGCAGGTGTGAAGTGTTATCTTATATTTGGACAAAACAAGGAATAACAATCAGGAGGGTTTTTTGTGAGCGACAGAACAGAGACAAAGGATCAAATTCAATATGATAGCTACTGGAACTTGTTAAAAAAGTTCTACTATACCTATCTGGACCCCAAAAAGGGTGTTTTTTTCCTGGTCCAGTTCAGCCATATAATTGGAGCGGCATTTACCCTGATTCCGCCCTTAATAATCCGGGAACTAATTGACGAGGCCATACCAAGTGGAGTCATGGAAAGGATCCTGTACCTGGTTTTCTTTGCCCTGGGGGTTTACCTGCTGGAGGCAGGGACCCGGGGTTTTAAGCAGTACTACGGCCACGTTATAGCCCAGGAAATTACCCGGGATATGCGCAATGATCTCTATTCCCATTACCAGAGGTTGACCCTGGGTTTTCATGACAATAAAAAAACGGGAGAGTTAATGTCCCGGGTTGTTGACGACCTGAACCGGATGCAGGAGTTTGTCCACCATGGGCCAGAAGCCCTGATTGGTTCCTTAGCCCTGTTACTGGGAACCGTGGGTGTTATGTTTTATTTAAGCCCGCGCCTGACGCTAATAGCCTTGATTTTTGTTCCCGTGCTACTGATTTTCTCCCGGCTCATGCTCAAGAAAATGCACATGGCTTTCCGGGAAACCCGGGAGCGGAAAGCTATTATGCATGACCGGCTCGAAGATAACCTGGCGGGTATCCAGATAATTAAAGCATTTGCCAACGAAGAATTTGAATTTAACCGCTTTTCTTTTACCAATGAAAAGCATAAAGAAGCCCGGTTTAAGGCCATAAAATATATGAGCATCTTATTTCCGGGTTCCCGCCTGATGAATGCTTTTGGAATTCTTACGGTTCTGAGTTATGGTGGCTACATGGTTGTAATCGGAGATATTACAGTGGGTACCATTGTTGCTTTTTACGGGTTTTTGATGCAGTTCCGGGTTCCCCTGCTGCAGCTGGTCCACATGACCGAAGGTTTAAGCCGCTTTTTTGCCAGCACGGAAAGATTTTTCAACCACCTGGAAATAGAACCGGATATCAAGCAAAAAACCAAAGGCTGGCAAAAGCCCGTGCAGGGAGAAGTGGAGTTCAAAGACGTTCATTTCTCTTATCAGGCAGGGGAAAAGGTCTTAAGGGGCATCAATTTCCGGGTAGGAAAACAGGAGTCCGTTGCCCTGGTGGGACCCAGTGGAGCGGGTAAGACGAGTATTATCCGTTTAATTCCCCGCCTCTATGAAGTAGATAGGGGCCAGGTCCTGGTTGACGGAATTGACGTCAGGGACTGGTCTATGAAAGACCTGCGGGCTTCCATGGCCATGGTCATGCAGGACGATTACCTTTTTTCCGATTCCGTCGCCGAGAATATCGCCTATGGTAAACCCAGTGCTTCAAGAGAAGAAATTATAGAAGCAGCCCAGGCAGCCAATGCTCACCAGTTTATCACAGAACTACCAGAAGGATACGAGACTCCGGTAGGGCAGAGAGGCCTCAAATTATCAGGAGGCCAGCGGCAGCGAGTTTCCCTGGCCCGCGCTTTTTTAAAGGATCCGAGTGTGCTGATTCTGGACGAGGCAACTTCAGCGGTTGATATTCAAACTGAAAAGTTAATCCAGGAAGCTATCGCCAGGATAACTGCCAACCGGACCACCTTTGTAATTGCCCACCGCCTTTCCACCATCCGCAATGCTGATGAAATCCTGTTTATTGAAGACGGGCAGGTCAAAGAAAGAGGAACCCACGATGAATTGATGGTCAAGGACGGAGAATACAGCAGGTATTACCAGATGCAGTTTGCCAAGGAACAGTCAGCATCCTAAAATAGAATGGGGAGGTGATAAAAGTGTTAAAGGGGCGGATTTGGTTTCTTGTTCTTTGTTTGCTTTGTATTGGGCCTTTTGTCCAGGCTGATGAAATTCACACCGGAGAATATACACTGATAAGGCAGTCAGAATGGGAAATGCTTACAGCTCTTGTCGAAGATGCTCCCTATTCCGATCCAGGTGAGTTTTTACACGAGGCGGATATTTACATTGAAGAAATAAGCACCTACCTGGGGCGGGAAAACTGGATCCAGGAGATTTACCAGGACAGGGTGGAATTTATTTCCGTAAGGCATTTACCCAGCTATACCTTTGGGACCAGCAATATTGCCCTAAACACACATAACCTTGCCATGAATATTGCTCCTACTGCAAGGGAGATCGCTTACCTTATACTGCGGGGTTTTAATTCTCATTCCTTAAAAATCGGACTGGCTTCAGTGATGCAGGATCAGTTTGGCCAGAATGTTGCTCCCTATAATCTTGGCCAGGACCCCCATGAACTGGCCAAACGCTACTTTGACAATGAATTGCTGCTCCAGGCTGTAGGAAAAAGGGGCTATCCCTTCCACCTGGATCTTTACCCGGCAGGGAGGGAACGGGAAGGTTTATATATCCTCAGCCATTCCTTTGTAAAATTTCTCCTGGAGGAAAGAGGGATTTCGGGAGTAATGGAAGTTTATGAAGCATCCGATCTGTATTCAGCATATCGGGAAGTTTTTGGCAGGGACCTGGAAGATCTTCAACGGGACTGGTTAGAACACCTCCAGTAAAAATGGGGGTAAGATTAATTGATCAGACTGGAAGAGGTACAGAAAACTTACGGAGGGGTGTTGGCCCTCCGGGATATTGATCTTGCTCTGAAACCCGTGGTTATTTAAGGGCTTGTGGGACCTAACGGAACAGGGAAAACCACTGCCCTGAATATAATTCCCGGCCTACTGCCTCCAGACGGGGGCAATCTTTCTTTTTCTGATTGGTTTGCCGGTAACTAATAGGCTTTATTTCCCGACTAACCAGACCTTTTCTCTGCTCTTATTTTCTGGTAGCCTCCTGGTCCTTACTGGTCAGGACGGGAAATTTACTGGACAGGAGAACTTTTTAGCGCCTGAAGTACCCCCTGGCAGCAGAAAATTAAAAAGCGGGCGCATTTTGCGCCCGCTTAATCAGGTCTAGAAAACTTTCGAAAATATTTCCAGGTTTTTTTCTAGAACCTTGCCTTGCATCAGGTCCTGTAGGGCTAGGCTGAAATGACCTTTTTTCAGACCGGGAATTAATCCTTCCCGGGCCAGAACTGCTAAGAGGACCACGTTTTCCATGCGGGGATCTTCCAGTTCAATTTTATCGGCCTTAACTTTATGGATATTTCGCTCTTTACATTCCGCTGCCAGGGCGGCGGAAACATCCTGGCGATCTTCTTTTATCCTTACAGCGAGGGGTTGCCATTCGGTGGCAGCATAAAGCAAGGTGCCCCCATCCCGGAGATAATTATTGGTTCCCCGCAGGGCTTCATTGATTTCCAGGGCAATTACCATATCGGCTTCTCCTTGCTTGATAAGCGGAGAATAGGATGGGCCTATCCGGATATAGGATTCAACTACACCACCCCTCTGGGCCAGCCCATGGGTGTCTACTCCCTGGACTTCCAAATCCGCGTGGTCAATGGCCCGGGCCAGAGCTTCGCTGAGCAGTCCGATGCCCTGCCCCCCAACACCAATCAGGTAAATATCAAACTTTTCCATGGTTGGCTAACCCCCTATTTTTTGATTTCGATGGCCTGGACGGGACAGGTTTGAATGCAGGAACCGTCCCCAATACATAGATCGTCGTTAACCCAGACCGTTCCGTCTTGATTTAGCTGAAAAGAAGGACAGGCAAACGCGCTGACGCAGGCGTGAATTTCCCGGCACTTACCGGTTATCCGTACTTTTTTAAGGGTGCGGCCTTTTTTCCGCTGTTCCCGGGAGAATTTTAACATGCAGGGGTGCTTGGCAATTACCACGCTGAAGCCATCGAAATCCAGTGCTTCGTTAACATAGTCGGTTAACTTTTGCTGGTTGTAGGTATCAACTTCGAGGATTTTTTCTACCCCCAGGCTTTCCAGGAGGGGAGCGATGGATATTTTCCTGGTTTCTCCGCGGACATTGCGGCCACTTCCCGGGTTATCCTGATGGCCGGTCATGGCTGTTGTATCATTTTCCATGATAATCAGGGTAAAGTTGTGCTGGTTAAATACCGAATTGATTATCCCGGGCAAACCCGCATGGAACATGGTGGAATCACCCAGGAAAGCTACGACTTTTTTGCTTGTATTAAAAAGCGATAGACCCGAAGCGGTTCCGCTGCTATGGCCCATGCTCAAGAGGACCTGACCCAGGGAATAGGGAGGCAGGTAACCCAGGGTATGGCATCCAATATCTGCGACGGAAATATCATCTTCGGCCAGGGCTTTTTTAATAGCATAAAAGCCGGAGCGGTGCCCGCACCCCGGACACATCTGGGGTGGGCGGGGAATGGCCTGGTGGATGGTCCTTTTGCTTTCCTTAGAGGGAAGCAGGTCCGGCCAGTTTTTTTCCAGGACCTCCCGGACCTTGTCCGGGGTGTATTCCCCGATCCAGTCATCCAGGTCAACCTTGCCTTCAATTATTGTATTCAGGTTGTGGTCGTAGGCTAAGGCTTTAATTTTCTGTTCGATAAAGTCATCCAGTTCTTCCAGGATTTTAACCTCGCCGTGTTCTTTCAGGAACTTAATAATTACATTTTCGGGGAGAGGATGGACCACTCCCAGGCGCAGGATATTTACCCCTTCCTCGATTTCCGGGATTACTTCCAAAAGAGATTTAAAGGGTAGCCCTGCTGTAATTATTCCCCGGTCGGCCCCGGTATTTATAATCTCGTTAAAGGGAGAATTCTCCATGTCTTTCTGGAATTCTTTTAACCTTTCCAGGGCTATTTTTTTAAGTTCAAAAACGCTTTTGGTAAGGGGAATATATGGTCCGAAATTTTCCGGGGAAAATTTCGGTTCATTCTCGGGTTTTTCAATTGCCAGCCCAGAAAAATCAATTTTTTGCTTGGCGTGGCAGACATTTGTGGTCAGGCGTAAAACAACAGGCATATGTTTTTCCCGGGAAACCCGGACGGCTTCTTTAAACATGTTATAGGCATCGGCGGGATCCTTGGGTTCGAAAATAGGGATGTAGGATAGGCGGCCAAAATGGCGATTGTCCTGTTCGTTCTGGGAGGAGTTAGCTCCCGGATCATCTCCGAGGACAATAACCATGCCTCCCGGGATATCCATTAGACCCAACTGCACGAAAGAATCACTGGCCACATTCAAACCGACGCTTTTGAAAAAAACGCAGGAGGTGTGTCCGTTGACAGCGGCTCCAAAAGCAACTTCCAGGGCAACCTTTTCATTAACGGAAAACTCGAAATAAAGGGGATTCTGGTCCCGGGGGAGGGAGGTAATCGCCGCTCCAATCTCCGGTGTTGGCGAACCGGGGTAAGAGGTGACAACCCTGACCCCACTTTCCAGCATTGCCCGAACCAGGGCATGATTACCCATTAAAAGCTCGGAAAAAGGTTCGGGTTGAAGCAAAACATCTCCCAGCTTTTTCAAAATTCTCCCTCCTTATTCAATAGTAATTACTAATTCGCGGTAAAAGGTTAAACACCTGCAAAAAGGTAGAAAAATAGAAAAAAAAGGAAAATCAGATAATTTTTCCCCCAAGGAAGGAGGGGGACTGAAAAAGGAGAATTAAAAAGTAAAAGGTAGCTTATTTTTCGGGATCAAATCCAGAACAGAAGGGACCAAAAACAATGTTCAAAAAAATAAAACCTTATTTTTTCATTGCCCTGACCCTTGTTTTTTTGTTTACCCTGGGTTCCCAGGCAATATATGCTGAAGCAGGGGATTTTCATTTTCACCTGGCCAGCTCGGAAATGGTTAAACTCCTCCAGGAAATAGCCGGGGCTTCTTATCCCGTTGATTCTCTGCAGGAAATTTCGGGCATGACTGCTATTTCGAGGCTTGATCAGGCCGGGCTGGAAAGGGGTTTTCTGCTTTCTTTTGCCTATCTTCTGGGCAAGCCCGAGGTGGAGGCACCCCTGGAATATGCTGATGTGAAAAAAGAGAACAATTACCTGGCCCTGGAAGTAGCCCGTTATCCCGATCGGCTGCATGGTTTTTTCAGTGTCAATCCCCTGAGCCCCTACGCCCTGGTGGAGATCAGCCGGTGTGTAAAGCTTTTAAATCTGCCCGGACTCAAGCTCCATTTTACCAGCGGTGATGTTAACCTGCGGAATGATGTTCAACTCGACCAGGTAAAAAAAGTTTTCCGGCAGGCAGCGGAAATGGGAATACCCGTTATATTACATTTTCGAAATCGCTCCGAGGATTTTGGCCGGGTTGACGTCGAAATATTTATTACGGAAATTCTCGAGACTATTCCCGATTTAAAAATCCAGATAGCCCACCTGGGAGGGTGGGGAGGTTTTGACCGGGCAACCGAAGAGGTTTTCCGGGCTTTTATCGATGGTTTTGAGAAAAACCCTGAACTGGATAAGAGCCGGGTTTTTATGGACATTTCTGGAGTTATTATTACGGATGAAATGGTGGTTGAAAACGGCCTGCAGCCAACTTCCCTCCTGGAAAGGTGGAAGGTTGCCGAAATGCTGCGGGAGTGGGGTTTGGATCAGGTTGTTTTTGGCAGTGACTGGCCCTTGGTCTCCCCGGGTGATTATATTCGAATTATCCGGGAAAAACTGCCCCTAACCCAGTGGGAAATTAACACTATTATGGAAAACGACCCCACGGAAAGACTGCTGGGAGAAGAAATCCGCACCCCCAGCCTGAACACCTTAAAACTATTTCTCCAGGAAGGCATTGACTACAACGCTCCTATGAGTGTAGATTATTAAATTAAACCGCCTGTTTTTTGCAGGCGGTTTTTTAAGGAGGACAAAATGCGGCTGGGATTTTTTCAGTTTGATTGCAAGCGGGAGAACAGGGAGAAGACCCTGGAAAAGATCTGGAATAGATTGCAGGGGGAAAGCTTTGATCTGCTGGTCTTACCCGAGCTTTTTTCCACGGGTTACTTTTTTTCCGGCCCCCAGGAAGCTCTAAAAGAGAGCGAAGAAATTCCCGGTGGGCCTACAACCAGATTTCTGGCCGATCTGGCCCGGGAATTCGCTGCTTATATCATCGGGGGAATTGCAGAAAAGGGAGAGGCAAGAGCCTACAGCAGTGCCGTAGTTGCCGGTCCCGAAGGTTACATCGGCCACCACCGCAAAATAAACCTGACGGGCTGGGAACAGAAGATTTTTACTGCAGGCAGGGGCATCAATATCTTCCAACTCGGCCAGGTCAGAGTGGGCGTGGCCCTGTGTTATGACCTTTGGTTTCCCGAACTAACCCGGGTCTTCCTTGAGCAGAAAGTGCAGTTGATCTGCCATCCGGCAAATTTTGGCGGGCCCATGTCCCCCGTAATTTCCAGGGCCCGGGCCATTGAAAACGTAATGGCAGTAATTACGGCCAACAGGACGGGTACAGAAAAAGGCCCGGAAGGAGAAGAAACCTTCCGGGGAGAGAGTATGGTCATTGACCAGGAGGGAGCAATAAAAATTCAGGCGGGAAAAGCTGAAGAACTGCAGATAATCGATCTTGAAATTGACTCCCGGCCGGAAAAACCGGAACAGCTCGGGGCTGATTTATTCCAACAGATTGCCCGCTACAGCCCGCAAAGACTTGAAATCAGGGAATGGCAGGCCAAGAGTTTGTAGAGAAAAAAGGTTACCTGGCCTGGAGCAGGATGCGATCGTCACTCAGCTCCCGGCCCCGGACCCGGGCAAATCGTTCCAGCAGGTCGGGTACGGTTAGTTTTTTGCGCTGGGCAGCGTCAATATCCAGGATTATTTCCCCCCGGTCCATCATAATGGTCCGGGTTCCTGTTTTTAAGGCCTGGTTGAGATCATGAGTTACCATGAGAACGGTTAAATCCAGTTCTTTTACAATTTTTCCGGTAAGCTTTATGATTTCCTGGGCTGTTTGGGGATCGAGAGCGGCGATATATTCATCCAGGAGTAAAATTTTGGGGGAACCAAGGACTGCCATGAGCAGGGTAAGGGCCTGACGCTGCCCGCCTGAAAGAAGCCCCACTGGCTCATCCAGGCGGGTTTCCAGGCCCAGACCCAGGGTTTTTAAAATCCGGGAAAACTCTTGCCGGGAATTTTTATTGATAGCCCGGTTTAAGCCCCTTTTCTGGCCCCGCGCCCGGGCTAAGGCCAGGTTTTCTGCAATGGACATTTCCGCTGCCGTGCCAGCCAGGGGATCCTGGAAAACCCTCCCCACAAATGCTGCTCTGCGGTGGGCGGGTAATTTAGTGATATCTGTCCCTGAAAAACTAATCGAACCCGCATCCGGTTCAATATCCCCGGCTATAATATTGAGCAGGGTGGATTTGCCGGCCCCGTTGCTACCGATGATTGTCAGAAAATCTCCTTTTTTTAAAGAAAGATTGATTCCAACCAGGGCGGTCTGTTGATTGGGTTCCCCGGGGTAATAAACCTTGGAGATGTTGTTTAGCCTGAGCATTATCCCGCCTCCTTTCCGGGAAGGGATAGTTTTTTAAGGCCCTGCAACCACCCCTTGCTGGGACGGGCCAGGGGAATGATAACCAGGATAGCCGTAACGAGTTTTAAATCCGTGGGAGAAAAACCCAGACGCAGGGCAGTCGAAATCAGGGTGCGGTAGAGAATGGAACCTACGATTACACCTGCAGTAGCAAAAACCATCTTTTTATTGCGGACGATACTTTCCCCGATTATCACCGAAGCCAGCCCCACGATGATCATCCCTATCCCCATCCCGATATCGGCAAAACCCTGATACTGGGCTACAAGAGCCCCGGAAAGGGCAGCCAGGCCATTGGCCAGGCCCAGGCCCAGGATGATCATTTTTCGGGGAGCAACTCCCAGGCTTTTTATCATCCGGGGATTGTTGCCGGTTGCCCTTAAGGCCAGGCCCAGTTCGGTGTGTAAAAAGTAGTCCAGGAGGACTTTAATTAGAATTACAACAAGGCCAAAACATACCAGGGTGGCCCCAGTTCGGGATAAACCCCAGTCCTGGGCGATGGTTAAAATCGAGGGCTGGCGCAAAAGAGCAAGGTTGGACCGACCCATGATTCTCAGGTTGATGGAATAGAGGGCAGTCATGGTAATGATCCCCGCCAGGAGCCCGGCGATTTTCAGCCGGGTGTGGAGAATTCCGGTGAGAAGCCCGGCAAGGATCCCCAAAAAAACCGCGGTCAGCATGGCCAGCAGGGGATGGACGCCCCCTATAATCATCCGGGCGGAAATAGCTGCCCCCAGGGGGAAACTCCCGTCAACGGTCAGGTCAGGAAAACTTAAAATCCGGAAAGTAAGGAAAACCCCTAAAGCCATCAGGGCATAGGCCAGGCCCTGTTCCAGAGAACCGGTTAGCATATTGGCCCACATTTATTTTACTCTCCAATAATCCTGTGGGCGCGCTCCAGGAGGGAAGCGGGAAATTCAATCCCCATATTACGGGCAGCCTCCAGGTTGAGAACAGTCTCTACCCGATCTGCACTCTGGATGGGCATGGTCTGGGGATCTGCACCATTGAGAACCTGGATTGCCATCAAACCGGTTTGGAAACCCAGGTCGTAGTAATTAATCCCCGTGGTTGCAAGGCCTCCCCGCGCAACCGATTCTTCCTCGCCCACAATCAGGGGCAGATTATTGTCCTCGGCAACCATGATCACCGATTCCAGGGCTGAAACCACGGTGTTGTCTGTGGGGACATAAATAGCATCAACCCGACCCGGGAGAGAACGGGCAGCTTCCAAAACTTCTCCGCTGGTTGTGGCCCCCGCTTCGACAATTTCCAGGCCCAGGTCCCCGGCTACCTGCTTGGCCAGTTCTACCTGGACAACAGAATTGACCTCGCCCACGTTGAATAGGATTCCCACCCGCTGGACTGAAGGAGCGATTTCCAGGAGCAATTCCAGCTGGGTTTTTACTGGTGTCATGTCCGTTGTTCCCGTAACATTGGTTCCGGGGCTTTCCATGGTGTTAACCAGTCCCGCGGCCACCGGGTCAGTTACAGCAGTAATCAGGATGGGGATGTCCGAGGTTACCTGGGCTGCAGCCTGAGCTGTGGGAGTGGCAATTGCCAGGATTAAGTCAACCCGGTCGTCAGCAAATTTTCTGGCGATTGTGGTTGCAGTAGCCATGTCACCTTGAGCATTTTGCATGTCGAAGGTTACATTGGTCCAGCCTTCCTGGGCCAGGGCGTCCTGGAAACCCTGCCGGGCTGAATCCAGGGCGGGGTGTTCAACAATCTGGGTAATTCCAATCTTAATGGGAGTTTCACCACCTGTGGGGACCACCACCAAGAAACTCAAAAGCATCGTAATCATGAATACCTGTAAAAAAGATTTTTTTAACATTGTACTACCTCCTTTGATTTGAAAATAGGTCTGGAAAATAAAAAAAGCCCCGGCAGGTACCGGAACTTACAACGGGTCTTTCCTTGGGATACCTTCCCTCTAATTTTACGCAGCTTCAATTATTCCCTTTTCCTGGGATAGTAATAATAGGAATAATAAGAGCTGGTAAAAAAAGAGTTTTGGCGGCCCATGAAAGAATACCTCTTTCTCCATTGATTTCTATTATTATAATGCCACTGTGGTGCTGTGTCAAGTTAAATTTCAAAAGACAGAATATTTAAAAATGTCGCCAGGGATAGTTTTTTGCAGAAAGCAAAATTAGCAGGATTTAAAGGAAAAGCAAAATCTAGAGAGAATTCTCTCATTAATAAAGGGGAGGAGGGAGGCCGTGGGAACAGACCTGCTTATTGTCGCGGCGGTACTTCTGGGAACTCTGGTCATGTTTATGCTGGGGAAAATCCGCTATGATCTGGTCGCCCTTTCCGCACTATTTTTGATCGTAGTCAGTGGAATAATTTCCCCCGAAGATGCTTTTTACGGTTTTAGTCACCCGGCGGTAATTACCGTGGCCTGCGTTCTTGTGGTCAGCAGGGGCCTGCTCAATGCCGGAATTGTTGACCTGATCGCCAGCCTGGTAAACCGGGTGGGCAATAAACCCTTTTTCCAGAGGGGGATCCTTTCCACCCTCGTGGCCCTGTCTTCGGGTTTTATGAACAATGTGGGGTCACTTTCCCTTTTTATTCCCGTAACTCTGTCGGTCAGCAAAAAACATAAAATTTCTCCTTCCAGCCTGTTGATGCCCCTGGCTTTTGCTTCGCTCCTGGGAGGCATGGTTACCCTAAT
>Ga0207421_10002312_pt1 | contig 23713 bp, 18 predicted proteins | sample SodLakKL_010_SED_4_FD_187542 | JGI IMG/M metagenome (GOLD analysis project Ga0207421, IMG submission 187542) | Alkaline sediment microbial communities from Lake Tanatar, Kulunda Steppe, Russia - 8KL_010_SED (SPAdes) (version 2) | ecosystem: Environmental > Aquatic > Non-marine Saline and... | reverse complement strand
TACCTTGTTAATACCCCGCCGCCTGCCCATCTACTCTCGATTCGGAGGCGCCGAAGTAGACTCCGCGCTCATGATCGCGCATAATTCCCTGGTATCTGCCAAAAAAGGCTTCTCCAATGCGAACGGTGTGTCCGCGTGCCCTGAGTGCACGAACTATACCGTAGTCAATAGATGATTCGAGGTGCAGCCTGCCTGTGCCGGTCATTCGTGCATCTGCCGAATCAGTTGGCTCAGTGCTTCCAAGATGCATCCAGCGCATGGCATCGCCCGCTTCCTGGATGTTCATTCCAAAATCGATCACATTGGTAATAATGCTGAGGTGCCCCACCGGCTGATAGCCTCCGCCCATGTTTCCAAAGCTGAACCACGGCTTGCCGTCTTTCATCGCAAAACCGGGTATAATAGTGTGGAATGGACGCTTGCCGGGTGCATATACGTTGGGATGGTTTGGATCGAGTGAGAATAGTTCGCCGCGATTCTGAAAGCTGAACCCGGTGCCCGGAACCACAAATCCTGTTCCCATACCGCGGAAATTGCTCTGGATCAGCGAAACCATGTTCCCGTCTTTGTCGGCGGTTGTCAGATAAATGGTATCGCCATCCTCCATCACATCCACTCCGGTTGCAACATCACGCATGGCACGCTCACCAATTAGCGAACGCCGTTCGGCCGCATACTCATCGGATAGAAGGCGGTCGGTGGGCTGATTGTAAAAATCGGGATCAGCATAATGTTTGGCCCGGTCTTCGAATGCAAGCTTTTTGGCTTCCGTCATCAGGTGAAGCGTCTCTTCGCTGGCAAACCCTTTGGATGCCAGGTCATATCCTTCCAGGATGTTCAGCATTTGAAGTACTGCCGTTCCCTGGTTATTGCCTCCGACCTGGTAGATATCATATCCCCGGTAGTTCACCGTAACCGGGTCGACCCATTCCGATGTGTGATTATCGAAATCCTCAAACCGTAAATACCCGTTGTTCTCCCTCATCCATGCATCAATATTCCTGGCAATTTCGCCTCGATAGAATGCATCGCGTCCCTGTTCGGCCAGCAGCCGAAACGTATTGCCAAGATCCGGGTTTTTGAAAACATCTCCTTTCTCGGGAGCACGGCCATCGATCGTGAAGGTCTCTTCAAAGGCTCCGGGCTGATTTCTCAGGAAATTTACCCCACGCTGCCAGGCAGACGCTATCGCCTCACTCACCGGGAAACCCTCTTCCGCATAGTAGATCGGTTCATCCAGAATCTGATCCATAGGCATGGAGCCGAACCGCTCGTGCATCTCAAACCAGCCGTCAACATTGCCCGGCACCGAAACGGAAAGAAGGTCGTATGACGGTATAGAGTCCTCCCCCTTCTCGTCCAGAATCCTCATCAGCCCTTCGTAGGATAGGTTGAGCGGAGAACGTCCGCTGGCGTTCAGGGCATAGATCTGTCCGCTCTCCTCATGCCAGATCAGCGCAAAAAGATCCCCGCCTATTCCGTTACCGGTTGGCTCCATAAGCCCCATGGCAGCATTTGCGGCAATGGCAGCATCAATGGCGTTACCGCCCCGGCGCAGCACATCCAGGCCAACCTGTGTGGCAAGCGGCTGGCTTGTGGCCACCATCCCGCGCTGGGCTATTACTTCAGAACGGGTTGAAAACGGCTCTCCGGTTTCACGGTCAATTTGTGCCATAAGAGGTATGGTTGTGAGTAAAAGTGAGAGGAATATTCCAGCAGAGGAGTAGAGAACGAAATTCATAGTTTATTGAGTTTGGTAGAATTACAGTGTTTACAACAAAATAAGCCGAAACAATTTGCCGATTCATTCATTTAATCAGTTTTAAATGAATAGTTTTAATTAAAGCTTTATTTTCGAAAAGATGCAAAGGGCTTTTGTACATTCCAATAAATATAAAAAGCAGCAAAGAATCTCCGGCTCACATCTAATCAAAAATTTTTATGATACAGGAATATCTAAATTCAGTTGATAAGTTTATCATAATCGGCGATCGTGTTCTGGTTAAGCCCAGGGAGATGGAGACACATACCAAGAGCGGCCTGGTTCTTCCTGTAACGGTGAAGGAGAAAGAGGAGATTCAGAGCGGCTATATCATCAAAACCGGCCCCGGTTATCCCGTAGCCAGCCAGGACATTGATGAACCCTGGAAGGAGAGCCCATCAGAACCTAAATATATCGGCATGCAGGCTAAAGATGGCGATCTGGCCATTTTTCTGAAAAACACTACTCATGAAATTGAATTTGAAAACGAGAAGTTTCTTATAGTTCCCCACGCAGCTATCTTACTTTTAATACGCGATAACATCGAATCCGAATAAGTCAATAATGAATCGAAAAACGTTTCTGCGCCAGTTGGGATATGTTACAGCCGGAACCATCCTCACTCCTCCATTACTTAAATTAACCAAACAAAACGGCCCCTTTTTCCGGATGAATAGCGACATCGGTTATTTTACCGGGCGGGGCGGTACCATCGGGTGGTTTGTAACTCCTGATGCAGTGGTGGTGGTTGACTCACAGTTTCAAAACTCTGCCGAGGATTTCATTTCAGGAATTACAGATTACGGTACAGGTCCCACTCGTATTCTTTTTAACACCCACCATCACGGTGATCATGTTTCAGGTAACGGCGTATTCAGTTCAGAAAATTACCAGATTATTGCACATGAAAATGTACCCATACTTCAGCGAAGGGTTGCTGAAGCCCAGGGAAATATCGACTCCATGGTTGCCGCTGAAATTACATTTGACGATAGCTACAGCATAGATCTTGGAACAGAGCAAGTTACGGCCAGGTATTACGGCAGTGCACATACCGGGGGCGACTCCGTAATTTGGTTTGAAAACAAAAACATCGCACACATGGGCGATCTGGTTTTTAATCGCTGGTACCCTTTTATCGATCTGGAAGGAGGAGCCTCCATTCAGGGCTGGATTGAACTGCTCGAAACCGTTGCGGAAGAAGCCAACCGTGAAACCCGGTTCATCTTCGGGCATGGCAACGTCGATTTTGGCGTAACCGGAGACACCTCAGACATCCTTTATATGCGCGATTTTCTTTCAAAGCTGCTGGATCATACCTCAGAAGGTTTAGCCGCAGGTCAAAGTATTGATGAAATCACAAATATCGATCAATTCAAAGAGTTTCCCGACCACCAGAGTGCCGGCGCAAGGCTTTCACTTACTGCTAATATAACAGCTGCTTATGAAGAACTCTCTTCAGAAACCTGATCTCAATCAGAATCCATCCTCACATGCCCGCTGCCTCTACTGTGGCCAGCCGGCCGGTTTGGTTTGGGTTCACGGACATGGCCAGTGTGCGGCCTGCGGTACAAATGTAGATGAGTGCTGCAGGGGAGAAAGTTGTGAGATGGAACCCCGCCTGAGTAGAGCACGGCTTTAGACTAAAAAAAACTACAATCCTATGAAATCAATTACCTCACTCCTTCTTACAATCTTAACCATTATACTCCTTACAAACCCCGCCCAATCCCAGGAACGGGAACGAGTGCGGGACCTGGGCATTCATCCGGGAATTTTGTCTACAGGCCAGTGGAACGCCATTACTGATGTGCAAGGGGTAGAAGTAGGCCATAGAACCATTACTGAAGGCAATGATATCCGGACCGGAGTGACGGCCATTCTGCCACACACCGGCAACCTGTTCCGCGACCGGGTTCCGGCTGCAGTTTATGTGGGCAACGGTTTCGGTAAAGCACTTGGATTTACCCAGGTGCAAGAGTTGGGAGAGCTGGAAACGCCTCTTGCACTGACCAATACGTTGAGCATCTTCAATGTGGCTCACGGTGTGGCCGATTATGTACTGAAGCAGCCGGGAAATGAAAATGTGCGATCGGTTAACCCGGTAGTGGGGGAAACCAACGATGGCTTTCTGAATGATATCAGGGCGCGCGTTATAACCAGAGAAGATGTATATAGCGCCATTGAAGCGGCCGAAAGCGGCCCGGTAGCTGAGGGTAACGTGGGCGCCGGAACAGGAACAAGGGCGCTTGGTTTTAAAGCCGGTATTGGAACCTCTTCCCGCGTAGTTCCCGAAAATCAGGGCGGCTATACAGTTGGCGTATTGGTGCAGTCAAATTTTGGCGGTATTCTTACCGTGAATGGCGCACCCGTTGGGATAGAGCTTGGAAATCACTATATGGCCGCCAGAGAAGCAGATCCGCCGGATTTATCCGGCCATGAAAACCAATTTTCATCAAATTCCGGGAGTTTTAACAACGAAAATCCGACCGATCTTTTTGCTGACAGCCATGAAGGCTACGACTACGATGTGGACGGCTCCATTATGATTGTGGTGGCTACAGATGCGCCGGTTACAGCGCGAAACCTTGAGCGGATGGCCAAAAGGGCGTTCATGGCCATTGCACGGGTGGGAGGGTTTGCCTCAAACGGCAGCGGCGATTATGTGATTGCATTTTCAACCCATCCCGATGTTCGAATCAATCTGGATGAGGCCGGGCCGACTCTTTCCAATATCGAACTGAAAAATGCGGAGATGACTCCACTCTTCCTGGCAGCTGTAGAAGCCACCGAAGAGGCCATACTGAATTCGCTTTTCATGGCAAAAACCATGGAAGGAACTGAAGGCCGCAAGATGGAAGCACTGCCGATTGATAAGGTGATGGAGATTTTAAAGAAATACCGGGCTGCTGATTGAGGTCAGATCAACCACGCAGTGAACCTGTAGTTTTTACCGGCTGATATACGCCAAGTTTATAAAAAGCAATCCATTTACAGTCTCCTCTTTTCAGTTTTTCAAATGAGTTTTTCAAACCCCTCAGATCTATTTGGCTTGCAATTACTTCGGATAATTATTTTGTTATAAATGTTTATGCAAAATAGTTAGACAGGCGAACATCTCTTTTTTTGTGTGGGCTGTGTTTATACTATGGCAAAAGTCATCAGAAATGATTACTAATCATAGATGAATGAAATCGAATCAAAATATCACCTGCTTGAACAGGAGAATCAGAGGTTAAAAAAAGCGGTAGGTGAGTTATCCATACTCAATGACCTCTCTTTGGCAATTAGCGGAAGCTTAGACAGTGAAAAAATTGTACGGACCATTATTTCCCGCTCTATTCGGGCAATCGATGCTGAGCAGGGAGATATCACACTGGTTGTCGAGGATAAAGCTAACCCCACTCAAACCCTTGTCCGCAGTATGGACAGTTCAAGCGCACACTCTCCCCTTCATCTTAACCAAAACTTGTTGGGATGGATGCAGATCAATAAAAAACCTCTGTTGATTAATGACCCTCACAATGACGAAAGATTCAAAAATGTAAGCTGGGACGCTTCTGTGCAGACATTATTGTGCGCACCACTCATGGCCAAATCAAAATTGATTGGAATCCTGACTCTTTACAATAAAAAAGGATCAGAGCAATTTGAAGAGTCGGATAAAAGACTCCTCTCAATCATTGCAGCCCAGTCTGCACAGGTTGTTGAAAATGCCAGGCTCTACGAAGAAGAACAAGCCTACAAGGAGATGCGAAGAGAGATGGAAATGGCATCAGCTATCCAAAAAAAGATGCTGCCATCTTCACCGCCGGAAATTGAAGGATATGCAGTAGACGGAAGAAATTTGACCGCCCAATCTGTGGGGGGCGACTATTTTGACTTTATAAAACTGGATGATGAACATTTGGTTATATGCCTGGGGGATATCAGCGGTAAAGGACTATCTGCATCGCTGCTCATGTCGAACCTTCAAGCCATTTTGAGGGGCCAGGTATTTCACCTTAAAACTCCCTCCGAAATTTTAAGACATGCAAACATTCAGCTCTTTCACAATACCGGCGCCGAGAAGTTTGCCACACTGTTTTTAGGAATACTGAATATAAAAACACATGAACTTCTTTTTTCGAGTGGCGGTCATGAATATCCGTTTCTGGTCCGCCTGGATGGAACATGTAAGCGATTAATTGCTAATAGCCTACCTCTTGGCATGTTTGAGATGAGTGAATATGAGGATGAAACTATTTTGTTACAGCCGGGCGACTGTATCTTTGTTTACTCCGATGGAATAACGGAGTGTGTAAATGTTGCTGAAGAGGAGTTTGGAGAGGCCCGGCTGGAAGAACATCTGAAGTCGGCAGGTTCAGACCTTTACGAACCGTCAAAATTGATTGACCGAATATTTAATGCCTGCTTCAAATTTAGTGACAAACAGCAGCTTTTTGATGATATGACCGCATTGGTTCTCGCCAGAAACCCTTAATTGTAAAAAATGGAGGCAGGTTATGCTGGTACGAATAGTAGAGGCGGCAGCACGTGAGAACAGAGGCCCTGCCCTGGAATCTGTATATCAGGACCTGGTGATGCCTGAACTCGAGAAAACACCGGGTTGTTTGTTTGCAGGCCTCCTGCAAAGTATAAATACACCCGGAAACTATGCCTCTCTTACCATTTGGGAATCTGAAAAACAGATCCTTGACTACACTGAATCCGGTATGTATGAAAAGAATCTCGACCATGTACGCCCTTACCTTGAAGACAGTGCAGAATGGAAAATTCAATTATCGAAAAAAGACACGATAGAATATGTGCCGATTAAGCAGGAGCCGATAGTTAAGAGTTACCCTGTTGAATTAAACGAGGCAAACCTGCCGGATGCAGTTGAGGGAAATTTGAGATATCTGAGAGTACTCTCATTAAAGGTAATGACCGGAAAAGAGAATGAGTTTAAAAAGATCTATAAAAATGAGATTCAGGAAGCACTGAAAAAAATACCGGGTTGCCGGTATTCATTCCTTGCAGACAACACTCTCCGGGATAAAGAATATCTCTCTATTACGATTTGGGACGATTTGGAAGCTGTCACTTTATATGAGGAAGGGGGAGCATTCAAGACTCTGTTAAACAAAGTGAAGCATACCCTTTCAGAGTTGTATCAATGGAAAATGGCTTTGGAAAACACCTCCAAGTCAAAATACTCGGTTACAAGTAAAGATATAGATATCAGTAAATTTACTCTGGTTACGGGCAGAAAATTTAAATGATGAATAAATTTAAGTCTATCTATACCAATAATATATAACTGTATCTAAAGCTATAACGTTAAAGAAATTTTTGATTGAACAGTGAACTTTTGACAAATTTGCACGAATCAGAAGATTGTATATTTTAAAAGAGGAAAAGTCAGTTGATGTGCATAATGAGTCAGGATAAGTTATTAGTTAGCTTCTGTTTTTTTAATCAATCGGGAGGTCAAGATGAAACTAAATTATCAGGTAATAATTGTCGTATCACTTAGTCTGCTAGTTCTGTCGCTAAACTCCTGCAGCGATGATGCTTTGGGGGGTATGCAATCCGACATACCCGAACGCCACGATCTCGCATGCATGCTTGTGGATGGTGTATGGAAAATTGTAGATGCTGATGATATCACAAGAACTGAAGTAATTGTTGCCCGGGGAGATACAGTTGTTTGGCAGGCACCCGAAGATAGAGATATCTATTTTCAGTTTATGGACCAGGAACTTACCGGAACGTTCACTGAAGAGTTGTTGAAAGGTGAAAGTCTGACTCTGGTTATCGGGAATGACGCAGATGAAGGAGATCATCCCTATGCAGTATTCGTTCATGGTGCAAGAGCATATGCGGCAGGTGAATCACCCCCTCGAATGATTATCAGGTAGGAAAAATATATTTGCCGGCTAAAGGGTATTTGTGCATGGTTATCCACGAATTCTTAGTAATATTACCGAGACTTGCAATACCTCACGGTTTTGGCAACGACCGAACCCGGTAAAGCATTACTGTCTCAAAATGAAGCCATCAGAATTTGGTTGGAGGCCGCCGAATGATTGGTCAATCAATATCGCACTACAAAATCCTCGAAAAACTTGGCGAGGGTGGTATGGGTGTGGTTTACAAAGCCCACGACACCAAGCTCGAGCGAACGGTTGCACTGAAGTTTCTTTCTGCGGATCTCACAGCCAACCCACAGACAAAAAGCAGATTTATTCAGGAAGCCCGGGCTGCTTCACGGCTCGATCATCCGAATATTTCTGTAATTCATGAAATTGGTGATACTGATGATGGTCGCTCTTTCATATGCATGGGCTATTACGATGGTGAAACACTGGAAGAGAGAATTGAACGAGATCCACCCGATATTGAAACATCCGTAAGCATTGCCTTACAAATTGCAAAAGGCTTACAAAGTGCCCACAAATCCGGAATTGTACACCGGGATATTAAGCCGGCCAATATCATGATAACTTCCGGAGCTGAAGTTAAAATCGTTGATTTTGGTCTTGCAAAGCTGATGAGTGAATCTGGCATCACAGAAACCGGCCGGAGTGTTGGAACCCTGGCATATATGTCGCCCGAGCAGCTTCAAGGCAAGAAAATTGACACCAGAACAGATCTCTATTCTCTTGGAGTATTACTATATGAAATGATTACCGGACAGCGCCCGTTCGCTGAAGAGCACTATGCTGCGTTGATGTATTCCATAGTGAATGTTGACCCACCTCCACCATCCTTAATTAATCCTTCTGTTCCAAAAGAGCTTGATCAAATTGTTCTTCAGCTGATCAGTAAGAATCCCGACCAGCGCTATAAATCTGCCTCTGCAGTCGTAGAGAAACTCAATCATTACCTGTCTGAAAAAAAGGTCCCGTTTCATAAAAACAGGGCCGGCCTAATTGGGTTTATTTCTCAGCCTAAGGCAATATTCGCAGCATTGCTTGTCGTAATCATAATTGCGGTTCTCTCTTTTCCTGACTCAAGAAGTTCACTACCCTCATTTTTTAATATCACATCTGCGCCGGATGATATCCATTTGGTTGTACTGCCTTTTTTAAATGTGGGCGAAGATCCGGCAAATCAGCCCTTTAATGATGGGCTGATGGAAATATTGACCAGTTCTCTCACCATGCTTCAGCCTCAGGATATTTCATACTGGGTGGTTTCAGCAAGCGATGTCAGGCAGCAAAATGTAACCAGTGCCAGAGATGCATTAAGGGAGTTCAATGCCACCCTAGCTGTATATGGCAGCCTGCAAAAATTATCAGATCGGGTCCAGTTAACATTGAACCTTATTGATACTAAAACTGCAAGGCAGATTAAATCAGATGTGCTGTCGGTATCGATTGATTCTCTTCCGCACCTGCAGGATGAAGCCGTTTATTTGCTTGCACAAATGCTCAACATAGATGATAAAGGCCCCGGATTCACAACCGGGGCAGGAAGCACAACCGTGGCAAGATCGTATGAATTGTATCTTGAAGGAAGAGGGTACCTGCAGGATTTTCAAATGTTTGAGAATATAGAACGTGCAATTAACTTGTTTAATAAGGCAATTGAGCTGGACCCGGAATATGCCCAAGCCTACGCCGGACTGGGAGAAGCTTACCGAAGAATGTATGATGAAACAAGAGATTCGGAGTGGGTAGACCTGGCCATTCAATATAGTGAACGGGCAAAAGAGATTAACAATGAACTGCCTGCTGTGCATGTAACGCTGGGCATGATTCAGCAAGCAACCGGCCGGTATGATAAAGCCGTAAACTCATTTCGAAGAGCTTTGGAACTGGACTCTGTAAATGCCGATGCTTATCGCGGACTTGCCCGTGCTTATGTACAACTTGGCAGTATTGATCAGGCTGAAGAAACCTATAAACGATCGATTCGCCTGCGCCCTACTTATTGGGCGGGTTACAATCAGCTGGGCGGTTTTTATTATGGGCAAGGTAAATACACTGAAGCCGTACAGCAATATGAAAAGGTGATTGAACTGATTCCCAACAGCAGTTTGGGTTACAGTAATTTGGGTGCTATGTACTACTATCTTGAAGAGTACCCGAAAGCTATCGAACTGTTCAATAGGGCGGCGGAAATTGAGCCCAGATATGATATCTGGGCTAATTTGGCCACCCTGCATTATTATCACGAATCAAATTTTGAAGAAGCTGCAAAGATGTATGAAAATGCTTTGAGTATCAGTGATCATAATCATCGCGTTTGGGGATATCTGGCTTCGGCTTCCTATTGGGCGGGCAGAGACAGTTTAACCGTGAAAGAGTACTATCAAAAAGCATTAACACTGGCGAGAGAAGAGAAACGTGTGAATCCCCGCGATGCCGAGCTGCTCGTAAATATTGCAAGTTATCAAACCGCTTTGGGAGATTTATCCGAAGCGAGACAAAATCTTACCTATGCCCTCGAGCTTGCCCCTGAAAATATTTCAGTTATATGCAATGCCGGTATTGCATACGAAAAGTTGGGTGACAGGGACCGCGCATTGACACTGATTACGAACGCATTGGAAAGGGGTTATGCATATTCAGAAATTGAAAATGATCCGCATCTCAGGGATTTTTTGCGTGATCCGCGTTTTATCAGTTTCATTCAAGACTTTACAACAAACAGTGCAGAGCAGAGGTAAACTAACCAATCAATAGAAAAAAAGGGGTATAACTATGGAAAGAAAAGGGAATCACATATATGAGCTGAAAACAGAAGAAAGAGTGGAAGATGGTGACCGTATTGAACTCTATAAAGTTGAAACTATCATACTTGATAAGAATGATGTAACTAATGAAGTAGAAATTACCTGGAAAGCCAAAGATACTGACTTTGAAATATGGTTTCCGGGAAAACGAAATCCGCTATCCACACCCCGATGGTGCAGACGGTTTTCAATTAAATCAAAAAATAAAACCATTAAACGAAAGCTTCGAAAAGATGTAGAAGGGATCTTTTTCTACAGCATCTATTGTACAAGAACCAAAAATATGGCTGAGGGCGGATCTTCACCCAGAATGATCATCAGATAGGTTCGTACTACTGCTGCTGTACCGTTAAACGTTAATTCGCAGGAATAAAATAGATAAGCGATTTTTTGCTTCTGTGTTGATTCGTGCCTGGAAGTTAGCGCCCTATTTTCTGAATATCGCACAAATTCGCTTTTTGAAATTCAATACATTTGTGAAGATTACGGTCTGTCTGTTTCCCATTTTTAAACTTTACAGTTTACATTTAATGATTGGAAACCCGTATGAACATTATCCTACTTCTGATAGCAGGCCTTCTGTTTTCAGCACACAACAAAACACCGGCTCAGCAACTTGCAGAACATCAAACAGATGAGCCGAAAACAGAATGGCTCGAGATAGAGGCCGCCCAAAAGCTGTCAAAAGCCGACGGCAACCCTGTTTTCATCTTTTTTGAAGCAGAGTGGTGCGGTACCTGTAAGCATATGTTACGAACCGTTTTTCCACAGCCCGAACTTCACCGGTTTCTCTCTGATCATTACCACGCGGTTACTATAGATCTCGATTCCAGAAATGAGATCTTCTTTAATGGCAAATTGATGACAGAGCGCAGCCTGGCGAGAGAGCTTGAAATTCAGGCTACACCCACACTCCTCTTCTTAGACAGCTCCGGAGAAGAGCTTGGACGCTATCCTGGATTTTTGGATGCCAGCCGTCCGCTGCGCATAGCAAGAAGTAACAACACCGGAAAAACTGCAGCATGCAGGCTTTGTGCCCAAAACATCCATCCAAGTAAAATCACAAAGCAGGTGAGTGCCGAGAGTGCAAAATAGGCCCTTATTGCATTGCCGCGGTTTTCATTTTTGAAGATCGCCGGAAGCACAAAAAGATGAAATGGCCAGGCCCAGAAGAGATTCAGATTGCTTACTGTAACAATATGCAGTGAGATGAACCAGAGAAATGAGATGAGCAGGCCAATCAGACCGGCCACTGCAAAAAGAGGAACATCGAACCAGCGCTCAGCAGCTTCTCCATTTTTCACGTTTTTTACTGTAATGACCACACCGGCCACAAAAAGAAGCCAGGTCACAACAGACGCCCATGGCAGGCTCTCCCCTTTTTCATAATCTTCAATTTCAAGAAGTGTGATTGTGGATGCTACCAGTGGAACCTCTTCACCGTCGACGATAACGGTTGCATGATCAAATGCCTCCATCAAAAAGTCAGGCAGAAACATCGCCTCATAGGGTGTGGCAACCCGGTCAATCCGGCTCCCCAGCAGCAGATCAATTCCCAGATGTATTCCGGGACGGTGATCTACATAGAGCTCAATCATCTGCCGGAAGGTGAGCTCCGGGTCGGGTTCAGGCACAAACCGGACATCGTCTCCCAAAACTATTTCAAGCGCATCCCGAATTCGGGTTGAACAGTTGTCGAACAGAAAGTCGTATTGATAGTACCGGTTCTCTTCCCGCGCATTGATTCTGAGAAATTCATAAACCTCACGGTTTTGGTTCGGAGTAAAATTGAGCACCTGCTCAAAAATTGGCCGCCGCCGCTCCCTGTAATACTCCAGTGCCGGAGCAGTTCGCACAACAGAAAGAAAATAGTTGAGGTCACCGTATATAAACTTTGGCAGGAAGTACTCATCAAACTGAAATGTGCCGTAGTTAAAGAAATAGTCGATGTTTGTTTCAGGGTCCATCACCCGGATCGCACTGTGGCCAAAAAGTTCCTCGACCGTCTCTCCTGGAAGAATGGTTATCATGGAAACAACTGCCTCATCCGACAACTGACCCATTTGGGCATGAGCTGTTTCGGTTATTGAGAAAGCCGGCAGGGTCAGTAAAAGGAGTAAAATAGTCCGTAGCATGGAAAAAGGTACTGCTTACAGTGGCTTGAGTAAAGTGTCTCTTTTTAAAAGTTGGCAAGTGTCATGTAAACGATATACTGTTGCAGGTTCAACCACAGCTGCCCCTCCTTCATAACATAAGGAGGAGAGAATCATTGTCTCGACATATCACCTGGAACAATTTGGAGCTGCTACATTTGACATGACAGTAGATCTAATTTACTCTTCATAAATATTATCTGCATAAATTCCGGACGGCCTCCCTGTCTTCCCGGGTAAGCTGGATTACCGGGAACAGCTCTTGTCCTCCCATCAACCCGTGCATAACCGACCTCGGATTTGAAACATGGTCTAATCCAAAAGCATGACCCAACTCATGAGCCAGTATAAGAACCAGCTCTTTTTTATTAAGAAACATATTAACCGTTATTATCCCCCCCTCTGAGCTATTTTGATAAGTAGCTTTTGTAAATCGGTTTTCACCCGAAAACTCCTCATTATAGCGGTCAATCAGGCGATTATTCTCATCAATTTTTTCATTTAACCGTTCCGCATCCCTGTTTATTTGTGAAGCAAGCCGGTCGAGTTCCTGACGTTCACGCAATACCTGCTGCTGATTTCGTTCAACGTTCTCTTTTCTCAGTTCGAACTCTGCAATACTCTGTTCAGTAAAACCTCCTTCATCATTTTTTTTTGCCACCCAGCTATTCAGCTCATTTAACTCTGTTTTGGCTCTTTCAGCCAGCAGTATATAATCGGAAGAACGGGTATCAAAAACATCTCTGTTTCGGTCGTATTCCCGCTGGAGCTGTTCCATTCTGAACTGTTCAGATTCGATCTGTTCTCTGAACCGCAGTTCACCGTCAACAAGTTGCTGACGCTCATCATAGATAAAGTTTACGGTGATGTCTGCATTCTCTGTCTTTATAGCTACGGGCCGGTCAAATGCTTCAGACCACAGTGAAGCTGCAGCAATCATTGCTTCCTCGACCTCAAGCCGGGTTACTCCGAACTGCGTATCAATACTTCCAATCTGGTACGTTAGCGGTTCCTGGCAAACCGTGTGCGTTTGGATATTCACTCTCTCTGCTTGCTCGTAGGTAAAGAAATAAAACCCGGCCATCAGGCCGATCAAAAACAGGGGCAGGGTTTTAAGCAGGTTTGAAGTGGTCATTGTTGCTGTCTGTTCATTTCATGAGGTATAACTCATAAAGTTCTGAATTATTTCTGAACATGCCAATCCGGGATGCCTGTTCAGGCATGCGTATCTCAATAATCAAACTTCCATCTCAGGTCAACTCCTTCGCGGGAGTCATCACCCTGGGTAATAATCAATTCCAGGTTATCCAGGAGCAGATATTCGAGCATAAACAGTGTTTTTGGGCGTGTGGTATTAATTTCATTCAGGATGGCAAAAAAGGTGCGCCGGTTCAAATACCATCCGGTCTTAATAGAGGTCGTGCTTCCGGAACTGGTTTGAGTATTGTCGATCTGAACCACATCGATACCAAGCCTTTGGGCAGCGAGCATCTCTACCCGGTCGAGCAGCACATCCAGCGCAAGATCGGCAACCGTTGGGCTGGGGCCTGTACCGGCCATAACCTGCTCCCAGGATTCCAGTTCATAAAACGGTCTGCCAAACAGGGTATAACTGACAATATCCTGCAGTTCAAGCTGGGGTTCACTCTCGAACCGGAATTCCGGATCCTGTACTGTACCCTCAATTATATAAAAAATTCGCACATCAACAGCCTGTGGCGGTTCATGCACCGTAATGATGTTCAGTTCAGGATTCTCAACCGGCCCGTAGAACGTGACTACGGCTTCATCTAATTCAAAATTTCTACCAAGCGGCCGGGCATATCCCCTTACCCCCTGAAGTGAGCCAAACATCTGCAAATCACGGCTTCGCTCCTTCACAAGGTCTACATTACCACCCAGCTCAATCTCCATATCCAGAAACTGACGATTGCGTATAAAGAACTGCCGGGTAAAGTTTACGCTCATTTCAATGGCCATTGCATCATAAAACTCAAATGGCTCCGGTTCTACCTCGTCATCAAGCTGTACATCTTCCACAGCCCGTTCACCGAAGTTTTGCAAGTTCACAAAACCGCTCAAAAAGGTTAAACTCCCCGTAATATCGGGCTCTTCAACGGTTCCTCTCAAGTTTGCAGTCAGGTCAACAACTGCATTGTATTCAGAAGTATTGGCAGCTCTGAACTGGTTACCGCGAATATCAAGCTGAATATTTCCGGCAGTCAAATTTTCAATTTCAACAAATCCATTGGCCCTGATTCTGCCGGGACCGCTGGTCATGCTAAACTGCTGCAATACCACCCGGTCGGGTTCAAAGATAATTTCAGACCTAATATCGGTGAGTGTGATACCGGCCGGTACAATTCGCATATTCCCTCTGGTCAATTCCATTCGGCCACCTGCCTGGAGATCGGCAATTACTCCCTCCAGTGAAACCTCCCCGTTCAGCCTTCCGCCGATCTGCCTGATAATATCTCTGTCTACAAAGTCACTAAAAAGTGCCAGGTTGAAATCCTCGGTTCGCAGATGTACTGAAACACTGTCCTCATCGCCGGGCAGCAACACTTCGGCCTGTCTGAGATCAACTTTGAAAGGTAACAAAGCATCAAAATCAAGAACAGGGTTCTGCTGTGCAATTACAAAACCGTCAAATTTCACATTTTCCAAACTGTGCTGATACAAGAAATCGACACCTACTGAGTCGATACTGATTCCGGAAAAAAGGCCGCTTCTCATGGCAAGCCGGCCCTCCAGCTCGGGCTCACCTGCCAGTCCGCTCAAATCAGCCTGAAAGCTGATATTTCCCTCTGTCTCTTGAAAACCATAATCAGGCAAAAATGATAACCAGTAATTCAGATCTGTATCAAACAGGTCAACCCTGCCTTCGATCTCCCTGTCGAAAAACTGATCGTCGAATGTAAGCGGATCTCCCGGAAGATATGGCACCCTGACGTCCGCCCTGAACAGTTCACTTGCATTGTGCCACATCTCCATATGGCCGTCGAGCCACTCATCAGCTAAATTAATATCAAATCGAACAGAATCCATTTCTCCCGATTCGTACCTTAGATCTGCAAGCAGGCCGGTTGCAGAAATATCAAGCCTATCCGGTTCATTATAGAGCTCTACCCGGCCAGAAAGTAATCCTTCAAATAGTGTATCATCAATTACTGCGGCTTGAAGGGCTCCTAAATTAAGATTAGCTGCATCCAGACCAACATGCTGTTTCAGTGAGTCAACATGTGGCGCCCACAGCGTTAGAAATGTATTCTCATCGGTACTTACGATTTTCAAGGTATCCATCCGCAGCACATCTTCTGAATAGGTAATATCGAACGGCTCAATCAGAGTGAGCGTGCGCAGACCGGTGGTAAAATCCAAAAATTCGGTATGAAGCCTCACCATGGTAGAATCAACCGAAAAATCTCCTCTGTGGCTAATTGAGCTCTCCTCATCATTTACGATCCTGAAACCTACACTTCCAAAGGTAGCATCTGCTCCCAGAGTCGCATAGGTGTTGATCGTAACGTCTTGCACACCAATGCCGTTTACGTAAGGTTCAATCAGCTCAATATCCACGTCCACTTCAATCTCATCAAACAGGTAGGCTGTTACATTGCCAATAATTCTTTCCGACATAAACAGGGTATCCACTACAACCTCCCCGAGATCCATACTTCCATCAAATTGCAGATATCCGGTATCTCCGCGAGCCAGACTGCCACCAATGTCTCCACGAGCCTCAAATCGTTCAAACCCAAACAGCGGAGCCAATGCCTGAATATCTTTAAGCTCAGCGTTGAAGCTTAAAGTATTGCCGGCCTCCGTTAACTCCAGGATGTGCTGACGAACAGTAAACGAAGCGTCTGCAATAGGACTTTCCAGTTGTCCATCCTCAATAAAGAGCGTACTGCTTTCAATCCTGAAATCGGCACGAAGTGTTTCAATCTCTTCACGATTCACAAAGCTAGAATCGAACGCCGCTGTGGCATTGAGTGTGATCAGTTCCGGATCAAAAGAGCTCCCTTCACCCTTCAGTGTTCCATTCAAATAGGTGGGAAATTGTTCAAGCCCGGTGAGTTCAGCCGTGTTAAATTTCTTCAGAGCCACTTCAAACCGGTAATCCGGATTCTCTTGCCAATCATTCACATCAAAATCAGCGATGATCTCACTCTCCTCAAGTCTAGAGCTCAACTGCCCGGTAATTTGCCGTGGATCGAGATCACCTGTAAACGCCAGTTCAGTAAAAGGCTGATCTCCAAAGCGGCTGTTACTGATTCTCAAATCAGTTTGCAGCGTAAACTGCTCCGCATCAAAACCGGAGCCTGTAGCTTCGCCCCTGATGTTGAGGTTACTGTCCAGATCAGGGTTATTCAGCCATGTTGCCAGGTTCAAATGTTCAGAAGCGATATCGGCATTCCACTGCGGTACCTCATCCCAGATATTCATGGCAGCTGCCCTGAAAGTCACCGCTTGGTCTCGATAGGCCGCCACTCCATCTAAATCCAGCCGGTTCTGCTCCAGATTGTAGGTCAATTCGAAACTGTCAAACGCATATTGCGCCAAATCAAACCCGTTAACGGTAAGACTCCCTGACCAATCGGATTCCGGAAGCCTGTCGGCATAAAGTTCGCCGCTTCCGTCAAAGCGGATCTGTTCTATTTTTGGTGCATCCTCCAAACCGGTTAAAAGCGGAAGATCAAGACTTCGAATATCCAATTCCACACGTTTCAATTCAACCACATCCCCGATACTGAGGCCGGCCGTTGCAAGCAACTCTTCCATACCGGTTGATGCCGCCCTGACAGAGACTTCCAGGTCATTCGGACGACCTGAAACTCCAAGCTCTATCCGGATATCCTGCTGCAGGGGCAGGTCTTCCACATAGGCCGCAATATCCCTCCACGATACCGGAGTCATTTCAGCATCAGCCCGCACCTCTTCATCCTCCTCATAAAAGGCATTTGCATTAAGAAGAGTACGGCCGGTGTTGATTACCAAAGATTCCAGCGTGTATCTCTCCTGTTCGGCTCCACCGGCAAGAAATATATCAATCGGTTCCGGCAGCCTGGCTTCCTTCAAGGCAAAATTAAGTGACCTGACAGTGCCGTAAAATCCGTCCTGTTGGGCTCCGGCTGTTAAATCTGCATACAGGTCATTTACTGTTAATGATCCATCCGGGAGAAGAATGTCTGATAACACATTCACATTGATGCGATCCAGGCTAAGTTGTTTAACTGACCAAAATACCGGGTCGGGCTCCTCTTCAGGCGCGTCATCAAAATCTACCAGCTTCATCACGTTCCACACAGAATCTTCATCCTGAACAACATATGCCTCTACCCCTTTTATATTCAATTCATCAACCGTATAGGGTGACCTTATGAGGGAAAGCAGACTGTAATTAACTGAGATCGTGTCGATGGAAATCACATCTTCATGGTCCAGGTCCTTAAGATTAAGGCCTGTAATTGTAAAACCATTTAATAAATCACCCCGTATCGACTCAATATCAATCGTTCCATTCACCTGTTCATTGATCTGCTCTTTGGCGATATCGCGAACTTTATCAAAAAGCCAATCGCTTTTAAGAGCCATACGCACTCCTATGATAAACAGGATGAAAATCCCGATACCAATGGCCCACTTGTGCCAGCCCTTCATGCTATTTTTTTTCTCTTCATCCATTAAAAAGCCTGTCCAATACTGAAGTGAATACCAATGCGGCTCCAACGGGAACCAAAATCCTCTCCATTGAAAATGTTCAGATCTTCATCAGTAGGATTGATTTTATACCCAACATCTACCCGAACCGGCCCGATGGGTGATTGGTATCGGATGCCGCCGCCTGTGCCAAACTGAATGGGCCGATCTCCAAGGTTATCTATGTCATTCCAAACCTGTCCTCCGTCGAGAAATGCCGCAAAGCCTAGATTTGGAATAAACCCGGTTAACTGCTGCCTCAATTCCAGATTAAAGTTGACCACTGCCCGGCCACCGATTGGAACGTATGTTTTAAACACACCATCGTCTGAAAACGTTGGCCTGCTCGGGCCCAAAGACTGGCGGCTCCAGCCCCTTACCGTGTTCGTACCCCCTGTAAAAAACAGGATGTTAGATGGCAGTGTTTTATTTTGCTCATAAAATATTTTGCCGGTATTGATGCGGGCTGCCAATGTTGTAGATCTGCTGAATTGAGTGTATCGCCGCACATCAAGCGACACCTTCTGAAACGTGAATGAGGCTTCTGTGAAAGTTCCTGATAGTTCAATAAACGGTTGAACAACCCAGCCACGGGGTTCACGGGTTAAACCCTCACTGTAGTAGCCTGTAAAAGAGAGTGAAGAAACCTGGTAGTTCAGCACTGTATCGGGCAGGGTAACATCAGGATCGCGTGAAAGCTCCTCATTAAAAGAGAATTCGTAGGATGCCGATGCCGTGGCATTGCGACGGAGCTGGTAGATCAAGCTGTTACTAAATCCGGCCTGGAAAAGTTCAAAAGCCGGCTCAATCTTATGGATACCAAAAAGATTAGACACATTGCTGCTTTTTGGATTAAAAACGTATGGAATGAGGTAGTTTGTGTTAATTCGCTGTTCAATAAAAGATGCCCTGCCGCTTGCTCCGAATCTGTGTCCAGTGCCGCTGATGTTTCTATGCTGCCAGCTCAACTGACCTCTCAGGTACTCTTCACGGCCAAACCCGATGGTTGCCTGAACAGTTCTCTGTGGATGCTCACGCACGCGGATCAATACATCCAGTTCTGAATCTCTCGTCTGCTCGGGCAGTGTAACCGTTGCAAAGCGGAACAGGTGATGATTAAAGATCTGACGCTGTGCCTCCTGCATTTTACTCCGGCTATAGAGGCCTCCTTCACGAATGTCGGTTTCTCTGAGAAGAATGCGTTCCGGCACTGAGAGATCACCCTCAATGGTAATATTGGTGAAATAGGTTTTGTCATTTGGACGGGCAATAATTTTTACATCGGCCCGGTTGGTCACAGTATCAATTTCCGTCTCAATTTCAACCTCCGGCCATGCAAACCCCTGGTTTTCCAATACCTGTAAAAACCTACCCTCCACATCAGCTCTTCTGAGGGTTTGATAGCGTTGTCCTTCGCGGTACTCGTGCTGCGCAAGTGCGCGTGTGAAATCTCTCGACTCTCTGATCTCCTTTTTGATTTCATCATCTGCGTCAATCACAACTTCGGATGAACGAATCATAACCGGATCTCCCTCCCTGATATGAAACACCACATCTTTTCGCCACTCTTTTCGCCTCGGAATAATTTCGAACTCAACAGATACATTTTGATATCCTCTGCGCTCATAATAGCGCATTAACCGAACTCTGTCTCTTCGAAGTTCTGTTTCGCTTAACCGGAAATCGGAGTGCCTTCCAAGCAGTTTTTGAAATATACTTGGGCTTTCAGTAGCTATTATTTCACTGAGAACCATACTTCTGTAGTTCTCATTACCCTCGAATGAAACATTCCACACAACCGGATCCCGTTCACTCTCATCTAATGCAAATAGTTGAGGTGCAATTAGTATTGTCTTGATGAAGAATATTAAGATCAACACTGCAATTTTTCTCGAAAGAATATGTTTTTTAAACTTATATACCAAACGTCTCAATATTCATGAATATTAATAATATCAATGATAACAGTATTCGTTGTTTACTTAAAATTGTAGCTTATCCGTTTACTATCTTTAAAGATTAAAATAAAGCCCCCAAGCGTAAAAAATGCATCTAAATAAAATACAATTCCCATTTCTGCTCATCACTCTGGTTTTACTGCTATCCGCATGCAAAAGCACCGAGGAGTTTTCCGGCTACTCATACGATCCGGAAGGTGTGACAGATACCATCGACCGTGAGATTACTTCTCAACAAAAAAGAACCATCGGATTTATGAGTGACGGTGTTTGGATTACGAATGAATTTCCCGGTGCCCGGGCAAACGATGTAATACGCGTTGATCAACATCACTATAAAATACGGATAGAACCTGAGATACACCCCATCAATAACAGTCCCTGGTATGGTTTTCGTATATGGTCTGATGATGCAGTATCCGTAACTGTTGAGCTTGAATATGCCAACGGTCGGCAGCGATACATCCCGGCATTCAGCACCGATAAGGGAGAAACCTGGGTTAAGGCCGATTCAGCCACCTATCGTATTGATCCTGAAACCAGAAATGGATTTATCAATTTAGACCTCTCTTCTGAACCTGTTTGGATATCCGCCCAGGAAGTGTACACAACCCGTGAGTTCAGGCTTTGGACTGAGGAGCTTTCATTACAGCCATTTGTACAGCAAAGCGTGATCGGCAGTTCACATCAGGGCCGGCCTGTCTCGATGATAAAAATATCGGAAAACTCGAGTGAACCGGTTAAGGGCGTGATATTGATCTACGGGCGCCAGCATCCGCCGGAAATACCTGGATATATGGTCAGCCTTGCCTTTATGGAGACCCTCGCCTCAGAAACGGCACTGGCCCGGCAGTTCAGAGAGTACTTCGATGTTTGGGCCTTCCCGATGATGAATCCCGATGGAGCAGATAATGGCCACTGGCGAACAAATGCAGCAGGAGTGGATTTGAATCGCGACTGGCAACATTTTAACCAGCCTGAAACCGCTGCGGTTCGCCGCGCTCTTCTCCCGCTCCTGAATCGATCAGACAGGAAAGTGTTCTATGGAATCGACTTTCATTCAACCGGCAGAAATCTTTTCTACCCTATATTAAAAGAGATCGACACGTTTCCTCTTCACTTTACCTACCGCTGGGCAGAGCAAATTCATAACGAACTTCCCGAAATCGATCTTGGCGTTCAGGCCTTTGACATCGTCTCGCCCATTGCCAAAAACTGGACACACAAAACTTTTGGTGTGGATGCGGTAACCTTTGAGGTTTGGGATGAGCAGCCCCGCAAGGAACTGCAGAATTTTGCAGTCCGATCGGCAGAAATGTTTATGGAAATGATGATTGAGGAGTTTGAGAAGGAGATGAAACGTGAGGAACAAGTTTCTCGGTAAGGGCATAAACAGTTCAAGCTACAAACAACAACTTTACTACCCCTTACTATCGGAATAACGATAATTTCGACACATTTCCGGAATATGTCGGATTCATCGACACGTCTTTCATGTATGTCGATATTATGACTATATTTCGACATATAAATCCAAAGTGTCTAAATCATCGACATGGACTTCGATTCTCAAAAACCCTACAACTCGCTTCCGGAGCTGCCTCCAAACGCAGAGATTGAAACAGGCCCGGTATTGAAAGCTGCAATCTCAGCCAACCGTGCACTGGCCGCCTGAAGGTGAACAGAGGATAAGAGAACTTCTCTCAAACCTTGAGGAGTACATTTATGAAGATGAGACCGGCCATGATCTTCTGGTCAAAATGGCCGTAATGCACTATCAGTTTGAAGCGATTCATCCGTTTGATGATGGAAACGGAAGAACCGGAAGAATCCTTAATATTTTGTATCTGCTGGATGAAACCCTAAAGCTGGCCAGGGAAAAATTACCCGGCCGGGTCTACTCCAAAGAGTTGATAGAACTTCTGTTTGAGCAACCCTATTGTAAGGTCAAGTTTCTTGTAGACCGGGACATTGCAAAGCGGCAAACAGCTGCGGAGTATCTAAGGGAGCTGGAAGAGGCCGGTATCCTTAAAAGCAAGCGGGTTGGAAGGGAGAATCTTTTTGTTAATGTTGGCCTCTATGACCTGTTAACAGGTAATAGTGACTAATTATAATCACATAAATACGATTACAACGTTTCATTCATCATTCATTCACAACGCCGGCGTAATATTGTAACCGATTACTTAATCTATCTTTTAGAAAAAATGAAGAAAAGAGCTGTTTTATTTAACCTTCAACTGATTACACTTTTATTTCTGCTGAGCAGCTGCAGCAGTCCGGCACTGGACGACTACAGCGATGTTAGTTATGAGCTTATTGACCAGAATGGAGAGACCGTCATTTTTCCTGATGATTTTCAAGGAGCTCCCCTGCTGGTAGGATTCATCTACACCAACTGTCCCGATATCTGCTCGTTCATCACCGCAAATATTGGCAAGGTGTACAATGAACTGGAAGATCCCGGTAATACTCAGTTTTTACTGGTCACCTTCGACCCGGAGCGGGATACACCGGAAGTATTGAAGAGTTATGCGGATGCTTTTGATATGGACAAGAAACCGTTCAGGTTCCTGACCGGAGACCCTGAGACCATCGACAGCTTTATGCGGCGCGTTAGTGTAAGAACCCAGGAGTCGTACTCAAGAGAATTGGAAAACGACGAGCGAATGTACTTTCTGAGTCACTCCGACAAAATTCTGCTTATTGATCAAAATTCCCGTCTTATTTTTGATTACGGCGGAAGCATGACCCCGGTTAGTATTTTAATCGAAGACCTTAATAAACTTTAGATATGAAAACAGCTTCTGCTTCACTTTTATTATTTGTTCTTGTAATGGCCGCTTGCTCCGGAGAGACGCAAGAGAGTGCAGAATCATTTGAAATTTCCGGAGAGGGTATTCACATAGAGGGCGCCTGGGCGCGGCCTGCTTCAGAAGGACGAATGAGCGCAGCTTACTTTTTGATCACCAATTTTGAAGATGAAAACGACAATTTGATTTCGGTTCAGTCCGACGTGGCTCAGCTGGTTGAGATTCATGAGTCGTATGAACTTGATAATGGAATGATGGGCATGAGGGAAGTTCCTGAACTTGAAATTCCATCACAATCAACAATTCGTCTTGAACAAGGGGGATTGCATATTATGTTGATTCAGGTAACCCGCACCCTCGCTGATGGCGACACATTTGAACTGACACTCAATTTTGCCAACCATGGTGAACAGACTGTTGAGATTCCAATCAGGTTGTGATTTAATATAAATTAACCTGAGTTCGAGAAAAGAGTTAATTAAGGAGTGTCCCTCCGCCGGCTGGCGGAGGGCAATGGGGGATGGGGGATGGAAAGTAGTTGATTTGAAGTTATTTAATGAATATTTGGCTCAAATCAATTCTCAGTGGGTCATCCCCCT
>Ga0207421_10002311_pt1 | contig 23714 bp, 20 predicted proteins | sample SodLakKL_010_SED_4_FD_187542 | JGI IMG/M metagenome (GOLD analysis project Ga0207421, IMG submission 187542) | Alkaline sediment microbial communities from Lake Tanatar, Kulunda Steppe, Russia - 8KL_010_SED (SPAdes) (version 2) | ecosystem: Environmental > Aquatic > Non-marine Saline and... | reverse complement strand
TCACCCTCCCAGCCGATCGCCTCGAGGCCGTCGGGGTTTGCCGGCTCACACAGCGGCGCGGTGTCGATGATCGTGCCCTGCCGGAGTGCCGGGACGGCGTCCTCGAGGCCGCGGGTCGCCGTCACTGCCGGCGACTGAGCGAGGGTTGGAGTGCCGTCGACGTAGTGGAGTCGCTTGTCGACGGCGTCGGTCGGGGCGTACGATCGGTCGAGGGTCGGACCGTCCGGGGTCCCGATCGCGCCGTCCCAGTAGTTGCCCGTCCCGTCGTGGGTGAACACGCGCAGTGGTCCGTCCGCGGAGGTGGCGTGTTCGTCGTTGTCGACGAAGTCGTTGTCGACGACCCGATCGGTCGGCAGGATCGACACCGATTCGAAGCCGGTCTCACTGCCGGCGAAGACGTTCCGCTCGTAGATGGTGTTGGTGACGGCGTCCCGTATGCCGACGCCGTTGTCGACGGCGACGTTGTCGGCGATGTAGAAGTGACTGCCGAGCATCCGGTAGCCGTAGTTCCCGCCCTCCGCGTAGTTGCCGACGATCGCGTTCCGTTCGGGGACGGTCATGACGTCGATGGCCGCGACGTCGGGGTTCTCGACGTGGTTGTCCGCGATCAACGAGTCGGAGGTGTACATCAGGTGGATCCCGTACCGGAGGTCCCTGGCCTCGTTGTCCCGGACGACGATCCCGTCGGCACGGTGGGTGTAGACCCCGTCCCGGCCACCGACGAACGTCGAGTCCTCGATTACGCCCGGAGAGCGCAACGTCGCGACGCCCATGAAGCCGTCGTAGGGGTCCTCGGTCCCGAACACGGTCGCGTTCCGAACGATGTTGTCCGCGCTATCCAGCAGTAACACGCCGTTTGCCTCCGTTTCGATCGTCACGTCCTCGAGTAAGACGTTCGACGCGTCGTCGACGGTGATCCCGGCGTCGCCGGTCCCGTAGTACTCCTCGACGCGCTCGTCCCACTCGCCGTCGTCGTGGCCGTCTTCCGGAACCTCCTCGTCGTCGGCCGGTTCGTCCCGGTCGCGGTCGGTCGCGATGTCCCCGGTTCCGACGATCTCGAGGCCGGTAACCGCGGCGTCGTCGTCGGTGACCGTGACGACGGTCCCGTCGCCGCCGCCGTCGATCGTCGCACCCTCCCCGGCGAGGGTGATCGGTTTGTCGATCTCGATCCGTTCCTCGTAGGTCCCCTCCGGGACGACGACGGTCGTCCCGTTGTCGGCTTCCTCGATCGCCGCCTCGATCGTCTCGGGGCCGTCCTCGCCGCCGACCTCGACGGAGATGGGACGAACGTCGCGGTCGAGAAACGGCCGGGAACTGGCGACTAACTCGTCGGCGTAGCCGTGGTCGTCGTCGACGCGCTCGCGGACCACGTCGGCGTCGTCGATCTCGAAACCGACCTCGAGGAGCTCCGTCCAGCTCACCACCTCACCGTCGTACTCCTCGGCGAACGCCTCGGCGTCTTCCCGTTCGGAGAAGGGGAGGACGGTCTCGCCGTGTGTCGCCCTGGCCTCGCTGTCGACGACGAAGACCGCGTCCTCGGCGTCGGCCCAGCCGGTGACGGCGTCGGTCGCGGGATACCCCTCCTCGGTCAACTCGAGGTCGACGCCGCTGTAATCGGAGACCAGGACGGTGAGCGGATAACCGAACCGCTGTTGGTGTCCCTCCTGGTCTCGGGTCTCGAGGAACGTCTCGACGCCGTAGTAGCCCACGACGTACCCATACTGGGAGTAAAACACCTGGACCTGTGGGAAATCGACGTCGTCGCCGCGGGCGATCTCGTCCTCGAGGGTGATGCCCATCTGGACGGTCCGATCGAAGTTGGCCGGTTCGTGGTCGGCCTGGCCGGCGTCGACGGCGAACAACCCACCCACCCCGAGGACCACGACGACGGCGACGAGCAAGACCGACAGGAGCCCTGGACGTTGCACACGGGACGTACGGAGCGAACGGCAATATACCGTCTGGTCTGGCGTTCGAACCGAGTGGGAAAACCGGACGGAGAGCCGCCGACCTGTGGCGGGACGGGAGCCGATCAGTTCGTCGGACGGGGGGTGCCGTCGGCGTCCTCGAGTAGCGTGTCGACGAGGCGGGTAAACCGGTCGATCAGGCGATCCGAAACCGACGGCGTCACCCGCGAGAGGAGTTCACCCGTTCGTTCGGGGTTCGCGAGGTGGAGGGTGACTCTGTTTCGGTCGCCGTACCGTTTCTCGACGAGTTCTTCCTCGACGAGATGAGAGAGGTGATACTCGAGGGTGCTCCGGGCGATGTCGAGTTCGTCGGCGACGGCGTTCGGGCGAGCACCGTCGTATTCGATCAGGTACAACAACACGTCACGACAGGTTTCACGGCGGAACAGTGCCAGTGCACACCGGTCCCAGTCGTCGTAGCCGTCGGGGTAGTAGTGGGTGCGCCCGTACAGTTCCTCGGAGACGATCTCCTCGGACCGAAGCAGCCGCCGGACGTGATACTGGGTCTGGCCCGCAGCCAGATCGAGTTCGCGGACGAGTTCGTTAAAGTGGATTCCGGGGTCGGTACAGACCTGCCGTCGGATGTTCTGGCGTACGTCACTCATGTTCTCTCGATCGGTCGTACTCTTGTAGACGAGTGTTACGCCGGTTGTATGCAGCTTTCGCCCGTTACCAGCCAGTGGGAATCGCCGCGTCGAGTGCGCTGTGACGGCGGCCCCGGCTACGGGAGACACCACCCCGTTCGGCAAACGAACCAGTGAGTACATTCGGGAGACGGTTCTATGGGTAGCCGACAATGAGCGGAACGAACGATCGGTCACCGAACGTGGGGGCGGGAGTGAGCCCATGATCGGGGAGGTCGCTCTCGGCCTCGAGGCGTCCACGCTGACCGACTGGTCCGAGATCCGACACTCGCCGATACTCCTCGGCACCATCTTCCTCGCGGGGGTCGGCACGACTGTCCTGTTCACACTCGGGGCCATTGCGTACTCCCAGCGACGATCGGTCCCGTATCTCCTCATTACGCTCGCACTCGGCGCGCTCGTCGTCCGGACGATCGTCGGGTTCGGGACCGCCCTCGGCTACGTCCCGATGGGTATCCACCACCTCGTCGAACACGGACTCGACTTCCTCATCGCGTCGTTGTTACTGGCTGCGATCTACCGAAGCGGATCGACGAGCTGGGAAGAACGGCGGATCGACGATACGGGCTAGTACCGCGTCAAACGTCGACTGCGGGGTCGGTCCCCTCTCCGACGACGGCGTCTAGCGTTTCAGTTCGGGTCCCTGCCTGCTCGGGGCCGCCCGCTGTCCCATCCTCGAGATCGCCAGTGCCGTCGCGACCACGGCGATCCCGAAGACGAGCATACTCACGAGATAGCCGGTGTGGACGGCGTCGCCCTCGGGAACGACCGCAAAGAGTACGACGGTGAGGGCGACGAGCGCGAGGAAAAACCCGACGATTTTGAACCACGCTCGCCCGCTCGGACCGTATTCTACGTTCATCTCGTTCGTACCGAAACACAGCCACAGGAAAAAGCCACCTGATTCTACCGACGACTGCCCGGTCGTGGCTCGACGTGTGGCTCGGGCATGAGGTGGGCGAACGGTCGGTCGTCGAGCCACTCGAGGAGCCGTATCAGCGCCCCGGTGGCCGCCTCGAAGAGTTCCTCGCCGACTTCCGGCGTCGCGTCGGTCTGGTCGCCGAGAACGCCGTTGTCCGTGACCTCGATCGCGTCGTAGAACACCCGTGCCCCCTCGACGCTCGGCTGTTCGTCCGCGACCGCCTGTACCCCGCCGTCCCGGGCGGCCTCGAGGCGGTCTTCCCTGACCAGTTTCCGGGCAACGTGCATGATCATCGCCGTCTCCTTTGGCCCGCCGTGGGGGCCCGGGGTCTCGAAGACCTCCTCGATCAACTCCGGGATAGATTCGTCCCACATCCACTCACAGGCGAAGGCGACCTCGTCCTCGTGGAGCCGGCGGCCGACCTCCCGCAGGTGGGGGACGTTGCCGCCGTGGGCGTTGACGTAGACGATTCGGTCGATCCCGTGGTAGGTGAGGTTCCGCGAGAGGTTCTCGACGTAGTCACGGAAGACGGGCGCGTCGACCCACATCGTCCCGTGGAACTGCCGATGGTGGGGGCTGACGCCGACGGTGATCGGGGGCGTACAGAGATAGCCCGTTCGCTCGCTCGCCTCCCGGGCGAGGGCCTCGGCGATCATGTGGTCGGTTCCCTCCGGCAGATGGGGGCCGTGTTGTTCTGTCGATCCAACCGGGACGATCGCGAGTGACTCCTCGGCGACGTACTCCCCGAGGTCGGGCCACGTCCGGTGTGGGAGATACATAGATACGTGATTCGACTCGAGGACGAAAAGAGTGTGTCGTCGATCGTGGCCCGGAGCTCACAGGGAACGTACATGTAGTCTAAAAAACCAAAATATTGTGGTGTACTCTCCAGAACCATTCGATGTTCACACCATATTTGATTTATGTTTCGGGGGACAACGGTCGACAGTCAATGACACCTGCAGAACGTTCGGTCGAGAGGCGTTGGGTACTCGGAACGGTCGGCATCGGCGCGGCGGCCGCGCTCGCGGGCTGTCTCGGCGAGGAGGAGGCAAACGGCGACGACAACGGTGACGATGAGGCAAACGGAGACGACGACGGCGAGGGGACAGCGCTCACAGAGCCCACAGACTTCCCCGAAGACGACGAGGGGGAGTGTGCGGTTTGTGATATGATCGCCGTCGAGTACCCCGACTGGAACGCCCAACTCGTCCACGAGGACGGCCACCGGGAGGTCTTCTGTTCGTCGGGCTGTATGGCCGCCTACTACGCCGACCCCGAACAGTTCGGCGGTCCGGACTCCGGGATCGAGACCGTGTGGGTCACCGAGTACGGCGCGGACGTCGACGAGGACGCCGGTCCGGGCGCCGAGGACCACGGCCTCATCGACGCCTCGGAAGCGTACTTCGTGCGTGTGACCGATCCGGACGACATCGACGACATCATGCGGATGAACCCGATCCCATTCGCCGATCGCGAGGACGCCGAGGAGTTCGTCGACGACTTCGAGGCGTACGACGACGACGACATCATCACCCTCGAGGAGTTCGACATGGATCTCGCGATGACCTACAGAGCGCAGTTCTTCGAGGACGACAACGGTCACGACGACGGCCACGACCACTGATCGTCCGACTTCGTCCGTGACCTCGAGTCGAGGTACCGGGGCGTGAACACGTCACTGCGTTTGGGGCGACCAAACCGACCAAACACAACACCGTTCCCCTGATTTGCAAAACCGCTCTGGTTCGTCTACCGAATCCGTTCGGTTCATGGACCATATTTGATTTATGACTCCCACGGCTACGGGTACGTGCATGACATCTGACCGACGAACGGTCGACAGACGCAGGGTACTCGGAACGATCGGCATCGGCGCGACGGCCGCCATCGCGGGCTGTCTCGGCGACGAAGGGGAGAACGGTGACGACGAGGAAGAGAACGGTGACGACGAGGAAGAGAACGGCGAGGAGCCGGAACTCACAGAGCCCGTCGACTTCCCCGAGGACGACGACGAGGGAGAGTGTGCGGTTTGTAATATGATCGCCGTAGAGTACCCCGACTGGAACGCACAGGTCGTTCACGAGGACGGCCACCGCGAGTACTTCTGTTCGAAGGGGTGTCTGGTCGCCTACTACTTCGCACCCGAGAAGTTCACCGGTGGCGACCCCGACGAGGAGATCGTCGGCGTCTGGGCGACGAGTTTCGACAGCGGCGACCTTATTGACGTCACCGAGGGCTACTTCGTGTACGAGCGTGACACCGACCGTCACGACTACCCGATGCCACGGGGGAGTCCGCCCGCGTTCGAGGACGAAGAGAGCGCCCTCGACTACGTCGAGGAGTACGACGACCTCTCCGAGGACGACGTGTTCACCCTCGAGGACATCGACCGCGAGATGGCGGAGTTCTACAGGGAACCCCGTCTCGAGGAGATGGCCTGACGTCGGCAGGTCCCTCTCCGACGTAGCCCATCCGGCCCCGTGGCGATGATAAAGACTAATACTCGAGCCGGCCCGAGTTGTTATATGGCAGTTGTCAGCGTCTCGATGCCCGACGAACTCCTGGAGCGACTCGACCAGTTCGCCGACGAACACGGTTACACCGGACGGAGCGAGGTCGTCCGCGAGGCCTCTCGGAATCTCCTGGGAGAGTTCGAGGACGTCCGCCTCGAGGACCGCGAACTGATGGGGATCGTCACCGTCCTCTTTGATTACGAGACGACCACCGTCGAGGAGCGGATGATGCACCTGCGACACGAACACGACGAGCTCGTCGCCTCGAACTTCCACAGCCACGTCGGCGATCACTACTGTATGGAACTGTTCGTCCTCGAGGGGTCACTCGAGAATATCTCGACGTTCGTCGGCAAGATCCGTGCGACCCAGGACGTGTTGACCGTCGACTACTCGGTCAATCCCGTCGACAGTTTCGATCCGATCTCTCAGGGGGAGTAACCCAGGGGACGAGACCGAGCGCGTGGTTTTACTATTTACCCACCGAAAGGTCGAATAGGATGTCGCACACGAAGGTAAACTACGAGGACGTCGAACAGGTGGGCAACGCGATGCACTTTCTCGGTGAACCGCTCGAGACCGAACAGGTCGGGGTGACGGTCGCCCGGTGTGATCCAGGCTGGAACAGCCGTCCACACGACCACGTCGACAACGAACACGAGGAAGTCTACGTGCTCATAGAGGGGCAGGCGACGGTGGTCATAGACGACGAGGAAGTCGGGATGGAGACCGGCGATGCGGTCTGGATCCCCCCGGAGTCGACCCGCCAGATCAAAAACGGCGACGACGAGAGTGCGTTCGTCCTCGTCAGCGCCCCGAGTATCAGCGACGACGACGGCGAGGGCGGGGACTGGCCGTTCGTCGGTCTGACCGGCTAACCGCGAGGATCGCCGGGACGGTTTGCCCTCTCGCGTGGTATGGGTACTCACTACCTACCCGATTTACAACGCGGTGATCTCGGTTGCCGTCGCGACGGTCACGGCTTGGCCGCGTTCATCGAGTATATACCGCCGCGATCCAAAACGGGCCCAATGGCCGGCGACGCCGACCCCACCGCGATCCGTGCACTCGCCGTCTCGAGTGAGGACGTCGTCAACGCCTTCGTCTACACCCGCTCGAACCCGGGAACCGCCGTCTTGCGCGTGACACCGCCGTTTCACGGCCGGATGCGTGCCCGCCTTCACGTCTATCAACTCGAGGACGCCCACGAGACGGGCGCGATCCACATTGGGCCCACACGACTGCTCGAAGAGACGGTCGTCGACTCGTTCCCGGCCCTCGAGGGGACCGAGACGGCCCTCGAGGCCGACGATCCGGAAACCGTCCGGAAGGCCCACGCCGAGGCCCTCGATGCGTGGCGTGAGCGTGCCGGCGGGGCGATCGTCGACTCCGTCGTCCTCGAGACTGCGGGCGGCCCACACCGCGTCGAGGTCAAACACCTCGGCTGATCCCGAGGTCGACGCCCGTGGTCACTTTCACTTTCACTCCGGATGGCTCGGATTGACCTACGGTCCCTCCGACGAACAGGTATGTACGTCGAACCGAAGCGAGTCGAAGACGACCTCGAGGGGCAAGTCGGGAGAGAGGACCCGTCGCGCCGTCGCATCGACGTCACCGACATGGACGCCGACAGTCTGCGACGGTACGTGAACGAGCGGATCGACACCGACCACGTCTCCCTCGAACACCGCGGCAGCCACACCTACCTGCTCGTCGAACGGTAGGCGACTGATATGCCGAAGAGACCTCAACGAGTGTGAATCCGTTCGTCCAGCCGTATCACCGCGAACCCACTCGAGTGCCGCCTCCGAAAGCCCGTCCCGCGTCTCGACGATCACCTCGATGACCTCGAGGTCGCCCCTCGAGTTCACCTCGCCGGGAACCCCCTCCCGGGGGCCGCGTTTGATCGGCGCGATCCCGTCGGTCAGTCGTCCGCCTCGAGGCCGTCTGGTCCACAGCCAAGCGAGCGGTGGGGACAGAACCGACAGTGGTCACCGGGGGTCGGCCTGAAGGAGAACTCCTCGGCGTCGGCGAGGCCCTCGGCGACCGACTCCCAGGCGGGGAGCTCCACGCCGGCAAAGAGGTCGACCCGCGGCCCGCCCTCGCCGACGTAGACGTAGCCCGCACGGGTGACGGGGTCGTCGAACCGTTCCCGGCAGGCGCGCAGGTAAAGGGAAAGCTGGGTCGCCTCGTCGGCCGGGATCGGTTCGGCCCGCGTCTTGTAATCGAGGACGACGAGGTCTCCCCCGGGAGTCCGCCGGACGGAATCGATGTAGCCGACGACCTCGCCCGTGACGCCGGGGACGTCCTCGAGGGCGAAGGGCAGTTCCGCCGCGAGGGGGTCCCACTCCGAGAGCGGACCCTCTCCGTTCGCGGTCGCCTCGAAGTATCGGTCGATACAGGCCAGAACCGCCTCGCGGTACTCGAGGTCGTCGCGGGCGGTTAGTTGCCTGACCGCGGCCGTATGCCAGGCCTCTCGGGTCGTGTACTCGCGGTGGAAGGCCTCCTCGGCGACCGCGTGAAAGACCGTGCCGACGGCTCGTCCGCCCCCGTCCCCGTCTCCGGCGACCGGATCGTCGATCGCGCCGACGACGTGATCGAGGTAGTGTTTCCGGGCACACGTCTCGTGTGTTCGCATCGAGGTGTAGCTGTGAGAGATCGCCAGTGGGAGTTCCGTGACCGTCGAGAGCGCCTCGACCGGGAAGCGGACGGTCTCGAGGGTCAACGCCCCCGTCGATCGGCCGGTCGGGACCCGGCCGGCCTCGGGAACGCAGTCGGCCGCGTCCGCCGCCGGGAGCAAGTTCCCGGTCCGGAGCAGTCGGCCGAGGCGATGGACCGTCTCGATCGCCTCCGCGGTCTCGAGGGGTTCGACGTCGCGGTCGTCGTAGGCCTCGTAGTAGGTGATCGTTCCCGGGGTCCGTCCCGCCGAGAACGCGACGGTCTCGGTGAGGTCGGCGACGGTTTCCGGGTAGGTGTCCCGGACCGCCTCGAAGCTCTCGGTGAGTCGCTCCCACAGGTCCATGCGCTTCCCGGCGACGCTCCACTCGATCCCGTCCCCGAGACACGCGTCAGCGAGTGCCGTCGACAGCTGGTCGTCCTCGCCCTCGTAGTCGTAACCCGAGCCGAACACGAACAGGTGCTCTTTCGCCCGCGTGAGCGCGACGTGGAGGACACGCCACTCCTCGCCCGTTTTCTCGCCGGCGAGGTCCGCACACAGCGGCGAGTCGACCTCGCCACCGATCGTCGCCGCGAGCAACTCATAGCGTGCCCGACGGGCGTAATCGCCCTCGAGACACCACTCCTCGTCGGTGAGATACGGGACGAGCACCGTATCGAACCCGAGTCCTTTCGCCTGGTGGACCGTCATCACGTCGACGTGGTCGTCGGTTTTCGTCCCCCGGTCGTACTCGCCGCCGCCGCCGGTCAGTGCGTCCTCGAGGGCGTCGACGAACGTCGCGGTGAGCGTCCCCAGGACGCCGCCGGAGTCGTAGCTCTCGGTGAACCGTTCGATCCGCTCTAGGTCCTGTCGTTCCTCGCCCGTGAGAAACCACTCCAGGCGGGCTCGCTCTATGACCCGCCGGACGAAGACGGGGAGGGGGTAGACCTCGCGCATTCCGAGCAACGCCTCGAGGTCCGTCCGGGCACGCTCGAGACGGTCCGGGTCGTCGAACGCCTCGGGGTCGGCCCCGAGTAAGGCGTCGTACAGCGACCCCGCCCGGGAGCCAAGCGCCTCGAGGTCGTCCCCCGGGAGTCGATACCGGTAGAGCAACACCCGCCGGAGGTGGACGTCAGCGGTCGGATCGACGAGGACCCGGAGATACGAGAGGACGGTCTCGATCCCGGGGGAGACCTCCCCGCGGGCCGACCCCGACACCTCGTAGGGGATCCGGAGGGTCCGTAACTCCTCGGCGACGGCCATCGCCTGCCGGTTGGTCCGGACGATCACGGCGACGTCAGCTAGGTCTTTCGCCGGAACGCCCTCGAGTTCGCCGTTTAGCAACTGTGAGACGGTCGTCGCCACGCTCTCGGCCGTCGAGACGTCGATGCCGTCGGTGTCGATCCGGCCGACTCGCAGTGGCGGATCGTCCCTCCCGTAGCTCCCGGGGTCCCGATCGATCTCCCATAAGGTCTTTGACGCCCCGAAGCCGTACCGACAGCGGTTCGTCAGCTCCAGGATCTCCTGTTTCGACCGGAAGTTGTCGACGAGTTCGACCGCCCGGTAGTCGTCGTAGACCGTCTCGAGGCGGTCTAACCCTTCCCTCTCTGTCCCACGCCAGCCGTAGATCGACTGGTCTTTGTCGCCGATCGCGAACAGGGCCGGCCTGTCGACGCCGTCGGTCAGCCCCGTGACGAGGTCGAACTGTGTCCCGTCGGTGTCCTGGAACTCGTCACAGTAGACCTGCTCCCACCTGTCGGTGATCTCGCCGGCGACGGCGTCGTCACAGAGCAACCGGGTCGCCGTCCGGACGAGTTCGTCGAAGTCGACGACCCCCTCCCGGCGCAGGTACGCCCGGTAGTCGGCGTAGACGTCGGTGTAGTGGCGTGCGAGCCGGAGGAACTCGAGGGTCCGCTCGAGTCGCCCCGCGGGCGACTGTTCGAGCAACCCCGTTTTCTCCCCGTGGATCCCGTCACAGAACAGCGCCCGCGGGAGGTGTTTGGTCGTCCGGTCGTCGAGGCTGAGCGTCCCGTGGACGGTCGTGACGGTCTCACGCATCGCCTCGAGGTAGCGTTCGACGTCACGAACGACCGGATCGTCGCGGTACTCCTCGGGTGCCTCCGCGATCCGTTCGAGACAGACGGTCAACACCTTGCCGTACTCGACTAACGCCTCACGGCCGCCCTCGAGGTGACTCTCCCGATTGAAGTATCGCAGGGCCTCGTTCGAAAAGGAGAGGTGCTCGTCGGCCACACGGTCGAGCCGGAGGGCGAACTCCCCTAAGACCTCGAGGGTGCGGACGTCCGGGAGCCCCTCGGCGAGGGCCGCCGGGTCGATCCCCTCCCGGCTCACCGTCGCGACGAACTCCGCGACCGTCTCCGCGAGGTCCGCGGCCGATCCGTCCCCGCGCGTCGATGGCTCGGCGAAGCCGTAGTCGCCGTCCTCGAGCAGGCGTCTGACGATCCGTCGCCGTCCTCGCCCGGTGACGACGTCGAACTCGGGGGAGATCCCGAGGTAGTAGGCGTACTCGCGGACGAGTCGGTGACAGAAAGAGTGGTAGGTGTAGACGTCGATCCCGGCGGCCGCTTCGGGGCCGAGTCGTTCCGTGATCGCCTCGCGGACGCTCGCTGCGGCCTCGTTGGCGAACGTGAGCACGAGCACGTCGTCGGGACGGATCTCCCCGTCCTCGATCGCCCGCTCGATCCGCATGAGCATCGTCGTCGTCTTGCCCGTCCCCGCACCGGCGTCGACGGCGAGACAGGCGGCGTCGCTCTCGATCGCGGCCGGCTGGTTCCCCCTCGGCGTCCGTGGGTACTCACGGTCGGCCACCGAATCTCACCTCCCCTGCCAGGAACTGCTCACAGCAGACGGCGTACGCACAGCCCGGACAGGCCGAATCGGCGATCCGTTCCCACTGTGGGTCGGGATCGAACGCACCGGACGTGAGCGCCGAGAGCGTCCGGGAGAGGCGCTCGTCTACGAGGTCGTTGCGGTGTTCGTGGGTCTTCCTGAACGTCTGCTGGTCGACGTAGACGTCCGTCAGGTCGACGGGGTCTACGGTCGCCTCGACGCTCTCACGGACCCAGTCGACCCTGGTCCGTGACCGATCGACGAGCGGGACCTGAACGTACCGACAGGTCTTGTGGGGGAGTTCGAGGCGGTCCCGGAGCTCCCGGAGCCCCTCGAGGACGATTGCCGTCTCGAAGAGCGCCCCGACAGGACCGGGTTCGAAGGTGTCGGAATCCGGGTCGAAGTGGTCGAGGAAAACCGAGGCGACGTCACCCTCCCACCCGTCTCGGTACCTGAGGAGACCGAGGTGGGCGGTCGTCGGGACGAACCGGACGCCGGCGAGCGCCGAGCCGTCGCCGGTGAGGTAATCGACCGTCGCCCCCGTCTCGATCGTCCCGCCGTCCCCGACCTCGATCGTCGCCGACAGCGGGAGGTCCGGCCCGACCACCGCCCCGTCGGTCCGCTCGTGGAGTGGCGCGACTCCCGCGGCGTGGTCGGCCCCGACGGCGTCGACGTAGGCCCGCACCGACGCCTCGAGGAGCCGCAGTTCGTGTCGGCGCTGTTCGGCCGAGTGAAAGCGCTCGTCGTGGTCGGCCCACCGCTCGCCGAGGCGGTCCGTAGCCGCCGTCTCCAGGTCGTCGGGGTCGGTCCGTAACGCCACACAGATCGCCGCCCGTGCCGGCTCGAGGCGCCGTCGTTCGGGCCGGTCGTCGTCGACCTCGAGCCCCTGGACGTGGGCGAACTCGTATCTCCGTGGACACCGCAGGTAGGTCTCGAGGTCGGTCGCGGCCACCCGGTCACCCATCCCGGCTCACCTCCCCGGCGGCAAACTCGAAGGAGGTCCGGACGGCCTCCGCGAGCTCGTCGTCTAGCTCACCCTCCTCTACGACGAACGCGATCTCCTCGAACAGCGCCTCGGTCTCGCCGAGGTCGGCCTCGCCGCCGGTGTTCGCTTCTCGGAGGACGGCCTCGAGTTCGCCCCGTGGTTGATCGAGCAACGCCTCGAGGGCCCTCGTTCGGCCGTGTATTACGCCCGCACTCGACCGGTCGGCGACGTCCTCGATGGTGATCTCGGGGTGGGTCCCGAGAGTCCGGAGGTAGCGTGACTCGGCTCTGGTCCGGCCTACCCCACCCGTCTCGCGTTCGTAGCTACAGAGATACAACGCCGACCGGGCGGCCCGGGCCCCGAGTGCGAGTTTCCGGCGGGTACGCTGGGCGTGGTAGGCCTGGAAGGGGGGTCCGGCGACCGGCCCGGAAGACCGTGCGGGCTCGAACGTCCGCTCGATCGCCGCCGGCGAGGGGTCGGTCACCGCCGGGAAGTGGTCCATCCCCTCGAGCCAGGCCGTCGGGAACAACGGGGTGAGATGTTGTTCGCCGGGGTAGTGGGCTTCGATCAGGTCGAGCAGGAAGACCGCCTCCCGGCAGTCGTATTTCAGCTCGGTGACCGGACACACCGCGACGCCACCGCCTTCCGGCCGGGTCTCGACGGCGTGGACGTAGGGGGCGTCGTACTCGATCGTCCGGGCGAGCATTCGGCGAAGCCCCTCCCAGTCGGCGGCGACGACGTCCGTCGACTCGACGAACCGGGCGATCTCGAGGACCCGCCTGACCCCCTCGAAGCTCTCGCGGGCGTCGATCCACGCCTCCCCGCCGGCGAGTCTGCCCTTCAGGTCCGTCCGGACGATCCACCGCTCGAGTGACCGTGAGACGCTCGCGCCGGTACAGTCCTCGATCAGCTCCCGGGAGAACTCGGGCACGCGGGCCTCGAGTCGCTCGCGTGCGAGCTCGCGGTCGTACTCGCAGTTGTAGGCGACGAGGGCGTAGAGTTCGTTGACCGCGGGGTCGCTCTCGAGTGCGTTGGTTCCGACTTCGGCGGTCGGCACGCCCGCGTTCCTGAGCCGCTCGCGGACCACGGGGACGCGTTCGACCGACGGGACGGCGACCGCGACGTCGTCGTAGGGAAAGCCGTGGCGGTCGATCAGGGTCTCGATCTCGGCCGCGACCCGGCGGGTCACCTCGCGGGCAGTCCCGGCCCGGATCCGTCGGGCCGCGCCCGATCTGTCGGTTCGTCCGGTCGCGAGCACGTCGACGACGGCCCCGTGGGGTGGATCCGTCGACCCGTCGGCCTCCCGTTCGCGGTACTCGACCTCGAGACGCCCCGCAACGTCGTCCCGTGGCTCTGTGTGACTGTCCGCGGGGTGTCGCCCCGCGATGTCCTCGAGCCCCCCTGTCTCGACGCGGGTCCGTTCGACGCTCGCGTGGCGTTCCCCGAGACAGACCAGCTCCGCCTCCCGGGTGAGTTCGGCGAGATATCGCCGGTCGAGGCGGCGACACTCCTCGAACTCGAGGACGAGGACGGCGTCGAACGAGGCACTCACCCGACTCCGGAGGCCGTCCTCGTCGGCGAGCAGGGAGACCACCCGCGGGATCACGTCGGCGCGCTCTATGAACCCCCGTCGGTCGAGTTCCTCGTGAAACCGGTCGTTGACGGCGTACAGGAATTCCAGACACTCGTGGGGGTCCTCGAGGTCCTCGAGGCGGATCCGCCCGCGGGTCGCCTCGAGTAACAGTTGCCCGACGTCGCGGACGAACGTCTCCTGATCCCGGGCACGCTCCAGGTAGGGGGGCATCTCCCGGCTCGCGCCCGCGATGACGGTCGAAACGATCTCGATACGTTCCTCGTAGGCGAGTCGGTCGAGGGTCGGATCGTACTCCTCGAGGACTTTCGAGGCGTGTTCGGGCAGTGACTCTACCCGGGGGCTGAACGGGGTTCCGTTCGTGGCGTCCCCGCTCGCGAGGACCGCACGGACCCGCTCGAGACCGCCCGGATGGCGTTTCACCACGAGCACGTTCCGGGGGCCGTACGCGTTCGCGAGCGCCGTGTACTCCTCGAGGGCGGCCTCGAGGGGATCGCCCCGAAGCTCCGGGAGGACCACGAGACGGCCCTCGAGGCCGGGATCGGATGTGGCGGACATCGGTGATGTGTCACCGGGTATGGGTCGCTGTTGCACTTAAACGTGTGGAGGCGGTGGACAGTCACCGACGCCGACCTCGAGGCGTTCGAGCGAGAACCCCGGACGGGGTTTCGGACCGAAAGCGGGTTGCCACGAGCAGAAGTGTGATAACAGTACACATGTAACGGTCGTGGTATGGACGACATCTTCGTCGGTCGGCTCATGTCGGACGATCTTCACACTGTCTCCCCGAACACGCTCGTCGAGGACGCGGCGACGGAACTCCTCGAGAACGACATCGGCTCGCTCGTCGTGGTCGAAGACGGCGAACTCGCGGGGATCCTGACGACGACGGACTTCGTCGAGATCGTCTCCGAGAGCAAGCCCAAAGCACGGACGACCGTCTCCCGATACATGACCGAAGACGTCGTCACGACGACCGCCGGCACGCCGATCCGGGACGCCGCGGACGTGATGCTCGAACACGGCATCCACCACCTGCCGGTCGTCGACGGGGACGGTGGTGCCATCGGGATGCTCACGACCACGGACCTCGCTGGCTACCTCTCACACGTCCAGACGCCCAGTCCGGCCTGATACGGTCTGTTGTGATTCGTTACCGGTGATCGACCCGAACGGGGCGGCGATCACCGGTAAAACGGTATACCGATCCGTATGAAACGATCCGTCCCGTCCGGGACACGGCCGGTGCCCGGATCGACGTCGAAACCGTCGCCGCTGCAATTGAATACCGTGGGGGGCGTACACACGACAGATGTCCCGAGACGGCAAGATACACTTCGTGCCGAGCGTACACTTCTCGCCCGTCCACCGGCGTCGCGTCCGCGAGACGATCGACGAGCGTGATCCCGACCTCGTCGCCGTCGAGCTCGACGAGCGGCGGTTCGAACGCCTCGCGGACGGCACCCGGCAAGACCGCTTTCAGGACCGTCCGCCGGCCACTGTAACGGCCTACAGCCTGTTGGGGACGATCCAGCGAACTATCGTCCGGCTGTACGGTCTCGACCCCGACCGGACGGACATGGAGACCGCCATCGAGACGGCGGCCGAACACGATCTGGCGGTCGCGCTCATCGACGACCCCATCGACGAAATCCTCACGGCACTGACCGACCGCGTCGGTCCGGGGACGCTCCCCAAGGCGATGATCCGGGCACAGCTTCTGGGCCCTGAAGACCGACTGAACCAGGTGCGGATGTTGACCATGCCGTTCCAGAACGTAGAGAGCGGCGACGACGTCCAGCCGGCGATCGAGACGATGCGACGGCTCCTCCCGGAGGTCACCGACGTGATGATCGATCGACGCGACCGGGCGATGGCGAGACGGCTCGCCCGGATCAGCCGCGCCGGACACGACGTCGTCGTCGTCATCGGCGCGGGTCACCACAACGGCATCCGGCGGGAACTGCAGGCCCTCGAGGGGGAGGGCCTCCCGGACGTCGAGGTTCCGATCAGGAAGCCGACGAGGACCGTGACGACGATCCCGATCGATTAGGACTCGAGGACGGTCACGCCGGCGAGGGTTGTCGGTAGGTAGGGGAGCCTGTAGGGCTTCGTCCGGCGGCCGTTCGGTTCCGGCGCGAACGACTGTGTTTAAGTCGTGGCTCGCACAATCGAAGCGTATGCAGGACAGAACCTACACGGCCGACGCCGAGCCCGGCGACCACGTGACCGTCGCCGGCTGGGTCCACGAGGTCCGTGACCTCGGCGGCATCGCCTTCCTGATCCTCCGGGACAGTGCCGGGAGGATCCAGGTCAAATTCGAGAAAGACGAGATGGACGAGGAGTTAGTCGAGACCGGTCTCGGCGTCTCCCGGGAGAGCGTCGTCAGCGTCACCGGTGCCGTCGAGGAGGAGCCGCGCGCGCCGACGGGCGTCGAGGTCACACCCGAGGGGATGGAGGTCGTCGCCCCTGCCGATCCCGAACTCCCACTCGACCCCTCCGGCAAGGTCGACGCCGACCTCTCGACGCGCCTCGACAACCGAACGCTCGACCTGCGCAAAGACGAGGTCCAGGCTGTCTTCGAGGTCCGCGCCGAGATCCTCCGGGCCGCCCGGGAGACCTTCCGGGATCTGAACTGCACCGAGATCAACACCCCGAAGATCGTCGCGACGGGGACCGAGGGCGGCACCGAACTGTTCCCGATCACCTACTTCGGCGAGGAGGCCTTCATGAACCAGTCCCCACAGCTGTTCAAGCAGCTGATCGCCGGCTCCAACGTAGAACGGGTCTTCGAGATCGGACCGATCTTCCGCGCCGAAGAGCACAACACGCCCCGGCATTTGAACGAGGCGACCTCGATCGACTTCGAGGGTGCCTTCTGTGACGAAAGCGACGCGATGGACGTCGCCGAGGCCGTCGTCCGTTCGGCCTACGAGGCCGTCGCCGAGAACTGCACCGAGGAACTCGAGGCGCTTGACCTCGCCGACGATTTCGAGGTCCCCGAGGAGGAGTTCCCCCGGCTCACCTACGAGGAGACGATCGAGCGCATCAACGCGACGGGCGAACTCGACGACCAGCTCGTCTGGGGCGACGACCTCCCCACCGAAGGCGAGAAAGCCTTAGGCGAGGACGTCGGCAGCCACTACTTCATCACCGACTGGCCGAGCGAGATCAAGCCCTTCTACATCCAGGACCACGACGACGACGAGCAGCTGTCGACGGGCTTTGACCTGATGCACCCGACCATGGAACTGGTCTCGGGTGGCAAACGTGAACACCGCTACGAGCAACTCGTCGACGGGTTCGAACAGCAGGGTCTCGACCCCGAACAGTTCGACTACTACACGAAGATGTTCAGGTACGGTATGCCCCCCCACGCCGGCTTCGGGCTGGGTGGCGAGCGTCTCGTGATGACGATCCTCGGCCTCGAGAACATCCGTGAAGCAGTTCTGTTCCCACGCGACCGGCAACGGCTGTCGCCGTAACGGTCGCGTGGGTGTTCGCGGGACCTTCGGTCCCGCGCTATTCCCGCGGGATCGCCAGAGACTGAGTCCGTAGGACTGGTCGCTGACCGCCGATCGGGAGCTGCGTTATTCGGCGAGACATATTTATCGCCGGACGTGGTCGACCGTCCATGGAGCTTCTCGAGGACAGTATCGTCCCCGAACGCGCTCGAGGCGTCAAAAGCGAGGCGAGGGAGTTCGCCGACGAACACATCGAACCGAACGCCGAGGAGTACTTCCGGGCCGGTGAGTACCCGTGGGAGGTCCTCGAGGCCGGGAAAGAGGCCGGACTCGTCGCCCAAGACATCCCCGAGGAGTGGGGTGGACGCGGGTTCGACCTCGCCCAACTGCTCGCGCTCACCGAGGAGTTCTACCGTGCGGATGCGGGGATCGCGCTTACCCTCCAGCTGGCGAGTTTCGGCTGTGAAATAACCTACGACTACGGCACTGACGAGCAGTGTGAGGAGTTCGTGCGGCCAGTCGCCGAAGGCGATCAGCTCTCGGGGCTCGCTGTCTCCGAACCCGAGACCGGGAGTGATCTGGCGGGGATGGAGACCCGAGCCGAGCGGGATGGCGACGAGTACGTGTTGAACGGCGAGAAGTACTGGATCGGCAACGGCGTCGAGGCCGACTGGGTCACGGTCTACGCCCGAACCGGGGATAACGAGGACAACCGCTATGGCAACCACTCGCTTTTTATCGTCCCGACGGACGCGAAGGGCTACGAGGCCGAACACATCCCCGAGAAGATGGCGATGCGGGCCTCGAAACAGGCCCACATCACCTTCGAGGACTGTCGGATCCCCGCGGAGAACCTGATCGGCGCGGAGGGTGCCGGATTCATGTTGCTCGCCGATTTCTTCAACCACGGCCGGGTGATCGTCGCGGGCCACGGCCTCGGGATGGCGGCCGCCGCCATCGAGGAAGGGTGGGCGTTCGCCCACGACCGCGAGGAGTTCGGCCGGACGATAACCGAGTTCCAGGCCGTCCAGCACGGGCTCGCCGACGCGATCACCGAGTTCGAGAGCGCCCGCGCGCTGACGTGGCGGGCCTGCGAGAAAGTCGCCGACCGTGACAACGAGGGCTACTGGGCGGCGATGGCGAAGACGAAAGCGACCGAAACCGCGACCGAGGTCGCCGAACAGTGTATGCAACTCCACGGCGGCCGGTCGGTCCTCGAGGACAGGAAGATCGCGCGGGTCTACCGGGACGTTCGGATCCCGGTCATCTACGAGGGGGTAAACGAGGTCCAGCGGAACCTGATCTATCGCCAGACGCCACGGTGAGCGGGTCGATCGATACAGAACTGACTTCGGGCGGAGGCGAACGGGTTCGGGAGCGAACGGACAGGGGGAGTCAGTTCTCCGACTGGAGATCCTGGAACGCGCCGACGAAGTCGTCGTGAGAGGACAGCTCCGAGACCGTCGCGTCGACCCGGCCGCGAAGTTCGTCGACGCGGCTGGCCAGGCCCCGGTACTCCTCGTTTTCCTCGAGTTCGCGTTCTGACTTCTCGGACTCGAGGAGTGCCTTCTTCGAGGCGAGTGCGTAGTACTCCTGGATGTCGGCTTCGTACTCGGTGCGCTGTTTGACGTCCTCGACGATCCCCCCGAGTTCGTCTTTCGAGACGGGTTTGACGAGGTAGTCGTCAAAGCCCATCTCGATGATGTCGAAGTCGGGGTCGACCGCGGTCACCATCACGACCCGGCTGTCGTACCCTCGCTCGCGGATCCTCTCGAGAACCTCGTCGCCGGAAAGTCCGGGCATCCGGCGGTCGAGCAAGACGACTTCGACGGAGTCGCTCATCTTCTCTAGGGCCTCTTCTCCGTCGTAGGCCGTCTCGACGGAACGGTCCGCTCCCAGCCATGCCGCAAACAGGTCCGCGAGACGAGTCTCGTCGTCGACGACGAGGACTTCCGGCCCGTCACTCATGGGTTGTCACCTCCTGTCCCTTCATCCATTGCAGCCACGGCAGACAAATGGTAGTAATGGGTGATAAATCTCGCGACCCGACGCTTGCCCGATCGGTTCATTGGTAGCCCCTCCAGACGGAGAATTCCTCTATTCGAGCGTTACGGTAATAATTGCCACCGTACGTCGGCGAACGATGGGTGTCGGCCGGATCAGTGCCCCTGGAACTCCGGTTCCCCGTCGCCCATGAAGGCGGTGATCCCCTCCATGAGGTCGTCGGTCCCGAGCAGGTGGCCGAAGGCCGTGGACTCGACCTCGAGGCCGGCGTCGGTGTCGTCCCGGCCGGCGGCCATCGCGCGTTTGGTAAAGCGGTGGGCGATCGGTGGGCCGGCGGCGAGGTCGGCGGCCAACTCGAACGCGCGGTCCTCGAGGGCGTCGTTGTCGACGACGTCGTTGACGAAGCCGTATTCGGCCATCGTCTCGGCGTCGTACCGATCGGCGGTGAGGATGATCTCTTTCGCCCGGCCCTCGCCGACGATGTGGCGCAGTCGTTGAGTGCCACCCCAGCCGGGGATGAGCCCGAGGTCGAGTTCGGGCTGGCCGAGTTCCGACCGTTCGCTCGCCACGCGCAGGTCGGCACAGGCGGCGAGTTCCATCCCACCGCCCAGACAGTAGCCGTCGATGCCCGCGACGACCGGTTTCTCACAGGCCTCGAGTTTGCCGAACGCCCGCTGGCCCCTCCGGGAGAGTTCGACGGCGTCGAGCGGGTCGGCCTCGCTGGCCATGCTCTGGACGTCCGCGCCCGCCGAAAAGGCCCGATCGCCAGCCCCGACGAGCAAGATCGCCCGCACCTCGTCGTCCTCTTCGAGGGCGTCGATCGCTTCGGGGAGTTCCGAGAGTAACTCCGAACTGATGGTGTTCATCCGGTGGGGTCGGTCGACGACGAGTTCGCCGACCATCTCGCCGGGGTACTCGAGGCGGACCGTCTCGAAGTCTGTCTCCCCGTCGCCTTCTTGCTCGGCCTCGTAGAAGCCACCCCCCTCGGCGCGCTCACGGAGGTACGCGGCGGGCGCGTATCGCTCGTGGCCGGTCCCCTCGTAGGCTTCCTCGAGGGTCGCTACCAGCGCCTCGAGGCCGTAGTCGTCGGCCATCGAGACGGGGCCGTCCGGGAAGCCGGCACCGAGTTGAGTCGCCTCGTCGATCGCTTCCGGGGTCGCGACGTCGCCGCCGATCAGTTTCGCGACCTCGTTTGCCATCGTCGCGACCAGCCGTGACTCGACGGGATCCGAGCCCTCGTCGGTCGGGATCTCCGCGCCGGGGCCGTCCTCGTAGTCGTAGATCCCCGTACCGGTCTTCTTGCCGAGTTCTCCGGTCTCGACCTTTCGCTCGATCAGGGGTGCCGGCTCGTAGGCCGCCCCGAGTTCCTCGTGCATGTACTCGAGGACGTGGTAGCCGACGTCGATGCCGACCTGGTCGGCGAGTTCGAAACTGCCCATCGGCAGTCCGATCTCGAACTTCGTGGTGGAGTCGACTTCGGCGATCGTCGCCACCTCGTCGTCGACGAGCCACGCCGCCTCGTTCATCAGGGGGACGAGGATGCGGTTGACGATGAAGCCGGGTTCGTCCCTGTGCACGCGCACGGGTGACTTGTCCATCGACTCGGCTAACTCCTCGATGGTCTCGAGGGCCCCCTCGTTCGAGTCGGCTCCCGAGATCACCTCGACGAGATCCATCCGGATCGGCGGGTTGAAAAAGTGCATCCCACAGAAGCGCTCGGGCCGATCCGTACAGTCGGCGAGGTCGGTGATCGAGAGACTCGAGGTGTTGGTCGTGAAGATCGCCTCCTCGGGGGCGTACTCGGAGACGTCTTCCCACACGTCCTGTTTGATCTCCATTTTTTCGGGGACGGCCTCGATGACGACGTCGGCGTTCCCGACTGCCTCCTCTAAGTCGACCAGCGGCGTGATCCGCTCTAGGGTGGCCTCGACGTCGTCCTCGGTGATCCGGTCGTTCTCGGCGAGTTTGCCCAGCGACCACTCGATCTCCTCGTAGCCGCTTTCGACGAACTCCGCTGTGATGTCACGCATCGTCACGTCGTAGCCTGCCATGGCTGTGACTTCCGTGATTCCGTGACCCATGTTCCCCGCTCCAAGAACTGCGATGGTGTTGATATCCTCGATATCCATGGACAGCTATGCAACGTGCATCCGTTTGAACGTTTCCCTCTCGTGAAAAAGAAACTTTTTTTGGGTTTATACTAGGTTACAAAACCCTTTGTCGGCCGGTCGGGATCGTAGGGGTATGGACTTCGGGTTGACCGACGAACAAGAACAGATCCGCGAGGAAGTGCGACGGTTCGCCGAAAACGAGATCGAGCCACACGCGACCGAGTACGACCTCAAAGAGGCGTACCCCGACGAAATCGTCGACGCGGCCGCGAATATGGGGCTGACGGGGCCGTACATCCCGATGGAGTACGGCGGGGCGGGCTACTCGATTCTGGACACGTCGATCATCGTCGAGGAACTGTTCGCCGTCGATCCCGGAATCGCCCTCTCGATCGTCGCCGCCTCCTTTGGCTGTGAGGCGATCATGGAGTTCGGCACCGAAGAGCAAAAACGGCGCTTCTTAGAGCCCGTCGCGCGTGGCGAGAAGATCTCCGGAGCCGCGATCAGCGAACCCGACACCGGGTCCGACGTCTCCTCGGTGTCGACCCGGGCGGAAAAACGCAAGCCACGGAGTGCCTCCGAGCGAAACGGCCCAGCCGCGGAGCAAGACGGCGGCGAGTGGGTCATAAACGGCTCGAAGATGTGGACCACCAACGGCACCGTCGGGGACTTCTTCGTCGTCCTCTGTGAGACGAACCCCGACGCGCCGGGTCGGTACAACGGCTTCTCCCAGTTCGTCGTCGAATCCGACCGCGATGGCTTCTCCGCCGAGAAGATCACGGGCAAACTCGGGATCCGTGCCTCCGACACCGCCGAACTCGTCTTCGACGACGTCCGCGTTCCCGAGGAGAACCTCATCGGGACCCGCGACGCCGCGTTCGTCCAACAGATGCACTTTTTCGACCAGACCCGCGTCGCCGTCGCCGCCCAGGGGGTTGGCATCGCCAAAGGGGCCTGTGAGGCCGCCCTCGAGTACGCAACGGATCGAGAACAGTTCGGCCAGCCGATCTCGGAGTTCCAGGCCATCCAGCACAAACTCGCGGACATGCACACCAAGACGGAGGCTGCCCGCACCATGACCTACAAGGCCTCCTGGAAGGTCGACCAGGGCGAGGACATCACGAAACTCGCCTCGATGGCCAAAGAGTACGCCTCCCGGGTCGCCACCGAGGTCGCGGACGAGGCCGTCCAGATCCACGGCGGGGCGGGCTACGTCAACGACTTCCCGGTCGAACGCCTCTACCGGGACGCGAAGATCACCCAGATCTACGAGGGGACGACCGAGATCCAAAAGAACATCATCGCCCGGGAACTGCTCGGGAAGGGCTTTTGACTGCGAGCGAAGCGAGCAGTTTCTAGATGACGCCCGTCCGTTCGGCGACCTCGCGGGCGGCCCGTTCGTCCATCCCGTCTCCGAGTATCGTGTACCGATCGCGGATCCCGTGACACGTCGAGAGGGCCTCGATCACGGTCCCGTCGTCGATGCCGAGGTCGGCCGCCGTCGTCGGCGCGTCGATACTCGAGAGCGCGTCGCGGATCTCCCGCCAGATGCCACGGTCCCCGCCGTGGAGGTAGGCGGTCATGATCGACCCGACGCCGACCTGGTGGCCGTGGAGGGCCACCCCGGGTGCGAGTCGGTCCAGTTGGTGTGAAAAGAGGTGTTCCGCACCGCTTGCGGGCCGCGAAGAGCCCGCAATAGACATCGCGACTCCCGAGGAGACGAGCGCCTTCGTGACGACCCAGGCCGATTCCTCGAGGCCCGGCCTGACGATCTCGGCGTTGTCGACGAGGATCTCGGCGGTCATCTCAGAGAGCGCCGCGGCGTACTCGGAGTACTCGGCGTCTTTGAGCCGGTGGGCGAGTCGCCAGTCCATGACGGCGGTGTAATTGGAGATGATGTCGGCACAGCCCGCGGTGGTCAACTCCCACGGTGCGTCCGCCAGGATCGCGGTGTCGGCGATCACGGCCAGTGGCGGTTCGGCGGCGACGCTGTGGCGGCTGTCA